>JAESFW010000115.1_pt1 | contig 151777 bp, 136 predicted proteins | sample 9269481 | NCBI WGS metagenome assembly JAESFW01 (sample SAMN14515350, study PRJNA621654) | algae metagenome | isolation source: Lyngbya sp. HA4199-MV5 and co-occurring heterotrophs from soil with... | place: USA: Ahupuaa O Kahana State Park, Hawaii | collected 2009-07-21 | reverse complement strand
CGCATTGATCTCGTTGATGCCGGCGACCAGGCGCTGCATCTGCTCGTCGGCCTCGTCGATCTTCAATCGCGCCGAGAAATCTCCCGCCGCCGCAGCCGCCACCACCTCGCCGACATCCGAGACCACCAGGGCCATGCTCTCCGCCGCACGCAGGCGGCGTGCGGATGCCTCGCGCTCCTGCTCCTCCAGGGCGCGGATCCTCTGGAGATTGTCGCGCAGGATCTGCAGCGACGCGGCCATCTGGCCGATCTCGTCACGCCGATCGGTCCCCTCGACGCCGCTGTCGAGATCGCCGTCGGCGATCCGGTGCATCGTGCCGTTGAGGCCGCGCAGCGGCAGCAGGATGCCGCGGCGCGCGACGAACAGGCTCAGCAGCAGCCCTCCGAGGATGCCGAGCACGGCGACGACGGCCTGGATCGTCAGGAAGCGATCGACGGAGGCGAAGGCGCTGTCGCGTGTCGCCTCGATCGCCTTGCCCGAATAGGTGGTGTAGGCCTTGACCGCATCGGTGACCGCCTTCTGCCCGTCGAGGCAAGCGGCGAGCGCGGCCTCGACCGCGGAACGGTCGCCCGTCGCGCTCCGGGAGGCAGCGACCATCGCGCGGATCTGGTCGAAATAGCTGCCGAGCTTGGCACGGACATCACCGATCAGGCGCTTTTCCTCGGCATCGGCAATCGCTTCCAGGATCGGCAGCCGCGCCAGCATCTCCTTCATGCGCCGCTCGGATTCGGTCGCGAACTCGGCGTGCTTCTCGGGCTGGCGCGCGAGCTGGTAGGTCATCCGGCTGATCGCGATAATGTCGATGCGCAGGTCCATCGCCTCGCGCGCGACGCCGCCGGTCTGCTCGACATCGAGCATCGAGCGCTTGAGCTGGGTCAGCCCGGTCCAGCCGACCAGTGCGATCACGATGGCGACGACGCTCATCACGGCGACGACGCCGATGGATTTGGACACGATGGAGGCGTGCTTCAGCATGGCGGGTCAGCTTTCGCGGCGGGCTGTGCAGGGCAGTGCAGCAACGGGACGGTGGCTCGGTTCGATCGTCGGATCGAGATTGATTGGTCCGGCCGTTTCCCCATCCTCGGATTCCAGGGGGCTGGCGGCCCCGGCCGGTTTCGTCCTGCCGTGCCCGTGGTCCGGGGGAGGGACGTTCCGGTCTTGTGATCCGATCGAATGCTACGAAGCCTTACTGGGGCTGTCTTAACGAAGTTTTGCCTCTCCCCTCGTCCCCGTGGGGGCAGCGCGGGAAAAGCATGGCGGCCGGGCGCGGCCGTGGCTTGCGCGGGGCGAAGCGCGCGAGGCAGTCTCCCGCCGCATCGCGCAATGCGGTTGCGGCCTGGGGAGGCAATCATGTTCTTGACCAATCAGGATGCCGTCGATCTCGTCGCATTCCGGCATGATCTGCACCGCAGGCCCGAAATCTCCGGCGAGGAGAGCGAGACCGCGATCGCGGTGACACGCTTCCTGATGGCCAGCGCGCCCGACCGGATCGTGACGGGGCTGGGCGGCCATGGCGTCGCGGCCATCTTCGAAGGGCGCGAGCCGGGCCCCACCGTGATGCTGCGGGCTGAGCTCGACGCACTGCCGATCGAGGAGCTCTCGAGCGCCGCGCATCGCTCGCAGGTGCCGGGCAAGGGGCATCTCTGCGGACATGATGGTCATATGGCGATCCTGGCGGCGGTCGGCCGCGGCCTCGGCCGCCAGCGCCCGCAGCGAGGCCGGGCGATCCTGCTGTTCCAGCCGGCGGAAGAGACCGGCGCCGGCGCCGCCGCCGTGATTGCCGACCCGAAATTTCCCGAGATCGCGCCCGACTTCGCCTTCTCGCTTCACAACAAGCCGGGCATCCCACTGGGCCAGGCCCGCCTGTCGGAGGGCGCGGCCAACTGCGCCTCGCGCGGCCTGCGCATCGTATTGATCGGCGAGACCTCGCACGCCTCGACACCGGAACATGGCGTCTCGCCGATGCCGGCAGTGGCGCAGCTGATGCCGGCCCTGACCGCGCTCGGCCCGGGCGGGGTGCTCGATGCCGCCTATGCCCTCGTCACCGTGACCCATGCCGTCATCGGCGAGGCCGCCTTCGGCATCGCCCCCGGCCGCGCCGAGATCTGGGCGACGCTGCGCACGGTCGCGGATCGCGAGATGGGAGCACTCTGCGCCCGCGCCGAAGCGCTGGTCAACGAGGCCGCCGCCAGCCATGGGCTGACGGCCGAGATGGAGTATCACGACGTCTTCCATCACTGCGAGAACGACGCCGAGGCGGTTGCGCTGTTGCGGCAGGCCTTCGAGCAGGAACGCATCCAGCACGGTCCGACGGAGCCGAGCCGTGGCTCGGAGGATTTCGGCCTGTTCGGACGGCAGGCGAAGTCGGCAATGTTCGTCTTCGGCTCGGGCGAAGGCTCGCCCCATCTGCACAACCCCGATTTCGATTTCCCCGACGCCTTGATCGAACCTGGCGCGCGCATCTTCATGCGGGTCGTCCGCAACATGCTCGGCTGAGATTTGCGCCACAAGTTCGACAGCTTGCTCGCGCAGAGACGCGATTTCGGTCGATCTTTCTGCCGTCGGCGGCGAGATTGGCGAATGGAAACGGACGCTTCACCCGGGCGTCGTAGGTATCGCTCTGCGCTTTGCTGCTGAGGAGGTTTGATGACATCCACCGTGAGCCCGCTCGCCGGGAAGCCGCTTGATCCCAGCCTCCTCGTGGATGTCGCCGAGCTGACGAAGGCCTATTTCGACCGCCCCGATCCGGCGCAGGCCGCGCAGCGTGTCGCCTTCGGCACCTCGGGTCATCGCGGCTCCTCCTTCCTGCTCTCCTTCAACGAGGCGCATATCCTGGCGATCGCCCAGGCGATTTGCCTGTATCGCAGGGAGAAGGGCATCGACGGCCCGCTCTTCATGGGCATCGATACCCATGCGCTGTCGCGCCCGGCCTTCGAGACGGCGCTCGAGGTCTTCGCCGCCAACGGCGTCGTCACCATGGTCGACGAGAACCTCCGCTTCACGCCGACGCCGGTGATCTCGCATGCGATCATCACGCATAACCGCGGCCGCGCCACGGGCCTGGCCGATGGCGTGGTGATCTCGCCCTCGCATAATCCGCCTGCCGATGGCGGCTTCAAATACAACATGCCGCATGGCGGACCGGCCGATACCGACGCGACCGGCTGGATCGAGCGCAAGGCCAACGAACTGGTGGCGGGCGGGCTCGTCGAGATCCGGCGCATGCCCTATTCCAAGGCGCTGGGCTCGGAATTCGTCCGGCGGCACGCCTATCTCCCGGCCTACGTCGCCGACCTCGCCGCTGTCATCGACATGGAGGCGATCCGCACGGCCGGCGTCAGCATCGGCATCGATCCGCTCGGCGGCGCCGGGCTCGACTACTATGCGCCGATCATCGAGCGCTACGGCCTGAACGCGACGGTCGTCGACACCACGCTGGATCCGACCTTCGGATTCATGAGCGCCGACTGGGACGGCAAGATCCGGATGGACTGCTCCTCGCCCTATGCGATGACCAGCCTGATCGGGATGAAGGACCGCTTCGACGTCGCCTTCGCCAACGACACCGACGCCGACAGGCACGGCATCGTCACCCGCAGCGGCGGGTTGATGAACCCGAACCACTATCTCGCGGTGTCGATCGCCTATCTCTTCACCCACCGCCCCGGCTGGCGCAGCGACGCCGCCATCGGCAAGACCATCGTCAGCAGCGCCATGATCGACCGCGTCGCCGCCAAGCTCGGGCGCCGGCTGGTCGAGGTCCCGGTCGGCTTCAAATGGTTCGTTGACGGTCTCTCGGATGGCAGCTTCGGCTTCGGTGGCGAGGAGAGCGCCGGAGCCTCCTTCCTGCGTCGGGACGGAACGAGCTGGTCGACCGACAAGGACGGCCTGATCCTCGGGCTGCTCGCCGCCGAGATCACGGCTGTGACCGGCTCCGACCCGGGCCAGCGCTATGTCGCGCTGACGAAGGAGCTCGGCGAGCCGCTCTATGCCCGCGTCGATGCTCCGGCCAGCCGCGAGCAGAAGGCTGTGCTGAAGACGCTGTCGCGCGCGCAGATCGCGACCGACACGCTGGCCGGCGAACCGATCACCGCTGTCCTCAACGAGGCGCCCGGCAACGGCGCAGCGATCGGCGGCGTCAAGGTCGTGACCGGCGAAGGCTGGTTCTGCGCGAGGCCTTCGGGCACCGAGGAGGTCTACAAGATCTACGCCGAGAGCTTCCGCGACGCTGCCCATCTGCGTCGGATTCAGGAGGAGGCACAGGCGATCATCAACAAGGCATTTGCGGCCGCGTGAGCGGCGGCTCCGACCTTGCCGTCGTTCTGGACAAGCGGCGCAACCGCGCAGCGCCGGGACCCATTATGGAGCGCCAGCGAGCCCTATGATGGATCCCGGAGCTTCGCTTCGCGAAACCCGGGATTACGTGTTGGGTCAGGCAGGGCGCGCCCGCCACCTCACTCGCCGGCGGCAGCCTTGAGCGGCGGCACATCGTAGGCGTCCGGCGCGATGGCCTCGGTCGCCTGGCGGTTGCGCGACATCGCTTCGATCAGCTGGCGGTTCGAGTGCTCCAGCGTCCCGACATGGTCGATATGGTGGCGCAGGTCGTTGCGGAGCTGGTGGTTCACCCCGGTCAGGAAGTCGGCCTTCGATTGCAGCGCCGAGAGCTTGATGTCGAGGTCGTAGACGCTCTTGTCGCGCTGGGCGATGTCGTCGACGAGCTTGCGCTCTCGCTCGGCAGCAGCGGCGGCCTGGGCTTCGAGTTCCTTGATCGTCTGCAGGGCGGCGGTGATGCGCGCCTGAGCCTGGCTTGCCGCTTCGTTGGCGGCTTCCCGCTCGCCGCTCATCTTTTCGGTGAGCGCTGCGATGTCGCGCTGCAGGCGCTGGTTCTCGCCGCTGGACGCCACGAGATCGGAGCGCAGCATCGCGACTTCGCGCGACAGGTTCTGCGCCGCGGATGATTTCTCGAGCAGCTTCTGCTCGACGACCTGCCGCTCCTCGGACAGGCGCTGCGCCCGCGAATCGGTGCTGGACAGCCGCTGCATCAGGCCGTTGATCTCGCCCTGCAACTTGGCGTGCTCGATTTCGAGCATCGACAGCGAGTTCTGCGTCTGGTCTAGCGCCGCGCGGCTGCGGTGCAGCTCTTCCTCGTAGCGCATCGCCAGTGGGCGATAATGGCCCAGCTCCATCTGCAGGCCGTTGATCTCGCGGTCCTGCCGGCCGCAGACACTGGTCAGCTCCTCGATCTGCGCGGCCTGGTCCTGCGAGGTCTGGATGAATTTCGGCAGGATCTGCTGCATGGTCGCGGTGCGCGTCATCAGCAGGTCGAGCTGGACGGACCAGTTCGAGATCTTGGCGAATTCGGTCTGGAGCTCGTTGGACTGGTCGCTGATCGCGGCCATCAGCTGGCCGACTTCATGCGAGCTGCCCGGCTTCGGCGGAGCCTCCAGAATGGGCATGGGCGCCGGTGGCTCACCGGGCTCGTTGGCGGTGATCGCGGGCGCGTCGAAGGCAGACGCGTCGAGGGAAGGCGCGTCGAGGGTCTTGGGCAGCCGCGGCTCCGGCTCCTCGCTCCTCCCGCCCATCAGGCGCCTCAGACTTGCACCGATCATCGAAGCCACCCCACCTTGCCCCCATGAACGCGGGACGTAACCGCTCCCGGCAGCCCGGCCACTTTTGCGTTCAGGACTGCGCTGGAAACGATGCGCCAGCAGAGGGCGCGCGGTGATTCCTGGCAACCTCCGAACGCGCGCTTCGGGGAGTTGCGAACAACTTCTTTTGCTCAACTGTGCGGCAATTGCTGCAGAAGCGCGACAGCGCGCTCCCCTCGTGATCCGGGCCTCAGCCCGGCCGCCCGATGCTGCCCGTTTGGCGCAGCTTCAGTTCGAGCATATAGGCGCGCTGAACGGCCTCGCGTTCGCGCAGCAGGGCCTTCTCCAGAACGCTCTGCTGGGTCTGCAGTACCTGGTTGGCCCGGTCGAGCGTGGCCTCGGCCTTCTGGGCGCGCTGGCTCCAGTCGTCCTTTTCCCTCGCGAGGGCCTCGAAGTCGACCTGCAGCTGGGCCTTCTCCTGCTGCGCGTCCTCGAGCGACGTCCTCGCCTTCTGCAGGACGCTCAGCAACTGCAGCTGGAGCATCTCGAAGGCTGCGCCGGCCCCCTCCACCAAGGTCAGCGTCTCCTGCGGGTCCGGCCTGCCGGCGGCGCGGCGCACATAGGGGCGCTGCGGCACCGGAGCGGGACTGGCCCCGGTTCGCTCCATAGCCTCTCCCCGGCCCGGCGACCGAAGCATGGCGCGGCTGAGACTGGGAGCCTCCTGTGTCACGGTCAGCCGCGCGATTGCGGGCGGTTGGCCTGCGAGAAGGAGGTGGTCACGGCGTCGTGCAAGCGGGCGAGCCAGGCTTCCGCCTCCAGCGCGCGGGCCTCGGCCTGGCGGGCCCGCTCCTCGGAGCGCCACAGCATCTCGTTGGCGGTCGCGATCTGCGCTTCCAGTTCGCGCATGTTGACCGCCGCCTGCGAGATCGTCTGCTGCAGCCGCTCCTCGAGCTGCGCATAGCGCAGGTCGCTGATCCGGATCGCTTCGCTGGTTTCCTCGATCAGCGCCAGAGCGGAAGGCCAGTCGCGCTGCGGGCCGGCGGGCGCCGGCGCGGAGGCGGGCGGGGCGACGGGCCTTGCGGCTTCCAATGGCGCGGAAGTCGCGGGGAACGCTGTGATCTTGTCCGCGCCGTTCGGGAATGCCTCGGAGGCCGGTGTGTTCTGGCGCAGGTTGGTGACGGTTGCGAGGTCGCTAATTGCAGGCTGCATGGAGGTGCTCCGTGAGAGCCGGACAGGATGGCTGGACCGGCTCATCCTGTTCGAGGGTGTGGGAAGCAGGCAGGGCGGCCGCAGGCAAGAACACGACCGGAAGTAAGGCGTCGTTGGCAGGCGGGGTGTCGCTGGGGTGCAGGAACCGGGTGCCGGTGCCGGACGGGCTGCGGAGCGCGATCCTGTGGTCCGGCGGACGGGGGCCGGTCGGTTGCTGCAACTGGTCCTGCAGCGCGCGCCGGTTGGCACGTGCGAGATCGAGAGCGCGCTGCAGCAGGACCTTGTCGCGCCGTTCGCCCTGCAAGGCCTCCTCGAGGCGCAGGCACTCCCGCTGCAGCGTGTCCGAGGCCGCGTTCTGCTTGTTCCGGGTCGCCCGGAGATCGGCTTCGAGGTCGGCGCCGATATCCTTCAGCCGTTCGATCTCGGCGTTCTTGCCGGCCAGTGCCGTCGCGAGAGCGGCGATGTGATGGTCTTGCCGGGCCTTGCCGAGCGCGGCCTCATGCAGGCCCTGCTTCAGGCGCTCGATCTCGCCGGACGCCTCCTGGCGCTGCAGATCGGCGGCGACGATGGTCTCGCGGTGGCGCTGCAGGGCGCGTTCCGCCACGCCCAGCGCGGTCTGCGCCTGGCGCGCATGTAGACGCTCCGCCTCAAGCAATGTCTCCATGGCGGTCAGGCGGCCGAGCGCGGCCTCGAGCCGCAATTCGAGAAATCCCCGCTGCGCCGGGTCGAGATCCGGAGCGTTCTGTTCGACATGGGGCAGGGCGGGCGTCGCCGGCAGTGCCGCAGCTCCAATCGGCGGCGCCTCCAGGCACGCTGACGGGCCCAGCCAATCGTTCGAGCAGGCAACCGGGAGGGCGTTCAAGTGATGGCCTCGACAATCGCGCCTGAGGAGCTTCGGGAACGCCAACGCGAATCAACGATTCACCGTATCTACTCTTCGGGAATCACATCAATACGAGATTTCGCCGCCTTGCCCTTGGGGTGCCCTGCCGTTCGCATTGGCTGGGGATTGGCTGCGTCAAGCTGCACCCTTTCATTCCGGCGATGCGTCGCCCCATCTTGCGGCGGGACGCATTCCAGCCGAGGCAGGAGGCGGCACCCGCGCAGGAATTGGCCCAGCGAAGGAGTTCAGTCGATGTTCCCGAGCCGCCGCATGGTCGGCGCCGGCCTGCTGGCCGCCCCGGCGCTCCTTTCCGCGCGCATGGCGCATGCGGCCGGCCGGCCCGTCACGGTGGCCTCGCTCTTCGGCGAGGACAAACCAGAGACGAAGATCTGGCGGCGGATCGCCGAGACCTTGAACCGGACGGCGCCCGGCCGCTTCGATCTGCGCATCGTCGGCAACGCGGCGCTGGGCGGCGAGAAGGAGGTTGCCGAGGGCATGCGGCTCGGCTCCGTGCAGGCCTCGCTCTCGACTATCTCGGCACTCTCCGGCTGGGTGCCGGAAGGGCAGCTTCTCGACCTGCCTTTCCTGTTTCGCGACCGCGGGCATCTCGGCCGCGTGCTGGCCGGGCCGCTCGGCGACGAACTCAAGGGCAAGTACGAAGCGCAGGGCTTCGTCGTGCTCGGCTTCATCAATTACGGCGCGCGCCATCTCCTCGCCAAGGAGCCGCTGACGACGCCGGCCGCCATCCGCGGCAAGCGCATCCGCGTCATCCAGAGCCCGCTCCACACCGAACTGTGGTCCGGGCTGGGGGCCCATCCGACGCCGATTCCGATCCCCGAGACCTACAACGCTCTGCGGACCGGCGTGGTCGACTGCATGGACCTGACTAAATCGGCCTATGTCGGCTTCAAGCTGCATGAGGTCGTGCCCTGGCTGATCGAGACCGGGCACATCTGGGCGAGCGGCGTCATCATGGTTTCGGCCGCCTTCTGGAAGGGGCTGTCGGCCGAGGACAAGGCGGCGTTCGCCGCCGCTGCAGCCGAGGCGGCCGGCTATTTCGACGCGCTGATCGTCGCCGACGAGGAGGCCTCGATGGCCAGGGCCGCGGCCGAGGGCGGCAAGGTCGCACAGACCGAGGACCGCCCCGCCTGGGAGGCCGGCGCCCGCAAGGTCTGGGTCTCCTTTGCGCCGAGGCTCGGCGGGCTGCCCCGCATCGAGGCGATCGCCGCCAGCGCCTGATCCACCCGTCCCGCCTGCCTCCGGAGAACCGCCTTCATGCCGCAGTCCATCGACCACATCGTCATCGCCGTCACCGATCTCGACCAGGCGGTGCGCGACTACGAGACGCTGGGCTTCACGGTCCTGCCGGGCGGCGAGCATCCGCGCGGCTCGCGCAATGCGCTCGTGGTGCTGGCCGATGGCGCCTATCTCGAGATCATCGCCTTCTCGCGCCCGGTGCCGGGCTTTCGCTGGTGGAAGGTGCTGGACGAGGCCGGAAGCGGTCTCGTCGACTACGCCCTGCTGCCTGACGAAACGCTCGATGCCGACCTGGCCCGCACCCGCGCGGCGGGCATCGAGATCGACGGGCCGATCGATGGCGAGCGCCTGCAACCGGACGGTACGCGCATCGCCTGGCGTTCGGCGCGACCGCCCGAGCCCGACATCCCCTTCATCTGCGAGGACGTCACGCCGCGTGCCTTGCGCGTGCCGGAGGGCAAGGTGAGAAAGCACGCCAATGGCGTCACCGGCGTCGCCGGGGTCACGGTCGCGGTGCGTGATCTCGCGGCGTCTGTGGCGCGCTATCGCGCGTTGACCGGACTCGAACCCGTCGCCCGAGGCGCGGTGCCGGGCCTCGGTTTCGGCCTCGCGCAGTTCAGGCTCGGGCGGCAGGTGCTCTCGCTGACCGAGGCGCGCAGCGATGCCTGCGAGAGCCTGACCCGTCATCTCGGCCGGCGCGGGCAGGGCGCCTTTGCGATCTCCTTCTTCGGCCCGGCCGATCGCTGCCTCGACCGCGCGCTCGCCCATGGTGCCAGGCTGGAGATCGTGCGCGAGCTCTAGGGTCCGGCGTCGCCGCATGGTGGCGCTACATTCGAATAGTTCTATTTATGCAATAAAAACAACGACTTGATGGTTTTGTTGTTAGCGCCTATCTGTCCCTCCGACCCGATTCAACCCGTGCGGAGGGAGATGACCGATGAGCGGAGTGAGTGAAGCGGATGTTGCCGCCGCGATCGGCCGCATCGACGAGATCATCATCCGCGAGGTCGTTCGCACCGAAGCCAGCCGCCATGAACTGCGGCGCGCGCTCGTCCTGGCGAAGGCGCCGCTCGCCGTCGAGGCGGAAGGCGACCTGTCGCCCCGGATGCAGCGTCTCGTCGATCTGCTGATGGTCGCGCTGCCGGAGCCCGAGCGGCACCGGCGCGATGGCGGCCGCCGGACGGGGAGGGCGCGCCATGCTGCCTGAGCCCGATACGCACAGGTCCGTCGACGATGCCCGGGCTGAAATCCGGCAGGCTGTGATGAACGCCTTCTGCGGGGTCTTGCATGGCACGCGGCTGTCGCCGATGGCGGTTCTGGAACTCGCCGCCGAGGCGATAGGCTCCGTCTACAGGGAAGTCGCCGACGCCCATCTCGGTGACCATCCTTGCCCATGCGGCTGGCATCCGTCGCTTGCGGAGGATCTGGCGGCCTTGCAGGCCTCCCTGGCGCTGAGCGTGGCGCCACCGCCCGGCATCGACCTCGCCCGAGCCGAAGTCGCCGGGCGCGCCTGAGCTCTATCCCTCTGCGCCGGTTCGCGTGCTATGGCGCCCGCTCCAAGGCGGTCGGCGAGGCAGGGATGCGCAAACTACTGATCATCGGCATCGGCGCCGGCGACCCAGACCAGATGACGGTCCAGGCGATCAAGGCGCTGAACCGGGCCGATGTCGTCTTCCTGCCCGACAAGGGTGAGGAGAAGGCGGCTCTGCGCCATCTGCGGGAAGCGATCTGTGCCCGCTTCATCGAGAAGCCCTGCCGGATGGTGACGGTCGGGACGCCGGAGCGCGCCCCCGCCGGAACCGATTATCGCGGCGTCGTCGATGACTGGCATGGGCGCATCGCCGCGAACTATGACCGCCTGTTCAGGGACGAACTGGCCGAGGGCCAGTACGGCGCACTGCTCGTCTGGGGCGATCCCGCGCTCTATGACAGCACGCTGCGCATCGTCGAGCGCGTCCGCGCGGGCGGTCTCGCGCTCGAATGGGAGGTCATCCCCGGCATCAGCAGCGTTCAGGCGCTCGCCGCTCGCCACCGGATCGCGCTGAACCGCATCGGCGAGCCGGTCATGATTACGACCGGCCGCAAGCTCGCTGCCGGTTTCCCGGCGGGGCAGGACAGTGTCGTGGTGATGCTCGACGGCGAGCAAACATTTGCGCGCATCGCGCCGGATGATCTCGACATCTACTGGGGCGCCTATCTCGGGACACCGGACGAAATCCTGATGGCGGGGCCACTGGCCGATCTGGCCGGCGAGATCGCGGCGGTTCGCGCCGAGGCCCGGCGCAAGCATGGCTGGATCATGGACATCTACCTGCTGCGGAGGCAGGCCGCGCGTAGCGGCTGAAAAGGGGACGCGGGCTGGCGGCCTAGCCGGTCCTCATGCGATGGTCGCCGTGGTCCGTCCGGAGTGTCGCATGTCCGTCGTCGCCGAAGAGCCTCCAACTTCCCTCCCGTCCCATCCCGAGGAGATCAGGTCGGCCTTCGAGTTGCGCCTGGGGAAGCACATCACCTTGCAGGGCAGCGCCAGAATCACGCCGGCCGGCGTGATCTGCTCGGGGCTGGCGGTCGCCGCCATGGTTCTCTCCCTGGGCTATCTCGCATCGGCCATGAGGCCGCGCCGATACTAGGCCGCCTGACCGGGAAGCCGGATGGCTTGCCCCGCTCGGCCCGGTCATGTGAGATGCAAGTCACGGAAGTCAGGATGAGCCATGCCTTCGACGAAGCGCGACAGGGCTGCCGAGGATGGCGGCGAGCGAGAGGTTCTCGATCTCGGCGGCTATGTCCCGTATTTCCTGACGGCGATCTCCAACACCTGGTCGCGCAGTTCCTCGCGGCTCTATCTGGAGCGCTTCGGCGTCGGCGTGACCGAGTGGCGCGTGATCTCCCAGCTCGCCATCGAGCCGGGCATCCCGGCGCAGCGCATCTGCGAGGTCATCGGGCTCGACAAGGGGGCTGTCAGCCGCAGCGTCGCGGCACTGGTTGCCGGGGGCTATGTCGCGGAGGTCGCGGATGGGCGGGACGGCCGCCGCCAGCTTCTGGAACTGACACCGAGGGGCTATGTGCTGCATGACCAGTTGATCGCGCTGGCCACCGCCCGTGAGCAGATGATGCTGGAGGGCTTTACTGCCGAGGAGCGCGCACTGTTCACCGGCTTCCTGCGCCGGATCCACGCCCGCCTGCCGGAATTGCGGGATTTCCGTCCGGCCGAGGACGAAGAGGGCTGATCACCAGCCCCGGTAGCCGTAATAGCCGTAGCCGCCATAGGGGCCGAAGTCCCGATAGGCCCAGGCTCGCAGGTTGGCTGCCCGGTTGAGGTCGATGGCCTGCAGGCATTGCGCGAAGGCATCGGTCCGGGCGCGGAAGCCGTAGCCCTGGCATTTTTCGGCATCGAGTGCCCGTTGCTCCTGGGCCGTGACGCAGCCGGCGGCTGTGAGCGACAGGGCCAGGGCTGCGATCAGTGCGATCTTCATCTCCGGCATCCTTCAGTTCGGCGGCGCATCCCCGAGACAATGCCGCAAATGCGTCGAGATTGCGAAGGCGTTTCATGCATAGCGAAGTGCCGCCCTGCCATGCGCCCGTCGCAGTGCCGCGACGTCGAGTCCCGGCACCGCACCGTCGATGACGCGCCAGCGACCGGCGACCATGACCCGGTCGGCGCGGTTGGCGCCGCAGAGCACCAATGCGGCCACCGGATCATGCGCGCCCGAGAAGCGCAGCTCGTCCAGCCTGTAGAGTGCAAGGTCCGCCTGCATGCCCGGCGCGATGCGTCCGATGTCGGAGCGGCCGAGGCAGCGCGCCGAGCCTTCGCTCGCCCAGCGGATCACGTCCTGCGCCGTCACGGCGGTTGCGCTCTCATAGCGCAGCCGGTTGATCAGCAGGGCGTGGCGCAGCTCCTCCATCAGGTTCGAGCCGTCATTGGAAGCCGAGCCGTCGACGCCGAGGCCGAGTGGAGCGCCGGCCGCTTCCAGTTCGCGCGTGCGGCAGAAGCCGGAGGCGAGCACGCCGTTCGAGGTCGGGCAATGGCAGACCCCGACGCCGGCCTTGCCCAGCCGCTCGCATTCCTCGCAGGAGAAATGGATGCCATGCGCCAGCCAGGTCTTCGGGCGCATCCAGCCGGTCTCCTCGAGCAGGTCGAGCGGGCGCCTGCCATAGACTTCGAGGCAATAGGCGTCCTCGTCCTTCGTCTCGGCGAGATGGGTGTGCAGCGGCGCGTCGAAGCGCGCCGCGAGGTCCGCGCTCTTGCGCATCAGCTCCGGTGTCACGGAGAAGGGTGAGCAGGGCGCGAGTGCGATCTGGACCATCGCGCCGTCCGCCGGATCGTGGAACAGCTTCAGCACGCGCTCGCTGTCTGCGAGGATGGTGTCCTCGTCCTGCACGACGCTGTCGGGCGGCAAGCCGCCATCCTTCTGCGACAGGTTCATCGAGCCGCGCGAGATCGTCGCGCGGACCCCGAGCGCGCGCGCCTCCTCGACCGCGATGTCGACGGCGTTCTCCAGCCCCTTCGGATAGAGGTAATGGTGATCCGCCGCCGTGGTGCAGCCGGAGAGCAGGAGCTCCGTCAGGGCGACGCGGATCGCCAGCCGCAGGTCTTCGGGCGTCAGCCTGGCCCAGAGCGGATAGAGCGCTGTCAGCCAGGGGAACAGTTCGCGGTCGATCGCGGCCGGATGGGCGCGTGTCAGCGTCTGGTAGAAGTGGTGATGGGTGTTGATCAGGCCGGGCAGGACGACGTGGTTAGAGGCGTCGAAGACCTCGCCGACGGGCAGGGCAGGGGAGGCGCCAGCCGGGAGCAGCTCGACGATGCGGGGTCCGTCTACCACAATGCCGCCGTCGGCGGCCTGCGCGACGATGCCGAGCGGGTTCTTGATCCAAAGGCGCATAGTGGTTCCAGAGCGGAGGCGGAAGGCGGCCGAGAGTGCCGCGCGCCACCGGGAAGGTAAAGCGCAGTCCCCGCGAACCGGGATTCCGTCAATCCCAGCGCATGTCGGTCTTGCAGCGATAGCCGACGAAGCATTGTGGCGTGTCGCGGCTCGGAATCCAGGCGGGATCCAGTATGTCGCCATGCGGGCAGAAGCTGCTGTCGCGCACGAAGCGGTCGAAGGTGTAGCCACCCGTGCCGAGCACGATCGCCCCATTGGCGAGGACGCTCTGCCGGTTGGCGGCGCAAGTCCTGTCGGGCGAAGACGGGCGAGCCTGGGCAAACGCGGTTCCAGCCGCCAGGATCAGCATCAGGGACAGGGTGAAACGCGTCATGGTGGCCTCCCGCCGGGCTTGATCTGCCAGAGCTTCCGATCGCGACGCTATCCTAACACGGCGCGCGGGCTGTCGTTCCCCCACCGGCCGCAGGATGCTTGACGCCGCCGCCGCCTTCCGCCATCGCTCCCGGGCCTTTGTAACCGCCGGAGCCGTGCCATGTCGCTGACCGATCTCGCCGCCACCATCGACGCCGCCTGGGAGGCCCGCTCCGAGATCGGCATCAACACCAAGGGCGCCGTGCGCGATGCGGTCGAGCAGGCGATCGAGATGCTCGATGCCGGGCAGGCCCGCGTCGCCGAGAAGGTCGGTGCCGAATGGGTCGTGCATCAGTGGCTCAAGAAGGCGGTGCTGCTTTCCTTCCGCCTGACCGACAACATGATCATCGCCAACGGCCCGGGCGAGGGCGTGTTCTGGGACAAGGTGCCATCGAAGTTCGAGGGCTGGGGCGAGAACCGCTTCCGCGCGGCCGGTTTCCGTGTCGTGCCGCCGGCCGCGGCGCGCAAGGGCTCCTTCCTGGCGCCGAACGTCGTGCTGATGCCGTCCTTCGTCAACATCGGCGCCTATGTCGACTCAGGCACCATGGTCGATACCTGGGCGACGGTCGGGTCCTGCGCCCAGATCGGCAAGAACGTGCATCTCTCCGGCGGCGTTGGCATAGGCGGCGTGCTCGAGCCGCTGCAGGCGAACCCGACCATCATCGAGGACAACTGCTTCATCGGCGCCCGCTCCGAGGTCGTCGAGGGCGTGATCGTCGGCGAGGGCTCGGTGCTCTCGATGGGCGTCTTCATCTCGGCCTCGACCAAGATCGTCGACCGCGCCACTGGCCAGGTCCACATCGGCAAGGTGCCGCCCTATTCGGTGGTGGTGCCGGGCTCGCTGCCGGGCAAGCCCTTCCCGGACGGCACGCCGGGCCCGTCGCTCTCCTGCGCCGTCATCGTCAAGACGGTCGATGCGCAGACCCGTTCCAAGACCGGCATCAACGAGCTGCTGAGGGACTGACGCCTCGGTCGCTGAGCGTGATGCTCGGGCTTGTCCCGAGCATCACCTGCAAGAGCTTCTGGGGACTGCGTCTAGCTCTGTCCGAACATGACGCCCGGGTTCAGCCGATCGGCGACGGCGCGCCCGCACCTGCCGGCGCCGCTGGAGCATCGCTGGCGGCCGCCGGCATCGCGGCGTGGGCATCGGCCAGCGCGTCGCGCAGCTTCTGCTCCTTGTCGCGATCGAGCGAGGTCTTCAGCACAGTGCCGCCAGTGCCGCGCAGCGCCTCCAGAACCTTGTCACCGGTCACCTTCTTGACCAGCACGAACAGCGCGGCGTTGCCCGGCCGCAGGCTGGCCGACAATTCCTTCATGAACTTGTCGTCGACGCCATAGTCGGTCAGTGCGCCGCCGAGCGCGCCGGAGGCCGCGCCGAGCGCCGCGCCGGCCAGCGGCATCAGGAAGATCGCGCCGATCAGCAGTCCCCAGAACGAACCGGAGACCGCGCCCATCGCAGTGGTGTTGAGGAGTTGGTTCAGCTTGACCTTGCCGTCCTCATGCATGACCGCGATGGCGGCATCGCCGATCTCGATCAGGTATTCCTTCTGCAGAGTGAAGAGCTTCTGGCGCATTTCCTCGGCGCGCGCTTCGGTCGGATAGACGATGACGACGAGATCGGACATGGGAACACTCCTGCCACGGCTGCGCATCGACCCGAACAATGCGGTTTCGGTAGAAGCCGATGCGAGATCAAAACGCTACAACATCGAACCGCAAACGCCACTCGCTCCGATGAGGTAGGGGTCGAGAATGGGGCCCGTCATGCGACGCCCCTGTGTCAGGCTAGCCGAAAGCGCGATCGGTGTCCTGAGCTGGATCAATCGCCTGCGAGCGCCTTTGCCGCCTCGACGGCGCCGCCGCGCAGCGGCAGTTCCTTCATCCGTACCAGGAAGAACAGCGCGCAGGCGAAGCCGATGCAGGTTGCCGCGAACACGTAGCGGAACAGCCTCACCATCGTATCGCGATCGACGGCATCGAGCTTCAGGGTCTCGTGCGACAGCCCCGCCCCGGAGACGCCGGCGCCGCCGAGCACGATTGCGCCGAACACCGCGACGATCAGCGCCCCGCCGATCTGGCGGAAGAAATTGGCCGTGCCCGTCGCCGTGCCGAGCTGATGCGGCAGCACCGCGTTCTGGATCGAGACGGTGGCGACCGGTAGCATCGTGCCGAGCCCGACGCTGACCAGTCCGAGCAGCACGCAGAACGGCACCAGCGGCATCCGTCCGGCATAGATCGTCAGCAGGGCGACGCCGCACAGCGCCAGCGAAAGCCCGATCACCGGCACGCGCTTGTAGTGTGTCAGCCGCGTCATCGCGCGGCCCGACATCGTCGCGCCCAGCACCGTCCCGCAGGTGAGCGGCAGCAGGCCCAGGCCGGAGTAGGCGGCGCTGAGTCCGGCGATGGTCTCGAAATAGACTGGGAGATAGATCGTTAGCCCGATGAAGGTGCCCATGCCGAAACCGGCCGCGATCGTACCCATCCGCACCACCGGGTTGGCGAGGATGTCGAGCGGGATCAGCGGCTCCTGCGCCGTCCGCAGGCGCCAGCCGAAGCAGAGCCAGAGCAGCAGCGAGAAAGCGACCAGCCCGGCGATTGGGGCGGAACGCCAGGGGTAGGCCGTTCCGCCCCAGGACAGTGCCAGCAGCAGCGTCATCGTCGCGGCGGTGATCAGCAGCGCGCCGAGCACGTCGAGCTTGTGCGGTCGTTCATGACGCGGCAGGCGCTTCAGCGCCGAACTCGTCATCCAGTAGGCGGCGGCCCCCATCGGCAGGTTGATCCAGAAGATTACTGACCAATGCAGCCGTTCCGCGATGACGCCGCCGAGCACCGGCCCGAGCAGCGAGGACGCCATGAAGACGGTGGCGATATAGACTTGGTAGCGCCCGCGCTCCTTGGGGGAGACCATGTCGGCGACGATGGTCTGCGCCAGCGCGATCAGCCCGCCGCCACCCAGCCCCTGGATGAAGCGCGCCACCACCAGGAGCCAGAGCGAGGGGGCGATCGCGCAGGCGATCGAGCCCAGGACGAAGACGACGATGCCGGAGAGCAGCACGACGCGGCGGCCATGGATGTCGGCAAGCTTGCCGTAGAGCGGCGTCACCGCGGTCGAAGCCAGGAGATAGGACGTCACCACCCAGGACAGATGCGTGACGTCGCCGAGCTCCCGCCCGATCGTCGGCATCGCGGTCGCGACGATCGTCTGGTCGAGCGCCGCCAGGAACATCGCCAGCATGATGCCGAAGAGGATGCTGCGGATATCCTCATGGCTCAGTGGCGCATGCTGTGCCGAAGCATGGGTCGTCGTCGCGTGATGCGCGTGAGGGTCGACCCGCTTGTCCATGAAGTTCTGCGCCTGCCTGTGCGTCTTTGTACGGGGACAGACTAGAAGACGACCAATTCATGCGCCAGAGGCGGGGCGAGCAGTGGCGGTCTGGCGGCCATGCTCTCCCCGGATGGAACCGTAGACCGGGCGGGCTCTATAACGGGGCCGGGGCGCTTGGCGCCGCTCATTCGGGAAGGCTCAGCCTCGATGCCCTTGCTCAACGCTGCCGACTCCACGCTGGTAATCGTCGATTTCCAGGCGCGGCTGATGCCCGCCATCCATGACGGCGCTCGTCTTGTCGCCAATGCGAAGAGGCTCGTCGATGCCGCCGGCATTCTGTCGGTGCCGATCGTGATGACCGAGCAGAATCCGGCCGGCCTCGGCGGGACGGTCGCGGAACTGGCTGGCGCCGGGCCGGTCGTGACCAAGATGAGCTTCAACGCCTGCGCCGAACCCGGCTTCCTTGATGCGCTTGCGGGCGATGGCCAGCTCGTCTTCTGCGGCTGCGAGGCCCATGTCTGCCTCGGCCAGACGGTGCTGTCGCTGCTCGGCGATCGGCGCCGCGTCGCCGTGGTTCAGGATGCGACGGGATCGCGCCTGCCGGAGTCGAAGGAGGTCGCGCTGCGCCGGCTGGAGCGCCATGGCGCCGAGATCGTCACGACCGAGATGGTGATCTTCGAATGGCTGAAGAGCGCTCGGCATCCCCGCTTCCGTGAGGTGCTGAAGCTGGTGAAGTAGCCCGTTTGCCCGCGTGTCTGCGCGCCGTCATCCCGGACAAGCCGCGAAGCGGCTCTGCCCCGGGATCCATGACAGAACTCCGGAGCCCTCGGATGGATCCCGGGGCGAGCCCGGGATGACGGCGGTGATTCGGAGCCGAGGCCTCGAAGGTTATAGCGGCTTCCTGATCCACTTGGAGATCACGCCGACGATGCCCTCGCGGAAGGTCATGACGCAGATCACGAAGATCACGCCCTGCACCACGGTAACCCATGCGCCGAGACTGGCGAGGTAGTTCTGCATTGAGACGATGACCAGCGCTCCGGCGATCGGCCCGAACACGGTGCCGAGGCCGCCGACCAGCGTCATCAGCACGACCTCGCCGGACATCGACCAGTGCACGTCGGTCAGCGACGCCAGCTGGAACACGATCGCCTTGGTCGAGCCGGCGAGCCCCGCCAGCGTCGCCGAGAGCACGAAGACCGTCAGCTTGTACTGGTTGGCACGGTAGCCGAGCGAGATCGCGCGGGGCTCGTTGTCGCGGATCGCCTTGCAGACCTGGCCGAAGGGCGAGTGGATGATCCGGTACATCGCCAAGAGCCCGGCCATGAAGATCGCCGCCACCAGCCAGTACAGGGTCCGGTCGTCGGCGAGGTCGATCAGGCCGAAGAGCCGTCCGCGCGGCACTGCCTGGATGCCGTCCTCGCCGCCGGTGAAGCGCGGCGTCTGCAGCGAGAAGAAGAACACCATCTGTGCCAGCGCCAGCGTGATCATGGCGAAGTAGATGCCCTGGCGCCTGATCGCGAGCGCGCCGAACACGGCGCCGAGCGCTGCCGACACACCCGTGCCGAGCAGGATTGCCAGTTCCGGCGTCAGCCCCCAGTTCTTGGCGACATAGGCGCAGACATAGCTCGCCATCCCGAAATAGGCGGCATGGCCGAAGGACAGGAGCCCGCCGTAGCCAAGCAGAAGGTTGAAGGCGAGCGCGAACAGCGCAAAGCACAGCACCTTCATGACGAAGACCGGATAGGCCACGAAGGGGGCGATCACGAGCGCGAAGGCGAGCCCGATCATGATGGCGCGGTGCAGGCGCAGCGTGCCCCTGTCGGCCTGCCCCGGCAGGATCGCGGCGGGTGCGTCGGTGGCGGCGATGTCGGCCATGGTCAGTTCCTCGTCTCGGTCAAGCGGGCGGCCATCACGCGGCCCGTCCGAACAGGCCGGCAGGCCGCACGAGCAGCACCAGCACCATGATGATGAAGATCACGGTGGCAGACGCCTCCGGATAGAAGACCTTGGTCAGCCCTTCGATCAAGCCGAGCGAGAAGCCGGTGACGATGGCTCCCAGGATCGAGCCCATGCCGCCGATCACGACGACGGCGAAGACGACGATGATCAGGTCGGCGCCCATGTTGGGGTTGACCGAGTAGATCGGCGCGGCGAGCACGCCGGCAAAGCCGGCCAGTGCGACGCCGAAGCCATAGGTCAGCGTCACCAGAAGCGGCACGTTGATGCCGAAGGCTTGGGTCAGGGTCGGGTTCTCGGTCGCGGCCCGCAGATAGGCGCCGAGCTTTGTCTTCTCGATCAGGAACCAGGTCGCGAGGCAGACCACGAGCGAGGCGATGACGACCCAGCCGCGGTAATAGGGCAGGAACATGAAGCCGAGATTCTGTCCGCCGCGGAGCTCCGCCGGAATCTGGTAGGGCAGGCCCGACGAGCCGTACTGGTTGCGGAACAGGCCCTGGATGATCAGCGCCAGGCCGAAGGTCAAAAGCAGCCCGTAGAGATGGTCGACATGGGCGATGCGCTTGAGCAGCAAGCGCTCGATCAGGACACCGGTCGCGCCCACCACCAGCGGCGCCAGCAGCAAGGCGACCCAGTAATTGATGCCGAGATAGTTCAGGCACATCCAGGCGACGAAGGCGCCCATCATGTACTGCGCGCCATGGCTGAAATTGATGATGTTGAGCAGCCCGAAGATCACCGCCAGCCCGAGGCTGAGGATCGCATAGAAGGAGCCATTGATCAGGCCGAGCAGGACCTGGCCGAACAGCGCCTGAGGCGGGATACCGAGGAGTTCAAACATGCGGGTCTCGGATCGTTCTTGGTGGCATCAGCAGTGTGCTTTGCCGTCATCCTGGCCGAAGCGAAGCGGAGCGCCGGGATCCGTCGTAGAGCCGATCCTTATCCAGAACGGAGTTCTACGATGGATCCCGGGACGACCTTCGGTCGCCCCAGGATGACGCCGTGTGATATCGAATGCGCGGCGTGTTTGCCGCTCACTTCTTGACGAGCGGGCACTCGCTCTCGGCAAGCGGGCGGAAGGCCTGCTCGGCCGGCAGCACGGCGAGCTGCTTGTAGTAGTCCCACGGACCCTTCGACTCGGCCGGCTTCTTGACCTCGAACAGGTACATGTCGTGCATCTTGCGGCCGTCGGCACGCACCGAGCCCTTGCCGAACAGCGGGTCGTCCGTCGGCAGCTCCTTCATCTTGGCCATCACGGCGGCCGAGTCCTTGCTCTTCGCCGCCTCGATGGCCTTGAGATAGTGCAGCATGCCGGAATAGACGCCGGCCTGCACCATGGTCGGCTTCTTGCCGCCATTGAGCTTGGCGAAGCGCTCGGACCAGCCACGGGTCTGGTCGTTGGTGTCCCAATAGAAGGATTCGGTCAGGACCAGCCCCTGCGCCGTCGCGAGACCGAGCGAATGCACGTCGGTCAGGAAGACGAGCAGCCCCGCGAGCTTCTGGCCGCCGGCGGTGATGCCGAACTCGCCGGCCTGCTTGATCGAGTTGATCGTGTCGCCACCGGCGTTCGCCAACCCGATGACCTTGGCCTTGGAGGACTGCGCCTGCAGCAGGAAGGACGAGAAGTCGGTGCCGGGGAAGGGTGTGCGCACGGCGCCGACGACCTTGCCGCCGTTCTTGGTGACGATCGCCCCGGTGTCGCGCTCCAGCGCATGGCCGAAGGCGTAGTCCGCGGTCATGAAGAACCAGCTGTCGCCGCCGGCCTTCACCATCGCACCGCCCGTGCCCTGCGCCAGCGCATAGGTGTCGTAGGTCCAGTGCACGGTGTTGGGCGAGCAGGCCTTGCCCGTCAGGTCGGAGGAAGCGGCGCCCGAATTGATGTGGATCTTGTTCTTCTCACGGGTGATCTGGTTGACCGCGAGCGCCACCGACGAGGTCGGCACGTCGAGGATGATGTCGACGCCGTCCTGATCGTACCAGGTTCGGGCGATGGTCGAGCCGACGTCCGGCTTGTTCTGGTGGTCGGCCGAGACGATCTCGACCTTGATGCCCTTGTCCGCGGCCTTGAAGTCTTCAACCGCCATGCGCGCGGCGATGACCGAGCCTTCGCCTGACAGGTCTGCATAGAGGCCGGAGCGGTCGTTGAGAACGCCGGCCTTCACGTTGATCTGCTGGGCGAGCGCAGGCGCCGCCATCAGTGCGGCGAACGCGGTCGTCGTCAGAAACGTCTTGAGTTTCATGGTCTTTCTCTCTCCCTGAAATGGCGTCGATTTTCGACTGTGGTCCGATTTGAATCGGATTGGGGGCCGTCGATGCCCGTCCGGAGACGGGATCAGACCCCGAGATAGCCGTGCAGCTTGTCGATGTTGGCGTCGAGTTCGGCGTTCGGGATCATGTCGATCACCTTGCCTTGCTCGACGACATAGTGCCGGTCGGCCACCGTCTGCGCGAAGCGGAAGTTCTGCTCGACCAGGATGATCGTGTAGCCTTCCTGCTTGAGCTTGCGGATCGTCGCGCCGATCTGGTCGATGATCACCGGCGCCAGGCCTTCTGTGGGCTCGTCGAGCAGCAGGAAATGCGCTCCCGTGCGCAGGATGCGCCCGATCGCCAGCATCTGCTGCTCGCCGCCCGAGAGCTTGGTGCCCTGGCTGCGCAGACGCTCCTTGATGTTGGGGAAGAGCGTGAAGATCTGTTCCAGCGAGAGCCCGCCGGGCCTGACGCGCGGCGGCAGCATCAGGTTCTCCTCGACGCTGAGCGAGGAATAGATGCCGCGCTCCTCCGGCACATAGCCGATGCCGAGCCGGGCGATCGCGCGCGAGGGCAGCCCGATCGTCTCGGTGCCCTCCAGCACGACCGAGCCCTGGCGTCGGCCGATCACGCCCATGATCGATTTCAGCGTCGTGGTCTTGCCGGCGCCGTTGCGGCCGAGCAGCGTCACCACCTCGCCGGCATTCACCTCGAAATCGATGCCGTGCAGCACATGCGATTCGCCGTACCAGGCCTGGAGCCCGCGGACCTTGAGCATCGGCGCAGCGGCCGTGGCGGCGGGCGACCGCGCCAGCGTCTCAGTGGCCATGGCCGACTCCCGATCCGATATAGGCCTCGACGACGCGCGGATCCTTCGAGACCGTGGCGTAGTCGCCCTCCGCCAGCACCTGCCCGCGCGCCAGCACGGTGATCCGGTCGGACAGCGAGGCGACGACCGAGAGATTGTGTTCGACCATCAGGATGGTGCGGTTCTGCGAGACCTTGCGAATCAGCGCTTCGATGCGCTCGACATCCTCGCGGCCCATGCCGGCCATCGGCTCGTCGAGCAGCATCATCTCGGGGTCCAGCGCCAGTGTCGTCGCGATTTCGAGCGCGCGCTTGCGGCCATAGGAGAGTTCGACCGCAGGCAACTCGGCGAAGGCGGAAAGGCCGACCGCCTCGACCAGCCGCATCGCCTCCTCGTCGAGTGGCTTCAGCACGTCTTCCGAGCGCCAGAAATCGAACGAGTCGCCGCGTTTGCGCTGCAGCGCGATCCGGACATTGGTCTTGACGCTGAGCTGCGGGAACACCGCCGAGATCTGGAACGAGCGCACCAGGCCCTGCCGCGCGATCTCGGCCGGCTTCTCGCGGGTGATGTCACGGCCGTTATAGACGATCGAGCCCTTGGTGGGCGCAAGAAATTTGGTCAGCAGGTTGAAGCAGGTCGTCTTGCCGGCGCCGTTGGGGCCGATCAACGCATGGATCGTCCCGCGCTTGACCTTCAGGTCAACGCCATTGACGGCCGAGAAGCCGCCGAAATCCTTAGTCAAACCCGAAGTCGATAGAATAATATCCTCAGGCATGCAGGCCGTTTCCGATCGCCATCTTGTTCTTTCTTATTATTGCTCGTTTCCCTTGTATGGCATGCTGCACCGCGCTCATGGCATGAGTCAACGTCGCAGCCGCGCGAAACGGCCTTGTGAACGCCTGCTTATCCCTTTGTCGTAGATGCGGACGCGCCATTCCCTCACCTCATGCAAATGCATGACGCGCGGACGCATGCAGAGGGGCTATCTGCTGCAAGATGCCGGAATGTTCGAAATGTCAGAGTCGACGAAAGGGAAGCTTGTTGACCGTGGGTCAAAGCCGGTTTACGGGCCGGGACGGTCAGGCTAGTGTATCTGTTCTTTTCTCGGCTATCATTAGGCATTCTTGTGGCAGCTATCGCTGGTCGCGCGCATCCGCCCGCGCGAGACCAGGTATTCGGGCAGCGGCGGACCGATCAGGGGAGGGTACCTTGAGCTTCGCGTCTTTCGGTCTGGCGTTCCGCGCCCGCTTCGCTGCCGCACGCGCCGTCGTGCTGGGCGCGATTGGGGGCGGTGTGCTCGGTGTGGCTGTGCTGGCTTCGGCGCTTCCGGCCGAGGCCGCTCCCGATCGCCGCGTCGCACTGGTGATCGGCAACAGCGCCTATACGTCGGTTCCCCGCCTGGCGAATCCGCAGCGCGACGCGACGGCGATCTCCGCCTCGCTGAAGCGTCTGGGCTTTGAGGTCGTCGAGGGCTACGACCTCAAGATGGAAGAGATGACCGGCATCGTCCGGGAATTCGCCCAGAAGCTCGACGGCGCCAAGGCCGGCGTCGTCTATTATGCCGGGCACGGCATCGCGGTCGGGGACGAGAACTATCTCATCCCGGTCGACGCTTCGCTGAAGTCCGAAGCCGATCTCGACTTCCGCGCCGTCAACGTCCAGCTCGTGCTGCGCCAGATGCAGCGCGACGAGCGCGTCAACATCCTCATTCTCGACGCCTGCCGCGACAATCCCTTCGCGACGCAGCTCGCTGCCAAGTCGCGGTCCGTCGCGCGCGGCCTGACCGCGATCGAGACGCAGTCGGCCTCGGGCATCCTGATCGCCTTCGCCACCGACCCGCGCGCGACCGCGCTCGACGGTGAGAAGGACGGCAACAGCCCGTTCACGGCCGCCCTGCTGAAGCATATCGAGACGCCCGAAGTGTCGATCACGACCGTGATGGACCGCGTCCGCGCTGATGTCTGGGAGTCGACCGGCAAGAAGCAGAAGCCCTGGACGAACTCCTCGATCATCGGCGAGTTCAAGATGAACCCGACGCTGAAGCTCGCCGCTGTCGATCCATCGGTGACGATCAAGGCGATCGACGGTGCCGTTCCGGTCCCCGCCACGCCGGCGCCGGTTGGTCTCGACCGCGCCCAGATGGACGTCAAGATGTGGGAGATCGCCGAGCGCGGCAATTCGCCCGGCGACTACAAGGCCTATCTCGACGCCTTCCCGACCGGCCAGTTTGCCGCCTTCGCCAAGAACCGTCTCGCCAAGCTCGACCCTGCGGCCCCGGTCGCTCCGGCCGCCTCGCGCGATACGGCGGCGCAGTCGGCCGGCGTCAGCGACGAGGCCCTGAAGGGCGAGAGCAGCAACGCCGAGACCGAGGCCGCGCTGAAGCTCTCTGCCGGCGACCGCCGCGAACTGCAGCGCCGCCTGACCCTCGCCGGCTTCAAGCCGGGCAAGGCCAGCGCCACCTTCGGCCCGAGCCAGCGTACCGCCATCAAGGAGTGGCAGACGACACGGTCGATCACCGCGACGGGCTTCATGGCGCCGCTGCAGCTCCAGGCGCTGCGCGCCCAGACCGAGCCGGCCTATCAGCGCGCGCTCGCGGATGAAAAGGCCGCGACCCGCACCCGTGCGATCGCCAAGGAGCAACCGGAAGGCCAGCCGCGCACGCGTGGCGGCGTCGCCTACGAAAAGGATCCGGTGATCCGTCGCGATCTCGAGCGCGAGCGTGCGGGCCGGGGCAACAGCTCCGGTGATGCGGCCGGTGCCGCCATCTTCGGCACGATCGTCGGCGGCGCCATCGGCGGCGTGCTCGGCGGTGGCTTCCGCCGCTGACGTTCACGTCGCGACGACAACTGCTTCCGAGAGCCGGCCCCATGCGGGGCCGGCTTTCTTATTGGCATAATGGGTTGTTGCCACTGCGCCGCAGGCTCGGCTAGTTCTGTCGCAAGCCGTCCGGCGACATCCATTTTCGGCAAAAGGCAATGCGATGAAGAAGGTTTTTCCTGACGCCAAGGCGGCTCTCGCCGGCGCCATCAAGGACGGCATGACGATCATGGCCGGCGGCTTCGGGCTCTGCGGCATCCCCGATCTCCTGATCGAGGCGGTGCGCGAGAGCGGCGCGAAGGACCTGACCTTCGTCTCCAACAATGCCGGCGTCGACGGAGCCGGCCTCGGCATCCTGCTCGAGACGCGGCAGATCAGGAAGATGATCAGTTCTTACGTCGGCGAGAACAAGCTCTTCGCCGAGCTTTATCTCAGCGGCCAGCTCGAGCTCGAATTCACCCCGCAGGGCACGCTGGCCGAGCGCATCCGCGCCGGTGGCGCCGGCATCCCGGCCTTCTTCACCAAGACCGGCGTCGGCACGCTCGTCGCGGAGGGCAAGGAGGAGCGCGAGTTCGACGGCGAGCGCTACATCATGGAGCGCGGAATCTTCGCCGACGTCTCCCTGGTCCACGCCTGGAAGGGTGATACCGAGGGCAACCTCGTCTACCGGAAGACGGCGCGCAACTTCAATCCGATGATGGCCACGGCCTCGCGCTTCACCGTCGCCCAGGTTGAGAACCTGGTCGATGCCGGCGAGATCGATCCCGATCACATGCACACGCCGGGCATCTTCGTGAAGCGCATCGTGCACACGCCCCAGAGCGTCAAGCGCATCGAGCAGCGCACCGTCCGCAAGCGCGCGGCCTGAGGAGGACACCATGGCCTGGACCCGTGAACAGATCGCCCAGCGCGCTGCCAAGGAACTGAAGGACGGCTTCTACGTCAATCTCGGCATCGGCATCCCGACGCTGGTCTCGAACTACATCCCGGACGGCATGAGCGTACAGCTCCAGTCCGAGAACGGCATGCTCGGCATGGGCCCCTTCCCCTATGAGGGCGACGAGGATCCCGACCTGATCAATGCCGGCAAGCAGACGATCACCGAACTGAAGACGACGAGCTTCTTCTCCTCGGCAGACTCCTTCGGGATGATCCGCGGCGGCCATATCGATCTGTCGATCCTCGGCGCCATGCAGGTCGCCCAGAACGGCGACCTCGCCAACTGGATGATCCCCGGCAAGATGGTGAAGGGCATGGGCGGCGCCATGGACCTCGTCGCCGGCGTCAAGAAGGTCGTTGTGGTGATGGAGCATGTCGCCAAGAACAAGGATGGCTCGGAATCGCCGAAGCTGCTCAAGGCCTGCGACCTGCCGCTGACCGGCGCCGGCGTCGTCGACATGGTGATCACCGATCTCGGCGTCTTCACGATTGACGAGAACGGCGGCGGCATGAGCCTGATCGAACTGGCCGAGGGCGTCACCCTCGACGAGATCAAGGCGAAAACCGGCGCCGAGTTCAAGGTCGCGGTGTAACCCGGGGGGCGGGGAGCCCCTCCCCATATGGGGAGGGGGACCAAGCTACCGCCCCTTCTCCCAACCGGCCCGCACCAACTCCGGCACGTCGCTCTCTTCTTCTGGCCAGCCGACGCAGAGCCAGGCGATCAGCTTCCATTCGGGCGGCGTGCCGAGCGCTTCGCAGACTGCCTCGGGCTCGAGGATGGAGACCCAGCCGACACCGACGCCTGCGACCCGCGCCGCGAGCCAGAACTGCGTGATCGCGGCGACCACCGAGTAATCCAGTGTCTCCGGCATCGTCCGGCGACCGAGACCATGGCCCCGGGCGGTGGCATGGTCGCAGAACACGGCGATCTGTTCCGGCGCCTCGCGCATGCCTTCGAGCTTCAGGCTGGCATAGAGCCGCGCTCGCTCGCCTTCATAGTCGTCAAGGGCGTCGGCATTGCAGCGCCGGAAGCTCGCTCGCGCCGCCTCGCGCTGCGCTTCATCGCTCACGCGGACCCAGCGCCAGGGTTGCGAGTGCCCGACCGAGGGCGACAGCTCGGCCTGTGCGAGAAGCCGTTCGACCAGCCCCTCCGGCAAGGCGTCGCGCCGAAACCGCCGCACGTCGCGCCGCCAGGAAAGCAGTTCCGCGAACTGCGCCGCGAAGGCGTCGTCGAAGCGGGGAGGAGAGTTCCGGCTCACCCTGCGACCGCGATCGCGTGGAAGAACGAGCCGGTGACGTTCCCGCGCCGGCAGCCGGCCGGGGCAGGCGCCGAGCCATGCGGATCGGTGACCTGCGCCAGCGGCGGATCTTCGCCCTGGCCGACGACCGTCGCATAGTGGAATTCGTGTCCCGTCAGCGCGTCGCCCGCGCGGCCGAGCGGGCCATCGGCTTCGAGCACGGCGCGGCGGTAGCCGAGATTCATCTTCCGCTTGGCGAAGGAGGTCTCGACCGAGAGCAGCCCGGCCAGCGCGTGCGAGACGCCATCGGCATCGATCAGCGTCCGGCCGAGCACCATGTAGCCGCCGCACTCGCCATGCACCGGTCGGCTCTCGGCAAAGGCTCGCAGCCCCATCAGGAAACGCGTCGCGGCCGCGATCCGCCCGGCATGCAGTTCGGGATAGCCACCTGGCAGCCAGCAGGCGTCGCAGTCCTCCGGCGGCGGCTCGTCGGCCAGCGGCGAGAACGGCACCAGCGTTGCACCCGCACGAAGCCAGCCCGCCTCGACATGTGGATAGACGAAACTGAAGGCGGCATCGCGCGCGATCGCGATGCGCCGCCCCGGCGCGGGCAGAGGCGTGATGGATGATGCACCCGCCGGCAGCAGGGTCGGTCCCGCGGCAGCGATGACGGCATCGAGATCGACGGCGGCTGAGACCGCATCGGCGAGTGCATCGAGGCGCGCGTGCAGGTCGGCCGTCTCGCCGGCCTGTACCAGCCCGAGATGGCGCTCGGGCAGGATCAGGCTGGCCTCGCGCGGCAGGGCGCCTAGCACCGGCAGCCCGATCCGTTCCATACCCTGCGCCACCAACCGGCGATGGCGTTCGCTTGCGACCTTGTTGAGGATCACGCCGGCGATCCTGATGCGCGGGTCGTAATGCATGCAGCCGAGCGCGATGGCGGCGGCCGATTGCGCCTGCCCGGAGACGTCGATCACGAGCACGACCGGCCAGCCCAGCAGGGCGGCGATGTCGGCGCTCGCTCCGGTATGGCCTTCGGGGCCGGGGACGGCATCGAACAGGCCCATCGAGCCTTCGGCGATGATGATATCGCTGCCAAGTGCTGCGCCGCTCGCGATCTGTCCGAGCAGGGTGTCGGGCATGGCGAAGGAATCGAGATTGGCGCTGGGGGCGCCCGTCGCGGCGGCGTGGAAGGCCGGGTCGATATAGTCCGGTCCGCATTTCAGCCCGCGCACGGTCAGGCCACGCCGTCTCAGGGCGCGCTGCAGGCCGAGCGTGATCGTGGTCTTGCCTGAGCCGGAGCGCGGCGCCGCGATCAGGATGCCCCGCGCGATCATACCCCGCCCCCTGGCCGGAAGCGTCGATCGTAGCTGGCGGAGTAGAGCGCGCTCTCGCCGAAATCCTGGGCGGCGAGCGAAGGCCCAACCAGGATCAGCGCCGTCCGCTCCAGCCCGGATTCGCGAACCTGCTCGACAATGGTGGCGAGCGTGCCGCGCAGCACGCGCTCGTCCGGCCAGGAGGCACGGAAGACGATCGCGACGGGGCAGTCCGCCCCGTAGAACGGCGTCAGCTCCGCCGCTACCTGCTCGATCACATGGATTGAGAGATGCACCGCGAGCGTCGCGCCGGACGCGGCGAAGGTCGCGAGCTTCTCCTTCTCCGGCGTGGCCGAAGCGCGGCCCGAGGTCCGGGTCAGCACCAGCGATTGTGCGAGACCGGGCAGGGTCAGTTCGCGCTTCAGCGTGGCGGCGGCGGCGGCGAAGGCCGGCACGCCCGGCGTCACGCTGTAGGGGATGCCGAGCGCTTCGAGCCGGCGCATCTGCTCGCCCGTCGCGCTCCAGATCGAAAGGTCGCCGGAATGCAGCCGGGCGACGTCCTGCCCCGCCGCATGCGCCGTCTGCATCTCCGCGACGATGGCATCGAGGTCGAGCGGGGCGGTGTCGATGATGCGGGCACCCGGCGGGCACCAGTCGAGCATCGCCTTCGGGATCAGTGAGCCGGCATAGAGGCAGACCGGGCAGGCGCCGATGAGGTCGCGCCCGCGCAGCGTGATGAGGTCTGGCGCGCCGGGGCCGGCGCCGATGAAATGAATCGTCACGATACGCACTTCATGATGTTGCTCGGGCCAGCGCGCAGGTGACGCGGGCGGTGGCGATGCGCGGCTGCACCAGCGTCCCGCCCGGCCCGGCCGCCGCCAATGCGGCGGCCTCCGCGACCGAGCCGACGCCGTAGAGCGAGGCGATCCGGGTCGAGCGCGTGGCGCAGGCGGCCTCATATCCCTTCAGCGCCTCGTCGGGCACCGCGACGAGCTCGGCTCGGCGGTTGGCGACGGCGGCCATCAGCCCGGGCTCGCCGATCCGGCTCGCCAGCGTCGCCAGACGGGATGGCCTCTCCCCCGCCAGCCCGGCGATCGCCAAGGCCTCGTCGAGGCAGGCCAGGATGTCCGCTTCGCTCGTGCCGGGCCTCAGGCCCAGCCCGGCGACGAGACGGCCGGTCAAGGCTTCTCGACCCGCCATTGCGTCACCGGCATCGCGGGGCGCCAGCCATGCTTGCCGCCGACGGGGGCGAGCCGGTCGATCGAGATCCGCCGCAGCGAGCCGCCATGCTCGGCATGGAGTGCAGCGAGCTTGGCCTCGCCCTCGATCGTGACGACATTGGCGACGAGCCGCCCGCCGGGCTTCAGTGCCGCCCAGGCGGCCTCGAACAGCCCCTCGACGGTCAGCCCGCCGCCGATGAAGACCGCATCCGGCGCCGGCCGCCCGACGAAGCTCTGCGGAGCCTCGCCGACGACCTCGACCGAGAGACCGCCGAGTTCGACCTTGTTTCTGGTGATCCGATGCGCCCGCTCCGGCTTGGACTCGAAGGCCACCGCCCGGTTGCGGACATGGCGCTGGCACCATTCGACAGCGATCGAGCCCGAGCCGGCGCCGACATCCCAGAGCAGCTCGCCGCCGCGCGGGGCGAGCGCGGAGATCGTGATCGCGCGGATTTCCGATTTGGTGATCTGCCCGTCATGGGCGAACCATTCCTCGTCGAGCCCCGGCGTCAGCGGCATGATGCGGGACTCGCGATTGGCTGCGACCTCGACGGCGATGAGGTTGAGCGGCACGACATCGTCATGGGAAAAGGCGTCAGCGCGTGTCTCGCGGATGCGCTCATCCGGACCCGCAAGCTGTTCCATCACGGTGATCCGGCTGGCACCGAGGCCGCGCGCCGTCATCAGCTCGGCGACGGCTCGCGGCGTCGTCTCGTCCCAGGACAGCGCCAGGATGCGCGCCCCCGGCTGCAGATGCGGCACGATTCGGTAGAGCGTGCGGCCATGCAGAGAGACCAGCGCGCATTCCTCCTGTGGCCAGCGCATGCGCGTGCAGGCCATCGAGAAGGAGGACAGCTGCGGGATGATCTTCATCTCCTGCGCCGGGATCGCGCGGGCGAGGCTGTTGCCGATGCCGTAATGGAACGGGTCGCTGGTCGCGAGCACGCAGACCTTGCGGCCGCGCTCGGCCAGGATCTGCGGCAGCGCGTTGCGGAAGGGCTGCGGCCAGGGCCTGAGTTCACCAGGCACCGAGCCGACCAGAGCGATATGCCGGTCGCCCCCGAAGACGATCTCGGCCTGCTCCAGCGCGACTTTCGCCTCGGGGCAGAGGCCGGCGGGCCCATCCTCGCCGAGACCGATCAGCGCGAGCCAGGGCGCGGGCGAGTTGGAGGGCGCAGCCATGCTTCCGCTCGACAGCTCAGCGTTTTCAAGCGTAACTATTGGCATGACCGTGCTCATCCTTGGTGGAACCAGTGAAGCGGCTGCGCTTGATCAGCACCTGGCTGAACAAGCTCCCGATATTCGCGCCATCATCTCGCTTGCCGGGCATACCGTCGACCCCCGTCCATCGAACCTGCCGGTTCGGGTCGGCGGTTTCGGCGGCATCGACGGGCTCAGGCAGTATCTGCGCGACGAGAACATCATCGCTGTCATCGACGCGACGCATCCCTTCGCCGCGATCATGCCCTTCAATGCCGAGCATGCCTGCAAGGCGGAAGGCGTGCCGCTGCTCGCCATCCGCCGCGAATCCTGGCGTCCTCAGGCCGGCGACAAGTGGAAGAGCGTTCCCGACATCGAGGCCGCCGTCGTGGCATTGGGGCGCGTGCCTCGCCGCGTCTTCCTCACCATCGGCCGGCTCGACCTGCCGGACTTCGCCGATGCGCCGCAGCATCATTACCTCGTTCGCGCCATCGAGCCGATCGGCGACCGCCTGCCCGTGCCGCATGTCACGGTGATTCAGCAGCGCGGACCGTTCCATGCCGAGGACGAGGAGAAGCTGATGCGCCGCGAGGGCATCGACGTCCTCGTCAGCAAGAATTCCGGCGGCGACGCCACGGTGGGCAAGCTGATCGCGGCGCGCCGTCTCGGCTTGCCGGTGATCATGGTCGAACGCCCGCCCAAGCCCGATGTCGAGACCGTCGCCCATGTCGATCAGGTCCTGCCCTGGCTGGTCACGCAGGGGCTCTTCGTCACCGAGCGGGGCGTATAGACGTAAGGCCGGTCGCTTCCGCGCGCGATCAACCGGGTGCTCGAGGCGCCGATCGTCACCAGTGTCGCCATGTCGGCGGTCGCCGCCGCAGCGACGGCCTCCGCCAATGTCAGGATGCGCAGGCTCTCATCGGCTCGTCCGACGGCGCGTGCGAAGATCACGGGCGTATCGGCTGCCCGGTGCCGTGCCGCCAGCTCCAACGCCGCTCCGAGCTGCCAGGGTCGCGCCTTCGAGATCGGGTTGTAGAGGCAGATCACGAAATCGGCGGCGAGAACGGCCTCGAGCCGTGCCGTCACGACCTCCCAGGGCTTGAGGTTGTCCGAAAGCGAGATCGCGCAGAAATCGCCGCCGAGCGGCGCGCCGGCCTTGGCGGCCGAGGCGAGCATCGCGGTGATGCCGGGCTCGACCGTGATCGGCAGCGAAAGCCAGGCCGGGTCGCCCGCCTCCAGCGCCTCGAACACGGCTGCCGCCATCGCGAAGACGCCAGGGTCGCCGCCGGAGACGACGGCGACGGTCCGGCCCTCGGCCGCAAGCCGCAAGGCATGGCCGGCCCGGTCGATCTCGACGCGATTGTCGGAGGCGTGCTTGGTCCTCCCGTCCTTTTCCGGGATGCGGTCGAGATAGGGGCCGTAGCCGACGAGATCACTCGCAGCCTCGAGCGCCGCTTCCGCCGCCGGCGTCAGCCAATGCGCCTCGCCGGGCCCGAGGCCGACGATGGTGAGGGAGCCGCTCACAGCCTGCGCCCCTCGCCAGGAACCAGCACCATCGAGAAATACGGCGCATCGTCGTCGGTCTTGTCGCTGAGTTTCGCCACGACCTGCTCCGCCATGGTGGCGCGCTCGACATAGATGGCGCGGTGGATCAGCCCGGCGGTCTTCAACGCCCGGCGCACCTTGGGCAGGTTGCGGCCGAGCTTCATGATCACGGCGGCGTCGGTATCGACGAGCCGCCGCGTCAGCTCGGTCTCGGGCAGCGTGCCGGGCAGCACGGTCATGATGTCATCGCCCCAGGTGATGGGCGCCGCCGCGCGCGTCCAGGCTCCGGCCATGCCCATCACGCCAGGCACCACCTCCGTGGGGAAGCGGTGGGCAAGGCGCCGCCACAGATGCATGAAGGAGCCGTAGAAGAACGGGTCGCCGTCGCAGAGCACGGCGATCGTCCGCCCTGCCTCCATCTCGGCTGCGAGCAGCGCCGCGGATTCGTCGTAGAAGGCGGCGATCGGGCCGCTGTAGCCTTCCTCCTCCACCGGCACTTCGATCGTGACCGGGAAGGCGAGTTCGATCTCGCGCGCGGCATCCGGCGCGACGATGGCATCGGCGGTGACGCGGGCATTGCCGCGTCGGCCGCGCTTGCAGAAATGCACCAGCCGGTCGGCCGTGACGATGATGTCGCGGGCGCGGAGCGTCATGTAGTCGGGATCGCCGGGGCCGAGGCCGACGCCGAACAGCAGGGGCTTGCCCTTGGCCGGTTCGATGCTCACCGGCTTATTCCTTCTCTTGCGCCAGCGCGTTGACGGCGGCTGCCGCCATCGCCGAGCCGCCGCGCCGGCCATGCACGACGAGGAAGGGTACTCGCCCGTCCTGCGCCAGCGCCTGCTTCGATTCCGCCGCGCCGACGAAGCCGACAGGGATGCCGATCACGGCCGCGGGCTTCGGAGCGCCGGCGTCGAGCATCTCCAGCAGCCGGAACAGCGAGGTCGGCGCATTGCCGATCACGACGAGCGCGCCGGCCAGATGCGGCCGCCACAGCTCCATCGCGGCGGCCGAACGCGTCGTGCCCATTTCGGCCGCGAGCGCCGGCGTGCGGGGATCGTCGAGGGTGCAGAGGACCTCGTTGTTCGCCGGAAGCCTGGCGCGGGTCACCCCGTTCGACACCATTTTGGCGTCGCACAGGATCGGCGCGCCGGCCTTCAGCGCCGTCTCGGCGGAGCCGGCGAATTCCGGCGACATCTCCACATCCGACGGGAGGTCGGTCATGCCGCAGGCATGGATCATCCTGACCACGACATTCCCGGCCCGGCCGGGGAAGCGCGTGAGGTCGGCCTCGGACCGTATGATCGCGAAGGAGCGCTCATATATCGCCGCCCCGTCCTGGATGTAGTCGTAACCCGTCGTCAAACCCGTGATCCCGAAAACCGGCCCGCCGCGCTCAGGCGAGCGTGAATCTCCTGTCCGGGCTGCAATCGCGCCATGATCCCGGAAAGGTCAAGCTCGGCGATGGCGTTGTCCCGCGCCGTGCCGCCGATCACCACGCCATAGCGCCCCTCGCGGCCGACGAGAGTGAGGTCCGAAGCCCCCGGCCGCGCGCAGGATTTGACGCAACCGGAGACATGCAGGCTCAGGCCCTCGGCCAACAGCGGAGCGATCGCCTCGGCCAGCAGCGCCGCATCCGCCATGGCCGGAGTCTCTGCCCGCAGGCAGGCTGGAGCCCCCGCGCAGGCCTGCACCGACAGGCGCGGGTCGTCGTCCCGGACGATCAGCCCGAGCGAGCCCGCGAAGCCGAGCAGCGCTGCAGCCCCGGCCTCGCCCATCCCGCGAAAAGCGATGCCGCGCCAGGGCGAGAGGCGAATTTCGGCGCAGCCATGCGCTTCGGCGGCCGCGCCGAGCCGGGTGAGCGCCGCGGTATCCACTCTGCCGAAGGGCAAGCCGATCAGTGCCGCGAAGCCGTCGGGGCCGAGCGCGAACAGCCCGGCGCGTCGCGGCGCGGCGCGGGGAGCGGGAGGCGATGCATGCGGCAGGTCGCTCAGGGCCGCAAGGGCGTCCGGCCGGAGGTCGGGCAGGCGGCGGATCGTGCCGGGCGCCTGCGCCCGTCGCGCGGCGAAGCGGCCGAGCAAGCCGGCGACAATCTCCCCGACCCTGCCGGCCGCCACAGGTCCGAGCCAGAGGCGGTCCGCCAGGGCGATTACGGCACTGCCGGGAGCGATCCCGACGACCCTCATATCGCCGGCGAAGGCGTCGAGCGACGATGCCCCGCCGCCATCAACCACCAGCGAGAATTTCGCGGGCAAGCCGGTCACCGCCCGCGCGCGTGTCTCGATTTCCGCGGCGAGAGCGCGGGCGTCGATCATGTCGCCGGCATCACCAGCCAGCGGCGCGGTCAGCGTCAGCCGCTGCGGGCCGTCGCCGTCATGTTCGTCTACCAGTCGTTCGGCCAGCAGCGCCGCGACCAGCGCCGGATGGCTCTTCGCCGTCACCCCGCGCAGCTGCAAGTTGCCGCGAGCCGAGATCTCGATCAGCCCGTTGCCATGTTTCGCCGCCAGCGCGGCGATGCGTTGGAGCTGCGCCGGCGTCAGTCGCGCGCCCGGCGGATGCAGCCGCACCAGCCAGCCATCGCCGGTCTCCATCGGCCTGAGTGTGCTCGGACACCAGCCGCGCCGCAATTCGTCCTTCGATGGGGCGTTCATTCGGCTGCCTCACGCTCCGGCGGCACAGCTGCGAGGAACGCTCCGACCGAGTTGCGCCGGCTGGTCCAGAGGCCGCGCCGCGCCGCCTCGGCCAGACGGGAGCGGATCGAGGCAGCGGCCGGCGCATTGGCGGCCTCGATCGCCGACCAGACGTTTGAATCGGCGCACCAGGCCTGGAACACCGCGTCGAACAGGCCGTCCGGCACGGCGTCCGTGCTCGCCGCAAAGACGAAGAGCGTATCGAGCGCCTCCGCCAACTCGGCGGCGCCGCGCCAGCCATGGGCGAGATGCGAAGCGATCCAGCGCGGATGCGTGAGCCTTCCATGGACGATGCGGGCGATGTCCTCCGCCAGCGTCCGCGCCTTCGGCGCCTTGGGCTTTGAACTGTCGAGGCTGTACAGGGCAGGTTCGGCACCGAGGGATCTGGCTGCCGCCGCCAGCCCGCCAATGACGTCGGCGGCGCTCGACGCTTCCAGTATGTCGCGCCCGGCGGTGTCGCTGACATGCACGAAGGCGTCCGCCGACCTGATCCGTTCGGCAAAGCTGGCGTCGAGGCTGGCGCTGCCATCCGGCCCGCCATAGGCATGGCTGGAGGCGGCTAGATAGGCGGCGCCGAGTTCATCCTGCGTCGTCCAGGCGCCGTCGAGAGCGCGATCCGCCATCGCCGCGCCGTAGCGCCCCGGCGCGGCGCCGAAAACGCGCGGCCCGGCCTCGCCGCGCCTGCGCGCGGCGGCGGGCTCGTTCCAGTCGTCGGGTTCGTCGAGGGCGGCCACAGCGCGCGCGGCTGCATCGAGCAGCGCGACCTGCTGCGGGAAGGTGTCGCGGAAGGCGCCGGAGATGCGCATGGTGACGTCGATGCGCGCGCAGGTCAGCTTCGGCAGCGGAACGATCGCGAACCCGGTCACCCGCGTCGAGGCCGGATCCCAGAGTGCGGTGACGCCCATGAGCGCCAGGGCATGGGCGATGTCCTCGCCGCCCGAACGGAGGGTCGGCGAGGCCCAGAGATCCATGACGACGCGGCGCGGCGCCTCACCGTGATCCTGCAGATGCCGGTCGATCACGGCCTGCGCCGCGAGTGCGCCGAGCCTTGCCGCCGCCCGCGTCGGGATGGCGCGCGGATCGAGCGTCGAGAGATTGCGCCCGGTCGGCAGCACGTCCGGCCGGCCGCGATGTGGCGAGCCGGCCGGGCCGGGCGGCACGAAACGCCCGTCAAGTGCCCGCAGCAGCCCTTCGCGCTCGGCTCGGGCCGAGTCGGGGTCGGCATCCGACTGCCCGAAGATGTGCAGTCCGTCGCGGAAGGGCAGTTCCGTGATGTCGCAGAGATGCGCGTCGAGCCGAGTCAGCGCGTCGCTCATTGAGAGGTCGGGCGTAATTCCGCAGGAGGCGGCGAGCCCGCTCGTTTCGGCACGTGAGCGGATCTCGCTCGCGACGATGTCGGCCCGGCGCGGGTCGAGCAACTGCGCCTGGCTGAATTCCTCGACGAGATCGCGCAGCAGCGCGGCTTCGTCTGCGGCCTGCGCCTCGGCGAGAGGCGGCGGCAGATGGCCGAGCGTGATCGCAGAAAGCCGCCGCTTGGCCGGCGCCGCCTCGCCAGGATCATCGACGACATAGGGGTAGATCACCGGCAGGCCCCGCGTCACGAGGCGCGGCCAGCAGGCGGCTGACAGCGCCACCGCCTTGCCCGGCAGCCATTCCGTCGTGCCATGGGTGCCGAGATGGATCAGCGCGTCGATGCCGGCCGTCTCGCGCAAGGCGAGATAGAAGGCGAGATAGCCGTGGCCGGGCGGTGCGTCCGGATCGTGATAGCGCGCCTTGCGATCGGGCGTCGCATCGCGCGGCGGCTGCAGCGCGATGGTGAGGTTGCCGTTCTGCACCACGCAGAAGCGGAAGGCACCGTCGCTGAAGGCGGGATCGTTCGCGGGCGCGCCATGTGTTGCGAAAAGCGTGTCGCGGGCGTCGGTGGGCAGGGTCGTCAGCCAGGCCTTGTAGGCGGCGAACGGCAGTCTGAAATCGGCGGAGCCGGCCGTGAGGGCTTGCATCAGCGCTTGATCGCTATTTCGGGAAGCGACCTCGTAACCCGCTTCTGCCAGCACTCCGCGGATCGCTGCGACACTGGCCGGGGTGTCGAGGCCGACCGCGAAGCCGGCACGGCCACCGCGCGCGGGATAATCGGACATCACCAGCGCCAACCGGCGCTGGGCTGCGGGCTTCACGGCGAGCGAAACCCACCCCGCCGCGAGATCGGCCAAGGCGGCGACGCCCTCCGCGTCCGGCACCAGCCGGCGGACATTCAACCCCGTGACCTCGTCTGCGACATCGGCCTTGAAGGCGACGGGGATCGCTCCCAGTCGACCGTCGAATTCGGGCAGCGCGACCTGCATGGCGAGATCGGCGGCCGAGACCCCGCGCGGCGAGGTGGCCCAGGCCTCGCGCGCGCTGCCGACCGGCATCGCCTGCAGCACCGGACAATCGGCTGTGTCGAGGACGAAGTCCGCACCCTCGCGGGCCGAGAAGGCGGTGGTGGTGACGATCATAGCCGGCCGACGCGTCGCGATCAGCGCCGCGAGATCGGCCGTGACAGCGGGGTCCTTCAGGCTGGTCAGGGCAAGGATGATTGGAGCGTGGTCGCGCGCCGCGAGCGCCGCCGCCAGCGCCTCGCCCATCGCGGTGTCACCCGCGCTGACGGCCGAGCGATAGACTAGGATTGGGACGAGCGGCCTGTCGCTGGGAAGGGCGCGCAGTGCCTCGCGCCAGGCGAGAGGTGAGCCGTCCATGCCAAGCGCGAAGAAGGTCGGAAGCACCAGCGGAGCGAGTGGGCTCGGTGCCGCCGGGTCGGATGACCCGAGCGCCGTTGAAATCCGCCGCAGCAGCCGTCGCATGTTCTCGGCCCCGCCGCCGGCATGGAAATAGCCGAGCAGTTCCGCCACCAAGCCGGCATCGACCGTGCCGTACTCGGCGAGCCGATCATCGATCCGGTCGTCGCCGGGCAGCACCGCGAGCGCGATGCCGTGCGCCCGGCAGGCCGCGCTGAGCTGCTCGATACCATAGCGCCAGTAGTCCAGCCCGCCGAGGCAGCGCACCAGCACGAAGCGGCTCCTCGCAGCCGTCTTCTCGATCAGGAGGTCGACCGAGAGCGGATGCCGCAGCCGCCGCAGCGAGGCGAGGCGGACGGCGAACCCGGTGCCGGCGGCGGCCGCCGCAGCAAGCGCCGAGAGGTCGCTGTCGGCATAGGAGAGGATGAGCACATCTCCCGGCGGCAAGGCGAGATCGACGGCGTCCTCGCCATCATCGAGCCTGATCTCGCTGGTTGGGAGCAGATGCATGGCGTTCCCCGGAAGCGAGTCGCCTCAGGCGCCCGCCAGCGCAGCCTCCACCGCCTTCAGGTCGAAGCCCTTGAGGCCGATCACCGTGAGGCGTCCGTCACGCGCTTCACCTTCGCCCCAGGCGCGGTCGAAGTGATGGCCGACGCGCCGGCCGACGCCCTGCACGACCAGTCGCATGGGCTTGCCCGGCACGCCTGTGAAGCCCTTGAGACGCAGCACGCCCTCGGCCTCGGCGGCTTTGGCCACGCGAGCGGACAGCTCTTCCGGGGACAGGCCGGCCGGCAGCGGCAGCGCGACCGAGTCGAAATCGTCATGATCGTGGTCATGTTCGCCCTCGCCGTGATGCGAGGGCCGCGCCGCGAGATCGGCCTCGGCCGCAGCGCCCAGCCCGACGATCAGCGCCGGCTCGACCTTGCCATGGCTGGTCTCGACGATCTTGATCGCCTTCGGCAGATGCTCGGCGATCTCGGCCTTGACGCGGTCGCGCCCGGCCTGGTCGATCAGGTCGCTCTTGTTGAGCAGGATCAGGTCGGCGCAGAGGATCTGATCCTCGAACACTTCCTCCAGCGGATTGTCGTGCTCGACGGAGGCGTCCGCCGCCTTCTGTGCGGCCAGTGCCTCGGGATCATCCGCAAACTGGCCCTCGGCGACGGCAGGCCCGTCGACCACGGCGATGACGCCGTCGACGGTGACGCGGGATCGGATTGCCGGCCAGTTGAAGGCCTGGACCAGCGGCTTGGGCAAAGCGAGGCCGGACGTCTCGATCAGGATGTGCTGCGGCGGGTCGGCCCGGTCCAGGAGCTTCTCCAGCGCCGGCACGAAATCATCGGCCACCGTGCAGCAGATGCAGCCATTCGGCAGTTCGACGACATCCTCCTCGGTGCAGCCGGAGATGCCACAGCCTTTAAGGAATTCGCCGTCGAAGCCGAGATCGCCGAATTCGTTGACGAGCACCGCGAGCTTCTTGCCCTCGGCGTTTTCGAGCAGGTGGCGCACCAGCGTCGTCTTCCCGGCGCCGAGGAAGCCGGTGACGATGGTGCAGGGGATTTTTCCGAGAGACGGATTCTGCGGAGCGTTCATGATGTCATCCTTTGCTGGCGCACCGGCAGGGGCGGCACGCGTGCGACCACGCCCTTGCGGAAGCAGGGCGGGCGCTCTTTCCAGGGAACGATGCCGTTGGCGCTGGCGGCATAGGCCTCCGCCGCGCTGACGATGTCGTCGAGATGGCTTTCGGTTTCGAGGTCGCCGATCAGGTAGGTCCATTTGCCGTCGGCGGCGAGCGCGATGGTGCAGGGCCGCTTGCAGACGGCGAGGCAGTCGGCCGTGACGACCGTGATGCCGTTCGCCTGTCCGGCGAGGCGTTGCGACAGGGCTTCCGCGAGCGCGCTGCCCGGCTGGTCGTAGCCATCCGGCAGATCTTCGCGGACGCGCCTGCAGGCCGTGCAGACATGGATGGTCAGGTCACCTTTGGGCATCGCGCCGGTCGCCCCGCCGGAGCTCATTGCGCCTCGGCGCGGCGGGTGAACCAGGGCCAGAGCCGGCCCACGGCAAAGCCAGTCGCGAGCCACAGCGCGGCCTGGATCGCCAGCGAGAGTGCGGCGAAATGGGCCGCGACCTCGGCCGGAACCTTGCTTTCGGGCGCGGCCGGGTGCGGCGCGCCGATCACGTGCGGCACCAGCATCGCGAGCACCGCGAGCGCGCGCAGCCACGCTGCCTCCATGCGCAGGAAGACGAAGAGTCCGCCGGCGGTGACGAGCGCCGTAACGATCCACCAGAGCTGGCGCTGTTCGAGCGCGGCCGAGGCCGCGCCCGGCAGCTCTGGTGCCAGCCCCGTCGCCGGCACGAGCCCGAAGGCGATGAAGCCGCAGGCGGCCCAGATCATCGCCCGCTTTTCGTCGATGGCGTCATTGGCCGCGATCATGCCGGCGAGCAGCAGTGCGGCGAAGCCGATCGCGGTCGCGATCGTCACCAGCGAGGTGAATAGCGTGCGTTGGAGGCCGTCCTGCGGCTTCCACTCGGCATGATCCGCATGCGCCTCGCCGCCATGGGCAAGGATGATCTTCGCTTCACCCGAGAAGGCGGCTTGCGTCGGTGCGACAGCGCGTAGTGCCGCCTCATAGGTCTCGGCCTTGAGGATCAGCGGGGTTGTGGTGACATGCTGGAGTGCGGCGACGATCAGCCCAGCCAGAAGCCCGGCCAGAAGACTGACCGCGAGAACACGATTGACCATGATGGCTCTTCCTCAGTGGCAGGGAAAAGCGAGGCCGTGGCGCGTATCATGGGCCGCGTTGTGCACGCTGGCCGAGGCGGCGAAGCCGACCGTGTAGACCAGCACGAAGCCGAGCAGGAGGGCGGCAGCAACGGCCTTGGCGCGTTCGGAAACGCTGGCCTGCTGGGTGGAAACGGAGGTCGTCGTCATCATGGGTCTCCTGGCCGCCCCGCCGGCGGCCTGTTGGAAGGCGGATCGATACGACGGCAGGTCTCCTGGCTCGCGGCTCTAGGCATCCTGCACCGCCTTCCCGGGATGTCCCCCAGTGGCCGATGGCGCAGAACTCGCCGCTTACAGTTGCGGGGGCAGCCGCGGAGTTTCACCGCGTTCCCTTTTCACCTCCTCGCGGAGGCACCGTCAGCCGAGATCATTAGCCATCCGGACGGCGCTGTGCAATGCAGTGCGCCGTCATTCTTGGGCGATGCGGATCGCAGAGCCGAGAATCTCTGGCGGGAGATGCTCTGGACGAGCCCGGGCAGGACGGCGGAGGACGCTACCTTGGATATCCCCCACCTCACCCTCGTCCTCGGCGGTGCGCGCTCGGGCAAGAGCCGCCATGCCGAGGCGCTGATCGAGACGCTGCCGCCGCCCTGGGCCTATCTCGCGACGGCACAAGCCTGGGATGACGAGATGCGCGTGCGCATCGCCGAGCACCGAGAGCGACGCCCGGCCGAGTGGGTCACGCAGGATGCGCCGCTCGATCTGCCCGGGGCGATTCGCGGCCTGCCGTCGGGGCAGCCGGTGCTGGTCGACTGCCTGACGCTCTGGCTGACCAATCTGATTCTGGCTGAGCGCGACACATCCGCGGCAGGTTCCGATCTGATCGAGGCCTGCGCGCAGGCCACGGCGCCGATCGTGCTCGTCTCCAACGAGGTCGGCCTCGGCATCGTCCCTGACAATGCGCTGGCGCGGCGTTTTCGCGACGAGGCCGGCCGACTGCATCAGGCGATTGCCGCGCGGGCCCGCCGTGTGGTCTTCATGGTCGCCGGCCTGCCGATGCAGGTGAAGTGAACCGATGACGAAAGGCCAAGGACCCGAGATGACGACCGAGAGCGACGACGCGGCCCGCCACAAGGCCAAGATGGCAAAGCGCAAGGCGGTGCAGGACGCCGAGGTCGCTGCCAAGACGGTCGAGAAGGGCTTGCTGATCGTCAACAGCGGCCCGGGCAAGGGCAAGTCGACGGCCGCCTTCGGGCTGGCCCTGCGCGCGCTCGGCCATGGCTGGCGTATCGGCGTGGTGCAGTTCATCAAGGGCGCCTGGGAAACCGGCGAGCGTAAGGCGCTGGAAGCCTTCGGCGATCAGGTCTCCTGGCATACGATGGGCGAGGGCTTCACCTGGGAGACGCAGGACAAGGCCCGCGACATTGCCGCCGCGACCCGCGCCTTCGACAAGGCGAAAGAGCTGATGGCCGACGAGAGCATCCGGCTGATCGTGCTAGATGAGCTCAACATCGCGCTGCGCTACGACTATCTGCCGCTGGCCGAGGTCGTGGCGACATTGGCAGCGCGCCGCTCGGACCTCCACATCGTCGTCACCGGTCGAAACGCCAAGCCGGAATTGATAGAGGCCGCCGACCTGGTGACCGAGATGACGCTGGTGAAGCACCATTTCGCGGCAGGCGTGAAGGCGCAGGAAGGGATCGAGTTCTGAGAGCTCAGGCCGCCCAGACCAGCGCTGCCCCAAGGCCCGCCAGGCCCCAGAGCAAGCCACAGGCCCGGCGGTAGAGCCGCAGCGCGTGCCGGATGTCGGCTGCCGTCGCCACTGCGCGGCCGTCGCCCATCCAGCCATCCTCGACGACGACCTCGCCATAGATGCGCGGCCCCGCCAGGCGCAGGCCGAGCGCGCCAGCCATCGCGGCCTCCGGCCAGCCGGCATTCGGCGATTTGTGATGGCCCGCATCGCGCCGCACCGCCCGCCAGGCCGCGTCGGCATCGGCCTCGCGGTCGAACGCGGCGGCCGCGATCAGCAGCAGAGCCGTCAGCCGCGAGGCCGGCAGGTTGACGAGGTCGTCGAGCCGTGCCGAGGCCCAGCCGAAGGCGAGATGGCGCGGCGTCCTGTGGCCGATCATCGAGTCGGCGGTGTTGATCGCCTTGTACAGCGCAATGCCGGGCAGGCCGGCGACGCCGAGCCAGAAGGCCGGGGCCACCACCCCGTCGGAGAAATTCTCGGACAGGCTCTCGATCGCGGCCCGTGAGACGCCGGCCTCGTCGAGGCTTTCGGGATTGCGCCCGACAATCATCGCGACGACCTTGCGACCCTCGACCAGCCCGCCGCGCTCAAGTCCCTCGGCGACGGCGGCGACATGCTCGAACAGGCTCCGTTGCGCCAGCAGAGTTGATCCGAGAAGGGCGAGCGGCAGCAGGCCGAGCGGACCGAGCGCGCGGCATAACGTCGTCAGGGCAAGTGCCGCAGCGAGTGTCACTGCGAGGAGGATTACGAGGGCCACGATCCCGGCCGCCTTGCGGGCCGCGAAGCCAGCGTCCTCCCGGTTGAGCCCCCGGTCGATCTGCGAAATCAGGGCTCCGAGCCAGGTGACGGGATGCCCGATCAGCGCATACAAGCGCAGCGGATAGCCGATGACCGCCTCGACGATGAGCGCGGCCAGTAGCAGAAGCAGGGTGTCGGGTAGGGCCATGGCGGGCGAGGGTGGAACCGAAGGCATCTGGCATGGCGGCGATCTGGCCAGGGCGCGAACGCTTTTTCCCGATGCGCCGCAACCCTGGATCGATCTCTCCACCGGGATCAACCCCATCCCCTATCCGCTTCCGTCGCTGCCGTTAAGCCTGTGGCAGCGCCTTCCCGGCGCCGATGACGAGGCAGCCTTGCTCGAGGCGGCCCGGAACGCTTATCGCGTGCCGCCCGAGGCGGGGATCGTCGCAGCGCCCGGAACCCAGATCCTGATCGACCTCCTGCCGCGCTTCTTCCCGGCAGCCGTCGCAGCCGGCCCCGTAGCTGTGCTCGGGCCGACCTATGCCGAGCATGCGCAGGCCTGGCGCAAGGCGGGAGGGGATGTCGTTGAGGCAGCCACACCCGCAGAAGCGGCGAAAGCCGCGACTGTCGTGGTCGTCAATCCGAACAATCCCGACGGCCGCAGTCTTCCGGCAGCTGACCTCGTCGCGCTAGCGCGGCACTGCGCTGCTCGTGGCGGCATGCTGATCCTCGACGAAGCCTTCGCGGACTTCACGCCCGAAGCCAGCCTGCTGCCCGCCCTGCCGCCGGCGACGATTGTCCTGCGCTCCTTCGGCAAGACCTATGGGCTGGCCGGTGTCAGGCTCGGCTTTGCCATCGGCGAAGCGGCGCCGATGGCCGCCCTGCGGGCTGCGATGGGGCCCTGGGCCGTGGCCGGCCCGGCGCTGCGGATCGGGGCGCTGGCGCTGGGCGACGGGCAATGGCTGGCGCAGGCGGGCGGAGCTCGCGCCGCCGATGCCGCGCGGCTCGATGCCTTGCTCGCGCCGCTCGGTCGGATCGTCGGCGGCACCACGCTGTTTCGCCTGCTGGCCACGCCCGATGCACAGGCGCTTTTCGCCCATCTCGGGCGTCACGGCATCTATGTCCGGCGGTTCCAGAACGAGGCGAGATGGCTGCGCTTCGGACTGCCCGGCGATGCGGCCGGATGGGAGCGTCTCGAGGCGGCGCTGTCATCGGCAGCCTTGCATCCGCGGTGCGCGTAAGTCTTGCATACGCACCGATCCGGCATGCGCGCGAAGCCGGGACAGCACTGGCGCCGCCCGCTAACCTGGGACCGATCGAGACAGGACAAGCCTTGCCTGAAGGGGAACGATAGACATGCCCGCATTGCCGCCGGAAGGCGATCTGACAATCTGCTTCGCCCATGCCGCCTATCAGTTGCAGGACGAGTTCAAGTCGCGCGGTCGTGCGGCGAAGAGCTTCGAGGTGCGCTCGCTCGAGGAGTTCAAGGCACGCGCCCCCGAGGCCGATGTGGTGGTCGTCTCCGGGCTCTGGCGCAACGAGCTGATCGCGGCCTGCCCGAAGCTGCGCTTCGTCCAGTCGGTCAGCGCCGGCACGGATCAGTACGACAAGGCTGCCTTCGCAGCGGCCGGCATCCGCTTGGCCAGCGCGCAAGGTGCCAATGAGCGCGCGGTCTCGGAACACGCGATGGCGCTCATCCTTGGGCTGACCCGCCAGATCCATCTCGCCCGCGACAATCAGTCGGGCAAGCATTGGCGCCCGATGATCGGCGACCGCGCCCGGCGCGAGGACGAACTCGGCGGCAAGACGCTGGTCATCGTCGGCCTCGGCCGCATCGGCCTGCGGCTGGCGACGCTGGCGGCGGCCTTCGGATTGCGTGTGATCGGCGTGCGCCGCAGCCCCGAGCCACAGCCCGGCATCGAGGCGATCGTGCGCCCCGACCAGCTCCACGAGGTCATGGCGCAGGCCGACATCGTCGCGCTGACATGCCCGCTGACGCCCGAGACCGAGAATCTGATCGATGCCAGGGCGCTGGCTGCGATGAAGCCGACGGCGCTGCTGATCAACGTCGCCCGCGGCAAGGTCGTCGACGAGCAGGCGCTGATCGCGGCCCTGAGCGAGGGCAGGATCGCCGGTGCCGGGCTCGACACCTTCGTCGAGGAGCCGATGCCCGCGACCTCGCCGCTCTGGGCGCTGCCGCAGGTCATCGTGACGCCGCACAGCGCCGGCGAGACGCGCGCCTATGAGACCAATGTCGTCGATCTGCTGGTCGAGAATCTCGGCCGGCTGGCGCGCGGCGAGACGGGGCTGCGCAACCAGGTCGTCTGAGCCGGGTTCAGGCCCGCAGCGACCGCCACCATTGCCGCGCAGCATCCCGGCTGCGCAGCGCGAAGGCATAGGCCGCACTGCTCCTGACCCAGTCCAGCGCCCGGCGCCGCAGCCGGTCGAGCCAGCCCATGGCCCAGGCGAGCCAGCCATAGGTCAGGAGCTTGTCGCGGCCGGCGTGATAGATGCGCTCGACCAGCAGGAAGCTGATCAGATGGGCGAATGCGAAGACGACGAGACCACTCCTGCCCCGCCCATCCGCCATCATCCACAGGCCGAGCAGCTTCAAGGGCTCGGCGATGGCGAAGGGGATCGCGAGCAGGACCAGGATGACGAGGCGCTGCAGCCGCGCGATTGCCATCTCGATGCGCTGGATGATGCGCAGCGACGAAAGCCAGCGGATCAGCGGCCGGTAGAATGGGCGCGCGATCTCGTCGATGACGATCAGGATGGTGAGCACGCCACGCAGGAGCGCGAAGAGGAGGCGGGCGAGGGGGCCGCGCCCGCCATTGTGCTGCAGGGGTTGCCGCATGGTGTTCGGTTCTCGTCCGGTTTCCTCCACCTCCACCCTGTCCTTTCCCCGTTGACTTCGCCGGTGATGAGAGGAGGATGACCCGTCTACGCGTCACCACCGAACACAGGGGACGCCTACCATGACGATCGCAAAGAAGCTTCAGGACTATATCGACGGCGAGGGCATCGCCTACGATACGCTGGCCCATCATCGCACGAGGACCAGCAACCAGACAGCGGTGGCGGCGCATGTTTCAGGCAACAGCCTGGCCAAATCCGTGGTCGTGCACCACGAGACCGGATACGCGCTGGCCGTTGTGCCGAGCACGCATCGGATCGAGCTCTCGACATTGCAGGACGTCATGAACAAGCGGCTCGGCCTCGCCTCCGAGGACGAAGTCGGTACCTTGTTCAGCGATTGCGATCTCGGCGCGATCCCGCCGATCGGGTCGGCGTATAATGTGCCGGTGATCCTGGACGAGAGCCTTGGCAACGCCAGCGACATCTATTTCGAAGGCGGCGACCACAAGACGCTGGTGCGTGTCAGCGGGCCGGATTTCCGCAGCCTGATGAAGGGCGCAAAGGTCGCCCGCTTCAGCCACCCGGCACTATAGGCGCGGATAGGCGAGCCGGGACCGCCGATGGCGGCAAGCCGTCAGCGGCTCCGTGCGTCCTCCAGCATCATCGCGGCACCCTTCTCCGCGATCATCATCGTCGGATTGGCGGTGTTTCCGGAGGTGATCGCGGGCATCACCGAGGCGTCGATCACGCGCAGGCCAGCGACGCCGCGCACCCGCAGCCGCGCGTCGAGCACGGCGCGGGCATCGTCCGCGTGCCCCATCTTCGCAGTGCCGACCGGATGGAAGATCGTCGTGCCGAGCCGCGCCGCCGCGTCGAGCAGTTCGGCGTCGCTCGTCACATTTGGCCCGGGCAGGTGCTCCTGTGGCCGGAAGCGCGCGAGCGGGGCCTGGGCCACGATCCGGCGGGTCAGCTTCATCGCATCGATGGCGACCTGCCGGTCGGCTTCGGTGTCGAGATAGTTCGGCGAAATCGCAGGCGCATCCGCGGCATGCGGCGTCCTGATGTGGATACGGCCGCGGCTGGTCGGCCGCAGGTTGCAGACACTGGCGGTGAAGGCGTCGAAGGGGTGCAGGCCCGAGCCCCAGGAATCGAGCGAAAGCGGCTGGAAATGATACTGCAGGTTGGCAGTGGCATGCTCGGGCGAGGATTTCGCGAAGGCGCCTACCTGCGAGGGCGCCATCGTCAGCGGACCGCTGCGCAGGGCGGCATATTGCAGCGCCATCAGCGGCCGGCGCCAGAGCTTGGCATAGTCGCTGTTGAGCGTGCGGACGCCCTCGACCTTGTAGACCGGTCTGAGCTGGAGATGGTCCTGCAGGTTTTCGCCGACGCCGGGCAGGTCGGCGACGGTCTCGATGCCGAGGCCTTGGAGGTGGGCGCCATCGCCGATGCCGGAGCGTTCCAGCAGGGCGGGCGAGCCGACGGCGCCGGCGCTGAGCACGACCTCGCCCGTGACCACGACCCGGAGCTTCTCGCCGGCATGAGTGAACTCGACGGCCTTCGCCCGGCCGTCCTCGACCACGACGCGCTCGACCAGTACGCCCATCTCGAGCCGCAGATTGTCCTCGCGGCGGTCCAGCACCGGCCGCAAGAAGGCGCGGAAGGCACTCAAGCGGCGGCCGCGCCGCTGGTTGACCTGGAAGTAGGACGAACCTTCGTTGTCGCCGGTGTTGAAGTCGTCGATCTTGGCGATGCCCGCTGCCGCTGCCGCCTCGCGGATCGCGTCGAGAATGGCCCATCGGACGCGCGGATGCTCGACGCGCCATTCGCCGCCGCTCTTGTGCATCCGACCATCGCCCGGCCCGATATGGTCCTCGTGCTTGAGGAAATAGGCCAGCACGTCGTCCCAGCCCCAGCCGGTCAGGCCGAGCTGGCGCCAGCCGTCGTAGTCGGCGGCCTGTCCGCGCATGTAGACCATGGCGTTGATCGCAGACGAGCCGCCCAGCACCTTGCCGCGAGGATAGGGCAGGGCCCGGCCGCCGAGCCCTGGCTGCGGTTCCGTCGCGAACATCCAGTCGGCCCGCGGATTGCCGATGGCGAAGAGGTAGCCGACCGGGATGTGGAACCAGATCCAGTCGTCCCGGCCTCCCGCTTCGAGAACCAGCACCTTCTTCCGCGGATCGCGCGAGAGGCGGTTGGCGAGCACGCAGCCGGCCGAGCCGGCACCGATGACGACATAATCGAAGGTGCCGATCGTTCGGCGTCCGGTATCGTCTGCTTCGGCCATGGCGTTCCCTGCTCGCGGCGGCGGGTGTCGTCCCGCTCTGGTCAGCTAGGGGATAAGGGGAGCGAGGGCGGGTCGCAATGCGTGCGCCGTCGCAAAGCGGATGTGTCGCGGCGCCCAGTCTCGGCCCGCGGCTTGCTTGCGCCGCGTCGAACGGTTGATATGGCGTGGCGGCCTTGGTCGCTTCCGGGAGACGATTGATGGGGTATCGCGTCGCGATCGGCAGGCAGGCCTATGCCTTCGCCGATCTCAAGGAACTGATGGCGAAGGCGACGCCGTTGCGCTCCGGTGACCGGCTCGCAGGGCTGGCTGCCGGCAGCATGGAGGAGATGATGGCGGCCAGGATCGCGCTCGCCGATCTGCCGCTACGGACCTTCCTGCACGAGGCCCTGATCCCCTACGAGCACGACGAGGTCACGCGCCTGATCATCGACGGCCATGATGCGGCGGCCTTTGCTGCCGTCGCATCCCTGACCGTTGGCGAGTTCCGCGATTGGCTCTGCTCGGACGCTGCGACGACGGAAGCGCTCGCCCGCCTGGCCCCGGGCATCACGCCGGAGATGGCGGCGGCGGTCTCCAAGCTCATGCGCAATCAGGACCTCATTCTCGTGGCGCGCAAATGCCGGGTCGTCACGCGCTTTCGGAACACGCTCGGCCTTCAGGGCCGCCTTGCCGTGCGCATCCAGCCGAACCATCCGACAGACGATGCCGCCGGTATCCTCGCCTCGACCATCGACGGTTTGAGCTATGGCTGCGGCGACGCCGTGATCGGCATCAATCCGGCCTCGGACAGCACCCAGCGCATCGGCGAATTGCTGCGGCTGCTCGACGGCGTCATCGCCCGCTTCGAGATCCCGACGCAGGCCTGCATCCTGACCCATGTCACCTCCTCGATCGCACTGATCGAGCAGGGCGCGCCGGTCGATCTCGTCTTCCAGTCTGTCGCGGGCACGCAAGCCGCCAATGCCTCCTTTGGCGTCACGCTGTCCGTTTTGCAGGAAGGGTTGGAGGCCGGCCGCTCGCAGAAGCGCGGCACGGTCGGCGACAACCTGATGTATTTCGAGACCGGGCAAGGTGCAGCGCTCTCGGCCAACGCCCATCACGGCGTCGACCAGCAGACGATCGAAGCGCGTGCCTACGCCGTCTGCCGTGCCTATCAGCCGCTGCTGGTCAATACGGTCGTTGGCTTCATCGGCCCGGAATACCTCTATGACGGCAAGCAGATCATCCGCGCCGGTCTGGAGGACCATTTCTGCGGCAAGCTCATGGGCGTCCCGATGGGTTGCGACATCTGCTACACTAACCATGCCGAGGCCGATCAGGACGACATGGACACGCTGCTCACCTTGCTGGGCACGGCCGGCGTCAACTTCATCATGGGCGTTCCCGGCGCCGATGACGTCATGCTGAACTACCAGTCGACCTCCTTCCACGACCAGCTCTACATCCGCGAGGTCCTCGGCCTGAAGCGCGCGCCGGAATTCGAGGACTGGCTCCGGCGGATGGACATCATCGACGCGGCCGGCCGGCTCAGCGCCGGGCAGGGCGGACAGGCCCTGCTGACCGCGATCCAGGACCGCGCGGCATGAGCGCGTCGGACAAGCCACCGGTCGCGGGCCGCTTCGCCGAGCTCGCCCGGCTGACCCCGGCTCGGATCGCACTCGGCCGCTCAGGCTCCTCGCTGCCGATCCGCGAGGTTCTGCGCTTCGGCCTCGCTCATGCCCAGGCGCGCGACGCCGTGCATGCGCCCTTCCGCCCCGACGAGGTCGTGGCCGAACTTGCCGGCCTCGGGGTCGAAACGCTGAAGGCCGAGAGCGCGGCCCGCTCGCGCGAGGATTATCTGCGCCGGCCGGACCTCGGCCGCAGCCTTTCGCCGGAGAGCGAGGCCGCGCTGGCGGGGCGCCGCGGTGGCTTTGATCTCGCCATCGTCGTTGCGGACGGGCTGTCGTCGACCGCCGTTCAGCAGAATGCCGTGCCGTTCATCACCGCTCTGCTGCCCTTCCTGCAGCGCCAGAAGCTTACCTTGGCTCCGCTCGTCGTCGCCTCGCAGGCGCGGGTCGCGCTCGGCGACGAGGCGGCAGAGGCGCTGGGCGCGCGGATGGTCGTGGTGCTGATCGGCGAACGTCCCGGCCTGTCCTCGCCGGACTCGCTCGGCGCCTATCTGACCTTCGGTCCGAAGCGTGGGCTGACCGACGCCGCGCGCAACTGCATCTCGAACATCCGCCCCGGCGGCCTCGGCTTCCAGCACGCGGCCTTCAAGCTCGCCTGGCTGATCGACCAGGGGTTCCGTCGCGCGCTGACCGGCGTCGATCTCAAGGACGACAGCGACGCCGCGCTGGAGGCCGGCGAAGAACCGGCCCTGATATCCGGGGGCTGACCTCAGCCTGCGAAGCCGCCCTCGGCCAGGAAGGCCTTCTCCTCCGGCGTCGTCGTGCGCCCGAGCAGGGCGTTGCGATGCGGGAAGCGCCCGAAGCGCCGGATGATGTCGCGGTGGCCTTCGGCATGTTCGCGCGCAGCGCCGCCCAGCGGCGTGCTGAGCGCGACCGAGAGATCCTGGTCCGCCAGGTCTTCCGAATGGCAGAAGGGCAGGTGCAGGAAGAGCCGCAGCTCCGGCTCGATCGCCTCGCCATGACCCTTCGCCTGCGCCTGCCGAGCAAAATGCAAGGCCAGCGGGTCGGTCGCATACATATGCGCCGTGCCGCGGAAGCTGTTGCGCGGGAACTGGTCGAGCAGGATCATGAGGGCGAGCGAGCCCGTCGCCGTCTCGGCCCAGCCGTCGAGCTCGCGACGCGCGGCCGCGAAGTGGAGCGGCATGAAGCGCTCGCGAAACAGGACGTCGAAGGCCGCATCCTTCTTGAACCAGCGTTCGGGGCCGGCATCGCGCCAGAAATCGATGACCGTTTCTGCCATCGCGCCGGCGATAGGTTGCGGCTTGTCCGCGACGTCGAACTTCATTGCGTCTCTCCTGTACTGTCCCGCCGCTGGGCCGGATCGGCATGCGCTCCGGTTGATTCGGGCGGAAGGGATGCCATGTGCCCCGCAACGACCCGCGGGGCAACGTGTCCTTGATCCATGCCAAGGCGTCGGGCCGGGGTGGTGGTAAGCCGCACTCGCGGCCTTGGCCATCCGCTGGTATAGACCCGTTGCAATGATGGGGGCCGGCACGGCCTCCGGGGTAGGTAGTTCTTCGATGCTCCTGAAAATCGGTACGCGCCGCAGCCCGCTCGCGATGGCCCAGACCAACTACATCGCCGAGTTGATCAAGGCGAAGCATCCCGACACCACGTTCGAGCTGCATACGATCGCCACGATCGCCGACAAGGACCGGGTCTCCGAATTCCACCAGTTCGGCATCATCGGCGTGTTCTCGACCGAGCATGAGGAGCAGTTGACCTCGGGCGAGGTCGACATCGTCGTCCACTCGCTCAAGGACCTGCCGACGACGCTGCGCGAAGGACTTGTCCTCGCCGCCGTCCCCGAGCGCGCCGACCCTCGCGACGTGCTCTGCGGTTCGACGCTCGCCGATCTTCCACAAGGCGCACGGGTCGGCACCGGCTCGCTACGCCGGCGCTCGCAGATCCTGAGCCTGCGGCCCGATATCGAGGTCGTGCCGATCCGCGGCAATGTCGGCCCGCGCCTCGCCAAGATCAACGGAGACGATGGGCTCGACGCGGTCATCCTGGCGCAAGCCGGGCTGCAACGCCTGGGTATCGAGGGCGCGACGGAGGTGCTCGATCCCATGCTGTTCCCCTATGCGATCGGGCAGGGTGCGCTCGGCGTGCAGGCCCGCGCCGCCGACAGCCATATCCTGGCCATGCTCAAGGACATCGAAGATCCCAAGGCGCGTGCCGAGGTCGATTGCGAGCGGGCGATGCTGCACGCGCTCGGCGCAGGCTGCAGCCTGCCGGTCGGGGCCAGCACGGCCTGGGACGGAGATCGGTTGCATCTGCATGGCCAGATCACCTCCTTCGACGGCTTGAAGCGCCTGACCGCGAGCCTCGATCGTCCGGGGCGGGAGGCCGTGGAACTCGGGCTGGCGACGGCCGAGGCGCTCCGGCTCGCCGGGGGCGTCGATGTCCTCGAGGCGTCCTATCGCAGCGTTGGCGCCCACTTCAAATATGTCGGCGCCTGAGTGGCGGCGGCCTCGCGTCGCCACTTGATCGGGCGCACCGGCCGACCTCAGATGGCCTCATGAAGAGGCTCTCCGAGTCGCACGCCGTCGGATCCGCTCATGCGCCGGCCGATTTCGATTTCGTCAGCCGCGATGTCGGCGAGACGCAGTCCTGGCTGGTCGGACGGCTGCGCCGCGATCTCGTGCTCGAGCCGCTGGGCCGGCCGGGCTTCGAGGCCCGCCTGACCGCGCATGGCTTCGCCTCCGCCCAGCTTGTCCATGCCGCCTATCCCCTTGGCATGAGGCTCGGGCGAGGCCTGCCGCACGACAACCTGACTCTCCGCCTCGTCAGTGCCGGCGGCACGCTCTACTCGGTCGGCCGCGAGACGTTGGCCGCCGTGCCGGGTCAGTGCCTGATCCTCAACACGGCCCTGGCCGATCGCGGAGAATATGCGGAAGGGAGCGTCCATGAGACCGTGACGCTGCATGCCGGGGAGGTCGCCCGCACTCTGCAGGACGCCTTCGAGCGCCCGGTGACGGAGCGGCTCGACATTGCGATGTCATTCGACGCCGGTTCAGCCACCGGCGCCGCGGTCGCGGGGATCGTGGCGGCCATCGCTGGCGGGTTTCGCGGCGAGGCTGCTCTGGCGGAGGCACCGTATGCCGCGAGGATGCTGCGCAACGCCCTGATCATGCTGATCCTCGAAAGCGTCCCGCATCGCTACTCGTCCTGGTTCGAACGGCGGGCAGTGGCGCCGGCGCCCTGGCAGATCAGGCGGGCGATCGACTTCATCGACGGGCACATGGCAGGCCCCCTCACCGTACAGGACGTCGCCGGCGCCATCGGCATCGGGCTGCGCTCGCTGCAGGAGGGCTTTCGCCGCCACAAGCAGATCTCGCCGCATGACTACATCAAGCGGGCGCGGCTGAACGGTGTCCGCGAGGAGCTGCTCAACCCGCTCTCGTCACGTTCGATCGAGGCGATCGCGCGGCATTGGGGCTTCGTCAACCGCGGTCATTTCGCCCTCGACTATCGCCAGGCCTTCGGCGAGCAGCCTTCCCAGACGCGTAAGAGGCGCTGACGGCCTCGGGCCGGCCGGCTTTCGCATTGCAGCACCACAATCACCAAGGTGGCCGGTCATGGTTACCAGAGTGCTGACACGCGCCCTGGAGTTGACTCGCGAAGCGCAAGCCCGACTCAAGCCACGCATGATACTCAATAGAGTATGAACGTAAAAAACCCGACTGTTAAGTGAATTATAAGTGAATCGCCTTATATATCTTAGCGAAAGGGTCGTTAGTTACTGTGGTGTTTGAGTTTTGGTGTGATCGATATGAGCAATGCTGGTGCGGGAGCTGTCGCAAAAGTTGACCTATGGTCAGATTGTGCGCTTCGAAATGCAAGATCGATAGCCTCTTCTTTGGTCGACGTGGTTAATTCGGGGTCCGGCGTCGCGATCGACTGTGCCGGCATAGAACAGGCCGACATCACCTTCGTCCAGACCATCGTCAGCGCGGAACGCAGCTTCGCCGCGCGCGGCCTGCCTTTCACCATGCTTGCGGCAACGGAGAGCGTCCGTTCCGCCTTCGAGCGCGCCGGGGTGACGCTGCCCGGCGCTTCGCATTTCGCACAGTCCGGGAACTGATCATGGCCAATATCCTCACCGTCGACGACTCCCCGAGCGTCAGGCAGATGATCAAGCTCGTCCTCGGACCGGCCGGGCACAATGTCGTCGAGGCCGGCGACGGTTCGGAAGGGCTCGCCAAGGCCAAGGCGCAGAGCTTCGACCTCGTCATCACCGATCTCAACATGCCGGTGATGAACGGCATGCAGATGATCAAGGCGCTGCGCGGATTGCCGAGCTTCATGGGCGTGCCGATCGTCTTCCTGACCACGGAATCCGACGAAGCGGTGAAGCAGGAAGCCAAGGCTGCCGGCGCGACGGGATGGATCACCAAGCCGTTCAAGCCCGAACAGCTTCTCGCCGTCGTCGCAAAGCTGGTGAGAAGCTGATGGAACTCGATCCCACGGAAACCTTCCGCCAGGAAGCGGCCGAACTGCTCGACTCGCTCGAGACCGTGCTGCTCGACCTCGGCCAGACTCCACAGGATCGCGACCTGATCGATGCCGCCTTCCGGGCGCTGCACACGATCAAGGGCTCGGGCGCAATGTTCGGCTTCGACAAGGTCGCGGCCTTCACCCATGATTTCGAGACCGCCTTCGATCTGATCCGCAAGGGCAAGATCGATGCGAACCACGACATCGTCACGGTCTCGCTCTCGGCCAGGGACTATATCCGCACGCTGATCGAGGATCCGGATTCGACCGATCCGATTATCGGCGACGCCATCGTCGAGGAGCTTCAGCGCCTGATCGGCGGCGGTTCAGCCGCGCCGCGCGCCGACGCCCCGGCCGGCGTGGCCGAGATGGCCGAGGAACCTGACACGGCCGAACCGGCCCAGGCTGGCTGGACGATCGAGATCGCCTTCGAGCCGGAGATCCTGCGCAACGGCACCAACCCGCTGGTCCTGCTCGACGATCTGCGGGCGCTCGGTCCCTGCACGGTCCTGGCCGATCTCGACAAGGTGCCCGAGCTCGATGCGCTCGACCCCGAAAGCTGCCTGATCACCTGGACGGTGGCGCTGCAGAGCGGCTGCTCGAAGGATGAGATCGAGGACGTCTTCATGTTCGTCCGCGACGAGATGAAGCTCGACATCACCCCGCTGGGTGAGCCTGCCGCACCGATCTACGCCGAACTCGATATGTCGATGTCGGCTGAGCAGCCGGAGCCTGCTGCTGTCGTGCCGGTCGTCGCGCCCGCGCCCGCGCCTGCGCCGCGCGTCGCGGAGCGCCCTGCTGTGCCCGCCTCCGCTGCACCAGAAAAGGCCGACCTGAACCGCCGCTCCGAGGACAAGACCTCGACGGTCCGCGTTCAGGCCGAGCGGCTCGACGAGCTGATGGACCGCGTCGGCGAACTCGTGATCGCCCAGGCCCGCCTCAGCCAGATCGCCCATTCCGGTACCGATCTCGCGATCAAGGCGATCGCAGAGGAGATCGAACGGCTGGCGTCGGGCCTGCGCGATTCCACCATGGGCGTGCGCATGGTGCCGATGGGCTCGCTTTTCAGCCGCTTCCGCCGCCTCGTCCACGACCTCTCGCGCGATCTCGGCAAACCGGTCGACTTCGTCACGGTCGGCGAGGACACCGAGATGGACAAGACCATGATCGAGCGTCTTGCCGATCCGCTGGTCCATCTGATCCGCAACGCCATCGACCATGGCATCGAGAGCGCCGAGGACCGCGCCAAGACGTCGAAATCGGCGACGGGGCGCATCGAGCTCGCGGCGCGCTATGTCGGCGCGCAGGTGCTGGTCACCGTCCAGGATGATGGCGCTGGCCTCAACACCGCCCGCATCCGCGCCAAGGCCGAGGAGAATGGCCTGATCCAGCCCGGTGCGAATCTCAGCGAACACGACATCCACCAGTTCCTGTTCCATCCGGGCTTCTCGACCGCCAAGACCATCTCGGCGCTGTCGGGCCGGGGCGTCGGCATGGATGTGGTCAAGCGCACCATCGAGGCGATGCGCGGCACCATCGACCTGACCACGATCCCCGGCCACGGCTCCTCGGTCACGCTGCGCCTGCCGCTGACGCTGGCCATCATCGACGGGCTTTTGATCCGCGTCGGCGAGGGCCGCTACATCATCCCGCTCTCGGCGGTCGAGGAATGCATCGAACTGACGGCAGCCGACGAGGCCCGTGCCAAGGGCCGCAGCTTCCTCAGCGTGCGCGGCGAACTCGTGCCCTTCCTGCGCCTGCGCGAGCTCTTCGAGGCGGATGGCGAGGCCGACCCGCACCAGAAGGTGATCGTGACTTCGATCGGCGACGTCCGCGTCGGCCTCGTCGTCGATCAGATCATCGGCAGCCACCAGACAGTGATCAAGTCGCTGTCGAAGCTCCACTCCGACGTCACCATGTTCTCCGGCGCCACCATCCTCGGTGATGGCTCGGCCGCGCTGATCCTGGACGTCGCCCAGCTCGTGACCCTCGGCCAGGCCCGGGCCGAGAGCGACAGAACGCCGGAGGCCGCGTGATGAACCAGGTTCAGTTGGACGCGACTTCGGCGGGGACCGCCGGCCTGGTGCCGGCAATGGAGACGAGCCTGCAGGTGCTGATGGTCGGGCTCGGCAACGAGATCTTCGCCGTCGAAACCGACATGGTCCGCGAAATCATCGACCCGGTTCCGGTGACGCGCGTCGCCGGCGCGCGCGCCTTCCTGCCCGCGCTGATCAATGTGCGCGGCAACGTGATCCCGCTCGCCGATCTGCGCATTCGCTTCGGCATGCCGAAGAATGCAGCGACGGCCGACACCCGCATCGTCGTCGTCGAGGTCGAAATCGACGGTGACCCGGTCACGCTCGGGCTGCTCGCCGACAAGGTCTACGAGGTCACCGAGGTCTCGACCCGGCACGCCCAGCAGACGCCGCGCCTCGGCAGCCATTGGCGCCCGGAGTTCATCCGCTTCATCACCAAGTGGAACGACGAGTTCGTCATTGTTCCCGACATGGCCCGGATCCTGGGCTGAACGCGTTCGAGACTGGGGGGACGATGATGCGTTTCACGATCAAGGCGAAGCTCGCTTCCACATTCGGCGTCATCATCGCCTTGTCGATGCTGGCCGGCGGTGTCGCCTATTACGAGCTGACGGAAGTCGCCCGCGCCGAGATCGAGATCATCGATCAGGGCAAGCGCATCAGCAAGGTCGCCGCGCTCCAGCATGAGCTGCAGGGCCAGATCCGCGCGGAAAAGACTTTGCTGCTCTCCAGCACCGACAAGGAGATGGAAGCTGCGGCCGCCGAAGTCGCGACGATGCGCCAGCATGTCGCCAAGCTGGCCGGCGAGATCCAGTCAGCCGCGAGCGCGCAGGGGAGGGGCCTGATCGACGAGGCGATGGCTCGCGCCAGGACGCTGAACGAGCTCCAGGACGAAACGATCCGCAACGCCAGGCTCAACTCGGGCGATCGCGCGATGGCGATCTGGCGGACCGACGGCGCGACCGCCATCGCCGGCCAGTCGTCTGCCTTCGACGCGATCCTGGCCGAACTCGACAAGGACCCCACCTCTCCGGAGCATATGGCCGCGTCCCGACTGGTCTGGGCCGCGCGCTTCGAGGCCGCGCGCACGCTGCGCATGATCGTCGAGACCTTCAGCGCGGATTCGATGACGGAGCTCGAGGAGCGTCGCCGCGTCGCCGAGACGGAAATCGCTGCCGGCAAGCGTGCGCTCGCAGCGGCGCTGGCGGCGCTGAAGCCGCTCGCCGTTCCGGCGCAGGGTTTGGAAGCGACAGCGGAGAAGGTCTTCGTACTCGCCAGCCGCGTCCTCGACGTCGCCAAGGAGGGGGGCAGCATCCGGGCGATCGAGATCAGCCGCGGCGAGGGCCAGAAGGCGCTGGCCGGCACCATCGCCGCCTTCGACGCCTATGCCGCGCTGGCCGAGAGGCAGATGGGCGAGATCGGCGCGAAGGCCATCGAGGCGGCGAGCTTTGCCAAGACCTTGCTGATCAGCATCGTCCTCGCCTCGCTGCTCATCGCCACCATCGCCGCGAGCTGGATCGCGATCAGCATCGGCCGTGGCCTCAGCAGCGCCGTCGGCCTCGCCAACGCGGTCGCTGCGGGAGATCTCACCCGGACGGTCGTCGCGAAGACCAACGACGAGGTCGGCGATCTCGTGACCGCCCTGAACGGCACGGTCGAGAAGCTGCGCCAGGTCGTTGGCGACGCCCTCCAGGCGGCGGAGGCCGTCTCGTCGGGTTCGCAGGAGCTGTCGGCGAGCGCCGAGCAGCTGTCGCAGGGCTCGACCGAGCAGGCCTCGTCGACCGAGGAAGCTTCGTCCTCGATGGAGGAGATGGCCGCGAATGTGAAGCAGAACGCCGAGAATGCCGCGACCACCGAGAAGATGGCGGGCCAGTCGGCGAAGGATGCCGAGGCTTCGGGCATCGCCGTCGGCAAGGCGGTCGACGCGATGCAGACGATCGCGGCGAAGATCAACATCGTCCAGGAGATCGCCCGCCAGACCGATCTGCTGGCGCTGAACGCGGCGGTGGAAGCGGCGCGTGCCGGCGAGCACGGCAAGGGCTTCGCGGTCGTCGCTTCCGAAGTGCGCAAGCTCGCCGAGCGCAGCCAGGCGGCCGCCGCCGAGATCGGCACGCTCTCGACCGACACGGTGAAGGTCGCGCAGGAAGCCGGTGCGATGCTGGCCAAGCTGGTGCCGGACATCAAGAAGACCGCCGAGCTGGTCGAGGAGATCACCGCCGCCTGCCGCGAGCAGGATGTCGGCTCGACCCAGATCAACCAGGCTATCCAGCAGCTCGACAAGGTGACCCAGCAGAACGCTGCGGCCTCCGAGCAGGTCTCGGCCACCTCCGAGGAGCTCGCCGCCCAGGCCGAGCAGCTCCAGTCCACCATCGCCTTCTTCCGCCTCGACGATCACGGTGGACACCAGGCGGTGGCTCAGCCGATCGCGACCGACCGGGCGGTCAAGCAGCTCCGCGGCAAGGCGGCCAGCATGGCTGCCGCCATCCAGCCGAAGAAGGCGCCGGCCCGCCCCGCCAGGAAGGTCTCCAACGGTGGCTTCGCCTTCGACATGGACAGCGGCGAGGACCAGGACGACGCCGCCTTCCACCGTAACTGACCGGAAGAGCCCGGTCCCGTCACAGGCGGGGCCGGGCCGTTGCCCGTCGCTTTTCTCTGCGAGATCACCATGGCTGATACCGCCCAATATCTGACGCTCGGAATCGACCAGGAGCTGTTCGGCATCGACATCCGCAATGTCAGGGAGATCCTCGACATGCGCCCGATCTCGAAGCTGCCGCATGCGCCGAACTTCCTGCTCGGGATGATCGACGTCCGCGGCGCTGGCTACCCGATCGTCGACCTGCGCACCAAGCTCGGACTGCCGCGCCAGGAGCCGACCGACGCCACCCGGATCATCATCCTCGACGTGCCGGTCAAGGGCCGGACGCTCGGCGTCGGCTTCGTCGCCGACCGCGTCTTCGAGGTGACGGGGCTCGACGACGATCACACCGAAGCCGCCCCGGATGTCGGCGGCCGCTGGCAGTCGAACTACATCGCCGGCATTGGCCGCAAGGGCGAGGCCTTCATCGTGGTGTTCGACCTCGCGCGTCTGATGGAATCGGACGATCTACCGCTGCTCGTCGCCATGGCTCCAGAGAGGGCGGCCTGAGCCGATGGCGCCATCGCAGCCCGAACTCCACGATCACCTGGCCGACAAGCATTTCAACGCGATCGCGAAGGTCATCGAGTCACGTGTCGGCATCAAGCTGCCGCAAACCAAGCGAACCATGGTGGAGGGCCGCCTGCGCAAGCGCGTGCGCGCGCTCGGCCTGACGGGGCTGCGTGCCTATGGCGCGCATCTGTTCGAGCGTGATGGGCTGGACGACGAGCTCGTCCACCTGATCGACTGCGTCACCACGAACAAGACCGACTTCTTCCGCGAGCCGAGCCATTTCGAGTTCCTGCGCGACGTTGCCGTGCCGCAGCTCACGCTGCGCCATGGCGGGCGGGCGCCGAACCTGAAGGTCTGGAGCGCGGCCTCCTCGACGGGCGCGGAGGCCTACACCGCCGCGATGGTGCTCCAGGACCTGGTTGCCACGGGCAAGGTGGGCCGCTTTGCGATCCTGGGCACGGACATCTCGACCGAAGTCCTGAAGGAGGCGCGTTCGGCGATCTATCCGCGCGCCTTCGTGGCGCCGGTGCCGTCGCCGATGCAGCAGCGCTATCTGATGCGTTCCAAGGATCCGCGCGAGGATGTGGTGAGGGTCGCGCCCGAGCTGCGCCGGCAGGTCAATTTCGAGCGGTTGAACCTGATGGACGAATCCTATCCGTTCGACCGCGACGTCGATGTGATCTTCTGCCGCAATGTGCTGATCTATTTCGACCGGCCAACGCAGCAGGCGGTGCTGTCGCGCCTCGCCGCGCATCTGCGTCCGGGCGGTTATCTGATGCTGGGTCATTCGGAATCGATGGCTGGCGCCGGGGTCGATCGACTGCGCTCGGTCGCGCCCACCGTCTACCAGGCCGGGGCGGCCGTCAGCGGGAGGTCGGCAGCATGAGCCGCAAGCCCATCCGTGTCCTCATTGTTGACGACTCTGCCTCGGTGCGTCAGGTCCTCAGCTCGATCCTGAACGAGGATCCCGGCATCGAGGTCATGGGCACGGCGGCAGACGCCTTCGCCGCCGCGCGCCGCCTGCAGAACGAACTCCCCGATGTCATGATCCTCGACATCGAGATGCCGGGCATGGACGGCCTGACCTTCCTGCGCAAGATCATGGCGCAGCGGCCCATCCCGGTGATCATCTGCTCGACCTTGACCGAGGCCGGGTCGCGCGCCCTGTTCGATGCGCTGGAAGCCGGAGCCGTCGACGTGCTGCCCAAGCCGCGCATCGATACGCGCGTCGCGTTGATGGAGACCGCCGACCGGCTGCGCCATGCCGTCCGGGCCGCCTCTCAGGCGAAGCTGCGGCCGCGCGAGCCGCGCATGCAGATCGAGAAGAAGCTGACGGCGGATGCGATCTTGCCGCCGCCGGTGCTCGGCCGTGTCCGGCATGCGACGGACCGGATCATCTGCATCGGCATCTCGACCGGCGGCACCGAGACCTTGCGCGAGGTTCTGGAACAATTGCCGGCGAACTGCCCGGGCATGGCGATCGTCCAGCATATGCCGGAGAAGTTCACGCTGGCCTTCGCCCGGCGCCTCAACGGTATCTGTGCCATGGAGATCAAGGAGGCCGAGGATGGCGACGAGGTCTCCACCGGCCGCGTCCTGATCGCGCCCGGAAACCGCCACATGCTGCTCCAGCGCGTCGGCCAGCAATATCGCGTGGCGATCAAGGACGGGCCACATGTCTCGCGCCACCGCCCCTCGGTCGACGTCCTGTTCCGTTCGGCCGCGCAATATGCGGGTGCCAACGCTCTAGGCATCATCATGACCGGCATGGGTGACGACGGCGCGCGCGGCCTGCTCGAGATGCGCAAGGCCGGCGCCCGTACCTTGGCGCAGGACGCCGACAGCTGCGTCGTCTTCGGCATGCCGAAGGAGGCGATCGATCTCGGTGCGGCGGAACGGATCGTCAAGCTCTCGCGTGTACCGCAGGAGATCATGGCGTGGCCGCAGGCCGGCGCTGGGGCAGGGGGCGAGAATGCGCGTGGCGTCTGAGTTCGAGGTTGGGGGCGCGACGGCAATGGACGGCAACGATCTGGCATTGCCGCGGCTGATCCAGGCGCTCGAAGGCAGCGCCCGCGAGATCGACGTCACCTTCGCCCGTGCCGGCAGCCAGCTCGGCGAGGGGCTGAGCCTGTTCGAGAACCTCAAGGAGCGGCTTTCGACGCTTTCGGCCGAACTCTCGGGGGAAACGATCGCCGATGCCGGCCGCACGCTCGCCGGCCTCGCCGGCGAACTGCGCGCCATCAATGATGGCCTGCATGACGAAACCGGCGTGCTGCAGGACCTCGCCACGCACAGCAAGGACGCCGCGCAGGCACTCGACCGGCTGCTCGAGCATATGCGGCTGATCACGATCCTGGCCCGCAGCGCCCGCATCGAGGCCGTCTCGGTGCAGGCGGCCGGCCGCGATTTCGGCGATTTCACCAGCGAGATCGTCGCCCTGACCACACAGGCCCAGCGCACCATCCAGAACTGCGCCCGCGATCATGACCATCTCAGCGCATTGCTCGGCACGGCGCTGTCGGCCCAGCGCGATTTCGAGGGGCGCTATGGCCACGCGCTGACCGCACTTGCCGGCAGTCTCGAGCAGACGCTGGCGGAGGTCGCGCAGCGCCAGCAGCGCAGCGTTTCCCTGACGAGCGATGCGGCGACGCATTCTGGCAAGATCGCCATGGCGGCCGGCGGAGCGATCATCGCCCTGCAATCCGGCGACAGCATCCGCCAGCGTCTGGAGCATGCAATCAAGGCTCTGCATCTCCTCAGCGCCGTCACGGCCGGCGAGGGGCTCGGCGCCGAACTCGATGCCGATGAGCGCGGCGCGGCGGCGCTGGTGCTGCGGCGGCTGCAGGCGGCACAGCTGGACGAGAGCGCGGTGACGCTGTCCCAGGATGCCGAGGCGATCGAGTCGACGCTGGCGCTGCTTGCCGGAGACACTGCCGGCCTGCTCGATCTGGTGCACTCGCTCTACCAGGGTGACGGCGGCAAGGCTGACGGCAGCAAGTCCGGCTCGTTTCTGGCCGAACTGGAAGCGGAACTGGCCCAGGCCGCCGATCTGCTCGCCAAGTGCGACAGGGCGCGCTCCGGCGTCGACCGTGTCACCGATGCGCTCTCGACCGTCCTCGAAACCTGCCAGGAAACCGTCGCGGCGCTTGCCGGGACCGTGTCCAACATCGTGCTGATCGGCATGAATGCCGGCTTGCGGGCGGCCCGTATCGGCACCGGTGGGCGCAGCCTCGTGGTCATCGCCCAGGAGCTGAAATTCGCGGCCGACCAGGTGGCGAGCGATGCTGCCGCGCTGACCCCGACCTTCGCCCGGATGCGGGACGTGTCACGCGGTCTGAAAAGCGGCGGGCGCCTCGACGCGGCACATTTCTCCGCCCTCGACGAGGCGATGCGCGACTCGCTGGCGGCAATGCGGCGGACCGGCGATCGTCTCGGCGTGACGCTGGGCCAGCTCAGCCGCGAGGGCGGCGGCTTTGGCGATGTCGTCGCCCGGGCGCGGCTGTCCTTCTCCAATGCCGGCGCGATGAGCGATCTGATCGCCTCCGGCGCGGCCGAACTCACGCGCTCGGTCGCCGACCGGGAGATGCCGGAGCGCGCTGGCCTGGCCGGACGCGTGCGCGGACTGATCGATGCGCATGTCTGGCCTAGCTACACCATGGTTGGCGAGCGCACGATCCACCAAACCGTGATCGGGCTGCTCCTGCCGGATGGAGCGGGTGCCGTCGTGCCGGCGGTCGTCGTCCAGGCGGCGGATGATCTCGACGACATCCTGTTTTGAGTCGAGGCGGATCTGTCAAAAATGCACGCAACGCGTGCATGCGAGTTGAAATTCACCGACGGAGTAGTGATCGAGCAGCTGTCGAGTCAGGTTTCGATGCATTTGCGATAGACATCGACCTGTCTTCGCCGTAATCCCGGTTCCGATAACAAATGCAGTGTCGTCTTCTTCTCTAGATCGGAACGTGCCATGGCAGACAATAACGAAGAGCTTCTCGATCTGACGACGTCGATCGTTTCCGCTTATGTCGCGCGCAATAACGTCCCGCGCGCCGACCTCGCTGATCTCATCGCGAGTGTCCACGCTTCGCTCTCGAAGCTTGGCGCCGAGCCCGAGGCACCTGTCGCCGCGCCGTTGGTTCCCGCCGTGTCGATCCGTAAATCCGTCACTCCGGATGCGATCATCTGTCTCGAGGATGGCAAGTCCTTCAAGTCACTGAAGCGTCACCTCAGCAGCAAGTACGACCTGACGCCCGAGCAGTACCGCACGAAATGGGGCCTGCCGGCCGATTATCCGATGGTCGCTCCGGCCTATGCCGAGGCGCGTTCGGCGTTGGCCAAGTCGATGGGTCTCGGCCGCAAGGCCGCTGCGCCGGCCGCCGCGGCCAAGCCCAAGCGTGCGCCCCGCGCCAAGGCCTGAAGGTCGGATCCGACGATGACGAAGCGCCCGGTTCTGCCGGGCGCTTTTTTTTGGGTGGCTTTCCAGCCTGCTGACGATTCACCGGAGCACGCGGTCATCCCGGAAGCAGCGAGGCGGAGATCCGCTATCCATGCCTGAATCCTTGTAGGAAGAGCTCCCGCATGAGGCCCGGGTCAAGCCCGGCACGACCGGGTTGTTCCGAGGCGCACCAAGCGGGCTTTAGCGCCGCGTGAGCAACTCCTTCCGCAGCATGCAGTGCACGCCCTTGTGCTGGTTCACCGTCTGGGTGACGCGCAGGTCAGCCGCCATCGAGCACAGGCCGTAAGCCTGCTCGCGGGTGATGCCGGTGCGTTCGACGATCAGCGCGATCATGTCGCGCAGCGCCTTCTCCGCACAGCGGTCGAGATCCGGATCCATGCCGCAGGTGATGACATGGGTCGCCGTCTCGGCCTGCGGATAGGTGAAGCGCAGATCCTTGCGGACGGTCAGGCGGAAGCGCCCTGATAGCGCCGTTTCGATCGCGGTTACATTGACCTCGCCATCGCCCTGGACGCCGTGGCCGTCTCCGACCGAGAACATCGCTCCCGGCACGAAGACCGGCAGGTACAGCGTCGTGCCGGCGACCAGTTCCTTGTTGTCGAGGTTGCCGCCGAAGGCGCGCGGGATCGTCGAGGTGCAACGGCCCCATGCCGGCGGCGGCGCGACGCCCATCACGCCGAAGAACGGGACCAGCGGCAGTTCGAGGCCCCAGGGCATGGTCCCGACCATGCGCTGCGCATCGAGCGGGATGTTCATGATGTGGAAGTCCGGAAAATCGTCCGGCAACGTGCCCATCAGCGGACGATTGAGGTTGTAGCCCCAGTCCTGCCGCAGCGAGACCTGCTCGATGTCGACCTGAAGCACGTCGCCGGGTTCCGCACCCTCGACCGCGACCGGGCCGGTCAGGATATGGGGCCCGAAGGGAGGCCCCTTCTGCGCGGCATGGATCGCGAGCAGCTCCGGCGGGACATGAAAGCCGGTCGGCGGGAGCACCTCGGCGGTGCCGCTGACGGATTCGATCGTGATCGCCTCGCCGCTGGCGATCGTCAGGGCTGGCGGCACGCGGGCATCGAAATAGCCCCAGTGGCAGGTTTCGGGCGAGGCTTTCAGGTGATGCGTCATGGCCGATCCGTAGCTTGAAGAGCGCCGAGGATGGAGTGCCGGTGCGTCGCCTGTCGAGTGCGAATTCCGCGCGTGTCGCCGGTTGCGACGTCGGCGGCTCTCAGGCGGGGGGCGCGACCTGGCCGAGCCCGTGCAGGAACACGTCGATGCATCGCCTCGCATGGGCCACGCGATCCTGTTGCGTCAGCAGCATGTCGCCCGGGAAGCGTTTCACCAGCACGCCGAAGATCATGTCCATCAACATCCGCGAGGCGGCCGCGGGCGGGAAGGGGCGTAGGACGCCGCGCTGCTGCTGGCGTTCCAGCCAGTCGGCGAGCAGCCGGCGCGCCGGCTCGGCCCCTTCATGCGTGATCGCCTCGCCGATCTCCGGAAACCGGTCCGCATCGGCGGTGGCGAGCCTGATGAAGGCGAGGCGGTGGCGATTCTCCGCCTCGTCGATGCCGAGACGGAAGATCTCGGCCAGCGCCTCCGCCGGCGGCATGGCATCGTCGGGCCGCGGCAGCTCCAGCATCGTGCGGCGGTGATCGGCGACGATCGCCTTGAACAAATCCGTCTTGGCGGGGAACAGCCGATAAAGAGTCTTCTTCGACACGCCGCAGCGCGCTGCCACCCCATCCATGGTGGTGCCGCCATAGCCGGCCTCCAGGAAGATCTCGCAGGCGACCGAGACAAGCCGCTGCCGCTCCTCCTCGTCGGAACGCTGCTTCGGCCGCCCGGGACCTCGCGGCGGCGGCTCCATCACCATCATCAAACCTCAATCATTGGCCATCTGCATCACTCAGAAACATCATGCCGTTTGACAGGCGCAGATGGCAAGCGTTAAGAAACTTCGAAGTTTCCTAATAGGGCAGCCGATGCTGATCAAGCAAACTGACAATGCGCCCCGCCTGCTCGTGGGCAGCGCCCTGCTGGCTTTGGCGCTGGGCGCCTGCAACAACGAGAAGGCGGCGCCGCCGCAGCAGCCGCAGGCGCAGGTCAGCGTCGTGGTGTTGCATCCGCAGTCGATCGCGGTGACGGCGGAGCTGCCCGGCCGCGTCTCTGCCAGCCTGATCGCCGAAGTGCGTCCCCAGGTCAGCGGCATCATCAAGTCGCGGCTGTTCAAGGAAGGCAGCGAGGTCAAGGCGGGGGATCTGCTCTACGAGATCGATCCGGCGCCCTACCAGGCCGCCTTCGACAGCGCCGTCGCAGCCGAGCAGAAGGCGGAGGCCGCTGCCGTCAACGCCCGGTTGAGGGCAGATCGCTATCGCGAGTTGCTGCAGCGCAATGCCGCGAGCCAGCAGGACACCGACGACGCCAAGGCGACGCTGGCACAGGCGAGGGCCGATGTCGCCGCTGCGCAGGCCAGCGTCGAGACGGCCCGGATCAACCTTGCCTATACCAAGGTGACGGCGCCGATCGGCGGGCGCGTCGACAAATCGACGCTGACCCAGGGCGCGCTGGTGACGGCGAACCAGACCACGGCGCTGACCACCATCCGCCAGCTCGAGCCGATCAATGTCGATGTCATCCAGTCGAGCACGAATCTCCTGAACTTCCGCCGGGCGGTGTCCGAGGGGCGGCTGAAGCTCGCCGGCAGCAATGTCGCGGTGAAACTCAAGCTCGATACCGGCCCGGACTACCCCCAGACCGGCAAGATCGAGTTCGCAGAATCGAGCATCGACCTGACCACCGGCACCTTCACGGTGCGGGCCGAGTTTCCCAATCCGGAGCGGCTGCTGCTGCCCGGCATGTTCGTTCGGGCCGTCCTCGAGGAAGGCATCGCCCCGAACAGCTTCCTGGTGCCGCAGCGCGCCGTCGGCCGCAACACCAAGGGCCAGGCGACGGCGAAGTTCGTCGGTGCGGACGGCAAGGTCGAGGAGCGCGTGCTCGTCACGCGGCGCAACCTCGGCAACAACTGGCTCATCGACGAGGGCGTCAAGGATGGCGAGCGCGTCATCGTCGAGGGCGGACAGCTGGTCCGTCCGGGCCAGACCGTCACCGGCAACGAGGTGACGATCGACGAGGCCAGCGGCGAGCTCAAGCCCACGAGCCGCCAGGCTGCCGTGGGCTCGCCGCTCGGTTACGCCCCGGCCGCGAAGAACTGACGCCATGCTCTCGCGCTTTTTTATCGAACGCCCGATCTTCGCCTGGGTCGTCGCCATCGTCATCATGCTGGCCGGCCTGCTCGCGCTGCGGACGCTGCCGATCTCGCAATATCCGCAGATCGCGCCGACCACGGTGCAGATCAGCGCCAACTATCCCGGTGCCGACGCGCAAACGGTCGAGAATTCGGTGACGAAGGTCATCGAGCAGGGCATGACCGGCCTCGACAACCTGCAATACATGACGGCGACCTCGACCTCGACGGGTAACGCCTCGATCACGCTGACTTTCAACAGTCAGGCCAATGCCGACGTCGCGCAGATGCAGGTGCAGAACAAGCTCCAGCTCGTCACGCGCCAGCTCCCCCAGGTGGTGCAGAGCACCGGCATATCGGTCGCCAAGGCCTCGACCGGCTTCCTGATGGTCGCCGCCTTCGTTTCGAAGGATGGCCGGATGAACACGACCGACCTGGCGGACTATGTCGATTCCACCCTGAACGACACGCTCAAGCGCGTCGAAGGCGTTGGTTCGACCCAGCTCTTCGGCTCCGGCTATGCCATGCGCATCTGGCTCGACCCGAGCAAGCTCGAGAAATACGCGCTGATGCCGAGCGATGTCGCCGCGGCGATCCAGGCGCAGAACACGCAGGTTTCCGCCGGCCAGCTCGGCGGCCTGCCGCAGGTCAGGGGACAGCAGCTCAACGCCACGGTCACGGCGCTGTCCCGGCTGCAGACCGTTTCGCAGTTCGAGAACATCATCCTGAAGAGCGGCGCCTCGGGCTCGATCGTGCGGCTGAACGATGTCGCCCGTGTCGAGCTCGGCGCCAAGAGCTACGACACCGTCTCGCGTTACAACGGCCAGCCGACGACCGGCCTCGCCATCAGCCTCGCCACCGGCGCCAATGCGATCGACACCGCCAAGTCGGTCCAAGCGACGATCGAGCGGCTCAAGCCGACCCTGCCCGAAGGCGTCGAGGTCACCTACCCATACGACACCACGCCCTTCGTCACCCTCTCGATCGAGAAGGTCGTGCACACGCTGTTCGAGGCGATCGTGCTCGTCTTCATCGTGATGTACGTCTTCCTGCAGAACCTGCGCGCCACCTTCATCCCGATGCTGGCGGTGCCCGTCGTGCTCCTCGGCACCTTCGGCGTGCTGGCCGTTGCCGGCTTCTCGATCAACACGCTGACCATGTTCGCCATGGTTCTCGCCATCGGCCTGCTCGTCGATGACGCCATCGTCGTGGTCGAGAATGTCGAGCGCGTGATGCAGGAGGAGAAGCTCTCGCCCAAGGAGGCGACGATCAAGTCGATGGGCGAGATCACCGGCGCGCTGATCGGCATCGCCACCGTGCTCTCGGCCGTGTTCGTGCCGATGGCCTTCTTCGGCGGATCCGTCGGCGTCATCTACCGGCAGTTCTCGATCACCATCGTCACGGCGATGATCCTGTCCGTCGTCGTGGCGCTGGTGCTGACGCCCGCGCTCTGCGCCACCATGCTCAAGCCCGTCGGCGACCACGGCTCGCGCAAGGGTTTCTTCGGCTGGTTCAACCGGAATTTCGAACGTACGACGCGGGGCTACCGCTCGGGCATCGCCGGGATGATCGCGCGGCCGGCGCGCTTCCTCATCGTGTTCCTGCTGATCACCGGCGGCATGGCCTATCTCTTCGCCCGGCTGCCGAGCTCCTTCCTGCCAGACGAGGACCAGGGCATCCTGCTGACCAGCGTGCAGCTGCCGGTCGGCGCCACGCAGGATCGCACGCTCAAGGTGCTCGACCAGGTGCAAAAGCACTATCTCGAGAACGAGAAGGACCTGGTCGAGGGTGTGCTGACGGTTGCAGGCTTCGGCTTCGGTGGGCAGGGCCAGAATGTCGGCCTCGCCTTCGTGCGCCTGAAGCCGTTCGCCGAGCGCTCCGGCAAGCAGGCGACGGCGCAGGCCATCGCGGGGCGTGCCATGGGAGCCTTCCGTTCGATCAAGGACGGCGTCGTCTTCGCGCTGGCGCCGCCCGCGATCCAGGGCTTCGGCAACACGGCAGGCTTCGACTTCTACCTCCAGGATATCGCCGGCGCCGGACATGCGCGGCTGATGGAGGTGCGCAACCAGCTGCTCGGGCTCGCAGGCCAGAGCAGCCAACTCACCGGCACGCGCCCGAACGGGCAGGAGGACACGCCGCAATATTCGGTCGAGATCGACCAGGAGAAGGCGAGCGCGCTGACCCTCTCGCTCGGCAGCATCAACGATACGCTGTCGACGGCCTGGGGCTCGGCCTACATCAACGATTTCATCGACCGCGGCCGCGTGAAATCGGTCTATGTCCAGGCGGATGCGCCCTTCCGCATGCAGCCCGAGAATGTAGGCAGCTGGTTCGTGCGCAATGCCGGCGGCGACATGGTGCCGTTCTCGGCCTTTTCCTCCGGGCACTGGACCTATGGCTCGCCGCGGCTGGAGCGCTACAACGGCTCCTCAGCCGTCCAGATCCAGGGAGCGGCCGCGGCCGGCGTGAGCTCGGGCGCCGCGATGGAGGAGATCGACCGCCTGGCGACGCAGCTGCCGACCGGATTCGGCCATGAATGGACCGGCCTGTCCTATCAGGAGCGGCTCTCGGGCAGCCAGGCGGTGGCGCTCTACGCGCTCTCGATGCTGGTCGTCTTCCTCTGCCTGGCAGCGCTCTATGAGAGCTGGTCGATCCCCTTCGCGGTCATGCTCTCGGTCCCGATCGGCATCTTCGGCGCGCTGCTCGCGGCGTCGCTCTTCGGACAAACCAACGACGTCTACTTCAAGGTCGGCCTGCTCACGACGATCGGCTTGGCCGCCAAGAACGCGATCCTGATCGTCGAGTTCGCGATCGAGCAGGAGGCGGCGGGCAAGAGCCTGGTCGATGCCACGCTGGAGGCCGCGCGCCAGCGCCTGCGACCGATCCTGATGACCTCCTTCGCCTTCGTCCTCGGCGTGCTGCCGCTGGCGATCGCGACCGGGGCCGGCTCCGGCAGTCAGAACGCCATCGGCATCGGCGTGATGGGCGGCATGATCGCCGCGACGGTGATCGGCGTGTTCTTCGTGCCGCTGCTCTATGTGGTCGTTGCGGGAACAGTCAGGCGCTGGCGCAAGCCCCGCGTCGCCGCTGCAGCCGAGGCGCATTGAACGAGATCCCCGCGGTGCGTCATTCCGGAGTTTCGTTTCTCGAAATCCGAAACGATGGGCCTGTGTGCTCCCACGTCTTCGCGGTCACACCGCCACGACATAACCATCCCGGCGCGGATCGGCCGCGCCGGTCATGACGCCGGTCGCGGGATCGACAGCCACCGCCTGCATGCCGCCGCACTTCATCGTCCAGCCTACAGCAAAGGCCGCGATGTCGTGGCCGCGTCGACGCAGCTCGGCAAGCGTCTCCGGCGCGATCCGGTTCTCGGCCTCGATGAAGCGCCCGTCCCAGAGCCGCGAGCGCGGCGCCTCGATTGCCTCCTGCAGCGGCAGCCCGAAATCGAGATGCTGCACCACGGCCTGCGTCTGCGTCTGCATGATGCCGTAGCTGCCGGGCGTGCCCAGTGCGAGCACGGGCTTGCCCGCCCGCGTCGAGATGCTCGGCGACATGCACATCGGCAGTTCGTCGCCGGGCTTCGAACGGTTCGGGCTGCCGGTCTGGACATCGGACCAGTACAGGAAGTTGTTGAGGCATACCCCCGTGCCCGGCACCACGATGCCGCTGCCGAAGGGGCTGCCGAGGCTGTTCGTGATGCAGACGAGGTTGCCCTCGGCATCGGCCACCGAGAAGGAGGTGGTGTGGGACGGATCCTCGGCCGGCTGCGGCGTCCATTGCTCGGTCGGGCCCTCGACCGGCACGCCGTCGGCCACGCGCTGTCGCAGTTTCGCGATCGAGGCTTCCGAGAAGATCTCGGCCAGCGTTTCGGGCGAGGGGTTGTTCGCCGCGATGCGGACGCCTGCAGCCAGCCTGATCGCGCGATAGACGAGGTCGAGATGGTCCGGCCCGTCCTTGGCCAGTCCCGAGAGATCGGAGCCCTCGAGGATCTTCAGGCTGAGCAGGAACTGGAAGGCCTCGCAGGGCGGCGGCGGCACATGAATGTCGAGACCGCGATAGGAGGCGGTGAAAGGCTCGCGCCAGCGCGGCGCGACGGCCGCCAGATCGTCCATCGTCGTCAGCCCGCCGAGCGAGCGCAGATGGGTGACGATGCGCTCCCCGAGCGCGCCGCGATAGAGGTGATCCGCGCCCTTCGCGGCGATCTCGGCGAAGGTTCGCGCCAGATCGGGCTGGCGCAGCAGCTGGCCTAGCTTCACCGGCCCGCCATCGGGCAGATAGGTGGCGGCGAAGCCCGGATAGAGCTCCGGCCAGGCCTGAAGCAGCGGCGCCTGCTCGTTGAACTCGGCAACGCCGAACTCGGAGAGGGCGAAGCCGTCGCGCGCCAGCGCGATCGCCGGCGCCAGGATGTCGCTCAGCCGCTTGCGGCCATAGCGCGAGGCGAGCTCGCACCAGCCGGCGAGATTGCCTGGCATCGCCACCGCATGCGGGCCGCGTTCGAGGTCGGACCGTTGCGAGAAGCGCTCCGCCGGAAAGCTCTTCTGGATCGGCGGCACGAAGTCGAGCACGCGCACGCGCTTCTCGGCGGCAGACCACAATGTCGCCGAGCCCATGCCCGACAAGCTCGACATGAACGGCTCGACGACATTCAGCGCCGCAGCCGTCGCGGCGATGGCGTCGAAGGCGTTGCCGCCCTGGATCAGCAGCCGGGCTCCCGCCTGCGCCGCGAGCGGATGGGCCGCGGCGACGACGCCGTGGCGGGAATGGATCGTCGGGCGGCGGCCATGCATCGTCGGTCGTCCTCGCATTCAGGCGTCGGTTAGCCGGCACGATCAGAGCATAGGGCGGGCCGGTCGGAACAGGGCGTCGGCGCGGCGTTTGGCGAGACGTGGCTGGCCTCGGACGCATGGCTGCCGTCTTGGTGAGGAGCGCATAATGGTGCGACCTGACCCGCCTGGACAGGTTCGTTGCGTGCGCGATGGCGGTCAGGTCCCGCAGAACGTCGCCGTGATGCGCTCTTCCGGCTTCGGCGGCATCTCGTATTCCGCGAATTCGGGGCGTTCCTCGAAGGGCTGCGCCAGCACGGCGAGCAGTTCGGCAAATGGGCCGAAATCGTCGCGTTCCTGCGCCGCCGCGATCGCCGCCTCGATGCGGTGGTTGCGCGGGATGTAGGCGGGGTTGACCGCGAGCATCGCGCCGGGCGCGGTCTCCGCGCTCCGCTCGCGCCAGCGCGCCAGCCATTCGTCCAGCGCCGGATCGTCACCCAAGGCGGTGCGCAGCGGCTCCTCTCCTGCAAGCCCCGCTTGCAGCCGGCTGAGATGGCGGAAGCTCAGCGTGAAGTCGGCGCCTTGCGTGCCGAGCAGTTCGAGGAACTCGCTGCCGAGAGCCCTGTCGGCCTCGCCCTCGCCCTCGCCGGCGAGGCCGAGCTTGCGCGCAATGCCCGCATCATAGGCTGCCCGATAGCGCGGCGCGAAGGCGCCGAGCGCGTTCTGGGCGAGGGCAACGGCCGCGTCGGTGTCCTCGGCGAACAGCGGCAGCATCGCCTCGGCGAGCCGCGTCAGGTTCCACAGCGCGATGCTGGGCTGGTTGCCATAGGCATAGCGTCCCCCGGTATCGATCGAGCTGAACACGGTCGAGGGATCATAGGCGTCGAGGAAGGCGCAGGGGCCGTAATCGATCGTCTCCCCCGCGATCGAGGCGTTGTCGGTGTTCATCACGCCGTGGATGAAGCCGACCAGCAGCCAGCGCACGATCAGCTCCGCCTGCGCCGCGATCACGGCATCGAACAAGGCAAGATAGGGATTGGCGGCGCCGGCCGCCTGCGGATAATGCCGCGCGATGACATGGTCCGCCAGGAGCCGCAATGCCTCACCATCCTGCCGCACGGCGAAGAACTGGAAGGTCCCGATCCGGATATGGCTGGCGGCGACACGCGTCAGGATAGCGCCCCGCATCGCCTCCTCGCGCATCACCGACTCGCCGGTCAGGACGAAGGCGAGCGCACGCGTCGTTGGGATGCCAAGCGCCGCCATCGCCTCGCTGACGATGTATTCGCGCATTACCGGCCCCAGCGCAGCCCGCCCGTCGCCGCCGCGCGAGAAGCGCGTGCGACCCGCGCCCTTGAGCTGGATGTCGCGGCGAACGCCCGAGCGGTCGACGACCTCGCCGAGCAGGATGGCACGGCCGTCGCCGAGCTGCGGCACGAACTGCCCGAACTGGTGGCCGGCATAGGCGGTCGCGATCGGCGTCGAGCCCACCACGATGGCATTGCCGGCGAGCATCGCAACGCCTTCTGGGCTTGCGAGCCAGTCCCGGTCGAGCCCGAGCTCAGCCGCCAGCGCATCATTCAACTTGACCAGGCGCGGCGCGGGCACAGGTGTCGGCGGCGTCAGCGCGAAGAAGCGCTCCGGCAGTCTCGCATAGCTGTTGTCGAAGGCGATGGGCATCGAGCACGTCCGAGTGTGGCGAATTCCGGGGCAGGCCTGTCGCCTTTGTTGTCAGTCAAAGCAGATCGGGACACAAACGTTCCTTATGGCGCCGAGGCAGATGCCTCACCGTGCCGCCGCTTTCCGGGACGATGCTGCCATGGCGCCCGACAGATTGAAACGCATGCTCGAGCCCACCTCCGTCGCCCTGCTGGCGCGGCCGGGAGATCCGCCGACGCCGTTGTCGAGGAGCATTCGGACCGGCGGATACGCCGGCCGGCTGTTCGAGGCCGCGACGGTCGAGGACCTGCCCGAGCCGGTCGATCTCATCATCGCCCCGGCCTCGGATGCGAGCGTGACCATCGTCGCAGCGGGGCGTCGGGGCTGTGCCGGCGTGCTGATCGTCGATGGCGAGCGCGCCGGAGCCGGCGTGCTCGGGGAGGCGGCCCGCGCCGCCGGTGTCAGGCTCATCGGCCCCGACTCGCTCGGGCTGGTGGCGCCGCGCCTGCATCTCAACGCCAGCTTTGCCCCTGTCGTGCCGAAGGCCGGGAATGTCGCCCTTATCGCGCAGTCCAGCTCGATCGCGGCCGGAATCCTGGCTTGGGCGGCACGGCGCGATGTCGGCTTCTCCGGCGCCGTGACGCTCGGCGCTGCGGTCGATGTCGATCTCGCCGACTGCCTTGACCATTTCGGCCTCGACGGCAGGACGCGCTCCATCCTACTGGCGCTGGACGAGGTGGAGGACGCGGCACGCTTCCTGTCCTCGGCCCGGGCCGCAGCGCGACTGAAGCCGGTTCTGGTGCTGAAGCCGTGGCAGACGCCCGCAGGCAAGACCGCGTTGACGCATGCTGGGTTGATCGTCACCGGCGACCGGGCCCATGACGCCGCTTTCCATCGCGCCGGCCTGCTCCGGGTCAACGATCTCGACGAACTCTTCGCAGCCGCCGAGACGCTCGGTCGCACGCGTCCGCTCGCCGGTGGCAGATTGGCGCTCGTCAGCAACGGCTCGGGGCTCGCGGCACTGGCGGCCAGCCGCCTGCGCCAGCTTGGCGGCGCGCTCGCAACGCGTACCGGGACGGCGGAAGGCTCGCTCGAAGAGGCCATCATCGAAGCTCAGACACCTGCAGATTATGGCCGGGCCGTCACCGGCCTGCTCGAAGACGGCGATGTCGATGCGGTGCTGGCCGTCCATGCTCCCCACCTGCTTGCAGAGTCCGACGCCTGCGCCGAGGCCGTGGTCGAGGCGGCTCGGGAGGCTGGCCGGTTCAAGCCGGTCCTGGCTGCCTGGATCGGTGGAGGCGGCACCATCGCGGCCCGTTTCGCCAGTGCAGGACTGCCGTCCTTCGCGACCGGGGCCGAGGCGGTGGTCGGCTTCCAGCACCTGCTGCGCCATGCCCGGCTGCAAGGCGAGCTGATGGCGACGCCGCCCTCGTCGGAGGACATGCCCCAGCCCGATCTCGCCCTGGCAAGGGCGATCGTGGCGAAGGCCCTGGCCGAGCGACGCGATTGGCTCGATCCCGACGAGGTCTCGGCCTTGCTCGCGATCTATCGCATCCCCGAACTGAAGCCGGTCGTCGCGGCCGACATCGAGGCGGCGCTCGCCGTGGCGCGGCCCCTGCTCGCGCGCGGCCGGCCGGTCGCACTGAAGATCGTTTCGCCAGACATCATCCACAAATCCGATGTTGGCGGCGTCGCGCTCGATCTGGCGACCGAGGCCGCCATTCGCGAGGCGGCCGAGCGCATGCTGGCGCGGGTAAGCAGCGATCGCCCGCAGGCCCGGATCACCGGGCTCGCAGTGCAGCCGATGGCGCAGCGCGCCAAGGCCCGCGAGCTCATCGTCGGCTTTGCGACCGATCCCTGTTTTGGTCCGGTCGTCGTCTTTGGCCGGGGCGGCATCGCCGCCGAACTCATTGACGACAGCCATGCAGCCTTGCCGCCGCTCGATCTCGGGCTGGCCAGCCGGCTGATCGCCCGCACCCGAGTCTCGCGCGTGTTGGCCGCCTATCGCGACGTGCCCGCCGCGCGGCTGGATGCGGTCGCCGCCACCCTGGTCGCGGTCGGCCAGATCGCGGTGGACCTGCCCGAAATCCGCGAGCTCGACCTTAACCCGTTGCTCGCCGACGAAGCCGGCGTCATCGCCGTCGATGCGCGCATCATGCTGGAGCGCGTGCCGCAGCGGCGCCGCCGCCCCGCGATCCGCCCTTATCCAGGCAACTGGCACCGGCAGGTCAAGTTGCGGGGCGGGCTCGGCTTCTCGGTCCGGCCGATCCGGCCGGAAGACGAGGAGGCGATCGCCGCCATGCTCCAGAGAGTGACGCAGGAGGATCTGCGCTTGCGCTTCTTCGCGCCGCTCAAGACCTTCAGCCACGCCTTCCTCGCCCATCTGACCCAGCTCGACTATGCCCGCGCCATGGCCTTCGTCGCCTTCGAGGATGCGACCGGCGAGGCGGCCGGCGTCGTCAGGCTGCATGCCGATCCCGGCCATGACGAGGCGGAATACGCCATTCTGCTGCGCTCCGATCTGAAGGGCGTTGGACTGGGCTGGACGTTGATGACCCTGATCATCGAATGGGCCAGGGCGGAGGGCCTGAAGACGATCCGAAGCCAGGTTCTGACGGAGAACAAGCGCATGCTGGCCCTTTGCCGACAGCTTGGCTTTGCCATCGCGCATGACCCGGATGACCCTGCCCTGAGCATCGTCACCTTGCCGGTGGATTCCGGCGCCACGACCCTGCGCTCCTGACCAGTCGAAGCAGTGGAAAACCGGCCGCCGCAGCCGCCGGATCGCTCAGGTGTTTCTCGTCGAGCCCAGCATTGCGGCCACAGTTGTGTGGCCTGCTGCATCTTCGGCTGACGGGGCGCAGGACGCGCGACGTGGAGGACGTGCGATGAAGGAAAAAGATCTGAGCGAGATCAGGAAGATCGCCTACGGCCTGTGGGAGCAGGAAGGCCGGCCGGACGGGCAGGACCGGCGGCATTGGGACACCGCCAAGGAGATCTGGGCCTTCCGGCATAGCGGCGAGGATGCGCCGCAGTCGCAACAGCGGGAGCCGGGCGAGGCCAAGGGACTACCGGGTCACGCCAAGGCAGCGCAGAAACCCGGCCGGGGCGGCCAGTCGCTGCGCTCGGGACGCTGACGGCGAGAACTGACGGCCGTTACGGTGCGGGTTGCGAATCCTGGCGGTCCTTGGTGCGTCCCACGGCTGCCATGACCGCCGAGACGCATTGCGCCGATCCGTCCGTCGCGGCCAGTGCGCGCCCGACATAGCGCACGGGAAAGAGCATCGCCTCGCGATGGCTGTCGCCGAGCTGGTCGCGGCGGAGCTTGTCGGTCGTGACCGCGCCCTCCGCATGGGCGAGCATCTCCTTGACCGCTTCCGGCGTCAGCACGCCGGCCTTGACCAGTTGGCTCGTCAGTTCGGAAACGAGCGCCAGTAGGCCTTCGATCTGCAGATTGGCGGGATGCATGGGCGGGGTTGCTCCTCATCTGGTCGCAGGAGCGCATCGCCAGCCGCGAGGCAGGCATCCGCGATCCGGTTCGGCAGGGGAAGGGGAGGATGGCTGGCAGGCAAGGCTGGCACCTCCATCGTTTGGAAGCGATCCAAACTCCGTCAGTGATACGCCGCTTGCCGCCAAATGTTGAGAGGCGTTGTGACGGTCGCGGCGAGGCGGCGGGCTCGCGTCAACCGACCGAATAGAGCGCGTTGGCCTGGCGGAACTGGCCACGGCCGGCGCGCTTGGCCTCGTAGAGCGCCGCATCCGCCTTGCGCAGAAGGACACCCGCGAGATCGTCGTCGTTCGCGGCGAGGCGGTCGAGCGTCGCAATGCCGACGCTCGCGCCGATATGGACGGGTTGTCCCAGGACTTCGAAGGGCGTGCTCACGCCGGCGACGGCCCGCGCTGCCAGCGAGTCGGCGAAGCCCGGGCCGGTCTCGCCGCGGATCACGATCGTGAACTCGTCGCCGCCGACCCGTCCGGCGACATCCTCCGGCCGCAACAGGCCGCCAAGGCGCTTGCCGACCTGCCGCAGCAGATCGTCGCCGGCGGCATGGCCGAGCTTGTCGTTCACCAGCTTGAAGCCATCGAGATCGAGCATCAACACGCTGAGCGCTTCGCCGCTCTGGCAGGCGTCGGCCAGGATGCGGTCGATGCCGCGCCGGTTGAGCAGCCCGGTCAGCGGATCGTGCCGGGAGGCCAGGTCGAGCTCGCGCCGCGCGATCAGCAGTTCCTCGATCTGACCGACCATGTGGTCGGACCCTTCATAGATCGAGACCAGATAGACCACGAGCAGGATGCTCAGCGCCTGGTAGAGCGGATCCCCGGACAGGAGGAACGCTGCTGCCAGCGTGCCGATCGCCACGGTCGAAAGCGATGCACAGATCCAGTAGCGCAGCGTGCGCAGATAGGAGCCGGCCGTCAGGGCCATGACGAGCCCGATGCTCAGCACATGGCCGCCCTGATGGTCCGAGCGGAAGGTCGCGACCACCAGCACCGCGAGGACGAGGGTGAAAGCGAAGGCCGTATAGGCGTAACCCTTCTCCCAGCGACGCGCCTCCGCCAGAGAGAGCGCAATCCGCGGGTCGCGGCGGTGAAAGGCAGCGATGTTGACCAGTCGCAGGGCCGAGGTGATGACGCCGGCTGCGGTCAGGATCGTGAACAGCGGATCGCCAGTCTGCACCGCCATGATGGCGGAGCCGATGATCAGGCCGAGCGCAATGCAGATGATCTGCGGCGCCGCCCCGAAGAGCCGAGAGATGATCTCGATCTCGATCGCCGGCGGCAGGATCGAGGCCCGCTTCCTCTGTCCGAAAAACATCCCCATGCGGAATGGGCTACCGCTGGAGACATAAGAGCTCTCTAATGCGACCGGTACAATTTGAGCGTTCGACGCAAGCTGACGGGGAAACTCAGAAATAGTCAGTTGCCGAGGCAACTTTTTAGTAAACCCACAGTCAGAACTGCGCCGACGACCTGGCCGATGCCGCAAGTCGGGTGGTTATGCAGGCTATGAATCGAGGCGTGGCCCGAACCGGGCGCGGAAGGCATTGGCGTCTTCCGCATCGGGGAAGCTGACACGAATGCGGCCGTCCCTTGGTTCCATGAGGACGCGGGCCTGATGCGGGATGTGGTGCTCACTCAGCCAGAGCCCGATGTCGAACAGGCATTCGTTCAACGTACCGGGATCGAGTGGCAGATCGACCGGGTAGGTCGCTGCAGTACCCGTGGATCCCAGCGTGGTTATGCGGCTTCTTTCCATGGCGCAGGTCCGTGCCTCGGCTGCCCCTATCCCCGAAATCTAGGTACTGGCCCGGCGCTTCTTCAAGATCTTGGCGGGCTCGTCCGCACAGATTGCGCAGCTTCACATGACGGGCGCGCGACGCCGGCCTCGACCCGGTTCGTCGAACGCTGGGCTGCAGGAGGGGAGGGCGCTCGGGGCCGGTGGCGTCGACATCATGGCCATCACGTTACTGTGAGGCTGCCATCACGCAGCGGCAGAGCGTGAACGACGGAAAATCGCGGCCAACCAACACAAAACCTGCGAAATGCGCCCTGTTTCGGAACGAATCTGCTCCCGCTCGGCGTCTGTCACGTGGCGTGATCGGCCGGTCCTCAGGCGTTGGCGGATCGCGGCGACTGAGTTTCAATCCGCTCCAATTAAAAAACACCCGGTGCGCCCGCACGGCTGCCCGGTCCTCCGGCGAGGCGCGTGGGCTCTCTCGCCGTCCTTCTTGATCCGAACCGGGAGGTTTACGGTGGCGAAGCTTCATGTGAACGGCAGGGTGATCGATGTCGAGGCGGCCGGCGACACGCCGCTGCTCTGGGTGATCCGCGAACAGATCGGCCTGACCGGCACGAAGTATGGCTGTGGCGTCGCGCAATGCGGCGCCTGCACGGTGCATATCGACGGCGTCGCGACGCGCTCCTGCGCGCTCCCGCTCGACGCCGTGACAGCGGACCAGAAAATCGTCACGATCGAGGGCCTGTCGCCCGACGGCACGCATCCGGTCCAGCAGGCCTGGATCAAGCACGACGTGCCGCAATGCGGTTTCTGCCAGAGCGGCATGATCATGGCGACCGCGGCGCTGTTGCAGGCCAACCCGAAGGCGACCGAAGCCGATATCGCCAGCGAGATCACCAACATCTGCCGCTGCGGCACCTATGCGCGGGTCAAGACCGCGATCCTCGACGTCGTCGCCGGCGGCACGCTCGGCCGCGGCTGAGGTCACGCCAGCTTTTCGCATTCGTTGTGCGAGGTCCGAACGCGACGGGTCAAAGTGACCGCCGCCTCCCTCGCATCCATGCCAGATCCGGAGGACGACATGACATCTGCCTCGACCGCCTCTCCAAGGACCCCCGCTTCCCGCGCCGGCCTGTCCCGTCGCAACCTTCTCGTAAGTTCAGCCGCAGCTGCCGGCGCCTTCAGCTTCGGTTTCGCCATCCCGCTCAGGAGTGACGCACAGGCGCAAGCCACCAACCCCGAGATCAACGCCTGGGTCGTGGTTCATCCCGACGACAAGGTGGTGATCCGCATCGCCCGCTCCGAAATGGGGCAGGGCACGCTGACCGGCCTCGCCCAGCTCGTCGCCGAAGAGCTGAACTGCGACTGGGCGAAGGTCACGACCGAATATCCGACGCCCGGCCAGAATGTCGCCCGCAACCGCGTCTGGGGCAATTTCTCGACCGGTGGCAGCCGCGGCATCCGCGAGTCGCATGATTATGTCCGTAAGGGCGGCGCGGCGGCGCGCCTGATGCTGATCCAGGCCGCCGCCAACGAATGGAAGGTGCCCGCCGCCGAGTGCTCGGCCGAGAAGAGCGTGATCAGCCACAAGGCCTCCGGCCGCTCGCTGCGCTATGGCCAGGTCGCGGCGGCTGCCGCGAAGCTGGAGGCGCCGAAGGAGGTTCCGCTTAAGGACCCGAAGGACTGGATCATCGCCGGCAAGCCGCTGCCGCGGCTCGACACCGCCGACAAGACCAACGGCAAGAAGATCTACGGCATGGATTTCAAAATGCCGGGAATGCTCAACGCTGCGATCAAGGACTGCCCGGTCTTCGGCGGCAAGGTGAAGAGCTTCGACGCCGCCGCGATCAGGGCCATGCCGGGCGTAAAGCATGTGCTGCCGGTCGGTGACAGCGCGGTCACGGTCGTGGCCGACAATTGGTGGCAGGCCAAGACGGCGCTCGACGCCCTGCCGATCGTCTGGGACGAGGGCGAGCACGCCAAGGTTTCGAGCGAGAGCCTGGCGGCCTGGCTGAAGGAAGGTCTGGATGCCCCGACCGCCGTCGTCGGCAACCAGAACGGCGACGTCAAGGCGGCGATCGCCAATGCGGCCAGAACGATCGAGGCAGTCTATTCCTACCCGTTCCAGAACCATGCCTGCATGGAGGTGATGAACGCGACGGCACTCTATACACCGGAGAAATGCGAGGTCTGGACTCCCACGCAGAACGGCGAGGCGGCGCTGGCCGCGACATCTGAGGCCTCCGGCCTGCCGATCGCCAAATGCGAGGCCTACAAGATCGATCTCGGCGGTGGCTTCGGCCGGCGCGGCGCGGTGCATGACTGGGTCCGGCAGGTCGTCGCCATCGCCAAGCAGATCCCCGGCACGCCGGTGAAGCTGATCTGGTCGCGCGAGGAGGACATGCTGCATGGCCGCTTCCACCCGCTGACCCAGTGCAAGATGACGGGCGCGCTCGACAAGGACGGCAACCTCACCGGGCTGCATATGCGCATCTCCGGCCAGTCGATCGTCGCCGGCATCTTCCCGCAAAACATCCAGAACGGGCGCGACCCGGCCGTCTTCCAAGGGCTCAACCCGCCCGGTCCCGAAGCCTCGATCGGCTACGGCATCCCGAACCTGCTGATCGATCACGCCATGCGCAACCCGCATGTGCCCCCGGGCTTCTGGCGCGGCGTCAACCTGAACCAGAACACGATCTATCTCGAATCCTTCATGGACGAGCTAGCCCATGCGGCCGGCAAGGACCCGCTGGAGTTCAGGCGTGCCTTGATGAAGAACCACCCCAAGCATCTCGCCGTGCTCAACGCCGTCGCCGAGAAGGCGGGCTGGGGCAAGCCGCTGCCCGCCGGCGTCTTCCGCGGCATCTGCCAGACCATGGGCTTCGGCTCCTATGTCGCGGCAGTGGCCGAGGTCTCGGTCAGCCCGGAGGGGCAGCTCAAGATCCACCGCATCGTCGCGGCGACCGATCCGGGCCATGCGGTCAATCCGGCTCAGATCGAGCGGCAGGTCGAGGGCTCCTTCGTCTACGGCCTGTCGGCCTCGCTCTATGGCGAGATCACCATCAAGGACGGCCGCGTCGAGCAGGAGAACTTCGACACCTACGAGGTGATGCGGCTGGAGGCGATGCCGGCGGTCGAGACGGTGATCGTGCCCTCGGGCGGCTTCTGGGGCGGCGTCGGCGAGCCGACGATCGCGGTCGCGGCCCCTGCGGTCCTGAATGCGATCTTCGCCGCCACCGGCAAGCGCATCCGCAACCTGCCGCTCAAGAACGCCGATCTGAAGAAGGCGTGACGGCGGCGCGTGTGATGATGCGTCTGGCGTTCGCCGGTGCCGTGCTGGCAACCGGCGGCGGCGCACCGGTGGTCGGGCTCGAATCCTACTCGGTCGTCGGAGACGCGATCCCGCGCCCGCTCGGCGGCCTTCTTGGAGACGTTGCTCGCGGCGAGGCGCTGGTCCGCGACCGCGAGCGCGGCAACTGCCTGATCTGCCACCGGGGCGCGGATCCGTCCGAGCCTTTCCAGGGTACGATCGGCCCGCCGCTCGCCGGCGTCGGGGCGCGCCTCGTTGCCGGCCAGATCCGCCTGCGGCTGGTCGATGCGTCGAGGCTAAACCCGGACACGGTGATGCCGCCCTATTTCAGGACGGAAGACCTGCATGATGTTGCCCCGCAATATCGCGGCAAGCCGGCCCTGTCGGCCCAGGAGATCGAGGATGTCGTCAGCTATCTCGCCTCGCTCAGGACGCTCTGATTCCGGCCCGGATCGTCGCCGCGTCGTCGCCGGCGCAGCCGCCGGCCTGCTGGTCGCGGCCTTGCCGCCGCATGCCGCCGCCGAGGCCTCGCCGGAGCTCGCGCAACTGATCGCGCGCATCACCGAGGGTGTCGCGCCGGAGCGCGCCCGCATCAGCCTGGAAATCCCGGCCCTGGTCGAGAACGGCAATTCGGTCGATACGCGGATCGCCGTCGAAAGCCCGATGACGGAGGCCGATCATGTCCGCTGGATCCATCTGATCGCCGAGAAGAATCCGTTCCCGGACATGGCGCGCTTCCATCTCGGCCCGCGTGCCGGGCGCGCCGAGGTCGCGACGACGCTGCGGCTGGCGCAGTCCCAGACGGTCACGGCGATCGCGGCGTTGAGCGACGGCCGCTTCGTCATGGCGGATGCGAACATCGTCGTGACGCTCAGCGCCTGTATCGACGGCGGTTGAGGAGGATGCGATGACCTTCAATGCCCGCATCACCTTGCCGGCCCAGGCCAGCCCCGGCGAGATCATCGAGGTCAAGGTTCTGACCCGTCATCCGATGGATCGCGGCGGCCAGTCCGACGGCAAGGGCGGCACCGTGCCGCGCAAGATTCTGAACCGGCTCACCGCGACCTATGCCGGCGAACCGATCTTCCGCCTCGACATGCATACCGGCGTCTCGGCCAACCCTTTCGTCTCGTTCACGACGCGGGCGGTCGCGACCGGGGACATCGTGTTCGAATGGCGCGAGGACGGCGGCGCGACCTATACGCGGATCGCCAGGCTGATCGTGACGTGAGCCGACGCTGGCGTCCGTACCGATGGGCCCTCGCGGTCGCACTGACGGCGCTGTCGGCTGCGCCGGCGCTGCCGGAGGTCAGGTCCGGCAGTGACTTCCTTTCGCCGGAGATGCTTCGCCAGCAGGCGGACGAGGCCCGCAATCCGGCCTTCTTCTGGGTCGAGCAGGGGCGCGACCTCTTCAGCCGCAAGCCCGCTTCAGACCGGCCGGCGTGTAGTGGCTGCCATGCCGAGCCGCAGCAGAGCCTGCGGGGTGCGGCGACGCGCTATCCGCAGGTCGATGCCGCGAGCGGCAAGCTACTCAGTCTCGAGGGACGTATCGAGCTATGCCGGGTCGAGCGACAGGGCGAACCGGCCTTCGGTTATGAGACCGTTGAGCTCCTCTCGATGACGGCCTATGTCGCCTCGCTCTCGCGCGGGCTGCCCGTCGATGTGAGGACAGACGGCGCGGCCAAGCCCTATTTCGAAGCCGGCAAGGCCTTCTTCGAGCGCCGTCAGGGGCAGCTCAATCTCTCCTGTCGGCAATGCCATGACGACCTTGCCGGCCAGAAGCTGCGCGGCGACACGATCAGCCATGGCGTCGGCACCGGCTATCCGGCCTATCGCCTCGAATGGAACGACGTCGGCTCGCTGCACCGGCGCCTGCGCGCCTGCTCGCTCGGCGTGCGCGCGACACAGTTCGACTATGGCTCGCCGGAATATCTGGCGTTGGAACTCTATCTCGCGGCGCGGGCCAGGGGCCTGCCGGTCGAGACGCCCGGGATCAGACGCTGATGAAGGACGCGATCACGAAGGATCTGCGGCCCGTGCTGCGAAGAACCGCACTCGTCGCGCTATCGACCTTGCTGGCCTTCGCGACGCAGGCGGCCGCGGCAGCCGATTGGGAGCTGGGGCAGCATCTCGCCTCCGAATGCGTCGCCTGCCATCAGGCCAGTGGGCGCCGGCTGGAGGGCATTCCGGCGATCGTCGGGCTGCCGACCGACCAGTTCGTCGCGTTGATGGACGCCTATAGCCGGAAGCAGCGCGAGAATACGGTGATGCAGGCAATCGCGTCGCGTCTCTCGCCGGACGAGATCGAGGCGCTCGCCGCCTATTACGGCAGTCTCAAGGCTGCCGATTGAGATCCGCGAACAGGTGGAGAGCGCCATGCCGATCGATCGCCGAGGTTTCCTCGCTTCCGCGCTGGCCGTGCCCGCTCTCGGCGCTCCGGCCGTGCTCGGTCAGGCAAAGCCGCGCGTCGTCGTCGTCGGTGGCGGGGCTGGTGGAGCGACTGCCGCGAAGTACATCGCCCGGGACAGCCAGGGTGCGGTCGCCGTCACGCTGGTCGAGGAAAACGAAACCTACCAGACCTGCTTCCATTCGAACCTCTATATCGGCGGCTTCAAGAGCTATGACGAGATCCTGCATCGTTACGATGCGCTGGCGGCGAAGCATGGCGTGACGCTCGCGCGGGCCCGTGCCACGGCAATCGATCGCGACCGCAGGGAGGTCGCGCTCGCGACCGGCGAGCGTCTGCCTTACGACAGGCTCGTCGTCTCTCCCGGCATCGACCTGAAATACGACTCCGTGCCCGGCTGGTCGAAGGAAGCGGAGGAGGCTATGCCGCATGGCTGGAAGCCCGGCCGCCAGACGCAACTCGTTCGGCAGCGGCTCGATGCCGTCCCGGATGGCGGCGTCATCGTAATGATCGCGCCACCCAACCCCTATCGCTGCCCGCCGGGGCCCTATGAACGCGCCTCGATGTTCGCCCACGCCCTGAAGAGGGCGGGCAAGTCCAAGGCCCGGATCGTAATCCTCGACGCGAAGGAGAGCTTCTCCAAGCAGGCCGCCTTCCTGGCCGATTGGGAGAGGCACTATGGCGGCATGATCGAATGGCTCGGCCCCAAGGTGCATGACGGCATCACATCGGTCGATCCCGATACCAACAACGTCGTCACCGGCTTCGAGACCTACAGCGACTGCGCCTTCGTCAACGTCATCCCAGCACAGATGGCCGGAGAGATCGCGCGGAGCGCCGGGCTCGCTCCTGCCGGGGGCTATTGCGAGATCGATCCGGCGACGATGAAATCCGTTGCCGATGCGAACGTCTTCGTGCTTGGCGACGCCTGCATCGCCGGCGACATGCCGAAATCGGCCTTCTCCGCCAACAGCCAGGCCAAGGTCGCGGCCATGGTGGTCCGCAGCGAACTGACCGGCAGCCGCGCCTTCCCGGCCCGCTATTTCAACACCTGCTGGAGCCTGGTCGACACCGACGATGCGATCAAGGTCGGCGGCCGCTACGAACCGAGGGATGGCAAGATCGCCGCGACGGAGACCTTCGTCTCCCGCCCCGGCGAGAGCGATGAGCTGCGCAAGCAGACCCAGGCCGAGAACATCGACTGGTATCAGGCGATCACCGCGGACATGTTCTCCTGACCGGCGCCGCCCGGGCCGGCCTCCTGTGCACAACGGCGGAAATGGGGACGCAGGGACCGATTTTGGGATGGGGCGCACTCCCCAGCTTTGGCGCGGACGGACATAACGGGCGCAGAGAAATGGATGCGGCCGGGCAGGACGGGACGAGATGCGGGTATTCCTCAAGAAGGCCTTGAAGCGCACGGCTATCGCCGTTGCGATCGCCTCCGTTTCGCTCCTGGGGCTGCGCATCTACGACTCCCAGCGCGGCGCTCCGCTCGAGCCCTGGCACACCCACATCCCTAAGGAGCTGTCGATCGCCGAGCTCGACCGCAGCGGCTGGCCGGACTACCTCAAGGCCGAGGCAGAGGCCTTCGCCGGCGTGCGCGCCGAGGTGACGCAGAAGCTCGAGCCCGACGAGCGCGTGCCGGTTAACCGCTACTTCGACGGCAGCCCGATCTATCCCGGGCGCTTCGCGCAGGACTGGAATCGCTCCTACGTGCTGCAACCGGACGGGCCGCCCAAGGGCGCAGCCGTCTTCCTGCACGGACTGACGGATTCGCCTTACAGCCTGCGCCATATCGCGCGGCAATATCGCGAGCGTGGCTTCGTTGCTGTGGCGATCCGGCTGCCGGGCCACGGCACGGTGCCTGCCGGGCTGACCGAGGTCGAGTGGGAGGACTGGCTCGCCGCGACGCGCCTCGCCGTGCGCGAGGCGAGGCGCCTGGCCGGGCCGTCCGCTCCGCTGCATCTGGTCGGCTTCTCGAATGGCGGTGCGCTTGCCCTGATGTATGCCCTGGAAGGGCTGGACGATGCGAAGCTGACACGCGCAGACCGCGTTGTGCTGATCTCGCCGATGGTCGGCATTACGGCCTTCGCCCGCTTCGCAGGGCTCGCCGCGCTGCCGGCCGTCCTGCCGGCCTTCGCCAAGGCGGCCTGGCTCAGCGTCCTGCCCGAGTTCAATCCGTTCAAGTACAACTCGTTTCCGGTCAATGGCGCGCGCCAGTCGCATCTCCTGACGGCCGCCCTGCAGCAGGCGATCCTGAAACAGGCCCGTGCGGGGCGGCTCAAAGACCTGCCGCCGCTGATCACCTTCCAGTCGGTGATGGACTTCACCGTCTCGACGCGTGCGATCATCACCTCGCTCTATGCGCATCTGCCGGCCAATGGCAGCGAGCTCGTGCTGTTCGACCTCAACCGCAGCGCCAAGTTCGGGCCTCTGCTGAACACCTCGGCCGATACCTTGTTGACCCGCATGCTGCCGCCGGTCCCGCGCAATTTCCGGCTTTCGATCATCACCAATGCCAGCCCGGATTCGAGCGAGGTGGTCGAGCGCGTCACGGAGGCCGGCGCGACGCAGGAGAGCGAGCGGGCGCTCGGCCTGTCCTATCCGCGCGACGTCTTCTCGCTCTCGCATGTCGCGCTGCCCTTCCCGCTGACGGATGGGCTCTACGGCATGACGCCCGATCCCAAGGACGATTTCGGCATCGAGTTGGGCTCCGTCGCGGCGCGCGGCGAGCGCGGCACGTTGATCGTCAATCTCGACGCGCTGCTGCGCATGTCCTCGAACCCGTTCTACCCCTATCTATTGGGGCGGATCGACGAGCGTCTCGGGCCGCCGGCAAGCGCAGCGGAGAAAAAGGGAGAGTGAGAGGGGTGCTCCTCAGAACTGCCAGATCAGGGGCACGTAGAAGACTGCCATGACGAAGAACCAGATCATCAGCGGCAGGCCGAGCTTCCAGTAATCGCCGAAGGCATAGCCGCCCGGACCCATCACCATGAGGTTCGTCGAGGTCGCGATCGGCGTCATGAAGGAGGCGGAGCCAGCGACGCACAGGCTCATCAGGATCGGCCGTGGCGAGACGCCCATGCTGGTCGCAGCGGCCATTGCGATCGGGATCACCAGCATCGTCGTCGCCGTGTTGCTCATGATCTGACCGAGGATGGCCGTGAACAGGAACAGCCCTGCAAGGAAGACGGTCGGCCCGCCACCACCCGTCAGGGCGACGAGATGCTGCGCGACGAGGTCGGCTGCGCCGGACTGCACCATCGCGATCGAGAGCGGCATCATCGCGCCGATCAGGATGATCGTCGTCCAGTGGATGGCACGATAGGATTCTTCGACCGAGATGATGCGCGCACCGATCAATCCGAGCGCGCAGAGAAGGGCTGCTACCGCCGGCGGCACGATGCCGGTCGCGAGCAGGACGACGAGGACGGCCAGCGCCGCGATCGCGATTCCTGCCCCTGCACCCATTGGTACGGCCTGGCGCCGGACGAGGTCAGGTGAGTTGACGACCAGCACGTCGGCATCGGCGAGCCTGAGGTCCAGCGCCTTCCAGCTTCCCTTGAGCAGAACCGTGTCGCCCGCCTGAAGGATGGGGGCTGCCGGGTCGAGATCGACGCCGCCGCGCTGGACGGCGAGCACGATCAGGTCTCCGCCCTCCGTGGTCATGCCGGGATGCACGGCGCGGCCGATGAAGGCCGAGCGAGGCGGGATCACGACCTCGGCGAGGCCGGTGCGGCGGTTCAGCAAGGCATCGGCGGCATTTCCGTCATCGGCTTCGTCGCGTGGGGCGAGATGGCGGGCGGCGCAGAGCCGGGCCACCGCCTCGGCCTCGCCCCTGACCAGCAGATAGTCGCCCTCGCGGATCGGGTGGTTCGCGCGCGTGACGCCCGTGTCGTCTGCCTGGACGGTGACGAGCTCGATCCGGCCCTGCTCTTGCGGGAGGCCGATGGCGCTGGGAAGTACGCCGATCAGGTCCGAAGTGGACCGCACGCGCAGATGGAAGAAGCCGTCGGTCAGTCCGTAATGCTCGACCAGTGTCCGGGCGTGCTGGCTGAAATCGGCCGGCAGCCGGGCGTTGCCCTGTGCCGGCAACAGGCGCCTGCCGAGCAGGAGGATGATGAGTATCGTGCCGGCGAGCAGGGGAACGCCGACCAGCGCGAATTCGGCGAAGGCGAAGCCGATCTGGCCGCTGTCCTCCAGCGCCTCCGAGACGAGGAAGTTCTTGGGCGCGCCGGTCAGCAGGATGTTGGCGCCGGCATGGACGGCAAAGGCCAGCGGCATCAAGAGCAGCGTCGGGGATTGCCGCAGCCGGATCGCCGCGATCACGGCCACCGGCATCAGGGCCGCGACCGCTCCGCCGCCGCTGATCAGTGGGGTCAGGCAGCCCGCTGCAGCCATGATGATGACGAGCAGGCGCGAACGGCTCTCGCCGGCCCGTGCTATCAGGATCTGGCCGGCCCAGGCGGTGACGCCGGTCTTTTCAAGCGCGGCGCTGACGATGAACAGGCTGGCGACGAACATCACCGCACGGTCGCCGAAGCCGGCCAGCGCCTGTTCGAGCGTCACGACGCCGAGTGCCCAAAGCGACAGCGCCGCACCGATGGCCACGATGATCACTGGCAGCCGGTTCCAGGCGAACAGCGCGACGGTAACGGCGACGACGAGGGCTGTGCTTTCGATAGCGTTCACGTCGGAGGTCCAGGAATGCGATGTCGGGATGGTCGTGCCGCGGGCCAGACAAGCTCGGGCCTTTATGAGGGCAGCAGGAAGCGTCCGCCAAGCAGGATCACGAGGCCGACCAGCACGAGCCCCGCGAGAGGCCAGCGGCGCAAGCTGGCATCCAACCGCTCGATCGCCGCCGGCACGCACGCGAAGAGCGGGGCCTGCCGCTCCGCCAGCACAAGGATGTCACCTTCCGGCACACGCCCCGCGAAGCTCTCGAAGCGCCGCGCAAGGACGAAGACCGCCCCGCCCAACAGCATCGGCCAGACAAGTTTCCAGAGCGAGCCGATCGTCCAGGCGCTGGCGAACGGTTCGCCGGAGAGGGCCGGGTAGAGCCACCACGGGATTGCGAGCGAGGCGGTGGCAATGGCAAGGAAGGGCATGACCTCGCCTTGCGGGGCGGCTGCCTCGGGTCTCCCGTCGGTTTCGCGCAGCATCACGGCGATGAAATGCAGCATCAGCATCGTGCTGCCTGCGGCGGCGAGCGAAACGGCCAGGCTGAGCACGCCATAGCCGAGCATCGGCTTGACCGCGAGCTTGGCCAGCGCGCCGCTGGTCATGGGCAAGCCGGCGAGGCTGAGCGCCAGCAAGCCTGTCAACCACAGAACCGGCCGCGATTGGCGGCCGCCTGAAGCCAGCGCAACACCGATCGCGAGGAACAGCCCGCCTTTGACCAGCGTGTGATGCACGCCGTAATAGGCTGCGAGACCAGGCGCCGAGGGATCGCCGGCGGCGAGACCTGCCCCCATGATTGCGGCGACGAGCCCCATCTGGCTGACGGTCGAATAGGCCAGAATCGTCTTCGGCCTGCGCTGGGCCACGCCGAGTGCGACGCCGCCATAGGCAGTCAGGATGCCGGCAGTCGCGAGCAGGGTGCCCCAGAACGGCAGGGCGGTGTCGAAGGGCAGGAAGCGGATCAGCCCGATCACCCCGGCCTTGACCAGGACGCCGCTGAGCACCGCCGAGGCTGGCATTGGTGCGGCCGGATGCGCCAGAGGCAGCCAGATATGCAGCGGCACCAGCCCCATCTTGAGGGCAAAGCCGAGGATCAGCATCAGCACGATGCCGTCCCGCATCGCTGAGCCCGACAGGGTCGCGACCGCATCGCGGATCAGCGGGTTCGGATCGGGATTGCCCGCCGCCAGCATTACGAAGCCGAAGAGGATGAAGGCCTCGCCGAGCAAGGCGAGCACCATATACACGACGCCGGCTCGCTTTGCCGCGGCGGTTTGTTCATGTGCGACCAGCCCATAGGCCGAGAGGCTCGCCAGCGTGAACAGCAGGTAGAAGCTTGCGATGTCGGAGACGATGAAGACGCCGAGGCTCCCTGCCAGCGTCAGCAGCCACCAGACGCAGAAGCTCGTCATCCCCGGCTTGGCGCGCAGATAGGAGGCGGCATAGCCACTGGCGGCGCTCCACAGGAGTGCCGCGCCGCCGAGCAGGATCGCGCCGGGCTGGTCCAGCGCCAGCGTCATCCGGAACGGCACCGGGAAGGAGGCGGCCGTGCCTGTCGGCAAGAGCAAGGCGGCAAGCAGTGCCGGAACCGGAGCGAGCCAGAGCAGCCCCGGCGCCCGGTGCCGGAAGGGACGCGCCAGGCAGCCCGCAGCCATCGCCAACGGCACCAGCAGGCAGGCGGCGAGGAGGAGGCCCGCGGCGCTCATGGCGCACCTGCGATGTCGGGGCGGCCGATCTGCAGCAGCCCGAAGGGCTCGAGCGGCAGGAAGCCGAGCGCCACCGCCAGCACGGCCAGGATCAGCGGCACGATCTCGAGCCGGAGCGGGATCGGTCTGCGCAGCACCAGCGGCTCGGCCGGCGTCGCCAGGGCCCGGTCGACCACGCGGAAGACATACCCGCCGGCCAGAAGCCCGCCTGCGAGGATCGTCAGCGCCAGCCAGAGCTGGCCACCGACGGCTGCGGCCGTGAGCAGCAGGCATTTCGCGATGAAGCCGCCGCTCGGCGGGATGCCCATCAGCGACAGGCCCGCAAGCCCGAAGGTTGCGGCGCTTAGCGGAAGCACGCGGCCGAACCCGCCGAGATCGCGGATGCGGTCGTGCCCGACCGCCTCCGCGACGATGCCCGCTGCCATGAACATCGCGGCCTTGGCGAGCGCATGCGAGGTGAGCTGCAGCGCGCCTCCCGTCCAGGCGATCGTGCCCCAGGGCGCCGAGCCATCGCCGATGCCAGCGAGCGGGAAGACGATGAAGAGGTAGCCGATCTGCGCCACGGTCGAATAGGCGATCATCAGCTTGAGGCGCTCCTGCCGCAGCGCCATGACGCTGCAGAACAGGATCGAGGCCGCGCCCATCACGGCCAGCACCTGCCCGGCGATGGCAGCCGCCTCGGGCGGAGCGATCTCGACGACGAGGCGCAGGATCAGGACGACAGGGGCCTTGATGACGAGCGCCGAGAGCACGGCGCTGGCGGCGGCCGGTGCGCCCGCATGAGCCGGCGGCAGCCACAGATGCAGCGGAAACAGCGCGGCCTTGGCAATGAGCCCCGGGATCATCAGCGCCAGCGCGATATGGATCGCGGCGCCATGCTGGCTGGCACCGGCGATCAGCCGGATGTCGAGCGTACCGTAGGCGCCGTAAAGCAGGCCTGCCCCGAGGAGGTAAAGCATCGAGCCAAGCAGCGCGAACATCAGATAGCGCAGCGCCGCCGCGACCGTCTCGCCGCGACCGTCGAGGCAGACCAGCGGCACAGCCGCGAAGGTCAGCAGTTCGAGCGCGACATAGAGGTTGAACAGATCCTGAGACAGGAAGACGAGGTTCAGCCCGCTCCACAGCCCCATCAGCAGCATCCAGAAGCTCGTCGCCAGCCGGCCGTCGCAGCTCGCCTGGTCGAGGCTGAACAGGTCTCGCGCGAAGATCCCGGTCGCGGCGATGACGGCGGCGGTCACGGCCAGCATCATCACCGAGAGGCCGTCGGCGCGCAGCGCGATGCCGAGCGGCGGCTGCCAGTTGCCGACGATGTAGGTCAGCGCCGCGCCGCTGCGGACGAGCTCGATGCCGGTGGCGAGCGCGACGCCAAGCCCAAGCGCCATGGTGATGAGCGCGATGCGCCGGGTGTGACGGGGGCCGAGCACCAGCATCGCCAACACGGCCGAGGCCGGCAGCATGACGGCGAGCACCAGCAGCAGTCCGCTCGGCGTTGCGGCATAGAGCGGCGTCACGCTTCGCTCCTCGCTGCCGTCTCTGATGGCTCGGGCGAGGTCGGGTCGAGCGTGGCCGTGCCGGTCAGTGATGCGAGCCGGCGCAGCAGCGCGATCGCGAGAGCCGTTGCGGCGAAGGCGACGACGACGCCGGTGATCACCATGGCCTGCGGCACCGGATCGCCGCCCAGTCCCATCGCGGCGCCGCGGCGCGAGACGGCTCCGAAGACCAGGAAGATGCCGGCACCGAGGATGTTGAAACCGACGAGCCGACGCAGCAGCTCCGGATGCGCGATCACGCAGAACAGCCCGATGCCGACCAGCGCAGAGCCACACAGGCCGAACAGCGAGGCAGAGGTCAGGGCGATCGCGCTCATGGCTTGGGCGCCCTGTCGGGAGGGCCTGAGACGAGCAAGGCGAGCGTGCCGCCGACCGCGAGCGTCAGGGCGACCTCGATCACGACGATCAGCGGCTTGGCGATCGCCGGCGGGTAGGACAGAAAGCCCTCCGCGACGGCGACACCCATCAAGCCGACGAGAATGAAAAGTGCCGGCCCGGCGGCCAGCATCATCCGCAGCGTGGGCAGCCGCGTCTCGGGCGCGGCGCGCAGGCCGGCCAGCAAGACGAGCAGCCACATCGCCGCCAGGATCGTTCCGGCCTGAAAGGTCCCGCCCGGCGCGTCAGCTCCGACCCAGACCTGATAGACCGCGATCAGCACGCCGAAGGGCGGAAGCACGCGGGCGAGGAAGATCAGCGGCTCCGGCACCATCGCCGGGCGCAGGTATGAGGCGCCGCCCCAGGCATTGTCGGTGCTCAGCGACCAGACCCCAATCAGTGCGAGGATCAGGACGATCTTTTCCAGCAGCGTGTCGATCGCGCGATAGGCGAGCAGCACGGCGGTTACCGGATTGCCGAGCCCGGTTGCGTCGATGGCGGCGACGGCCTCCCTCGCCAGACTGGGCGCGGGATGCGGAAAGGACAGCACGGCATAGCCGAGGCCGAGCGTGACGGCGCCGCAGAACAGCGCCGGAACGTGCCAGTTGCGTTCGAACGCGGGCGTGGCACGGGAGGCTCGGCTTGCGAGATGCGCCTGCGCCTTGAGCAGCAGCATGCCGGTCAGGCCGCCGCCGATCGCGGCTTCGGTCAGTGCAACATCGATCGCGGCGAGCCGCACCCAGGCGAGGCCGAGCAATAACCCGAAGGCGATGAAGGCAACGATGGCGCCCTTACCGTCGCGGCCGACGACGACATGCAGCGCGAGCGCGATCAGCCCCGAAACCAGCGCGATGTCGAAGACGAGACTCATGCGTCCGGCTTCCGGCGTGCGGCGATGCCGGCGATCAACTGGCTCGCGGTCGCAGCCGACAATTGCGCCAGCAGCCAGACGCAGACGAGCTTGATTCCGCCTGCGATGCTCGGCATCTGCGGCAGCAGCCCGATGACGATCAGGCCGAGGCCGAGACTGTCGGCCTTGCTCAATGCATGCAGCCGGCTCAGCGTATCGGGAAAGCGCAGCAGCCCAAGCGTCCCCGCCAGGAAGAGAAGGGCGCCGGCCGCTACGAAAACGAGCGTGAAACCATCGGTCAGCGAGATCATGGCCGTTCGTCCGGTTCGTCCGACGCCGTTTCGCCCAGCGTGAAAGCGGCGCAGGAGAAGGCCGAGAGCAGCACGAGCAGGAGCGCGACATCGGTCAGGGCCGGCTGCGCAGATGCCGTGCCGAGCAGGAGCAGCGTCGCCGCGCCCCCCGTTCCGAGCAGTTGCACCGCCATCAGCCGCTCGATCGCGATGCGCGAGCGCAGCACCACCACCAGCCCCGCCGCGCTGGCCAGTAGGACGAACAAGGCGACAGTGGTCAGGCTTTCAGCCACGATCGCGCCCTCCCGGCTTTGTGCTGTCCTGGCCCTGCGCAGGGTGCAGGATGCCGAGGAAGGCCGCTTCATCGGCCGCGAGCTCGGCCGCCACCGGCGCGTCCATGTCGAGGCAGTGGACCCGCATGTCGCCGCTGACCGAGCAGGAGACCGGCAGCTTGCCCGGCTGGAGGCTCATCACCGCGCACATCGCGCCCTGCGCCAGGCCGGACGGAAGCGTCGCACGATAATCGACCAGCCCAGGCCTGAGCGCGATGCGCGGCGCCAGGGCGCGCCGGGCGATATCGGCACCCGCAATCAGTGATTGCGGCAAGAAGCGCAGGACGAAGCGTGCGAGGCCGGACGGCGACAGCCGTCCATCCGATGGCCAGAGCCAGGTGCTCGCCCATGTCGCCGCCGCCGTCGCAAGGACGCCGAACGGCATGTCCTTCGCCGCGGTGCCGATCAAGGCGAGCCAGACAAGGAAGAAGCCGAAGCTCCGCGCCAGAAGGGAGGCGGTCAGCATGCGTCCGCGCGCTTCTGGAAGGTCATTCATCACGAAGATGCCCGCTGGATGCGGACGAAAATGTCAGATGACGCCAGCTTGCACGGATGCGAACAAGCAAGATCGCTCGGTGAGTTCAACGAATTACTCGGTCTGGAAGAAAGAGGTCTTTCCAGTTTCATTCGGGGTGAGTGTCTCTTGTTAAATCGAACGGTATGATATTGCGTTACGCTGATGGATTAAGGTAGCATCCGCTTCCGGGGCGGGCATCTGCCGCCTGTCTCAGTTCTGTGCCCGCCGTCCCATTTTGCGGGCGGGCCGTTTCAGGTCGTGCCGATGGTTCCAGTGAGACGTTTGCAAGCGTCAGCGTCCTCCGGAGGCCTCCGCCGATGCTGATCGAACCGCGCCACGGCGACGCCGAGGACGATGCGAGCAGCACCAAGACGCATTCGCTCATCGCCATCGCGGGCTCCCTCCTCGGTGAGATCAACCTGCCGAAACTCGCCCTGGCCTGGGTCATCCTGGCTCTGGTTCCGGGCATCCTGCTCGGCGTCGCACCGCTCCTCGTCACCGCCTGGTTCGGCAACATCTCCGGCCGGATCATGGCGCTGGCCGGAATTGGCCCGCTTTTGATCCTCGTCGCGGTTGGCGCCATCGGCTGGTTCGGATTGCGGCCCTTGTTCCGGGCGGCGGAGCGCAGCTTCTGGTCGCTCAATTCGCTGGCCGTCCAGCCAGGCTATGTGCTCTCCCGCGAAGGGCTGCGCCATCTGGCCGAGCGCTTCCTCCCTGCCGGCGCCAGCGAGGACAGCCGAGCCCGCCTGCGGGCGCTGACGGCCTTCGCAGCCGGGCTCGGCGCGGCGCTCGTAGCGGGCGGCATCGCCACCGCCGTCTGGCCGGCGACACGCTGGTCGGGAGAGGTCGCTGATCTCGCGCATCCCTTGCGCCTCGCGGTGCCGGCGCTGGCCAACACGGTCGCCGTCATGAGCGGCTTCTTCGCGGTCGCCGCGCTGGCCTGGGGCATCGCCGATGCCATCATGGATCAGCCGCGCGATCTGGCCCGGTTCGATGATGCGCCGGCAACGGGGCGGCAATGGCGCGTGGCGCATCTCTCCGACATCCATGTCGTCGGCGAGCGCTATGGCTTCCGCATCGAGAGCGGGCGCGCCGGTCCGCGCGGCAACGAGCGGCTCGGGCTCGTACTGGAGCGGTTGGCGGCGATCCACGCCGAGGCGCCGCTCGACGCCGTGCTGATCACCGGCGACATGACCGATGCTGGTCGTTCGGCCGAATGGGCGGAGTTCCTCGACGCGCTGGCGCGCCATCCGCAGCTCGCCAAGCGCACGCTGATCCTGCCCGGCAATCACGACGTCAACATCGTAGACAGGGCCAATCCGGCGCGGCTCGAACTGCCGACGAGCCCGGGTAAGCGCCTCCGGCAGATGCGGACGCTCTCGGCCATGGAAGCCGTGCAGGGCGCGCGCGTCCATGTCGTCGACAAAAATGCGGGTGAGATCGGCAAGACCCTGTCCGACCGGCTCGAACCTCATCGTGAGGCGATCGGGGCCTTCGCCGATGCGGGCGGCCTTCGGTTGTCGATGGGCCTGTCGGCGATCTGGGAGGAGGTCTTTCCGATGGTGCTCCCGCCGGCGCAGGCGGATGGGCTCGGCGTGGTGCTGCTGAACTCGAATGCAGAGACGCATTTCTCCTTCACCAATGCGCTCGGCCTCGTCGCCGAGGAGGATATGCGGGCCATGCTCGCCGCGCTGGCTCAATATCCGCAGGCGCGCTGGATCATCGCGCTGCATCACCATCCGGTCGAGTATCCGCAGCGAGCCAAGGCCTTCTCGGAGCGGATCGGCACGGCGCTGATCAATGGCAGCCGCTTCGTGCGCCAGCTCAAGCCGCATGGGCGCAGGCTGGTCGCGATGCATGGGCACCGCCATGTCGACTGGATCGGCCGCTGCGGCGCGCTCCGGATCGTCTCGGCGCCGTCGCCCGTCATGGAGGCGACGAACGATGAGCCGACCGCCTTCTACATCCACCGACTTGCCGCCGGTGCCGATGGGGGGCTCGCCCTGCTGGCGCCGGAGAGGGTCGAGATCTCGCCTGGAAACCCGATCTGAGCAAACAGCGTGGTCGCGCCCTGCGCGGGCGCGCGTCTTACGACGAGGCGCGAGATCTTCCGGCCCGGTGAGCGCTCAAGGCCGGTTGGCCAGCGCGCCGCTCACGCTTTCGTCGTTCGCCGGTATTGGTTCGCGCGGGGAGGAGCCTAACAGTTCTGCCACCCACAGGCTCGCCGGGTGCTGTGCGCAGAAGGTCAGCAGGGCGATGCTGATCGGCACGCCGATGAAGGCGCCGAAGATGCCCCAGAGATAGCTCCAGAAGAACACCGAGAACAGCACCAGCGCCGGCGACATCGCGAGGGCGCTGCCGGAGACGCGCGGCTCGATATAGCTACCGACGACGAACTGGATCAGGTTCAGGCAGGCGAAGACCGAAACCACCGCCTCCCACGACCCGAACTGGGTCATCGCGAACAGCGTCGGGAAGACGGTCGCGACCAAGGGGCCGAGGAAGGGGATGTAGTTCAGCGAAAAGGCGATGAAGCCCCATTCTGCCGCCAGCGGCAGGCCGACGGCCTTCGCGAAGCCCCAGACGAGCAGGCCTGTAACGACGCTCATCGCAGTCCGCACCAGCATATAGCGGTAGAGCTTCGCCGCCGTCTGCTCGCTGCCGCGCAACAGTACGTCGCCGACGACGCGGTTACGCATGGCCTTCAGCTTGCGCGCAAAGTCCTCGACCTCGAGCAGGCCGAGGATGACGTAGACCAGCACCACCAGCCAGAAGCTCATTGTCGTGTTGAGGCGGCCGGTCACGGTCTGCGCCGTGCGCAGCATCCAGGCGACGTTGAAGTTCTCGGCCCAGAGACCGGTCACGGCGATCCCGTGTCCTTCGAGCCAGGTCGTCGCCTGGTCGTACAGTGCCTGGAAGCGGCCGGCGTCACTGACGATCCAGCGCCCGACCCGGCCGAAGGCCCAGACGATCAGCGAGCCGAAGGCGAAGAATGCCAGCACCATCACGACGATGCTGATGAACAGCGCCAGCATGCGTGGCAGGGCACCCTGCAAGGCGCGTTGCAGCGGCCAGACCAGCGCAATGATGAACAGCGCGAAGGCGACCGGAGCGAAGACGGAACTCGCCACGGACAGGGCCGCGACCACCAGGATGATGGCGATCAGCACCTGGGCGCCTTGATGAATCTTGCCGCTTGTCATCTGCATTCCCGTCAAGTCCTGCCCGCGCGGAGCCTGGAGTAGAAAGTCGTGTCGTCATCCCAGGCGCAGCGAAGCCGAGACCCGGGATCCATTCCGCCACATTCGCCGGAAAGGGTTGGGAATGGATCCCGGATCTCCCTGGGGGCGCCCGCTGTGACCGGCGCGGATCGCCGGAGAAATGAGCGAAACAGTCCGCTCACACGCCCTCGGTCAACTCGTCGAGGTCCAGCGTCGAGCGCTTGCCGATATCGTCCTGATGCGTCCGATAGAACAGCTCTGCGGACTGGCGGCCCTCGGCGCGCAGCATCGTGAGGAACTCCCACTCCGCGTTGAGCTTCGAGGAGTAGCCGAGCTCGGCCATCCTGTCGCTGGTGATGCGGTGGACCCGCATCCCCGCCCAACGCGCGCCCTCGCCGTCTTTCGGATTTGCGCCCTTGCGCAGCATCGCCATCATCCTGAGTTCCTTGAGCAGGACACCGTTGAACGAGACCTCGTTCAGTCGGTTGAGGATATCCCGCGCCGTGGTCGGCGTGCCCGGCCGTTCGACCGGGTTGATCTGGACCAGGATCGTGTCGAGCGCATTGCTCTCGCGGATCAGCGGGGTCATCGTCGGGTTGCCGGAATAGCCGCCGTCCCAATAGCCGTCGCCGTCGATTTCGATCGCCTGGAAGAGGGTCGGCAGGCAGGCCGAGGCAAGCAGCACCTGCGGCGTGATCTCGGCATTGCGGAAGACGCGGCCCCGGCCGGTGCGGACATTGGTGGCCGTGATGAAGAGCTTGATCGGGCCGGCCGCCAGCGCCTCGAAATCGATCACGTCCGTCAGGATGTCCGCCAGCGGGTTCGAGCCGCCGGGGTTGAGGCTATAGGGCGAGACGACGCGGGACATCATGTCCATCGCGACGAAGAGAGGCGAATTGTCGAGCGTCCAGCGTCCGAGCAGGATGTCGAGCGGGCTGCGCTGGAACGGGCTGAACCGCGCCGCCTCCGATGTCTTGCGCCAGAACGCCTCGAGCGCCAGCCTTGCACCTTCCCGGCCGCCCTTTGCGAAGCCCGACGCCAGCACGGCGGCATTCATGGCTCCGGCCGAGGTGCCCGAGATCGCCTCGATCGTCAGCCAGTCCTCCTCGAGGATGCGGTCGAGCACGCCCCAGGTGAAGGCGCCATGCGCGCCGCCGCCCTGCAATGCCAGGTCGATGATGAGCGGCGCGCGTTCGCTGCCGCTCGCAGCCGTCGCCGCACCCTGTTGTGCCTTTGGAGCCTTGCTCAACCCTCACCCCCTCGCAGTAGCGCCGGCCGGTCCGATCATGTCGATTTCACCAGCCCCGAGAAACCCGCGACCGCCAGCAGGCTGAGCGCCCAGCCGACGATCGCCTGGAAATAGAAGTAATTGATCGCGATCCTGCCGACGGTGCTGTTCGGATTCGGGCGCCAGAACGATTTCTGGCCGAGGTCGAGCACCGGCAGCAGCGTGTCGAGCGAATAGAACCACGGGTTGAAGGCAGGGTAGCTCGAAGCCTCGCCTTGCTCGCGATAGCAGGCGAGTTGCGTCTGCCCCGGTGCCGCCCGCCCGCTCATCGACTGCGGCGGTGAGCCGATCAGGCGTTGCTCGGCGGTGGTCACCCCGCACAGCGCCCATTCCGGCGAGCGCAGCACGACGGCGCTGTTGGGCTTGAAGGCACCGCCGGCCTCCGCCACCCCGAAGACCGCAACGCCGGTGACCCAGAACAGGGTCAGCCAGAGAAAGGCCAGCAGCGGCTGGCGCCCATAGCGGACGGTCACCGCGAGGAAGTTGTCGTTCAGCCGCAGCAGGGCCCGCCAGAGCGGGTTGCGCGCCCGCGCCCGCCGCGCCCGGCGTTGCAGCTTTTCCTTCATGATCAGGACGCTGCGGGCATCCTCGCCATGGCCCATCTCGCGGAAGACGGAGGCGAGCTGCTCATAGGGCTGCGGCCAGAAATCCTCGCCCCAGCGCTGGGGTGCCTGCCGGGACAGCCAGTCGAGCCGGCTCGCAGCATCGACCGGGGCGGCGATGAAGGCGCCGTAGCGGCAGCGGTTGAGCAGGAGGTCGCCAGGCGCCGGCCAGCAGACCGCCTCGTCATGGATGGTGCCGATCGAGGCTCCGGTCATGGCGAGCGCACCGCCGATGCGGGCCTCGTTGCGCAGGAAGAAAGCACCTTTGATCTGGGCACGGCTGAGGTCGAGCGCCATCGTGCCCGGCTGCTTCAGTTCGGCGCCGCTGACGTCGAGATCGCCGCTGACCACGGCCGCGACGAGGCGGACTTCGCCGGCGATCTGGGCCTTGCGCAGCACGACGCTGCCGCCGTTCTCGACCTCAGTCGCATCGATTGCGACGCTGTCCGCTTCCTCGATCACCGCGCCTGCGCAGTCGAGATCGGCGGTGATACGGGCGCCGGCGACCGTGATGCCACCGCGCAGGGTCGCCCCACGCAGCAGCAGGTTGCGCAGCTCGATCGCTGCCGCGTCGATCGCGCGCCCGCTCGGCGCGCGGATGGTCGCCCCGTCGCATTCGAGATTTCCGCCGAGCCGGGACTGGGGGATGTTGACCTCGCCCTGGACATGCGCGCCGCGCAGATAGACGCCGCCGCGCGCCTCCAGACGCTCGGCCTCGAGGCCGGGCAGGGACGAGCCGTCCAGGAACAGACGGTTGATGATCGCGGCGCGCAGGATCGGCGTCGCTTCGAAATGGCAATCGATCAGCCCGATGTCGCGGAAGACATGGCAGGCTTCAAGATCGAGCGTCTCGGTGATCCAGGCCCCGGTGATCCGGACGCCCTTCTCGTGCGGGCGGCAACCCTCCTGCCCGCCAAGCATCAGGAAGCGCAGGAAGGAGGCGCGGATAACGCGGCTCGGATCGGGTGCCTCGGGCCTCGTGCCGTCGCCGAGCCGGTCGTAGTTGCCGCTGAGCAGCCGGGCGACGACCTCTTCCTCCGCCGGCAGCAGCGGCTGGAAGTCGTCGAGCCGCGCGGTCGCAAGCGCCCATTGCGCCCGCTCCGCCAAGGGCCCGGCCGCTGCGGCTGCGCTCATGTCGCGGCCGGTGCAGCCGTTCCGCTCGGGGCCGCGGCCGCCAGCGCCTCGCGCAAGGCCGCCTCCTTGGTCTCGTCGAAGGAGGTGCTCATCAGCGTACCGCCGCTGCCGCGCAGATCGGCCAGCACCTTGTCCGTCGTCATCTTGCGGATCAGCAGGAACAGCCCGGCGGTGCCCGGCTGGAGTGCCTCCGCCGTATCCTTCATGAACTGGTCGTTGATGCCGACATCGGTCAGCCTGCCGCCGAGAGCGCCCGAGGCTGCGCCAAGCGCGGTCCCGAGCAGCGGCGCCATGAAGATGAAGCCGATCAGCGTGCCCCAGAGCGCCCCAGAGGCTGCCCCGGTCGTGGTCAGGTTCATCAGTTGGTTCAGCTTGATGTGCCCGGCCTGGTCCTTGACCACGACGACGGCGTCGCCGAGCTCGATCAGGTATTCGCGCTGCATCGCGAGCACCTTCTTGCGGACCTCCTCGGCCTTTTCCTCTGTCGGGAATGCGATGAAGACCAGATCGCTCATGTTCTCGGCTCCTTCGGTTGAGGTCTCAGCTGTCTTTGCGGATGCGCTCCGCGTCCGGGCGCGGTCAGCCCGGCGTCTTGGCGGCGCCGGCCGCCGCGCTGCGTGCGCCCGCCGCCGGCAACGGTGCCACCCGCTGCCCGGAATGCAGCGCCTGGACGCCGGCCGAGACGATGGTCTCGCCGGGCGCGAGCCCTTGCGAAACGATCACGTGGTCGGGGTCGAAGCGCAGGATGTCGATCGGCCGCAGGCTGACGGTGGAATTGACGGGGTCGACGATCCAGACCGCAGGCGAGGTGCCCGATTGGGTCAGGGCTGTCGCGGGGATTGCGGTGATCACGGCGGACGAGGTCTCGATCGACCCCACGACCGTCGAGCCGAGGCGCATCGCCTCCGGCGGATCCTGCAGCCCGACCCTGACCTGGAAAGTCCGCGTGACTGGATCGGCTTGCGGCGAGACTTCGCGAATCCGCCCGACCGCGCTGACGCCGGGTGCCTCGGCAAGCCTCACCCGGACGATCTGCTCGCCGGCCTTCGCTTCCAGCAGCCTGGCCGGGACGCTGAAGACGGCGTCGCGACCGTCATCGCGCGCGATCTGGACGATGGCCTGGCCGGGCTGGACGACCTCTCCGGGCTCGGCACTGCGGGCCGTCACCACGCCGGCGACATCGCTGCGCAAATCGGTGAAGCCGAGCCTGTCCTGCGCCAGCTCGAGCTGAGCTTCGGCATTTTCGAGCGCGGCCTGGGCCGCTTCCTGCGCCTTCTCGGCGGCATCGAAGCGTGGCCGGGTGGTGAAGCCCTGGCCCATCAGCCGTTCCTGCCGCTCGAAGGTGTTGCGTGCGGTCACGACCTCGCCGCGTGCTGCCTCCAGCGCGGCACGGGCGGCGGTGACGGCATTGGTCTCGATCGTCCGGTCGAGCCGGGCGACGATCTGGCCGGGCGCGACCCGGTCGCCGACATTGACCGGGCGATCGGTGATCCGGCCGGCGATGCGGAACGCAAGCGACACGGTCTTCTCAGCCTGGATCTCGCCGCTGAGGTCGACGCCTCCCGCGAGCTTGCCCGCCTCGATCTTGACCACCTGCACCGGCCGGCCGGCGCTCGGCGCGGCCTTCTCGGCGCGGTCGCAGGCGGTGAGCGCGAGCAGCAGGGTCACGCCGAGCAGGGCGCGCCCGGGGAGGGGGCGTGCCGGGCGGGAACGATCCGTGTTCATCGTGAGGAGAGGGCGACGGGTCATCGTGCAGTCGCTCCCGCGGTGCGAGGGGGCTTGCCTTGGCCCTTGGTCTGGCCGTTGCCCTGGACCTTGCTGGCAGGGGCCTTGTCGGCGCCGGGCGATGTGCCGCCGAAGACGGTGACATAGAGCACGGGCAGCAGGATCAGCGTCAGGACGGTCGCGACCAGCAGGCCGCCCATGATCGCGAAGGCCATCGGCCCCCAGAAGACGGTCGGCGCGATCGGAATCATGCCGAGCACGGTCGAAACCGCGGTCAGCATGATCGGCCGGAAGCGGGTCGAGGCGGCGTCCAGCGCGGCCTCCGTGATGCTCTTGCCGGCCGCCCGTTCGGATTCGATCTGACCGATCAGGATCACCGCGTTCTTGGTGATGATGCCGATCAGCGCGAGCACGCCGAGCAGGGCGACGAAGCCGAGCGGCTTGCCGGACAGTAACAGCGCGCCGACGACGCCGATCATGCCGAGCGGCGCGATGCTGACCACGATCGCGAAGAGCCTGAAGCTGCGCAGTTCCGCCATCAGTACGGTGAACATGATCAGCAGCATCACCGGCACCACCGCGATCACCGAAGCCTGCGACTTCGCGCTTTCCTCCACCGTGCCGCCAGTGGCGATGCCGTAGGCGGGCGGCAATGTCTTGCGCAGCTCCTCGACGGCGGGTGCCAACGCGCTGACGACCGTGTCGGGCAGCACGCCGGGCTTGATGTCGGAGGCCACGGTCAGCGTCGGCACCCGGTCGCGACGCCAGATCAGCGGCGCGTCGAGATCGTAGCTGAAGGTAACGAATTGCGAGAGCGGCACAGAGCGGCCGCCGGGCAGTGCCACCTGCATCGTGCGTAGCGTGTCGAGCGAAATCCGGTCCGCGCCCTGGGCGCGCACGACGACATCGACCAGATAGATGTCGTCGCGCAGCTGCGTCACGACCGTGCCGGAGACGACCGTGTTGACAATGCCGGCGAGCGCCGCCGAGCTCAGGCCGAGCCGGCGCGCCTCGTCCTGGTCGACCCGCAACCGCAATTCGCGAGAGGGTTCGATCCAGTCGAAACTGATCTGGTCGGTATTCGCGTTGCTGGCGACAACCTGCGCCAGCTTCATGGCGATGGTCCGGACCTCGACGATATCGGGCCCCGTCACGCGGTACTGCACCGGCGAGCCGACCGGCGGGCCGAGCTCGAGCGGATAGACGCGAGCGACGAGATTTGGGAATTCTGTCGCGAGCCGAGCCTCCAGCTTCTTCTGCAGCCTGTCGCGCGCCGCCAAGTCCTTGGCAACGATCACAGCCTGATTGAAGAAGTCGTTCGGAAGCTGTGCATTCAGCGGCAGGTAGAAGCGGATCGCGCCACGACCGACATAGGTGCTCCAGCGCGCGACGTCGGGATCATCCTTCAAGGCCGCTTCGAAACGCTTCACCAGCGACTCGCTGGCATAGATCGAGGCGTTCTGCGGCAGCGTCATGTCGACGAGCAGCTCGGTGCGGTCCGAGGCCGGGAAGAACTGCCGCGGCACCAGCGGAAGGGCGAGCAGCGAAGCCACGAACAGTCCGAGCGTCACCGCGATCGTCAGCCAGCGCACGCGGATCGCTCCGGAGAGGAGGTTCCTAAACCCCTTCTCGACCCGGCCGGGGCCGGAGGCCTTCGCCGAAGTCTGCGGCGCCTTCAGCAGCGCCATGCCCAGCACCGGCGCGAAGATCACCGCCACGAACCAAGATACGACGAGCGCAATCGTGACGACTGCGAAGAGCGAGAAGGTGTATTCGCCGGCCGAGCTCGCCGCGAAGCCGATCGGCACGAAACCGGCGATGGTCACGAGCGTGCCCGCAAACATCGCCACGGCATATTTATCGAAGGCGAAGGTCGCTGCCTTCTCTTTCGCGTCGCCGGCCGCGAGCCGCGTCACCATGGCGTCAGTCGTCGTCATCGCGTCGTCGACGAGGAGCGCCAGCGCGATGATGAGGGCGCCCAGCGAAATGCGCTGCATGTCGATGTTGACGACGTTCATGACGGCGAAGACCACGGCGAGCGTCAACGGGATCGAGAGCGCCACCACGAGGCCCGGCCGCACGCCGAGACTGATGAAGCTGACCACCAGAATGATCGCGACCGATTGCCAGAGCGAGGTCATGAAGTCGTCGATGGCCTCGTCGACCGTGACGGACTGGTCGGCCACGAGCCGGGGCTCGATGCCGACAGGCAAGTCCGCTGTGATCTTGTCCATCGCGGCCTTGATGTTCTGCCCCAGCGCCAGGATGTCGCCGCCATCGCGCATGGCGATGCCAAGCCCGATCGCCTCCTGACCGTTGACGCGGAACATCGGCTGCGGCGGATCGGCAAAGCCACGCCTGACCGTTGCGATGTCGGCGAGCCGGACCATGCGGTCGCCGACCGGGAAATTGACGTTGAGCAGGTCGGCCTCGGACTGGAAGGCGCCGGTGACCCGCAGCGAGAAGCTCTCGTTCTGAGTCTGCACGACGCCGGCCGGCCTGACCACGTTCTGGCTCTGCAGCGCGCCGAGCAGGGCGCTGCGATCGATGCCGAGATTGGCGAGTTCCCGCACCGAGAATTCGATGAAGATGCGCTCGTCCTGCGCGCCGATGATCTCGATCTTGGAGACGTCGGGCACGAGCAGCAGCTTCGACCGGGCTGCCTCGACGTGGTCGCGCAATTCGCGGCCGCTGAAGCCGTCGGCGGTGAAGCCGTAGATGATGCCGAAGGTGTCGCCGAAGCGGTCGTTGAAGAACGGCCCCTGCGTGCCGGCCGGCAGCGTGTGGCGGATATCGGCAACGAGATTGCGGACCTTGAACCAGGTCTCCTGCACATCGCGCCCCGGCACGGAATCCTTCAGATTGACGAAGATCGTCGTCCGGCCGGGCGTCGTGAAGCTGCGCACGAAGTCGAGCCCGGGCGTCTCCTCGATCTGGCGCTCCAGCCGCTCGGTCAACTGCTTGAGCGTGTCTTCCATGGTCGCGCCTGGCCATGCGGCAGCGACGACCATCGACTTGATGACGAAGGCGGGGTCTTCGTTGCGGCCGAGCTTGACGAAGGAGAAGATGCCGGCCGCGACCGCCACGATCATGAGGTAGATCACGACCGAGCGGCTCTTCAGGGCCCATTCGGAGAGGTTGAACTTCATCGTGCCTCGGTCCCGGACAGGCGCACGCGCTGCCCTTCCTTCAGGAGATTTGCGCCGGCGGTGACGACGATGTCGCCGAGAGCCAGCCCCTTGCCGACGATGGCTGTAGCGGGATCGCGCGAGAGCAGTTCGAGCTTGCGCAGCGAGACCGTCAGCGCGTTCGGATCAACGATCCACACGCCGGTATCCTGCCCGTTCTTCGCCAGCGCCGTCGCGGGAATCGCGATGCCCGAGACCTCGCCACCACGGATGCTGCCGGAAACCGCGGTGCCGAGGCGGAAGGAGGGCGGCGGGTTCGCCAATCCGACGCGGACCCGGAAGGTGCGTGTCACCGGGTCGGCCTGCGGTGCGACCTCGCGGACATGGCCGCGCACGCTGACCGCGGGGTCACTCGACAGAGAGACATAGATGGTGGCGTCGGCGGGAATGGCGCGGATCGTCTCGGCCGGCAGCTCGAAGACGGCATCGCGCCCGTCGCGCCGCGCGAGCTGCACGATCATCCGCCCGGCCGCAACGACCTCCGCCGGCTCGGCACCGACCCGCGTCACGATGCCCGGCGCATCGGCCTTGAGCGTCGTGAACGCGACGATGTCCTCGGCCGTCCGGACGCGGGCCTGCGCCGCTTCGACCTGCGCGCGCGCCGCGACGCGGCCCTGCTCGGCGGCCTCGAAATCGGCCTGGCTGGTGACATTGCGCGCGAGCAGGTGCTCCTGCCGCTGATGCTGGTTCTCGGCCTTCCGCAGCGCGCCCTCAGCGGCCGTGAGCGCCGCGCGGGCGGCGCGCAGATCATTGAGCTCGTTCTCGGGATCGAGCCTCGCGACGACTTCGCCCTCGGCCACGGTGGCGCCGACACCGACGAGGCGTTCAGCCAACCGTCCGCCGATGCGGAAGGACAGGGCGGCCTGATCCTGCGCCTCGACATGGCCGGTGAAGCCGAGATCGCCAATCTGGCGCGGCGCTTCGACCGTGGTCGTGCGCACCGTCCGGACCGGCGGGGCAGCGGGCTTCTCGGCTTCGCGCTGGCAGCCCCCGACGAGAAGCATGATCGCGGTAAGGCAGCCGGCGAGGTGAAGGCTTCTCGGCATGGCGACGCCGCGCCCGTTCATGCCGCGCGACCCGTCTTCGCCGTTGTTCCGGCCGTCTCCGCCATCATCATGTCCTGCCTGCAAGAGTCCTGGCCTTCGCATCAATCATCCGCTCGCATCGCGATTGTCCTGGGCGTCTGTCCTGGGCGTCGCAAGACCGCGTCCGTCTGACCACGACACGGGCACGTGTCTTCTGGGCAGGCATTGTCACAGGCATGCGTCATCGCGCCCATTTTTCAGGCGGCTGCCGGAAGGCTAGCAACACTCCCCCGCAGCCGGATCAGCTCAGAATCCCAAAACTGGGCTGTTCATCCCATTCTCCGGCAGAGCTTCGCGACCGGTATCGGGGCGGGAGAGAAGGGCGCGCTCGCGCGCCTCGGTCGGGCTGCAGCCATATTCCCGACGAAAGGCCCGGCTGAAGGTCGAATGATCGCGGAAGCCGACCTGATTGGCGATCGCGTGGACCGAACCTGCTTCGCGGGGAGAGGTCAGATCGTCCCATGCCCGGGTCAGTCTTTCGCGGTTGATGAAATGAGCGACACCGCCGTCGCCGTCGAGCAGGCGGTAGAGCTTCGAGCGCGACATCGCCAGCAGCCGGGCCAGCTGTTGCGGACCGAAATCCGGCGAGCCCATGTGCCGTTGCACGACGAGCCGGGCGCGCTCGACAGCACCGGAGGCGATGCAGGGGGCGGTGGCTGCGGCAGGCACGCTTGCCGGGGCCGTACAGGCGAGAACCAGCGCGCGCGTGGCGGCCGCCAGCATGGCGGCCCGATCATCGGGTATGTGGTCGAGCTGCCCTGCGAGCTGGCGCATAAAAAGCGCCAGCAGGGCGCCAGTGCCTGTCGAGGCGTCGATCCGCCGCGCCTGCATGGCTGCCTCGGGCTCCGAGCCCGCGAACGCATCGATGGGCAGAAACAGCGTCAGAACCTCGCGACCCTGTCCGGAACGGGGTTGCGGCCAGGCGAGCGGAGGCTTGGCGAGACCGGCACGCGGCGCCACGATCAATGTCGGCGGCGCGCGCTCCGGATCAGTGCGGAGCAGTGTAACGCTGCCATGGCGTCGCGCGTGGTGGGGGGATGGTTGCCAAGGTTCGCGTTGCCCATCGCGACGGATCTCGCGGGTCAAGGTCAGATCGCCGAAGCGCCATTCCGAGAATGTGTCCGTGCACTCATCGGGAAGCCGCGGCGTCGAGCGTGGAACGAGCATCCCGGCGGTGGCGAAGATCCGTTCGTCCAACTCATGGCCGGGGTCGCCTTGCGGGATCGCGACCGAAGGGAAAAAGCTCTCCGGAAGTTGATGGCGCTGGGCGCTCGAGTGAGTTGTCATACTCGCCTCCGTCGGCTGCTTCTCATCAGAATTAGATCAAAGAACGTGCTGTCATTTCCCTAGGATTCAGATCGTTTTTGTCGTGATGTTCGGCTTTGATCTTGATCAACCGCGTCGATTTATTGCGTTTGAAACATGTGCTGGGCAGAGTGCTCCTACCTTGTGGTGGCTGCGTCGAAGACGCGGATCGGGGCGGTGATCAGAAGGCCGGCGGCCGAGCCCAGCGTCTCGACAGCCGTCGAGGTGCCCGTGACGTCGGAATCGGTGATGACCTGGCCCTGCAGCAGCCTGTCTCCGATCAGCCGGACGATTTCGGGGCTGGAGGCGTAGGTGTCGTGGTTGATGCGATCGCTCGCGCGCACGTCGCTCATATCGATCACGGTGATCCCCGCGAGGCCGCCCAGCTGCGCCTGGTATTGCTCGCGTGAGAGATCGATCGCGCCCAGCCTTGTCGCGCCGCGGGCGAGGAATTGGGAGAGCTGCAGCGCCCGGTCGTTCTGCGAGGCGAAGATCGTGATCTGCGGGCGGCGCGGCCCCATCTCCTCGACCTGGCGGCGGAAGACGTCGATGTCGAGATCGGGCGATGCCAGGATCAGATTGTTGATCTTGGGCGGAACTCCGCCCTTCTTCAGCGCGACCTGCTTCAGCGCCTCGACCGCGACCCAGGCGCCCATGGAATGCGCGAGCACGACGACCTCGCCGACCGCCGGGCTGTTAGCGGCCATAAGCAGGAGGTCGGCGAGGTCGGTACGCGAGAAGGAGGCGTTGTCGAGGTCCAGCCTGTAGTCGAACAAGTGGCCGCGGGACGGCCATGAGAACAGCACGGGCGCCGCATTGGCATCCGCGTCATGCGCGAGCTGGGCAAAACGGAAGACCGCGCGGTCGAATTGGGTGTTGAAGCCGTGGACGAAGACGAAGGCCCGGCGCTTGCGCCCCCCGGTCGAGGCGAACCAACCCGGCAGCTCGGCTCGGCTCAAAGCCCTGGCTGAACTGACGGTGAAGTCCGTAGCCGGGTTGCCAGGCGCGGTGCGCGGCAGCTGGATTGTCCCGGCCTCCCGACCGGGCGGGATCGAGACGACGATATTGCTGAAGGAGACGCCGCGGCCGCGGTCGCCGCTGTAGAGGACTCCCGGTTCTTGCGATGCAGCGCGCGTGGTTGCGGTCAGCATGTTAACCTTGTCCGTGCCGGCGATCGGCCCGACCGGCTGCAGCAATCCGCTGGGTGTCGAGCCGCAGGCTGCCAGCAGCAGTGCCATGACCGTCGCCAGGGCGCTGCGCATTGCTGTTCCCGCGCCGATCCTCATCAACCGACCTGCCATGGACACGCGGGGCGGGCCAGCACATCGCGGCCCTGCAAGAACCTGCTGCATCCATACGCGCGCATTTACGTAAGCTCCGAAGTCGTCCCGATGAGGACAGCCAGATCGGAGCCCCCCTCCGAACGATCCCGGTCAGGATAGTGAAGCGCCGTGTCGGCAGCAAGACAAGTTGGCCCGGTCATGCCGTTCAGCGGTTGTGCATGCCTGCCGAATTCCTGCCAAGTTTGGGACATCCGGCCCAAGCTTTGGGATTCTGTGCAGATGCCCTTCGGGCATAGGCGACTAAGTTCGGCGAGACGTCTCCGCCGCGATCATGTCGCGGCGGCTTGATCGTTTCGCACTGGGTGTTGTCCCAGTCTGGGGGAGGCCGACATGTCCACCATTGAAAGCACCGCACCGAAAACGGCGATGCAGCGCTTCCTCGACGGCGTCGAGAAGGTCGGCAACATGGTGCCGCATCCGGTTGTGATCTTCCTGATCCTGATCGGCATCGTGATCGTCCTCTCGGCGGTACTCAGCCTGTTCGGTGCCGCCGTCACCTTCGAGCGCATCAATCCCGACACCCATAAGGTCGAGACCGCGACAACGGCGATCCGCAGCCTGCTCAATATCGAGGGCATTCGCTTCATCTACTCGTCGCTGATCCCGAATTTCATGAGCTTCACCGCGGTCGGCCTGATGATCGTCGCGATGATCGGCGCAGGCGTCGCCGAGGAATCGGGCCTGGTCACGGCACTGATCCGCAAGCTCGTGATCGTTTCGCCGCACTGGGCGCTGACCTACATCCTCGCCTTCGTGGGCATCATCGCCAGCATCGCTGCGGATGCCGGCTATCTCGTGCTGATCCCGCTTGCCGGCATCGCCTACCTAGCAGTCGGTCGCAATCCGCTGGCGGGCCTCGCGCTCGGCTTTGCGGCGGTGGCGGGCGCCTTCACCGTCAACATGCTGATCAAGCCGCTCGACGCGGTCCTGGTCGAGTTCACCAACGACGCCGCCCATCTCGTCGATCCCAATCGCTCGATCGGCCTCGCCTCGAACGTCTGGTTCTCGATCGCCTCGGTGCTGTTCCTGACGGTGATCATCGCCTTCATTACAGACAAGATGATCGCGCCGCGGCTCGGCCCTTACGATCCCAAGCTCGCGGCCGAGGGCACGACCACCGAGCAGGGCGCGGCGCTCTCCGAACAGGAATCGCGCGGTCTGCGCTATGCCGGGCTCGGCCTGCTCGGGCTGATCGCGGTCTTCCTCGTGCTCACGGTGCCGTCCTGGGCGCCGCTGCGCAATCCGACCACCGGCGAACTGATCGGCAACTCGCCCTTCATGAATGGGCTGATCGCGCTGATCATGCTAATGTTCCTGACCACCGGCTGGTGCTATGGCATCGGCGCCGGCACGCTCAGGACGCTGACCGAGGTCATTGCCGCGATCGAGAAGTCGATCAAGAATCTCGGCGGCACGATCTTCCTGTTCTTCGTGCTCAGCCAGTTCGTCGCCTATTTCACCTATACCAATATGGGCACCGTGATGGCGCTCAGCCTGTCGGGCATCCTGCAATCGGCCAATATCGGCGCGCTGCCGCTGCTGCTCGGCTTCATCGTCGTCGTCGCGATCATCGATCTGCTGCTGACCGGCGCCATCGCGAAATGGGCGATCTTCGCACCCGTCTTCGTGCCGCTCCTGATGAAGCTCGGCGTCGAGCCGGAGGCCGTGCTGGCGGCCTATCGCGTCGGCGATTCCCCGATGAACGCGATCACCCCGCTCAACGCCTATTTCGCCCTCGTGGTCGGCTTCGCCCAGAAATACGACCGCAACGCCGGCGTCGGCACCATCGTCTCGCTGATGCTGCCTTACGTCGTCTGGATGTTCGTGCTGTGGACCGCACTCTTCGCGGTCTGGAAGATGCTCGGGCTGCCCTGGGGGCTGTAGGCGGCTACGCCAATTCTGGAACACTCCTGGCTAGGCCTTCGAACAAGGGCCCAAATTCGGATGGATGTCATGAGCACTGCCAATGTGCCGCTCGATGTCGAAGCGGCGATCGACCACCTGATGAACTTCCTCTCGGTCGAGGGCGTCACCGGCGAGGAGGCCGCGATTGCCGCTGCCGTCAGTGAGGCCTTGAAGAAGATCGGCGTGCCTGCTTCGGCGATCCGCTTCGACGACGCCAACAAGCGCATCCCGCTGCCGACGCAGACCGGCAACCTGATCGTCGAGTTGCCCGGCACCAAGCCGGGCCCGCGCCTGCTGTTCTCGACCCATCTCGACACCGTGCCGCTTTGTGCTGGAGCCAAGCCGAAGCGCGAGGGGGATCGCATCGTCTCCGACGGCACGACCGCGCTCGGCGGCGATGCGCGCACGGGCGTCGCGCTGCTCGTCGTGCTGGCCGAGACGCTGATCAAGAACAAGCTGCCCCACCCGCCGATCACGCTGCTGTTCACGGTGCGCGAGGAGAGCGGCCTTCACGGCGCCCGCGAGCTCGATCCCAAGGAGCTCAAGCAGCCGGCCATGTGCGTCAATGTCGACGGCCAGCTTGCCTCCGAACTGATCATCGGCGCGGTCGGTCAGGAGAACTGGGAAGTCGAGATCAAAGGGCGCGCCTCCCATGCCGGCGTTGCACCCGACAAGGGCATCTCGGCGACGCTGGTCGGCGCGATAGGCCTCGCCGAGGCCAAGGCGGCCGGCTGGTTCGGCAAGGTCGTCAAGGGCAAGGAGTTCGGCACCAGCAATATCGGCATCTTCGGCGGCAAGAACGGCAAGCCGGCCGGCGACGCCACCAACGTCGTCACCGACTACGCCTTCCTCAAGGGCGAGGCGCGCAGCCCCGAACTCAGCTTCGCGACCAAGATCGTCGACGGCTACGAGGCTGCCTTCGCGAAGGCCAAGGCTGCTGTGACAGACCACGAGGGCGACACCGCGGATGTGACCTTCCGCCGCGCCGCCGCCTATCCGCCCTTCGAGCTCGGCAAGGACACGCCTGTCGTGAAGCGCGCCACCAAGGCGCTCGGACTGCTCGGTATCGAACCGACCTACCTGTTCTCCAATGGCGGGCTCGACGCCAACTGGCTCGACAAGGCCGGTGTCCCCACGATCACCATCGGAGCGGGGCAGGCCGAGATCCACACGATCAAGGAGTATGTCCGGCTCGACGAGTACGAGAAGGGTTGCCGGCTCGGCATCCTGATGGCGACGCTCGAGGACTGAGGTCTTCGGCGAGATAGCGTGGCCGGAAGGGCCCAGGAAGGAGCTGCCTCGTGAGCCCGATTGCCTATACCGGCCTCATTATCGCCGTTGCCGTCGTGCTGTTCGTCACGAACAAGGTGCCCGTCGTGCTCGTCGCGATGGGCACCTCTCTGGCGCTCTGGGCGACGGGCGTCCTGACCCTGCCGCAGGCGCTGAGCGGGTTCGGCGACCCGGCTGTCATCTTCATCGCCTCGCTCTTCGTCGTCAGCTCGGGCCTGGAGATGACCGGCGTGACGGCCTGGGCCGGTCAGCTCCTGATCAAGGGCGCGGGTGAGGAGAGTCGGACACGGCTGCTCTTGCTGATGATGGGCCTCGTCGCGCTGCTGGTCGCGTTGATCAGCCTGAACGGTGCCGTCGCAGCCCTGCTGCCGGTCGTCGTCGTCATCGCGGTTCGCCTCAGACGCAATTCCTCGCAATTGCTGATGCCCCTGGTCTTCGCTGGCCATGCCGGATCGATGCTGGCCCTCACCGGCACGCCGGTGAACGTGCTGGTCTCGGAGGCGGCGATCGACGCCGGCAAGGCCGGCTTCGGCTTCTTCGAATTCGCGCTCGCCGGCATTCCGCTGCTGGCCGGCACGATGGCGATCATCATCCTCTTCGGCGAGAAGCTGCTGCCGCAGCGCAACGGCGCGACCATGCCGACAGATTTCAGCCGTCACGCCAGGACGCTGGTCGAGCAATACGGCCTTGCCAGCGGCGTCTACCAGATGCGCGTGCGCGCCACCTGTCCCTATATCGGCCAGTCGGCGTCCGTGGTGGATCTTGCGGCCTATCCCGGGCTTCAGTTCGTGGCGATCCAGGAGGGCGAGAGTGGAGGCCCGCTGCGCCGTGGAACGATCGCGGAAGGTGACCAGATCCTGCTGCGCGGCGACGCCGAGGCCGCGGCCAACTTCTCGGTCGCGATGCATCTCGCCTTCCGTGACGAGAGCGCCGCTTCCGGCCAGGGCGAGGAAACCCTGTTCAACCGCCGTTCCGGCCTTGCCGAAGTCGTTATCCCTCCGCGTTCCGGCCTGATCGGGCAGACCGTATTCCCGGGTATGGTGACCGAGAGCGGTGATCTCATCGTCCTTGCCGTGCAGCGTGCGGGCGAGGAGATCGTAGCCGCCAACGCCACCAAGGGAGCCGGAGGCATCGTGCTCCAGTCTGGCGACACCATGCTGCTCCAGGGCACTTGGAAGGCGCTCGATACCCATCTCGACGATCCCGACGTGCTGGTCGTGAGTTCGCCGGAGCTCGTCCGGCGCCAGGCCGTGCCGATGGGACCGGGCGCCAAGCAGGCGGTCATCATCCTGTTCGCGATGGTGCTCATGCTGGCGACCGGCATCGTGCCCTCGGCGGTGGCCGGGCTGCTCGCTGCCGGCGCGATCATCCTCTGCGGCATCATGAGCGTCGAGCAGTCCTATCGCGCGATCAGCTGGACGACGGTGATCCTAGTCGGGGCGATGATGCCGCTCTCGACCGCGATGATTGACACCGGGGCGGCCAAGATGCTTGCCGACCGTCTCGTCGCCTTGGTTGGCGACGCCGGCCCCACGGCGCTGCTTGCCGGCCTCTTCGTCCTGACTGCGATCATGGGCCAGCTCATCAGCAACACCGCCACGGCCCTGATCATCATCCCGATCGGGGTCGCAGCGGCCGCCTCTATGGGTATCTCGCCGCGCCCGGTGCTGATGAGCACGGCGGTTGCGGCAGCTGCATCGTTCCTCACGCCGATCGCGACGCCGACCAATCTCATGGTGATGGGACCTGGCGGCTACAAGTTCAGTGACTACTGGAAGCTTGGTCTGCCGCTGATGATCTGGTTCTTCGTAGTCTCGGTCTTCATCGTGCCGCTGATCTGGCGCTTCTGAACAGCGGGCCGGGCGGCAGACTGCCTGAGAAAGGAAATGAACATGTTCATTCGACAATGCGCGCTGGCCGCCGGACTTCTCCTTGCCGTCGTGGTGACGGATGGCGCTGTCGCAGCCCCGGTGGCCTCGGCTCCGGGCGTCAGCACCGAGAGCGACGTCGAACTGGCCCAGTGGGGGCCGCGCCGCCGCTGCTGGTGGGAGACACGGCGCTTCCGCGACCATCGCGGCCGCTGGCAGACGCGCCGGGTCCAGGTCTGCCGCCGCTGGTGATGGACGTTTCTGTTCCTGCCGTAGCAGGAGCGGGAAAACAGGCCGAAATTCGATGCTCAGCACGGCATTCGCAGCGACGCCGCGAATGCCGCAATGCAATAGTGTAGGTTGCTGCGGTCTGTCGGCATCATGTAACTCTGCGGCATCTGCGTTTGTGGTGCCCCATGATTCCTGTCCGTTTTTCCACGAGTGAGCTTCCTCTTAGGCAGCAATTCGACGCGTGGCAGGGCTGGTTCGAGGGCGTCTTCGATGTTGAGCTGGCCGAGCAGGACTCCGGCTTCGCTGCCAGCAGTGTCGTTTGGGCGCTGGATAATTTCGGTCTGAGTCACGTCAAGGCGCCGGGTTTGACGGCAGTCCGCAACCGCACGCTCCTGCGCGCGAACCCGATCGACCACTGGGTCATCACATTGGGCCGGCGACGGACCGTCGGGTCTGCCGGCGATGGCGTCGAACTCGATGTACCGCCCTCCGTGCCCTATGTGTCGTCGCTCGGGCGGGAACTCGTCAGCCAGCGCTCCCGGGACGAACGGCTGCAGCTCTATCTGCCGCGCGACAGCTTCCGGGAACTCGCCCCGGTGCTGGATGCGGCCCAGGCGCAGGCCCTCGACACCCCGCTCGGTCGGCTGCTCGGAGACTATATCGGGCTGCTCGAGCGGAGCTTTGTTGATCTCGAGCCGGCCGACATGCCGCGCCTGACCAATGCCGTTCGCGCCATGGTGCTGGCCTGCACCGGTCCGTCCTCTGATCGGCTCGACGTTGCCACCAGCCAGATCAACCTGACCCGCCGCGAGAAGGTGCGGCAGTTCATCGACAGGAATCTCCGCGAGCCCGAGCTCGATGCCGCCTTGCTGTGCCGCGAGATTGGCATGTCGCGCACGCAGCTCTACCGGCTCGTCCATGACGATGGCGGGGTGGCTCGCTATATCCGCCAGCGCCGGCTGCTGCGCGCCTATGCGGATTTGTCCGATGCATCGAACAGCGCCAGCATCAACGCCATCGCCGATGCGCTGTGTTTCGAGGATGCATCGAGCTTCAGCCGTGCCTTCAAGCAGGAATTCGGCCTGAACCCGCGGGATGTGCGCGCGGCCGCCGTAGCGGGGCAGACGCTGCGGATCAAGCCCGATGAGCCGTCGTCGGAGATGCCGTCGACGCTGCGGGAATGCCTGCTGCGGTTCTGACTTGGCCGGCGACGGAGCGCCCAGGCGCGAGCCCCGGTGTCAGGCCGACAAGGCCGGGGCCGCCCGGTCGGCGATGGCCTGTTCCAGGAGCGGCAGGAACGCCCAGATGCGGCGATTGAGCGTCTTCAGATCCTGAACGGCCTCGTGGATTTCGTGGAGCCGTTGCTCATCCAGGGAACGCACCGCGCCGAAGCGCAGCTTCCTGCCGCCTTCCTGCAGCTTCATGCTCTGCGTATGCGAGACCTCGCCATGGCTGCCGGGAACGAAGGTCGCGTGGGTGAGCTCGTTGCGCAGCCTCGTGCTGTTCGAGAACGTGTTGACGATGTCGTCGAGTTCGCGGCGAACGATGCCGTCGGCGAGGACGACCTTGGACAGGCGCTGGACGAGATCCAGCCGTGCCCGTGTCGTGTTCAGGGTCGCATGAATGATCGCTGCCTTGACCTCATCCGTACCGGCGAGAAGCATCAGCACATAGATGAACAGGCTCTCATTGTTCGACCACGAGAAGTTGAGATCTCCGACCAGCGCCATGAATTTCTGACGCTCGTCATTGCCCGCCTGCGCAGCCGCTTCCAACGTGGCGAAATCTGGGGGCTGCGGCAAGGATGATCGTTTCATCGCCAACGCCTTCCTCTATATTGAGCCCCGACACGCTGTTGCCGCGGGCCAGAACATGTTCGGTCTCGTCAGAGCCAGATCGGTGAGCCGCTCGATCGCGGCGACGCTCGCGCCCTTCCTGCGCGAGGATCTTGCCGTTTCGCTGCAACTCGGTGCGCCGCTGCCTTCGAACCCTGCGGTTCCGCCCGGCGAATGGCTGCATCCGCGGGTGCTCGGTTTCCTGTCGACGGTCGTAACCCTCCTCGCCGAGCGCCGGGCGGCGCATTTGCCTGACCATGCGCTTGCCTCGGTGCAAGCATCGGTGCTCACCGCCATTACGGGCGCCGGCGGCGAGCTGATCGGCGCGGAACTCTGCCTGCTGTCGAGCAGCGACGATGCCGACTTCCTTGATGGCGCGGCCGCCGGTTTCGGCTTCTTCCAGGCGCTGGAGCTCATCGACCCCTCCGCCACTAGCGAAGGGCAAATCTGGAGCCCGGATTTGGTGCAACCCGATGGCGCTGCGGAACTGGGCGCTGCTGGCGAAGGGCAGCACCGCCGCTATCTCCAGGCGTTATGGGATCAGCATGTGACTCTGCCGCTTGCTGGCGCGCACCGTTGACCGCCTCCTCCGCCCATCCGGCCGGTCGGTGACTGGTCGGGCCGACTTCGCGGAAATCGAATGCGAGCTCGAGCTGGAATTCCTCGTCCTCGCCTGCATCGGCCGTCGGTCGCCGGCATCCAAGCAGGCTGGACAGGCCCGACAGAAAGCGATTCCAGGTTACGGGGGACCTGGTCGGCCCGACGACCGCCAGGAAGCGCTCATAGCGGCAGGCGCTCGCCCACGAGGCCTGCGCCTGCTCGCTTTCGTTCACGACGATGCCCCCGTTGTCGGGCATAGCGTCAGGTGAAAATTGATGGGTGGTGACCTCGGAAAGCGCCGCAACGATTTTCTGCTTCAGGTGCCACGCCGTGCGCTGCGACACGCTCAGCGTCTGAACGAGCGCGAGCACGCTGGTCGTGCCGCCCGCATCGGCGAGCAGATACAGCGCCTGCAGCCAGACATGCAGCGGCACATGGCTGTGATGGAAGGCTGTCCCGATCCGGACCGAAAACGGCTTCCTGCACCGATAGCACTTCCAGGTGCCGATCGTGGTGCTGCTGCCCTGGAGGCGCCCGAGCCGCTCCTGCTCCCCGCAATGTGGACAGCGCGGCCGCTCTTCCCAAGCGAGCCTCTCCACGAAGTGATAAGCCGCCGCTTCATTGCGGAACATGCTCGAGCCCGGCATCGCGCGTCCTCCCGCCTGCCGATCCGCGCTGGGTAAGCAAAGGGTTACAGCCAACGCTTGTTGGGTAGCACTTATCAAAGTTGACGGATGCGTACCATAATTAAATTATCGTTTCAATAAGACGGGGACCGGGCGAAAATTTTGCCCATCACTCGCCAATGAAGATATTCGAGAGTGTATTTTCTCGCTCTCGAAAGTGTATATTGTTGATCGATAAAGTTTTAAAGATACATATTATAAGTAGATGTATGTCAATTCTATTGATGTCCGAATACGGACATGAAGACGTGGCGTGACGCCATGGGCCATAGCATTGATGCGGGAGGCTCAACCAATGACTTAGTGCATATCGTAAATCTCGCCGTTGCGGCGGGATCGAGGGAGCGTTTGCTTGCGAATGTTGCGGCAAAGCGCGCCTGAATTCAGTTTGAGAATATTTGCCACGAGCTCGGACGGCATCCACAGTCGCAGCACAGAAGAGATGCGATTGCGCCTGCCCTCCGATGCTCCCTCGATTTTCAGGAGAGCATTATGGGTCAGTCATACAAGCACAAGCCATATGATCCGAGCCAGGATCAGGACCAGACACAGGGCCAGGCCGAAGGCCAGGCCCAGGCTCAGGCGGAACTCCAGGCCCAGCTTCAGGGACAGGGTCAAGGCCAGGGACAAGGCCAGGGCCAGGGCCAGGGGCAGTATCAGTATGCCGGGCAGGCGGTTGACACGAGCGTCTGGAACGCCTCGCTCAACGGGAACGCCAACGGCAACCTGAACGGCAATGGCAACGGCAACCTGAACCTCAACGGGAACGGCAACGAGAACGTCAACGGTAACGAGAACACCAACTCGAATACCAACACGAACACGGTCGAGAACCATGTCGAGAACACCGTCGACACGCACGTCAACGTGTGCGTGGACGTCGATCTCGGCCTCGATCTGACTTCCTATGGCCTTCCGGACGATGACGACGTGATCGACATCGAGAACATCACCGGGATCACCCAGTCGATCGTGATGCCGGATGTCGTCAATCAGGAAACGATCAACGGCTCGAACTTCAATATCGATCAGGTCAGCAACCTGACCGACAATGACACCCTCAACGGCGCCTCGGTGTCCTACGATGCCGGCGGGGTCGATCCCTCCTGCTGGAGCCGGTGCGACGAAGCCAGCGCGGTGGGCGACTTCTCGATGACGGCCACGGCCCGGGGCGGCAGCGCCACCTCGAACCTCGAGACGATCACCGGAGACGACGGCGATTTCGGCGGAATCGGTGCGGCCAGCGCTGCGGCCTCGATCACGCAGGAAGCCTTCACCCAGCACATCGCCATGGGCGCGAACATCCAGTTCAACTCCATCGATCTGCAGGTCGTCGGCGGAGACCTCAACGACGGCGTCTGAAGATACAACCGGCCTTGGGGCCGGACGGACGGAACGAACCGCGCGGAAGGGCTAGGCCATCCGCGCGGCCTTCCGCGCCGCCACCCATCTTCAGTTCATGAACGGCCCGACGCGACCGTCGCAGTTGGCAGGATCATGTCATGACCGCCGTTGGCTTTACTGAGACCATCTGGCATTTCGCTGGTTATCTCCACATCGCTGATGCTCTCGCCCGATCGACCGAGATCTACGACGGCGAGCGCGGGCCCCGACAACCTGACGATTTCTACGCGTCCTTGCGGGGCAGTGGCGTACGGCCGGAGTTCGAGGAAACCGCATCGCGTCCCGTTCTCCTGCCCGAACCGTCATTCACGGACGTATCCCACCATCTTTCTCGTGCGCCGACGCCGGCAGCGGCGGCCCCCCATCCTGGCGTGGCGTCGACGCAGGTGCCCTTCACCAAGCTGCCGCTTCAGCATGAGGCGGAACTGACGGTCCACGGCAAGCTGGTGATCCAGCTGCACCTCTCGCCGAAGATCGCCGTCGAGTATGCCGATGGCGGCTACGACACCATGGTCGCCATCAAGCAGATCAATCAGATGGAGGACCGTGACACGCTCACGGCCGACACCCTCGTGCTCCAGGGCGAGCACGCCGAAGATGGCACGATCATCGTGCCCGAGGCTGTCGACACCTCACCGATTGTCGAGAACATGATTGCGCGAGCCCTTGCCGAGACCCCGGATTCGATGCCGCGCATCGCGGCGGGCGACGGCGCCTCGATGATCGCGGCGATCCATGACCGCGATGCCGGTTGGCGCGCCGAGGGCCACTCGCCGGAGGCCGACGCGACGGTAGTGCCACCAGTTGGCCGCATCGTCGACGGCGTCGCGACGGACGCGCCGCTGCCGGTGATCGACCCTTATGACACGGTGCCCTGGCGCACGGCTCCAGCCCAGCCGGTGATCGCGGCCGAGAGCCGCATCGACAGCGCTGCGCCGGTGGGAGGGGTCGGAACGCAGGCCGAGACAGGACAGAACATCCAGGTCAATGCGGCCGTCATCATCGATGCCAATGAGATGAGCGGTTCGCTGATCGTCGGCGGCGATTACTTCTTCAGTCGCGGCATCGTGCAGGTGAACATCCTGACCGATTCCGACCATGTCGACATCGCCCGGCCGGACGATGCGCTGCCCGACGTCAGGACCAGTGGCAACGAGGTCCACAACGTTGCCGAGTTCGTGACGCATGACATCATCGTCGTCCATCAGGGTGCTGCCGGGACGCCGAGATGGCAGATCGACGTCTTCAAGGGCGACTTCTACGACGTCAAGGCGATCGTCCAGTTCAACGGTCTCGATGACAATGATCGGACCGTGCAGACGACGGAGAATACGCTCTTCGACGCCAAGACCGGCGGCAACGAACAAACCAACCTGGCGCAGGTCTACGGCTTCGACCACTACGACATCATCATGATCCGCGGCGACTTTCATCGCGTCGACTGGATCTTCCAATACAACATCGTGTTGGACAGTGATGCCGCGAAGCTGCTCTCCGGCGGTCATGACGACGGCGACGGTGCCCAGGTCTCGACCGGCTTCAACAGCCTCGTCAACGAGGCCAGCATCACCACCTACGACAGCGCCGGTTTCAAGCCGCTCAACGAGGCGCAGCGCTCGTTGCTCGACGGCTTCGACCAGAAGGTCACGGCCCTGACGCCGAATGCTGACTGGATGCTGACTGGCAGCATCACCGGGACGCTGAAGGTGCTGTATGTCGACGGCAACTATTACGACATCAACACGATCACCCAGATCAACGTCCTCTCGGATGTCGACCAGAGCATGGCCGCGAGCACCACCGACAACAGCATCCAGGGTGTTTCGGCCGGTGGCAACTCGGCCCGAAACGAGGCGCATATCGTCGACCCCGGCACGCTCTCCACGTCCAAATATGTCGGCGGCGACCTCTATGAGGAAAGCATTCTGGTCCAGACCAACATCATCACCGAGAACGACAAGGTGGTCGTTCACGACACCAGCACGCTTGTGACGGAGTTCGTCGCCTTTGCCGACGAGCACGGCCATGCGGAGAGTTGTCAGCCGGACGCTCGACCGACGGAACCCACCGTTTCGAGTGACCACATCATGTCACAGTTGCTCAGCTGAGGGGCGCCGGCGCGGCCATGACCCAGGAAAATCCCAATCCGCCGGCAACGGAGGAGCCTCCTCCCGTCCGTTCGGCCATCGCCATGCCGCGCGCCCAAGGGTTCGAGAGCTCTGTTTCGTTCCCAAGTGCGAACACCAACGAGCGGGCGCAGGCGGCGCCTCCACCGCGTGCCGAGACGCCGGTTGCGCCAGAGTTCCGGCAGGCGCCGCCCCCGGGTACGGCCCTGCCGAAGGTTCCCTCGACCCAGGCCGGCGGCGTGTCCCCGCCTCGCAACGGCGGCGGTGGTGGCGGTCGCGGCGGAGGAGGTGGTGGTTCGCCGATCGAGCAGCGGCTCGGTGACCGCGATTTCAAGCAGGTTCTCGGCAAGGGCTTGGCGGACGCGCGCCACAACCTTGTTGTCGTCGCCCTGTTCTCGATCGTCGTGAACACGCTCGTGTTGGCGGTGCCGATCTATCTCTTCCAGATGTCCGACCGCGTATTGACCAGCCGCAGCCTCGATACGCTGGTCATGCTCTCGATCATCGTGATGGTGGCGATCCTCGCACATGTCCTGCTCGACATGATGCGGCGCTTTATCCTCATGCGGGTAGCCGTCGATGTCGAAAGCCGCCTCGGCGCACCGGTGCTGGCCGCCGCTGCCAAGGCAGCCCAATCGGGCTCCGGCCGCGAGTTTCAGGTGCTCGCCGATCTCCAGCAGATCCGCAGTTTCCTGACCGGGCCGGTCATCCTGACCATGTTGGACGCGCCGACGGCGCCGATCTATCTGCTCGCCGTGTTCCTGATCCATCCGGATCTCGGCTACATCGTCACCGTCGCGGCGCTGGTCCTGTTCCTGATCGCCTATCTCAACCAGCAGGTCACGGCGGTGCCCTTTGCCCGCGCCAGCGCCTACTCGACGCGGGCCAACCTGCAATCCGAGGCGATGTCGCGCAACGCCCAGGTGATCAACGCCATGGGCATGATCCCGGAGGGGGTCATGATCTGGGGGCGCGAGACGGCCGAGTCGCTGAAGGCGCAGGTCAGCGCCCAGGACCGCAACATCCTGATGACCGGCTTCTCGAAGTTCTTCCGGCTCGGGACCCAGATCGCCATGCTCGGCTGGGGCGCCTGGCTGTCGCTTTCCGGCCAGCTCACCGGCGGCATGGTGATTGCGTCGTCCGTCGTCGCGGGCCGGGCGCTGGCGCCGCTGGAAGGCACCATCGAGGGTTGGCGCAGCTTCATTCATGCCCGTGCCGCCTATTCCCGCGTGCAGGCGCTGCTGCAGAGCTCCCCGCTCAATCTCGACCGGCTTCGCCTGCCGCGCCCGAGCGGTCGGCTCGATGTCGAGCGCATCCTCTATGTCCCGCCGCCCAACAAGAAGGTCATCCTCAACGGCATCAGCTTCAGCCTGAACCCGGGCGACTCGCTGGCGATCGTCGGTGCCTCCGGCTGTGGCAAGTCGACTCTCGCGCGCATGCTCGTCGGGTCGATCAATCCGACGGCTGGAAATGTCAGGCTCGATCTGATGGATCTGCGCAACTGGGATCCGCGCCAGTTCGGCGAGAGCGTCGGCTACCTGCCGCAGGACATGCAGCTCTTCCCTGCCTCGATAAAGGCCAACATCGCCCGCATGCGCGAGGATGCCTCCGACGCCGAGGTCTTCGAGGCGGCCGAGATCGCCGACATCCACGAGATGATCTCGCAGTTCTCGCAAGGCTACGAGACCCAGATCGGCATGGATGGCAGCCCGCTGTCGGGCGGGCAGAAGCAACGCATCGGGCTCGCGCGGGCCTTCTTCGGCAATCCGAAGCTGGTCGTACTCGATGAGCCGAACTCCAATCTCGACGTGCTCGGCGAGAAGGCGCTCGCGGTCGCCCTGCAACGGGCCAAGGAACGCGGCATGACTGTGGTCGCGGTGACGCAGCGCCCGACCCTGCTGCGCAGCGTCGACAAGATCATGATGATCAAGGACGGCGCCGTGCAGGTCATGGGCACGCGCGACGAAATCCTGCCTCTGATCACGGGCCAGCGCAGCCTCGAGGGCGGAGCCCAGCCCGCATGAACGCCCCACGGCATCGACCCGATGCCGTAGGTCTTTGATTTCATATCGATCCTTTCGAAGCTGCGTTCGGGCTTTCGGATCGATGCCTTGGCCACGGGAGGCGCGTGCGATGTCCGATACAGCCGCCAAGATTGAGCCCTGGTACGAGGGCATCCCACGCAGCACGGCCAAGGCGAAGCTCGTCGGCACGGTCGTCATGGTGGCGACGGTGATGGGCTTCGGGGTCTGGGGCAACACCGCGCCGATCTCAGGCGCGGTGATCGCGACCGGCGTCTTCGTAACGACCGGGCAGAACAAGACGATCCAGCATCTCGAAGGCGGCGTGATCAACAAGATCATGGTGCACGAGGGCGATGTGGTGGAAAGCGGTCAGCTCCTGATGACGCTGGACGACGTGGCGCCCCGCGCCGAGCTGCGCCGGCTCCTGCTGCGACAGATGCGTGCCGAGGCGATCGAGACCCGGCTGCGGGCGGAAGCGGCGAGCAAGCCCCGTCTCGAATTCCCGATGCACCTACTGGCGGCAGAAGCCGATCCCGACATCGCAGCGCTGCTGTCGAGCCAGCGCTCCACCTTCGCGGCCCGACAGGCGAGCATCACCAGCGACATCATCACCTATCAGAAGAGCATCGACGGGCTCGAGGAGCGGATCGCGGGCAGCCGCACCCAGCTCGCCGCGATCCAGGAGCAGTCCAAGCTGCTCAAGGAAGAGCTTGAGGCGAAGGTGGCCCTGCTCGCGCGCGGCTATATCCGCAAGCCCGAGGTCCTGGCGCTGCAGCGCGCCTCGGCCAACCTCCAGGGTGAGGTCGGGCGCATCAACGGCGACATCGGCGATTCCCGCGAGCGCATCGCCCGCTCGCTCGAACAGATCGAGGGCGTCCGCAAGCAGGCGGCCAAGACCGCCTCCGAGCAGTTGCAGGAGATCGGCGCCGAGCTGAACGACGTGCGCGAGCGGGGCCGCAGCATCCGCAACCAGCTCGACCGCATGCGCATCACGGCTCCGGTCAAGGGAACGGTCGTGAAGATGCGCTATCACACGCCGGGCGGCGTCATCGAGCCCGGCAAGGCCATCATGGAGATCGTCTCGCTGCAGGACGAGGTCGTGATCGAGGCGCGGGTGCGCCCGCAGGACATCGACAAGATCAAACACAGCCAGACCGCGATGGTCAGGCTGACCGCACTCAACCAGCGCACGACGCCGATGGTCGATGGGCAGGTGATCTACATTTCCGCGGACGCCCTGCCGGACGACAAGACGCGTTCGCTGCCGGCCGCGCCCGACATCTATGTTGTCCGCGTCAGGCTGGAAGCCGCCAGCGTCAACAAGGTCCGCGGCTTCGAGCCGACGCCTGGCATGCCGGCCGAAGTCTACATCCGCACGACCGAACGGACTTTCTTCGAATATCTGATGCAACCCCTCAGGGACAGCATGGCCCGCGCCTTCCGCGAGAGCTGAGTTCCGTTCGGCGCATCCCGACCATGAAAAAGCCCGCCGGTGCCTTGGCTCCGGCGGGCTTTCCCGATCCGTTTCGGTGTCGGCTCAGCGCACCGAGACGTCGAAGCCGAAATACTTCTCCGACAGCGTCTTGATCGTGCCGTCGGCATTGGCCTCGGCGATCGCCTTGTCGAACTTGGCCTTGAGCTCGGTGTCGCCCTTGCGCAGGCCGACGGCGCTGCCCTTGCCGACGATGCCGCCCTGGAAGCGCGGACCGACGACGGACATGTCCTCGTTGCCGGGCTTCGACGCGGCCGTCGAGAGATAGGCCATCGAGGCCACCACGGCGTCGATGCGGCCGGCAGCGAGGTCGAGATCGTGCTGCTCGGTGGTCTTGTACTCGCGGATCTCGACGACGCCCTTGAAGTACTTCTCCAGAAAGGCGCCGTTGATCGTCGAGGTCTGCACGCCGATCACCTTGCCCTTGAGCAGCGGCTTCAGCTTCTCGATTCCGGCGAGCGCCCCGGCCTCGTCATTGCTCAGGTGAAGGATCTTGCCCTTCTCGGGGAGGTTGGCGAGGGGGCTGCCCTTCGGCACGGCGAAGGTCTGGCCGGTCGAGCCGTAGGGCACGGAGAAGGCGATCGCCTCCTCGCGCTTCGGGGTCACCGACATGCCGGCCATGATCGCGTCGAACTTGCCTGCGTTCAGCGCCGGGATCATGCCGTCGAAGGACTGCGCCTCGATGCTGCAATCGAGGTTCGCGCGCTTGCACAGGTCCTTGTAGAGCTCGATCTCGAAACCGGCGAGCGTGCCGTTGGCCTCGGTCCAGTTCCACGGGCGGAAGGCGCCTTCGGTCGCGATACGCACCTTCTGCGGCGCCTGCGCGAGGGCAGGAACGGCAAGGCCGGTGACGGCGAGGGCCGCGAGCGCGGCCAGTCTGGCGATCGTCTTCATGGTGGGATCATCCCTGTTAGCTGGGCCGGTGGCCCGGTTCGGATACTCAGCCCGCCAGGAACTGGCGGAAGCGTTCGGAGCGGCTGTTGGCGAAGACCTCGGCCGGCAGGCCTTCCTCCTCGACGACGCCCTTGTGCAGGAAGACGACCTTGCTGGAGACGTCGCGGGCGAAGCCCATCTCATGCGTCACGACCAGCATGGTCCGGCCTTCCTCGGCGAGCGAGCGCATCACGCGCAGGACCTCGCCGACCAGCTCCGGATCGAGTGCCGAGGTCGGCTCGTCGAACAGCATCACCTCCGGGCGCTGCGCCAGGGCGCGGGCTATCGCCGCGCGCTGCTGCTGGCCGCCGGAGAGATGCGCCGGATAGTGATTGCGCTTGTCGGCGATTCCGACGCGGGCGAGGATCGCTTCGGCCTCGGCGATGCATTCGGCCCGCGGCCGTCCCTGCACATGCACGGGGGCTTCGATCACGTTTTCCAGGATCGTCAGATGCGACCAGAGATTGAAGCTCTGGAACACCATCGCGGTCCGAGCCCGCAGGCGCTGCACCTGGGCGGCATCGGCCGGACGGACGCCATGGCGGGTCTGCCTCAGCGCGATGCTCTCGCCCGCGACAGTGATCTCGCCGCTGTCGGGCACCTCCAGCAGGTTGAGGCAGCGCAGCATCGTCGACTTGCCCGAGCCCGACGAGCCGAGGATGGAGACGACGTCGCCGACACGGGCATCAAGCGAAATGCCCTTCAGCACCTCGAGTTCGCCGAAGGTCTTGCGCAGGCCGCTGATGCGGACGGCGAGGGGGCGCTCGGCTTCGGTCATGCGGCGGCTTTCGGTTCGGTCGCGACGGCGGCGGCCGGGGCGGGGCGCAGATGCGGGGAGAGCCGGAATTCGGCGAACTGGATCAGCCGCGTCACGATGAAGTTGATGGCGAGATAGATCAGGCCGGCGACGATGAAGACCTCGATGGCGCGGTAGGTCTGTGAGATCAGCTTGGCGGCGAGGCCGGTCACCTCCATCAGCGTGATGATCGAGGCGAGCGAGGTCGCCTTGATCATCAGGATCACCTCGTTGCCATAGCCGGGCAGCGCCTGCCGGATCGCCAGCGGCAGGGTGATGCGCCGGAACAGCAGCAGGCGCCCCATCCCGGCGGCGCGCGCCGCCTCGATCTGCCCGGCCGGCACGGCCTGCAGGCCGCCACGGATGATCTCGCAGGCATAGGCCGCGGTGTTGAGCGACAGTGCGAGCAGGGCGCACCACCAGGGCTCGCGCAGGAACGGCCAGATCATGCTGCCGCGGATCTCGCGGAACTGGCTGAGGCCGTAATAGATGATGAAGATCTGCACGAGCAGCGGCGTCGAGCGGAACACGAAGACGTAGATGCGCACCAGCCATTCGAGCGGCGGAATGCCGGAAACCCGGAGAGTCGCGAGCACGAGCGCCAGCACGCCGCCGCAGGCGACCGAGGCGAAGGCGAGCTGCAGCGTCAGCGGCACGCCAGGCAACAGCGTGAGAAGCGTCTCGTAGAGGAACGCGAAATCCATCAGGCCCTCCGCAGGCCGCGCGTCAGGCGCAGCTCCGCCAGGCGCAGACCCCAGCCCGAGACCGACGAGATCACGAGGTAGAGGATCGCCGCCGCGATGAAGAAGGTGAAGGGCTGGCGCGTCGAGCCGGCGCCGATCTGCGCCTGCCTGAGGATCTCGACAAGGCCGACCACGGAGATAAGCGCGGTTTCCTTCAGCACGAGCTGCCAGACATTGCCGAGCCCCGGCATGGCGTAGCGCAAGACCAGCGGCCCTGTGATCCGGCGCAGTCGCAGCAGCGGGGACATGCCGCTGGCGATCGCTGCCTCGATCTCGCCGCGCGAGACGGCGCGATAGGCGCCGCGGAAGACCTCGGTGTGATAGGCGCCCGAGACGACGCCGATCGCCAGCGCACCGGCGAGGAAGCCGGGCAGGCTGACGAAGCCGGTGGCGCCGAAGAGCCGGCCGAGCGGCGTCAGCACGGCGCTGGAGCCGAAATAGAAAAGGTAGATGACGAGCAGGTCGGGAATGCCGCGCAGCACGGTGGTGTAGGCGTCGGCGATGCCGCGGGCGACACGCCCGCCCGCGATCTTGGCCCAGGCGCCGAGACCGCCGATCACGGCCCCGACAACGAAGCCGGTCAGGGCGACGGCGATCGTCATGCCGGCGGCCGCCAGCATGGCCGGGCCCCAGCCGTTCGGACCGAAGCCGAGCAGTTCGAGAAATCCAGGCTGGTTCATCGTCTGAGCGTTCTGGCCTCGGAAGCGCTCAGTGGGCGGCCATGTCGAGCGGCGGCTCGATGTCGTCGGTGATCGGATTGACGAAGGGGTTCTTCGCCCGGAATGCCGCGAATTCGGCCTGTGCGGCTTCGAGCAGGGCCGGGTTCTCGATGACGTCGGCGGCGACGCCGGCCATCGCCTTGGCGGCGAGCGCCAGGCCCTTGTGAGCCGCCGGTGCACGCCCTTGCGCCACGAGCTGCCAGGAATGGCCGGGCGTGCCGATCGCATAGCAGGCGGTGCGGCACTGGACGGTCGGGACGACCCAGCTCACCGTGCCGACATCGGTGGAACCGACCGAATTGTCGTTGCCGGCGCCGAGCGGGTAGATGATGTCGCTCAGGGCCTCGCCCGGCTGCGGTTCGAGATCGAAGCGGGCATAGGAGGCGGCGATGTCCTCCTGGCTCAGCGTCGCCTGGAACCTGGCCGCGAAGGCGTGGTCGGCAACATCGAAGCCGGGCCCGCCGATCGCCTCGAGATTGGCCTGCATGGCCTGTTCGAGCGGCAGGTTGCCGACGAGGTTCGCATCGCCGCTGAGCTGCTGCGCGACGACCTGGGTCTCGGTCATCAGGGCGGCGCCCTCGGCGATCTTCTTCACCCGTCCGACCATGTCCCACATCTCGGCCAGGTTGCGGGCGCGGATCAGGTGGCGCACGGTCGCCTTGGCCTGCACGACGTTGGGCGCGATGCCGCCGGCGTCGATGATCGCGTAGTGCACGCGCGCCGTCGAAGGCATGTGCTCGCGCATGTAGTTGACGCCGATATTCATCAGCTCGACGGCATCGAGCGCACTGCGGCCGAGATGCGGCGCGGCGGCGGCATGCGAGGCGCGACCGGTGAAGGTGAATTCGACCTCGACGCAGGCGAGCGAGAAGGCGCGGTTGACGCCGCTGAACGAGGCCGGGTGCCAGCAGAGCGCGACGTCGACGTCGTCGAACAGGCCGGCACGGACCATGAAGCCCTTCGACGAGCCGCCTTCCTCGGCCGGGCAGCCGTAATAACGCACGCGGCCCTTGAGCCCCTGGGCAGCGAGCCAGTCCTTGACGGCAGCGGCCGCGAGCAGCGACGCGGAGCCCAGCATGTTGTGGCCGCAGCCATGGCCGTTGCCGTTCGCTTCCAGCGGCTCGGGAGTCGCGACGCCCTCGGCCTGGCTGAGACCGGGCAGGGCGTCGTACTCGCCCATGATCGCGATGACCGGGCCATCCTCGCCCGCCTCGCCGATGACGGCGGTCGGCAGGCCGGCGGCGCCCATGGTGACGCGGAAGCCTTCGGCCTCCAGCATGGCGCGGTGCTCGGCGGCGGAACGGACCTCCTGGTAGTTCAGCTCCGGCATGCCCCAGATCCGGTCCGACAGCGCGAAATAGGCGGGCGCCTTTTCGTCGATGCGCGACCAGACGTTCTTGCTGTTGGACATGGGACTCTCCGGCACACGGCGTTTTTTTAGGCAGCGTCCCCTTGCATGGCACCATGGCGCGCGCAAGCGTCGTTGGCGTCGCGTCCTCTGCAGAAACAGCAGGGCGCCCTTGCGCCGCAGGGACTGTATCAGCGCATCGCGCCGAGCAGCCCCAGTCGTTCGCGGGCCCGCCAGCGCCCGAGCATCAATATGGCGACGATGGCCAGCGCGACGGCTAGCCCGATCCAGATGCCGATGCCCGCCAGCGGCGTCCAGAAGCCGAGCGCGGCCGCGAGCGGCAGCCCGATGACCCAATAGCCGACGCCGGCGAAGATCATCGGCACGCGCGTATCGCCGAGGCCGCGCAGGATACTGGAGCCGACGACCTGCGCGCCGTCGGCGATCTGGAAGATTGCGGCATAGAGCAGGAAGGCCATGGCCAGCGCCGCGACCTCGGTTGCGCCGGGCTTGGTCGTGTCGAGGAAGGGGCTGACCAGAATCTGCGGCGCGAACAGCATCACCAGCGCGGTGAGCGCCATGAAGCCGAGGCCGAGCGCGATCGCCACGCTGCCGGCCCGGGCGATGCCATCCCTGTCGCCGGCGCCGAAGGCCCGCCCGACGCGCACGGTCGCCGCCTGGCCAATGCCCATCGGCACCATGAAGGTCAGCGAGGCGATCTGGATTGCGATCGCATGGGCGGCAAGCGAGGTCGGGCCGAGCAGGCCCATCAGCAGGGCCGCGCCGTTGAAGATCACCACCTCGAAGGCCAGCGTCGTGCCGATTGGCAGCCCGAGCCGCCAGAAGGCGCGGAAGCGCTGCCAGTCGGCCACCCAGAACCGCCCGAACAGGCGAAAGCGCCGGAAGCGGCGATCACGCGTCACGACCAGGGCCATGCCCAGGAACATGACGAGCGATGACAGCGCGGTCGCCAGCCCCGAACCGGGCAGGCCGAGTGCCGGGAAGCCGAGCGCGCCGAACATCAGGCACCAGTTGGCGAGCGCGTTGAAGGCGACGGCGATAACGACGACGACGGATGCGGCGAAGGGGCGCTGCAGTGCCGCCACGAAGCCGCGCAGCACGAGATAGAAGAAGAACGGCAGCAGCCCCCATTGCAGCGTATGCATGTAGGATGCGGCGGCGCTCGAGAGCGCCTTGTCCTGCCCCATTGCGGTCAGGATCGTTTCGGCCTGCCAGAGGAACAGCCACATCGGGCCCACGAGGACCGCCGCCGCCCAGAAGCCCTGCCGCACTGTGCGGCGAACCTCGCGCACGGCGTGCCGGTTGCGACCGAGCTCGATCGAGATCATCGGCGCGACGGCCGCCATCACGCCGATGCCGAAGATCAGCACGGCCATGTAGAGATTGGCGCCGAGCGCACCGGCCGCCAGCGCCTCCGGGCTGAGATGCCCCATCATCACGACGTCGGTGGCCGTCATCGCCGTCTGGGCGACATTGGTCAGCACCATCGGCCAGCTCAGCGAGAGCATGGCCCTGGCCTCGGCGAGCCACGGGCTCGCCTGTCGGGTCTGAAGCGCGATATCCGTCATGGTGCCGCGTTCTAGCCCTCGCGGCGCACAAAAAACAGTCACTGCCTTGCCGGACGGACCTGCGCCCAATGGATGGCCTGGTTCCGGTCCGGGCGCTGGTGCTGCCCGACAGTCGAGCGGGAGGAAAGCAAACGGCGGCCACCCGAGGGTGACCGCCGCAGTGCGAAGCGCCTTCAGCCGGCGCGCAGTTCAATCGAAGACGTCCGCCTGCGCGCCGAGATGGACGCCTTCCTTCGCGGCCCTCAGGTCATGATAGACGACCGCGCAGAGTACCGCGCCGAATGCGGTCGAGACGACCTGCCAGGCGAAGCTGAGCAGTTGCCCGACGATCCCATTGCCACCAATCGCGGTCAGCACCATTTCGCCCACGAGCGCCATGAGGACCACCAGCAGGAACAGGCCGAAGATCTGCCAGCGATAGCCCTGGGTCAGCGCGACACTGCGGCTGAGGCTCTCGGTGACTCCGGTCTTCTCGATGACGCAGGCCGGGATCGCGACGAAGAGCATGCAGCCGATGATAACGCCCGGGACGATGAAGAGCAGGATCCCGAGGCCGATTGCTAGGCCGGCAAGGAGCGCGACACCGACGACGGGAACCGCGCGGGCCAATCCGATCTGGAGTGATTGGCCGATGGTGAAGGGCTGTCCACGCATGTCCTGGAAAGCGCCATAGAGGCTCGTCGCCTGAGCCACGGTCTGTAGAACGAAGGTCAAGACCGCCGTCAGGGCTCCCGCGAGTGCGAAACCCGCTCCATGAACCTGAGCGTTGCCTGGCATCGTCAGGATCAAGAGAAGCAGAGGCGCCATCGGCATGAGTGCAAGAAGAGCGAACTTGCCGAATTGATGGCTTAGGATCGCGAATGATTTGTTGATGATTGCGCTGACACGAAATTCTGTCGCGGTGGTCCGACGGTTGGCGGCAGAAAGGTCGCTCATCGAATCATTCCTTACCTTACGGCGGCAGGTTGGCATGGCCTGCGTGAAGCGGCAATTTGCAGTCGATGGCCGAGATTTATTCGGCGAGCGGACGATACCGTCATCCTTCGGATGAAGGTTTGCTCCCGTGCTGGATCAGCATATTCTGGCTCGCTAGTGCGGGCCGGCTTGCATGATTGCGAAATGCGTCACGCTGCCCGGGCGGGCTTTGCCTGCTGCAGGAAGCCGGCGATCTGGCTCTCCGGCATCGGCTTGGCGAAGAGATAGCCCTGGGCCTGGGACGCGCCGGCGGCCGTCAGTTCGGCCAATTGCTGCTGCGTTTCGACGCCCTCTGCCGTCGTCTCGATCTTGAGCGCCCGTGCCAGGTTGATGGTCGCCTCGACGATGGCGCGGCTCTTCGGATTGGCCATGTTCGCGACAAAGGACCGATCGATCTTGATCTTGTCGTAGGGGTAGGACTCCAGATAGCTCATCGACGCGAAGCCGGTGCCGAAATCGTCCAGGGCGATCGACACGCCCATCCTGCGGATCCTGCGGAGACGTTCCAGGGCGCCGTCGCCGAGTAGAACGGATTCGGTCACCTCGATCGTTAGCCGGCTGGCGCGCAGCTTGGATCGTTGCAGAGCCTCCCTGATGTGCTCGATGACGTCGTCCGATGCGAGCTGGATCGGCGAGACATTGACCGAGATATGCATCGACGCCGGCCACTTCGACGCTGCCGTGCAGGCGTCGATCAGGATTCTCCGTCCGAGCGGAATGATCAGGCCGATCGCCTCGAGCGTGGGAATGAACGCGTGCGGCGGAACCAGGCCATGTCCCGGCCGGCGCCAGCGCACCAGGCTTTCGAACCCCCAATAGCGTCCGGTCTTGAGCGAGACGATCGGCTGGTAGTGCAGTTCGAACTCGCCGTTCTCGATGGCGCGAGGAAGAGCGGCTTCGAGGTCGCGGCGTTTCAGGCGCTGCGCATTCAGCTCGGCATCGTAGAACCTGAAGCCGCTCGCAGGATCGGCCTTGGCCGCATAAAGCGCGAGATCGGCGGCCTTGAGGAGTTCGTCCGCGTTCGAGCCGTGAGTTGGTCCAATGGAAATGCCGACCGAGCATTTGCACTGCAGGGCCTTGCCGCTGATCTGATGGGGTTCTGCGAGCCTTGCCAGCAGGTGGATGGCAAGGCCCTCGGCGGCTTCGAGGCTGGCGATGTCCTTAACGATGACCGCGAATTCATCGCCGCCGATTCTGGCGACGAAATCGCTTGTGCTCACGCAATCCCGCAGGCGCCTGACAATGCTCTGAATCATCAGATCGCCTGTCGGGTGGCCCAGCGTGTCGTTGATCTCCTTGAAGCGATTGAGGTCGATCACGAACAAGGCGAACTCGCGGCCACTTTCCGCAGCCGCATCGATCGTTCTTTGCATCTTCTCGACGAAGTACAGGCGATTGGGCGCCTTGGTCAGGACATCGTGGCGCGCCAGGAACCGTTCGGTGGCGGCTTGCAGGACGCTGGCCTCGACATGCCGCCGGCCAAGGAACCAGGCGATGGCGATGGCGATGTTCATCAGAAGCGCAGCGACGGCGATGCCGGTTGCCTGCATCCGCCAATTGGCGAGAATGCTGCCATAGGCGTCGCTGACGAGGATTGAGACCGGAAAGGCAGCGGATCCTTTGACTGCGACGAGGCGCCGTTCGCCGTTGGGGGTGGTGATGTCCGTCGTCGTTGTCGTGTCGGTGATCTTCAGGAGCGGCCAGAGCCGCTGGGCGATGTGCGGCGAGGCGCTCATGTTTCCTTCTTGAGGAAATTGGGCCAGTCGCGCTCCATCGTTGCGCACGAGCCGCGTCTGTAGATAAGTCTTCGAGGCCAGGCGGCTGTAGAGGGATGTGAAGTGTTCAATGTCGAGTGAGGCGTTGATGATACCCAGATAGGTTCCGTCCTCTGACGTGATCTTCCGGGAGAACATGATGGCCTTGACGCCGGAAACACGCGAATCCATCGCATCGCTGATCGTGATTTGGTCGTCCTTGGCGGACGCGGCAACTCTGAAATAGTCGCGATCTCCGATATTCTGTGGCCGGTATTTCGCCTTCTTTTGCGATGTCGCTACGATCTCGCCATCCTTGCGGATGATCGCCAGCCCGTTGACGTGAGGGAGATCGGCGGCCCTTTCGGCCAGGGCCTTGAAGGTTCCGTTCGAGCTGGCGACGTCGTCGAAGGATCGCGCATGCGATGCCATTTCGAAGCGGATCCGCTCGGTGATGCCCTTCTGAACGAACTCGACGGCCTGCAGGGCTCGATCTGTCTGCTCGACGAGGACATGAGCGTAGTTCCTGAGCTCGTCTTCGGCTCGCTCGATTGCGTTCTGGCGGCCGAAATAGATGAACAGCGCACATCCGATCGTAGCGGCCGCAGCGACGAAGAGGCACAGGAGGCGGATCGCATTGAGGGGTACTAGTCGGAGGCCGCTACGCACAACTTCTGTCCTTGCCCGGCCCCGGCCGATCGGGGCCAGTGCCGAAAACGCGCTCGTCTTGATCCTCGTCGCGGCCTCTTGCCGCCAGTCCCTCACAACAGGCAAGAACAACTAACAAACCTTTGCGTGCCGCAATGCACCCGCAGGTCGAGATGCAACTCCGCACGAATATCGTAAATGGATCCAGCAAGAAGTGCCGATCTTCTCCTATGCCCTCAGCGGAAGGGCACGGCGCCGGTCGTCGTTAGGCATTGAGGGGGCGTCCATGTGGATCGTAGAAATACATTGAGATTACGTAGCGAAAGCTAAGTAATGTTGTCACAAACGGTGATTTTCGGTCGAGGAATAGATTGATTTTCTACTAATGGGCACTGAGTACTCAGATTATTGGGGGCGAGCGGGGGCGTCGGCAAGCGCGATGCGCGGCGAAATGGGCGTCGTCACCAGAGCGGTTCGCTCTGCCACAATCTGGGCGACAGGCAAGGTGGCCGTGCTGAGGCCGCAGAAAGACATCTTCCTGGGGTTGATGGAAGAGTCCCGGATCTGGCGCTCTCCGTCATGCGCCTGATCGTCGGGCGACTGCGGGGCAATGTCACAGCCGTCACCCGGCGTGATTTTCAGGAAGCGTTACCGCGTGAATGAGACGACAGGGTTGCTCGGCTGCACTTTTGGCATCCGCTTCTGGGGCGCTCGCGGGTCGATTCCCGTCTCGGGGCGCTCATACGATCGCTTCGGGGGCGACACTACGTGCTTCGAGGTCCTGATCGCGGGGCATCGGATCATCGTCGATGCGGGCTCGGGCCTGCGCCGCCTCGGGCGGGCCATGGCGGGGGCTGGCGAGAGCGACGCGACAATCCTCTTCAGCCACCTCCATCTCGACCACGTCATCGGCCTTACGGCCTTCACGCCGCTCTGGGGAATGTCTGGCAAGACCACGATGCATGTGCCTGCTCCCGAGGGCGTCGATCCGGCAGTGCATTTCTCGACCCTGCTCAGCGAGCCGTTCTTTCCGGTCGGCCTCCATCAGGCTCCAGGCAAGGTTGCAGTGTTGCGGTTCTTGCCAGGCAGTTCCTTCTCGCTCTCCGGGCTCGATATCGCCACCGTCGCGTTGCAGTTCGACGATCGGGCCGCTGGATTTCGCTTCCGCCACGCCGGCCGGACGATCGTGATCCTCACCGACTATGAGCACGGGCCGGACGATCCCGATCCCCGAATCGTCTCCTTCTGCCGCGGCGCGGATCTGATCGTCTATGATGCGATGTGGGACGAGGCGATCGACTACCAGAGGCATCGCGGTTGGGGGCACTCGACCTGGCAAGCCGGGCTGCGCCTGCTGCAAGCCGCCGGCGCACGGCGCCTGGCCTGTCTGCACCACCCGCCAAGCCTGACCGATGTGGCGATCGAGGCGCGTGAGGCCGATCTGAAGCGATGCCATTCGGAGAGCTTCTTCGCGCGCCAGGACGACGTGCTTGTCCTGATTGCCTGAGGCGAGTGCTTCTCAGGCATCGTGAAGCGAGGCCGGTCTCCCATGCGCTCGAAGCCCGCCTGAGCTTGGGCCGTTAGAAAGCCTGAGGCTTATGGTGATCGGCCGCGCCGGAGGCGTAGGCAGCACATTCAGGCCGTTGGGGTCGGCATTCGCATTGCTCTGATGCCGCAGGCCGAGCCGCGCGAAGCCGGAGAAATGGCTGACCTGCTGGCGCCGGTCTATCTCCGTCAGGAAGCTTTGGACGCGCAGGCGCACTTCCGCCGGCGTGTCGGGCTGCTCGGTGGCCGAAGTCAGATAAGTCTTCGCCTGCCCGTAAGAGCCGAGCTTAAAATAAAGAACGCCGAGTTCCAGGCGAACGCGCTGCAGGCCGAGGTCGAAGATCAGCATGCGCTCCAATGCGCAGATGGCTGCCTCGTATTCATTCAGCAGAGATGCAACCGATGCGAATTTTAGAGCAGTGTCAAGATCATTCGGGTTAGCCGGGTGAGCTAAAAAGGCGACCGTATTATTAGGGATAAGCGAACGACGAATGGGCGATGGCTGAGACAATGAGCGTCGGGTCAATGATTTCGGTCATGATCACGGTGTAAGGTCTGCCAAGCAATATATTTAGCGTGAGCAAAGTCTTGTTTTTATTGTAGAAATGCACCTTTTGGTGGGCGGATGGATGCCCCGAATTGTTGGATTCCGTTGCGGCATGGTACGTTCCTGCGACTTTATCGGGTTGGAGGCCATGGGCTCGCGTTGAGAGGGAGGTTTTCGCAGGTCGCCTGAGGGAGGGGCTGAACCGCTCGTCGCCGGCATCATCCGACGCGATGCGATGAAGCTGGTGCTGACTGATGGCCGGGTAACGCCGTCAAAGGCCGCTCGTCAGGTCGGGCTGTCGAGGCGCGCTTGCCGGCGCCAGGCGGCCGTCGCAGGTCTCGAGGATGTGCCGTCGTAAGGGCCGAGGCCAAGGCGGAGGACTGCAGGAGCACGGCAAGCCTGTGCGCCCTACGCCAGCGTGACTAGGCGCAGCATGTATGGGGGGCGGCGCGAATGGGAATGTTCGAAGTGGGAATTGTCGGGGGCGGCCCCGGCGGGCTGATGGCGGCCTGGCATCTCCGCCGGAAGCTGCAGGGCCTGTGCCGCGTAACCTTGTTCGAGGCGTCGGAAAGGCTCGGCGGCAAGATCGTGTCGCGCCGCTTCGACAGCGCGCCGGCGCTCTACGAGGCGGGGGTCGCCGAGATCTATGGCTATGGCCATCTCGGCTACGATCCGCTGCGCGAGATGATCGAAGGCTTCGGCTTCCAGACGATTCCGATGGATTCGCAGGCCCTCGTTCTCGATGGCCAGCTCGTCGACGGCGTGGAGGGCATCCGCCGGCGCTATGGCGACACCAGCGCCGACGCCATCCTGGCCTTCCGGGCGCGCTGCGTCGGACAGATGTCGCAGCAGGCCTATTACGAGGGCGCCGGAAAGCACGACAATGGCCACCCCTGGATGTTTCTCACCGCTGACGAGGTGCTCGATCGGGAGGTGGCCGATCCGGTGGCGCGGCGCTTCTTCCGGGCGATGGCGCGCTCCGACATCGCAGCCGAGGGGCACCTGAGCAACGGCCTCAACGCCCTGAAGAACTATCTGATGGATGTCGACGGCTACATCGACATCTACTCGATCCAGAACGGCAACGAACAGCTGGTCGAGGGCCTGAGCGCCAGCCTCGATGCCGAGGTCTTCCTGAACCACCGTGTCCTTGGCGTCGGCAAGGCGGCGGGCGGGCGCTACCGGCTCGACATGATGAACGGCAAGGGGCCGGAGGCGCGCGAATTCGACTTCGTGCTGATGTGCCTGCCGCACAACTGGCTCGGCACCATCGACTGGGGCGAGGGCCTGCTGCGCCGGAGCATGACGCGCCATCTCGCGCATTTCGACCGGCCGGCGCATTACCTGCGCGTCGCCGCTCTCTTCGACAAGCCGTTCTGGGAGGGCCAGGTCGAGGGCGCCTGGTTCATGTCGGAGAGCCTCGGCGGCTGCTGCGTCTACATCGAGGGCGCGCGGCACGATGTCGGGCGCCACGGCGTGCTCAACTGGCTGATCGCCGGCAACGATGCGCTGTCCTACGCAAATCTCGGCGACGAGGCGCTCACCCAGATCGCCCTGAAGTCGCTTCCAGCCTCGCTGGGCGATCCCTTTCCGCATCTGATCGAGGCGAAGGTGCATCGCTGGCTGGCCTCGGTGAACGCAGTCCCGGGCGGGATGCCGGTGCGCGACGTCGTGACCAACCATCTGCCGGAGCCGAAGGAGCATGACGGGCTGATGGTCGTCGGCGATTATCTGTTCGACTCGACGCTGAATGGCGTGCTCGATTCTGCCGACATCGCCAGCGACCTGCTACTGGGCAAGGTGATGCGCCGCCGCTACGCCGCCGGGCTCGCCAGGAGCGCCGGGGAGGCTGGCGGCATCGTCGTGCCCGAACCGTCCCAGCGCATCGATCGCGGTTATTTCGACACCTACCGGGGCGCTGGGCCCTATCACGAGGTCTGGCATCGCTTCAGCGATCCTGCCTATATCCGTGACTTGATCGAGCTGGTCTGGCGGCCCGAGCCCGGCTTCAGGATGCTCGTCGCCGGCTCCGCTTCGGGCGAGCTCGTCGAGGCGCTGCGGCAGCTCGGCATCGACGCCTGCGGCGTCGAGAACAATCGCTACATCCATCGCCGGACGCCGTCGCGCCGGACCGGCTACAACCTGTTCGGGACGGTCGCGGACCTGCCTTTCGATGACGGCTCCTTCGACATCGTCTATGAGAGCTGCCTCGCCCATCTCGGCGCGCGCGGCATCCGCGACGCGCTCGGCGAACTGCATCGGGTTGCGCGGCGCGGCGTCTATTTCGGCTCGGTGACGGCCGATCTCACCACCGAGGTCTGCGACATGTACGACCTGCTGCGCGGGGTCAAGAAGATCGCGACCTGGTGGGAGTGGTCGGAGCTGTTCTTCGAGGAGGATTTCGACCTGGCGATCCAGAGCCAGGAGATGCTCGATCTGGTCTGGCAGCGCACGCTCGCCGCCGACAAGGGGCCCGGCCGCTGGTATGAGGATGCGGAGAGCCTGCGCTACTGCTTCTTCAATCGCGTCACGCCCGATGACGCCTGAGCAAGGCCGGTCATTCCAATCTGACAGGGAGCGGCGGAGCCCGTTGAGCTCGGCCGGTGATCAGTGAGCGACGACGAGGCCAGGCCGGGCACGGGCGAACAAGGTGCAGCCTCCGATCCGCTGGAAAAATCCGCCGGCGCAGCCCAGAGGCCGGCGCCGCGGGCCGTCCCGGAGCCGAAGCGGCACGCCCTGAAGTCAGGCGCCGCCGAGCCGGAGGATGACGACGACGAAGAGGACGAGGAGGACGACGAAGACAACGAAGACGATGACGGCCCGGTCGTCTACACCGCCGCGCAAGCCGCGCAGGCGCTGAAGGGCGTCGTCTTCTTCACCTGGCCGCATCTCGGCCCGCATCGGCTCGGCATCGCCCTCGTCGGGCTCGGCCTCCTGATCGAGATGGCCTTCAACGTGCTGATGCCGCTCTCGCTCAAATACCTCCTCGACGAGGTGTTCGAGGACAAGGATCGCGGCGAGCTCGTCTTCATCCTCTCGGTGCTCGCCGTGGCCGGCATCGTCACCTCGATCGTGGCGATCTGGTATGAGTGGATCGACGCCAGGGTCACGGCCGCCATCACCACCGATGTGCGCCGCTCGCTGTTCGGGCATATCCAGAAGCTGCCGCTGAGCTTCTACGAGCGTCATCGCCGCGGCGAGATCCTGTCGCGCTTCTCCAACGACATGACCGCCTATGAGGAGGCGGTCATCCATTTCGCCAACTGGGGGGCGCTGCCGCTGCTGGAGCTACTGGCCGGCGTCGTCCTGCTCATCGTGCTCAACCTGGAGCTCGGCCTCCTGGCGCTGCTGATCATCCCGATCGCGCTGGTCGGGCCGCGGCTGATCACGCCGAAGGCGGTCGCCGCCAGCTATGAGGTCAAGCGGGCCCAGGCCGGAGAGCTCGGCGTCGTGCAGGAGAACATCGGGGCACAGCCGGTGGTGAAGGCGTTCGGTCTCGTCGGTGTGTCGCAGCGCTGGTTCGGCCAGCGCAACCAGGTGCTGCGGTCAGCGCAGGCCCGCTCGACCTTCCTCAACACGATGGTCGAGCGCTCGATCACCATCGTGGTGCTGTGGCTGCACCTGATCGTGCTGGCGATCGGCGCCTATCTGACCTTCAACGACGTGATCACCGTCGGCACCTTCATCGCCTTCGAGGCCGTGTTCTGGGAGATCACCTACAATCTCAATCACCTGACCCAGTACATCCCGGTGGTGATCGATGCCTCCGGAGCCGTCAGGCATATGCGCGACATCCTCGACGAGCCGATCCGGGTTTCCGACCGGCCGAACGCGGTCGATTGCCCCAGGATCGCGCACGGGATCTGCTTCGAGGGCGTGCGCTTCTCCTATGGCGGCGAGGGGGCAGAGATCGACGGACTCGATCTGACAATTCCCGCCGGGGCGCGCGTCGCCATCGTCGGGCCGAGCGGGGCCGGCAAGAGCACGCTGCTCAGCCTGTTGCTGCGCTTCCACGACCCGCAGCGGGGGCGGGTGACGATCGACGGCGTCGACATCGCAGACGTCACGCGCGCTTCGCTGAACGCCCAGATGGCCGTGGTGTTTCAGGACAACGTCCTGTTCCACACCTCGCTGCGCGAGAACATCCGGCTCGGTGCGCTCGAAGCGTCGGATGCCAGGGTCGAGGCGGCGGCGAAGAAGGCCGAGATCCACAAGTTCATCACCAGCCTGCCGCAGGGCTATGACACCATCGTCGGCGAGCGTGGTGACACCCTGTCGGGTGGCCAGCGCCAGCGTATCGCCATTGCCCGGGCTCTGCTGCGCGATCCGGCGATCCTCCTGCTCGACGAGGCGACTTCCGCGCTCGACCAGACGACCGAGGCCGCGATCAATCGGACCCTGGGAAAGATCGGTCGTGGCCGCACCCTGCTGTTCGTGACGCACCGGCTGACCTCGGTTGTCGACATGGACGAGATCATCGTCATGGATGCGGGCCGCGTGGTGCAGCGTGGCGATCACGCTGCTTTGCTGCGCAGGCGCGGCGGCCTCTACCGCAGGCTTTGGAACGACCAGATGAGAGCCATGGCGGATGACGAGGGGGAATGATTTTGACGCCGGAGGCCGCAGCGGGACGTTGAGCGCGGTTCTGCGGCACAAGATGGGACCGCAGGTGCCCCGCCATCTGGCGGGTGTCGCCGGTTCGCGCCATCGGAGAGAGCGTCATGATGGAAGCGGCACGAGGCAAGCCAAGCGCCCGCTTGTTGGCGAGCCAAGGGCGCCCGCCGACATGAAGAAGTCGGCGAGACGCTAGCCCTTGATCATCGGCTAAGTCCTTGAGGTTGGTAGTCCTCAAAGAAAGATGGTGCCCAGGAGAGGACCGGGCGCTCAATGCGAAAAGATCAATAAAATCAGTGACAGGAGGTGTCCCGCTTGCTGTCCGCTGTATCACCGCCTTGGAGCATTTGTCGAGCCCCTTCCGCAAGCCCTGAGAAATCGCGCTCGCCCCTGAGCGCCAGCCGAGAGCTTCGCCTACGGTAGGGGGCAGAATGTCTGGCGAGAAAATCTGAGACACCCCCTACGTGGAAGCGAAACCGAAACTCCCCCCGTGGCGGGGCCTCCGGAACAAGGTGGTGGTCAACGCAAGCCCGGCTTGGGTAGATGAACATGCGCGGCGCTGGCCGAGCCGTGGATGCAGGGGCGCACATGGAAACGGCAGAGACGAGCAAGCAGGCACTGAGCAGTTGGATTGGCCCCGCCGACCGGATGCCTGAAGCGGAGGTGGCCCTGCGGCTGGCAGAGTACCTGTCTGAGTGTCCCGGCTTCGGCGGTCACGTTGAGGTCGCCATTGACGGAGCGTCGGTCCGCGTCGCCGAGGCAGAAGTGTTCGACATCGTCGGCTACTTGGCTGGCGCAGGGTGGGCTCGCGATGCCGAGGTCACGGGCAAGAATGCCTGGGCCACTCTGTACCGACGCGGCAACGCCACGCTGCGGGTCCACTCTCGATCAGGACAAGGCGATGTTGAGACCACGGTGAACGGCCGACGCATCATCGCAGAGTGCAAGAAGGGGCCTCTCGTCAAGAAGCCCGGCAGCCCGGAGTATCCGCTTCTCACTACTGCCATCGGTCAAGCTCTGCTCTTCGACGCCGATGAGGCGGACCTTCTGGTTGCGGCTGTCCCGGACACGCCGAGCTTCCGGCGCATCGCCGAGGCATGGCGCAACAGGCCCCGGCTGCGAGCGAGCGGCATCGAGATTGCGCTTGTGTCGCGCTCAGGCTCGGTCTCAGGTCTGTCGGTGTAGCATAGCGCTTGGACTCGATGTCGTTCGAGTAGAAGCGGAAGGGTCAGGCGCAACTGAAGATCGGCGCTAACTCCTGAGGTGGGACACCGCGCCGGCGCTTAAAGAAAGCTGGCTTGGTCGCCATTCGGTTCACGAACGCTCCGATAAGGGGTGACCGTGCCGATGGGCTCGCCAAGCAGCATGAATTGAGGGATCGTCAACGGATAAACAGTCTTAAGCGCTCCGTCGGCATCGCATTTCAGAAGTTCGCGCAGCTCCATCAGTAGGCGACCCAATACGTTCTGGCCAACGAGCGTGTCTACATCCGTCTCAGTTACCTTGGCTCCCCAATAATCATCTTTTCGCGACTGCTCAACGATAGATTTGTTCTTAGTCGATAGCAGAAGGCGTCCAAATTCATCGTAGTTTTGAGCGAGTTTAACAAGGAGGCACCAGCGCATGATCTTCGTTCTGACCTCGTCCCAATCTGCCCGTGAGTTCGGGCGATGAGGTTTGCCTTTCATCTTCGCTGTCATTGGGCTGTGCTGCTCGATGATCTCGCGCTGCACGTCTGGCATGTGAGGAAAGCGGCATGCCTGGTACAGAGCTTCCGACGTCTGTATCCCCACTCCATTGACCCGCAGCTGGAAGCCGGCGGCCATGTTAGACAGACCTCCAAAGAGTTCGCGGGTCTTAAACACGATTACGACCTCCTCACGCCGATAAGTGCGGAGAAGGTTCCTGCGCTCAGAGGGTAACGTCTTCAAAGCCATTAAATACGTTCTCCGGTGCCGCGTACGTCTTTCGCCGCAACAGGGGATACCAGTGAAGCGGCCCAGAAGTAGCTTCTGGATCGCCCCACCAAAGTGCCAGCGGGCTGTTATTGGGGCAATTCCGGTAGGTGGCGATCATTGATCCGAAGCCCACGCCAAAAGGGCCAAAGCCCAACGGGCGGGTCATGCTCTTGGGCGACTGAGTAAGGGACCTGATCTTGACGCCCGCGATTAGAAGCTCGCTTTCAAGAATTTGGCGTCCGGCTTCTGACGAAAACACGCCCAAGGCGCCCCCTGCGTTTCGCAAGACCAGAGGGAACCTTTGTTCGGCGGCAACATAGGCCTGCACCTCTGCATCCGCCGGAACGACAGCTGGCCAAAGAACCTCTGACTCGTCCTTTTGGTTTTTCTGGTTCTTGAATTCGACCGCCCGCCAAAAGCGAATGGCAATCTCTTTTCCGGACGCTGCGACAGCATTCTTCAACCGAGTGTTTTTGATAAAAAAGTGACCGCCGGTGTGAAGCGCCATAAGGACAATGTGGACAGTTGCCTTCGCTGGAGCTGCAGCCTTGATCCACGCTTCGAGGTCGGCCGCAACGCGATTGCCGGTGAATAGTACGTCATCCAGATAGATGTAATCGCCGTCCGCAGCCCCGCAGGTCGAGAGGTCCAAGCCACACTTCTGATGCAACACTTCAGCAAATAGACCGACCATTTCGTTCTGGCTCTGACCTGCCCCCTGGATGCTAAGAAAGTTCGCACGAGCCCAGTATGCTGCTGGGTCGGTCCCCGCCAGGCTTTCGGTTGTCACTAATGTGCCCAGGAAACCCGTGACGGTCTCTCTGGAAATAAACGTCTGCTTAATGACGTGGTCGAACTCCCGGAGGAAAGGTAGTTGATTGTCGGCGGTAAATTGGCTGACCCAGCGATCAACATGTGCTGGATCGGGCTCGACAATTTCGCCAATGCGATACGTCTTAATCGTGCCGGCGACGGACGCCAGCAGGCTATCTCGTTCAGTCATTAAATCCCCCCACATGCCGTCTGCAATGTAGGGGCAGTTTGCCCGCGACGCGCAAGGCGGGCCAATTGCCAAATCAGAAAGTTGGGGCCATCATTCTGTCCGTTGAGGTATACCGTAGCGGACAAGGTGCGAGGGCGGCACAAGCCTGTCCGTATGAGTTGACGAGAGTCTACGGACATGTATTCTTGCGGACATGATCTCTACGGACAATGAGTGGCCGTTCATGCAGACCGTCTTTTATGCTCGCGTTTCCACAGCCGATCAGACCATCCAGCATCAGGAAAAGCAGGCGAGGGATGCCGGCTTCACCATTGACCGGGTGGTGGCGGATCATGGCGTCTCCGGTGTCAGCACCCGCCTTGCCGAACGGCCCGAAGGAAAGCGCCTCTTCGATATGCTACGGGCCGGCGACGTGCTGGTGGTGCGATGGGTAGACCGCCTCGGCCGAAACTACGCCGATGTCACCGAGACCATCCGGGAGTTTATGCGACAAGGCGTGGTCATCAAGACGATCATTAACCGCATGACGTTCGACGGGGCCACTCTGGACCCCATGCAGCAGGCCGTCAGGGACGCCCTCATCGCCTTCATGGCGGCATCGGCGCAGGCCCAGGCGGAGGCCACCAAGGTTGCGCAGGCGGCCGGCATCGAGCACGCCAAGGCCACCGAAGCGAACGCCTACAGGGGCCGCAAGCCGAGCTTCACGCGGGCGCAGATGGAAGCCGTTAGAGACATGCTTGCGCAGGCCGCGTCGATCAGCGTCATCGCGAAGAGCACCGGCCTCTCTCGGCAGACCATCTATCGAGTGAAGGAGGAGCCAGCGGAGGCGGAAGCTGCGCTGGCGAAGTGGGGCATGTGAGGCACGGGGCCTCACCGCAGGCCGTTGACGGTCCTCCTGTTGCGTGGGCCAGCACGCCATCCAGGCAGCACGGACTAATGCACCGTAACGGACTTCCGTGAAGTGAGAAATCCTGGATTTGTTTTTGAGTACACCTGGATGAGCAATAAGCTCCCGCAAAAACGAAAATCAGCCTCAAAATGTCGGTTGCGTATTCCAGGAATGTGTGAGATATGAGTTTTCAGGCAGCGCGGTGCTGCCAGCCGATCCCTGGGCAGGCTTAAATCTGTTTGGGAGGAGGTAAGTGGCCAGGCTCTTCTGGCAGGTGGCCGTCCGAAGCGACCCGCAAAGTGCAGCTTCAGACGGCCGATCCCCAATACGGAGACTACAAATGAATATCACATCTTCTGGAAAGATCGAAATCGGCGATCTGGGCAATCTCGGTCGCAAGGCATACCCGACAATCGTCAATGGTGCGTTCGGGGTTCAGACACTTACACTCAGCATCCCGGTCGAGGAGTTCATTGCTCGCTCCATCGTTCCCAACCAGGCGGGCCTCTCTCTCGGAGGCGATATGGGTGATATCCCGTCCCAGCGCCCGATCAACCAGCCGCACGCCCAGGGCCTTGCCGTTTACATGTTGAAGGCCGAGATCGCGACCGTTGCTCAACGTTACCAGGCCCATGAGATGCCCGTTGCTCTCAAGCAGATTCAGGCGGACCTCGGCATGGAAAGCTATTACGGGATTGCGCCGATTGTGGCCAATATTCAGCCTCGCAAGAAGATCACTGTCGAGCTGAAGGACGGCGTCCCGCATCTCTTCGTGGATGATGTCGAAATCTTTCGAGTGATCGACGGGCAGCACCGTCGTGAAGGTCGAGACATTCAGATGAAGTGGCTGAAATCAGTTCTGGAGACCGGCCGCTATCCCACCGGCCGCAAGACCGGGGCCGCGCTCTATGTGCCTGCCGATGGACACGTGGAAGTGCCGCCCGAAGAGCGTCAGATTTGGGGCGAGGTCCACCGTAACTCTCTCCGAAGTGGCTTTGAAGTGTCGCTTCACTTGGATCTGAACACCGAGCAGGAGCGTCAACTCTTCTACGTGCTCAATAACCTTGTGCGGCCGGTCGAAAGCAGCATGGCCTTCGATTTTGACGAGAGCAATCCGGTGAACCAGTTCATCAAGGGTGTTCTGATCGGTGAGCTTAAGATCCCGGTCGTTGCGAAGGACGTGGCTGCCCGAGACGAAGGTGAACTGGCGCTGAAGGACTTGGTCGCCATCAACGCCATTCTGATCTTGAACAAGACGAACGTGCGCAGCGCGACGCCACCTGTCGTCGATGCGCGGAGACACGTTGCTCGAGATTTCTGGGGCAAAGTGACTCAGATCCCAGGCTTTGGTCAGTCCAAGGCCAAGGCGACTACGGTGGCCGCGCAGCCCGTCGTCCTCAAAGCGCTCGCGAAGCTCGTCCACGATTTCGCCTTTGCTCAGGGCGACGAGGCCAGCCTCGATGAGTTGCTTGAGAAGATTCCGGACTTTGATTTGAGCCACGGGAACAAGTTGTGGCGTGCTTACGATCTCGATCCGGCGCAACGCGAAAAGATGTTTCCGGGAATTGCTGCTTACCTTCCGCCTGAGGGGACCGGAAACCGCGACCTCGGCGGATTTGATGCCTCGACGGGGTTGATGCACTTCGGCGCAAAGCACAATGACATCTTTCCGATCATTGGCGATCTGATCCGGTGGCAGCTGCAATTGCCCGCACGCCAACATCGTGGAAAGGCCGAGGCAGCTGAAGCTACTTCCGCAGCAGCGTAATCCGGCCTCCCACGCGAGAACGGCGGGGTAAATCCCGCCGTTTATTTTCGCTTACCGGGAGCGAGTAGCCTCGGCGAGAGATGTCTTACCCTTCGCCCGTTCGAGAACAGTATTGGCCTCATTCGAGGTTGAGAGTGAACGCTTGGAGCAACTGCGGACCGCCGGGCGGTGGATCGGTGGCGAGTTTGCGCTGTGCGCTTGTGCTTGGTCTGGGGGGCGCTGATCGACCAGCGGTGGCCTGGCCAAGTGAGCCGGGCTTTGGTGGCAGAACCGGCATAACAATCCAAGGTAGCGTCACTGCACTTGTGTCTGCGATGGTTGGCGAGGTGACAGGAGGCTTGCCGGCGATCCTCTCCGCTTTTATTTCCGCGTCTGTCTCTCAGGGGAGGGACGCAGATAATCGGAACATCGGATGGCTGGCCTCTGCCGAGCTCCGGGTTGCGGCAAGCCGGCGACCCGATATGGACACTACTGCACGACTCACAAAAGTCGCTGGAGGCGGCATGGGGATGTCGCCCAGCAGGGCGTCACCAAAGAGACCCTGAGGCCCTACGTGGCGCTCGTGAAGGCTCGCATCGCGAAGAATGCGGGAAACCCTACATGGGCCGCCTGCGATGCCCGCTGGCTGACCATCGTGGACCGCGCCCGGGCCATCCTCGGCGAAGCTCAGCGGGGCGTTCCGGGGGACCGGAGCGAGCGCGTGGCGGCATCCGCCGTGGTGAAGCTGGCGGATCACGTCGAGGCGCGGGAGGTGGTGAAAGCCGTCCTCGGCATGTATCTGATGCAGGATCAGGAGCCGCGCCGGTTCCGCTCCGATGCCGCGTTCCGGGTTCAGCTTGTCCGCCGCGTGATGCGACTCAGCGAAGTCAGCGCGGACGCATGGCCGGACCCCAGGACGGGCCGTGTCAGACGGACCTACCGGGACTTCACGCCGCAAGCTGCGGGCATCATCGCGGGATGGCTGGCGGAGGCGCTGGGGTCTACAGGGGTACACCTTGCCAAGCTGGAGCTGAGGGATGCCGAAAAGGCCCGGCAGGAGCGGACGGAGTTTCACAGGGCCTTGGCGGATTTGACATGAACGAGATGGGAAGCGTGATCGACGCCACGGCGGACGAGAAGCCGGAGTTCGAGCCGCTGGAGCTGTTGACGAGGCTGGAGGCGCAAGCCCGGGAGGCGGCCCCTGCCGTTCTGTCGGACAAGCTGGCATGGACGGCTATCCGGCAGGAGCCCGGCCTGTTTCAAGCGCGTGGCGGGCAACTCTACGAGCCGCATCTGAGCGACCTTGCGAGCGCCATTGGGCGGGAAGGAATGCTGACCCCTGTCGATGTGATCCAGATCGGTTCGCAAGCCGTGCTGATCGAAGGCCATCACCGAATGGAGGCGTATCGGCGGGCAGGGATCACCGAGGACATCCCGGTCGTCTATTTCAAGGGGACCATTGAGGACGCCGTTGCGGAGAGCGGGAGGGCCAACTCGCGGGCCAAGCTGCCGATGCCGCTGCGGGAGCGCAGCGACTACGCATGGAAGCTCGTGAAGCTCGGCCGCCACTCGATCAAGGAGACGGCCACTGCGGCGAACATCTCTGAGCGGCAGGTCGCGATCATGCGAAAGGCGGCGAAGGCGCTCGGCGACAGAGCCTTCAGTTATGAGGGGTGGATGGCCGCCCTACAGGCGTCCAAGGGCATCGCGCCCCTGACGTGGGAGCCGGACGAGATCGAAGCGAGGAAGGAGGCGCAGGCGCAGGAATACGCTGAGCGCCTCTCCAAAGCCTTCTACACGAAGCTCACGAACAACCCCGAGATTGCCGCACGGGCCTTGGCGCTGCACTTCGGGGACAAACTCGAAGAAGTCTTTCGGGAACTGGAGGGGTACGTCGGGCAGCGGCGTGACGAGGAAGAGGACGACTTCTGAGGCTGCCCTCTGCATCCCCTTGGTGTGCATTCTGCATAGGCTGTCGCCCTCAGACCTGCCTCGGGAACTTCGCCATGGCCAGCGCCATAGCGGCCACCGTTACGTCCCCGTAGTCGTCCCCTGCGGTCCTCGGGGCGTGCCCTTGGATGGCGTCCACTACCCGGCCGTCCATGCCGACCGAACGGGCGACCGTCTTGAAACGGTGTCGCCAGCCGTGGTTCGGCTGCACTCTCGGGTCCGTGACAGTTTCCCGTGCGGCCTCTGCGAGGCGGTTCTTGACGCCCTGTAGCGGGCCGAGCACGTCGCCATTCTTCGCCGGAGTGAGGAACAGGTGCCCGTCCTTGCTGTCCCGCGCGAACTCGGGGAACCCCTTGGCGACAAGGTGCTCGTGCAAGACGACATCCCGTGCCTGATCCGTCTTCACCGTCCCGGCTTCCGGGCTGATGTGGATCACCCAATGGCCGGAGACTTGCCGCACATCCTCTTTGCGGAGCTGCGCCACTTCCCCGACACGGGCTCCCGTATAGGCGCACAGCCACGGCACCCACCTCTTGGCGGCGAAGGTCTTCGGGCGCTCGTTCCCTTGCTGGTGCGCGTCGGCCGCCTTCAGAAGCGCCCCGGCTTCATCATCGGTGAAGCCCTTCGGCCGCGTCACCTTCCGCTTGCCGAGCTTGATCGTGATGCCTTCGGCGGGATTGCTTGGAAGGCGCTTGTTGGTGACGGCCCAGCCGAACAGGGTCTTAAGCCCGGATAGGTCGCTGTCCTTCACGGTCTTCGCAGAGATGGGCTTGCCGGTTCTCGGATTGACTGAGGCCAGACGGTGATCCTTGAAGCTGACCACATCCTCCGGTGTCACCCGGGTGGCATCGTCATGGCCGAGGAAGGCGACGAAGTTGTCCACCGTGTTGCTGTAGCTCTCATAGGTGCTGGGCTTACGGCCCGTCGCCTGCGCCTCCCGCCACCAGTCCGCGAGGATGCCGCTCAGGCCGGCCTTGTCACTGGCTGATGCTGCGGGCTTGGGGGCTTCCTTCGGCGTCCAGTCTGGGAACCGGGAAGCCCTCGGGTCGGGGCGGTAGTCCCCTTCAGCGTTGCGCTTAAGCTGCTCGCCGGCCTGCTGAGAGGCTTCACTGACGGCGACGAGGAGCCGGGTCCGCGAGGCCGCGTCGATCTTGAGGCCGTGCTGCGCCAACAGAAGATCAACGGTGGGGCCTAACCATTGCTCCAGCTTCCCGGCGTCCCGCGCCTCCCGGTCGAGCCGCAGCCAGTGATGCCATATGGTGGGCTCGCCGGGCTCTTCCGCCATTTGCGTCGTGATGTCCCGGTAGAACACGCCAGCGAGCGCGATGATCTCCTTCTGCGTGAGAGATGCTGCGGGCGAGCGCAAGGCCTGCCAATGCCGATCTACCTCGGCGGCGATTTTCGCGTGCTGAGTGCGTGCCTCGGCCGGGTCTTTCGTGCGCAGTGTGCGAAGCTCTTCCTGCTTGCCGACTACGGCCCGGAGGTCCTTGGGAACCACCTTCCGAAACCAGTAGACGCCAGTTTTGGGATGCTTGAACGGACGCGCCATCGAAAGAACCATTGGACCACCCGATTGTATCACTCGGGTGTCCTCAAGTCGCTGATTTTCGCTAAGTTCTTGAGGTTGGTAGTCCTCAAAGAAAGATGGTGCCCAGGAGAGGACTCGAACCTCCACGCCCTTGCGAGCGCCAGCACCTGAAGCTGGTGCGTCTACCAATTCCGCCACCTGGGCAACGGCGGTTCGTTTACGGAGGCGCCGCGGGACTGTCAACGCCTCCGGAGCGATTTCTTTCGATCATTCGATTTTCGTTGTGCGAAACGGTGGCGCCCGCCGCGGCAGCCCGTGCAGCGGCGGGAAATTCGCCGATTCTCACGCGGCGCGCTGGGCGTTGCCGTGCCAGCCGTCGAGGGCCTTGTCGTCCGCTCTGGCGCCGTTGCCCCCGTCCTGCCCGGTCCTGAAGGCGGCGACGAGGTCGTTGAGCTGGCCGATGCGGGAGGAGAGGGAGGCGGCGGAGGCGGCGCTCTGTTCGGCCAGAGCCGCATTGGCCTGGGTCATCTCGTCGAGATGGGCGACGGCCTGGCTCATCTCGTCGATGCCGTTGGCCTGTTCGCCCGAGGCCGCCGAGATGTCGGCGATGGTGGCGGCGACCTTGCGGGAGTGGCTGAGGATCTGGTCGAGCTGGTCGCCGGCCTGGCGCACCAGCTTGACGCCCTCGCCGACCTCCATGTTCGAGGACGAGATCAGGCCGGAGATGTCCTTGGCGGCGGCGCTCGAGCGCTGG
>JAESFW010000114.1_pt1 | contig 152023 bp, 155 predicted proteins | sample 9269481 | NCBI WGS metagenome assembly JAESFW01 (sample SAMN14515350, study PRJNA621654) | algae metagenome | isolation source: Lyngbya sp. HA4199-MV5 and co-occurring heterotrophs from soil with... | place: USA: Ahupuaa O Kahana State Park, Hawaii | collected 2009-07-21 | reverse complement strand
GCCGTTCGGGCATCATCGAAACCAACTTCAAGGAAGAGTGCGAAACCGACCTCTTCGGCGAACAGGTCGTTCTGTGCGGCGGTCTCGTCGAGCTCATCCGCGCCGGCTTCGAAACGCTGGTCGAAGGTGGCTACGCCCCGGAAATGGCCTATTTCGAGTGCCTGCACGAAGTGAAGCTGATCGTCGACCTGATCTATGAAGGCGGCATCGCCAACATGAACTACTCGATCTCCAACACCGCCGAGTGGGGCGAATACGTCACCGGCCCGCGCATCATCACCGAAGAAACCAAGGCTGAGATGAAGCGCGTCCTGAAGGACATCCAGACCGGCAAGTTCACCTCGGAATGGATGCAGGAGTACAAGTCGGGTGCGGCCCGCTTCAAGGGTATCCGCCGCGTCAACGACAACCACCAGATCGAGGAAGTCGGCGCGAAGCTGCGCGGCATGATGCCCTGGATCGGCAAGAACAAGCTGGTCGACAAGGCGAAGAACTAAGCCTTATCGAACTTTGGACTGGAAGAAAGCCGGGGCGATCGCCTCGGCTTTTTTCGTGATCTGGACTGGCCGCTTGAAAAACTGCGCTCTCTATTGCCAGAGAGACCGCAGCAGACCCAGAAAGACACTTCCAAACAGGTCTAGACAGAAGTCGGGGAACAAGGCGGCGAAGGCCGAACCGGCGGCGAAGCCAACCAGCCCGAAGCCGAGCGCCCCGTCCCAGCCATGGCCTTGCCAGCCGTAGAGGGCGCCGAGAGTGGTCGCCGTGCCGACGACCGTGATCCACCAGAGGACCCTGACGGTGGTCGTCGCGTGGCGAAGGAACGTATCGAACATCTGCCTTCCGTGCCGCAGGCCAAAACACGCTGCGGTTATACTCTGGACATATGTTCGCGCAAAGGTGATTTCCAGAGCTGCTGGAAATCAATGACCACCAGGCAGGTCGCTTTTCCGAGCCCGGCTCAAAACTCCTGCCAGGCCTGCAGTCTTTCGACCGTCGTCGTGGCGCCGCCGCAGGCGATGATGAGGATGTTGTGGTGGTCGCCCAGGCGGTCGGCGTGGGTGTAGGCGACGGCAAGGGCAGCACCGCAGGCGGGCTCGACCAGCACACGATGATCGTCGAGAAAGCGGATGCAGGCTGTTGCGGCGTCCGCATCGCTGACGATGACGCTCTCGACGGGGCGGGTCTGGCTAAGCTCGAAGGCGCGGGCGCTGACCTTGCGGGCGGCAAGCGACGTGGCAATGCCGCTGACCGCCGGGAGTTCCACCAGGGCGCCCGCCTCGATCGAGGCGGCAAGCGAGGCGGTGCCTTCGGTCTCGACGGCGAAGATCGGCACGCGCTCAAGCCCGTTGCGCTGGAGCCCTTCGGCAACGCCGGCAAAGAGCCCGCCGCCGCCCACCGAAAGGACGACGGCATCGAAGGAAAGGCCCGATCGGACCACCTCGTCGATGACAGTCGCGTGCCCGGTCCAAAGCAGCGGATCGTCGAAGGGGTGGATGAAGGCGGTCTCGGCATCGAGCGCGGCAAGGGCTGCGGCATTGGCCTCGTCCCAGGCCGATCCGTGCACGATCACCTCGGCGCCTTGCTGCCGGATCAGGCCTTTCGCCCGCTCCGTCGTCGTTTCGGGAACGAAGACCGAGACGGGGATTGCGAGCTTTCGCCCGGCATAGGCGACCGCCATGCCGGCATTGCCGCCGGACGAGGAGACGAAGCGCCGCTTGCCGTTTTGCGCATGAAACTCGCAAGCCGCGCCGACGCCGCGGATCTTGAACGAGCCCGGCGGCTGCAGCGCGTCCATCTTCAACCAGATGGAGCGGCCTGACGCGAGGCCAAGCGGCGTGGATTGAAGCAGCGGAGTTTCGAGATGAAGCGGCATGGCATACCTCGTTTTTGGAAATGCAACGTGGTGGTCGGGCGGACAGGAAGGTTGCGCGGCGTCAATCCTGAAGCGGTTTGCCTGCTCGTCGCAACGAGGGGCATCTCAGGGGCAGTGGCCGAGCTGCTGCTGCAGGCTGACTACCAGAGAATGCCGCTGAGGATCATCAGCATGACGAAGAGCAGCGAGAAGACGAGGGACGCCTTGATGGCAAGCTGGGTGTAGTCGTATCGGGGGATCTTATGCGCGAGCGTTCGCAGCATCTGCACCTCAATCAAGATTTCGGGGATTTCCGCGACGGCTTGGAGGGGACCACCTCTGCGGCAGGCTCTGCTGCGGCGCGCTCCAGGCGCATGGCCTTGAGCTTCTCGGTCTTCTTGTCGCGGGCGACCTTTTCGGCGGCAACGATTGCTCTTGCCGTATGGTCGGTGGCGGCGGCTTTCTCGCTTGCGGACGTCTTGCCCGGCTTGAAAGCTGCGTTTGGGTTCGGAGTCATGGTCTGTCTCCTAAGGAGGGGCGGCGCTTGCCGCCCCCTTGAAGCTTAGCGCGGACGCACGGCCCGCTTGGGCGCGGGCAGCAGGCCTTCGCGCTGAAGCTTCTTGCGCGTCAGCTTGCGCTGGCGGCGGATTGCTTCTGCCTTTTCGCGCGCGCGCTTTTCCGAGGGCTTCTCGTAGCTGCTGCGTGCCTTGAATTCGCGGAACAGGCCTTCACGCTGCATCTTCTTCTTCAAGACGCGCAAAGCCTGCTCGACGTTGTTATCCCTGACAAGTACCTGCAAAACATGTTCTCCTGTTGTCGGTTGCCGCGCGGTTGACGCGTGCACTGTCTGTCGAGCCTGGCGCTCAATGATGTGAGCGAAGGGTGGGGGCTTGCCGAGGGCATCGCCCGTGGCGGCCCGCGCAGTCCCTGCCTGCTCGAAGTTGGATCACTTCATTGTCGTGAACTGATCCCGTTCTTTGAAATTTCCGTAAATTCCGGGCGAAAAACCGTTGTTACGCTTTTCCCGAAACTCGCGAGACGACAAGGTCCAAAGACGCAAAAAGGTCGGGTTGTTTCCCGACCTCTTCCCGTCATTCAAGCGCCTCCCTGCCAGTTCATCCGTGGTCAGAGGAGGGCGAATGACAAATTATACGGCCCTGAGATTGTCGGCCGAGCTCTTGCCCGACTTACGGTCGGCAACGACGTCGTACGTAATCTTCTGACCTTCGGCGAGCGAGCGCATGCCGGCGCGTTCTACCGCGGAGATGTGCACGAATACGTCGGTGCTGCCGTCATCCGGCTGAATGAAGCCGAAGCCCTTGGTGCCGTTGAACCACTTTACAGTGCCTGAAGCCATGACGATTTCCTTTCAATCGTTGAGTTTGCCGGAAAATATTTCTCCGGCGTTGATCGATATTAGAGAGGAGATCTGCCCACGCGAAAGCGCAGTGTCAAAGGTCACAAGCAATATTCGATGGTGCGATATATAGACGATACTTTTTGAAACTCAATGAAAATATTAGATTATTTGAATTCGAACTGTGGCCAAAACCTCGCCAAAGGCCTGAAATGGCGGGTTTTTTCTGCGTTAATTTTTCTTCCCCTGCGCGCCCTCAAACATGTCGGCAATGCCGGTCGCGGCGTTCGGGGCGGGGTGTCTTGGCTGGGAGAAACCCGGGAGCCGGGAAGGGGGAGGCCGGATCGCCGCAGGACATGTCCGATGCGGCGGTTCCTTCCGAAGATGTCGTGGCGGCGGCGCGTATTCACAGGCGCACCGCCGCCGCTTGTCATGCGGTGGTGAAGGTCTGCGGCGAGACCTGCAAAGCGGCGGCGATGCGCTGCAGCTTGGTCGGATCGGTATCCGCGCCGAGCTCGATCTTGGAGATTTCAATTTCCGTGAGGCCAGTCGTGACCGAGAGATCATCGACAGAGTAGCCGGCGGATTCACGCGAACGCTTGATGGCAGCTCCGATTTTGACGCGGGACAAATTAGCACCCGGAGCTTTGTGTAGGTCTTTCTTAAAGGACATGAAGTGTCTCCTTCGTTGGTCCACCGGCAAGGGACTGCCGGGTGAAGGGGGCCCAAAACTGAAATGCGACTCAAATGCGATGAGAGTGCGAACCTAGGGCGTCGCTAATATAGGTAAGAAGTTTGCGGGCGCAAGTTTGCAGCGGTTGTAATGAGGAATACAAAATAATTTCAATTTGTTAGGCTGTGATTTAAGGCGTTTTGGCGGCTTTCCGGACCGTGAAATGCCCCGCATCCGGCCTGCCGACCACCGTCTCCTGCCAAGCGGCGAGAAGGGACTTTGTGGCGAGCGCATGGCTTCCGATCTGGCGTTTTCAGACGAGCGCTCTACGCCAGACGCGCCTCGATCAGAAACGGGCCGCGACGCGAAAGCGCTGCACCTGTGCAGGTTGGCAAGGCCATTGGCGAGGCCGGGGCCGGTGGGGAGCAGGGTGGCCGCCGGGCGGCCGGTCATGCGGGCTTAGCCATCGGCAGCGCGGGCCTTGAGGACGCGAGGTTTTCTCCGTGTCGATCTACGTCCGTTGCCAGGCGAGGTGGGCGCCAAGGCCGATCAGCACCGTGCCGCCGGCGCGTTGAAGCAGGCGCTGCGCCTTGCCCGAGCGGCGCATTTTCGACACGACGGCGCCGGCGAGAAACACGCAGACGAGATCGGCCGACGAGAACATCAGATTGACGACTGTGCCGAGCAGCAGGAACTGTAACCAGACCGGGAAGGCGGCAGACGCATCGGTAAACTGCGGCAGGAAGGCGACGAAGAAGATTGCGGTCTTCGGGTTCAGTACCTCGACGGTGACGCTTTCGAAGAAGGCGCGGCGCGCCGATTTGGCTTCCACGACCGGCAGGCCGCCTTCGCCGCTTGCCTTGGCGCGCATCAGCGTGAAACCCAGCCAGACGAGATAGGCAGCGCCCAGAAGCTTCACCGCCAGATACAGCGTCGGCACCGCATGAAACAGGATGGAAAGCCCGGCTGCGGCCGCAAGAACGTGGACATAACCACCGATATGAATGCCGAGCGTGGCCATGAGCCCGGCAAAGCGGCCGCGCGCCATGGTCTGGGCGGCGGCATAAAGCATAGCCGGGCCCGGGATATAGGCGAAGATCGCGGTGGTCACGAAGAAGGTCAGGAGAATGTCGAGCGATGGCATGCCTGTTACACCTCGTCTGCTGTCGCGGGCTCTTCCGTCGTCCGTTGTAGGGCCTTGCGCGGGAAAGTTGAAGGGAATTCGCGCAGGGCGCGCCGCCTAAGCGGGAACATCAGCCCGCCCGTCTCGCCCGGCCGGCTGCGTCTCAAACCGGTACCTCCTCGGCGACAGGGCGATCCGCAATCCGGGGGCTTTCCTTGAGGCCGGCCGCAACGCCTGCCCGATCTTCTGCGCTGCGGTTCTGGCTCATCTTGCGCTTGCCGTCGAGGCGGTCGATCGGCAGACGCAGGCCGATGATGCCGCGAAGCTGGGCCTTGATGAAGACAGGCGGGGCGTCGTCAACCCGCCAGGGCTCGGAGCGCCCGGCCTCGTGACGATTGGTCAGGCGGGTGACGATATCGAGCAGACGGTCCTCGTCGCTGAAGAATTCGGCCTCGCCATAGGCGTGCACGGCGACATAGTTCCAGGTCGGCACCACCTTGCCGTGCTCGCGCTTGGACGCATACCAGGACGGCGAGATATAGGCGTCTGGGCCCGAGAAGGTGGCCATGGCCTGGCCGATCGGCGCTGTCGACCCTTGTGGGTTGGCGCGGGCGACGTGGCCATAGAGCGTGCCATGGGGACCCTCGTCGCGATCAAGCAAGAGCGGCAAAGGGGTCGCCATCAGGCCGTCGGCCGTGGCGGTGACAAGGGTCGCCAGCGACGCCGCCTCGATGATGGCGTGCAGCACGCTCAGCGTCTCTTCCTTGAAGGCCGGGGGTGTGTACATGGTCTCGCTCCTTGCGCATGCCCTGTCTTAAATGCAAACTGGACTGACATGAATATCCAGTTTCCGCGTAATTCAGTGGGCCAGTTGACGATGGTGGACAGTGAGACAAGCGGTGGCGAAGCAAGCACTGGTGCCGCGCGGCGGATTTACGAGGCGCTGAGGGCGCAGATCCTCGAGGGCACCTACGGCCCCAGGGACAGACTGCCGTCGACGCGGGCTCTGGCAGCCGAGCTTGGCGTGTCGCGCACCACCGTCACTGCAGCCTACGAGCAGCTCCTATCGGAGGGCTATCTGGAGAGCCGGCAGGGCGCACGGTCGCGCGTGGCGTTGCTGAGGGACCAGGAGGCCGATCGTCCGGTGAAAGAGGAGCGTTCGAAAGCAACGCCGGAGCCCGCTGGGGCGGCGCGGCTGTCGCGCTTTGGCGCGATGCTTGGCGGCGGGCCGGCGTGGGTGCCGCCGGTTTCCCCCGGGCTGGTTGCGGATTTTCGCTACGGCGACCTGTCGGCTGCGGATTTCCCGACCGAACCCTGGCGGCGGGCAGTCAACACGGCCTTGCGACGGCGGCGCCAACGGCTCGCCTATGATGATCCTGGCGGCTCGGCGGCCCTGCGTGCAGCACTCCAGGCCTATCTCTGGCGGGCGCGGGGACTTCGCAGCGATCCCGGCCAGATCATCATCGTCAACGGCTCGCAGCAGGGGCTGGACCTTGCCGCCCGGGTGCTCGTCGATCCCGGCGATCGGGTCGCGATGGAGGATCCGGGCTATGTCATGGCGCGGCGGGTGTTTGCCGCGGCGGGTGCGGACGTCGTGCCGATTGCCGTCGACGAAGAAGGGCTGCGCACGGAGCTGATCGACGGCCTCGTTGATGCACGGCTTGCCTATGTCACGCCATCGCACCAGTTTCCGCTCGGCAGCGTGCTATCGGCGCGCCGAAGGCAGGCGCTGCTGCACTGGTCGAGATCGACCGGAGCCTACGTGATCGAGGACGATTACGATGGCGAGTATCGCTACGACATCCAGCCGATCCCGCCGCTTCAGACCATGGCGCATGCCGACAACGTCATCTATCTCGGCACGATTTCGAAGAGCCTGTCGCCGATGCTCCGGCTCGGCTACCTGGTCGTGCCGCCGTCCCTTTATCCGGCCTTTGCCGCCGCCAAGCAGCTCGTGGACCGCCATTCCCCCGTTCTTGAGCAGGAGGCGCTTGCGGCGATGATTTCGAGCGGCGCCTACGAGCGCCACATCCGCCGCAGCCGGCGCAACAACGGCCGTCGCCGTGAGGCGCTGCTCGGTGCCTTGAAGGCGGAGCTTGGCGATGCCGTGACGATATCAGGCGCTGACGCGGGCCTGCATGTGGTCGTCTGGTTCGAACGGCTGGACAAGGCCGAGGAAGGCGCGTTGATCGCGCGGGCTCGGGGCGCGGGCATCGGCCTCTATCCGGTCTCGCCGCTTTACGCTGCCGCCGATGCCGGCCATCGGCCGGACCGGGCCGGCGTGGTCATGGGCTATGCCGGCCTCGACGCGGCGGAAATCGGCAAGGGGGTGGCAGCCCTTGCGGCATTGCTGCGCTCCCCGGGCACTGAAGGCGCGCGTGCCTGAGCCCGGATCGGGATGGTTTCGACCGGGCCGCCCGTTTCATGGTGGCAGCAATCAGCTGCGCGTGCCGGTTGCGCTTGCGTCAGAGGTGCATCCGGCCCTAAAGATCAATCAGTTGGTGTGTTGCGGGGCCCTCATGAGACGTCTTTCCATCCATCCCCACCTTCATGACGTCTTCGGCGAGGAACAGCCGCCGGTCTATCTGGCGGCAATCTTTCTCTTTGGCATTGGCGTCGCCATTGCCTTTGCCGTCCTGGCCATGCCGGTTCTGTCTGCCTTGCCCTCCTGGCGGGCCGTTCTCGCCCTGATCCTCGTTGTCGACATCGCCGCCGGCTGCGTCGCCAATTTCACGCCCTCGACCAACGATTTCTATGTGGCGCGGCCGCGCAATCGCTGGATCTTCATTGCCATCCATGTGCACGTGGTGGTCATGGCGCTGCTGCTTGGCACCGGGGTCGGCCCGGCGGTTGCCGTCTGGGCCTTTACGATTGCGGCTGCCATCGCCGTCAATCTTCTGGCGGGGCATTCCGCGCAGACCTTTGTCGGCGGCCTGTTATTGTCTGTCGGGCTTGCCGGCTTGCCGCTCTTGCCCGATCTGTCGCCGGCGCTGGCGGGCGTCTTTGCTCTCTTCATGCTGAAGGTGCAGTTCAGCTTTGCGGTCGACCACTACCGCAACGTCTCGTCCTGAAATCGGTGCGCCGACATCCTTGCCTTGCATGACGCTCTTTATTAGCGTCGGGTGCAGCAAGCTCAGGAGAGACTCATGGCAGTTTCGGCGGCAGACGGGGAATTCCGCATTCCGACCTTCGACGACGTGCAGGCGGCGCGAGGCCGCATTGCCGGAATAGCCCACAGAACACCTGTCCTGACCTCGCGCACGGCGGATGCTGCGACCGGCGCCCGCCTGTTCTTCAAGGCAGAGAACCTACAACGCGGCGGCGCGTTCAAGTTCCGCGGCGCCTACAATGCCATTGCCGCCCTGCGGGAAAGTGGATCGAGGCAGGGCGTCGTTGCCTTTTCGTCCGGCAACCACGCCCAGGCGATCGCCTACGCCGCCCGCCTGCAAGGCGTGGCCGCGACCATCGTCATGCCGAGCGACGCGCCGGAAATGAAGGTGGCGGCGACGCGGGGCTATGGTGCCGACGTGGTGTTCTACGACCGCTACGCCGAGGACCGCTCGGCAATCAGCGCAAAGCTCGCGGCCGAGCGCGGCGCCGTGCTGATCGCGCCCTTCGACCATCCTGATGTGATCGCGGGCCAGGGCACTGCGGTGCTCGAGCTGATCGAAGAGGTGGGCGAGCTGGACCTGATCGTCACGCCGCTTGGCGGCGGTGGGCTCCTCGCCGGAACCGCGCTCAGCGTCAAGGAACGTTCGCCGGGTGCTGCGATCGTCGGTGTCGAGCCGGAAGCCGGCAATGACGGCCAGCAGTCGCTGCGCCAGGGCAGGATCGTCGAGATCGGCGTTCCGAAATCGATCGCCGACGGGGCGCTGACCCCGAGTATCGGCCGCCACAATTTTCCGATCATCCAGCGCACGGTTACCGACATCGTGACCGTGAGCGACGCGCAGCTTGTCGAGACCATGCGCTTTTTCGGAGAACGCATGAAGATGATCGTCGAGCCGACCGGGTGCCTTGCGGCGGCTGCCGTGCTTGAGGGCGTGCTTGCCTGCGCCGGCAAGCGTGTCGGCATTGTGCTGAGCGGCGGCAATGTCGACATGACGACCTACAGCGCGCTGTTGCGGTAGGCCCGCGACCGATCTTTGTTCGGCGCCTGCGGCGTCCGCGCACCGCCGGCCATCGGCGGTCAGTGCGGTCGGCTGCAGCGGCTCCGTCTTTCCAGTTGCCTTAAGCGGCAAAAGTGGCACACTGTGCAACGCACCGTGGCGCCGAGTGTTCAGATGCATCACGAAGGTTTCTGCAATAATCTGATTTCATAAGGGATTTTCCAGTCTGACGTTTTCAGCCGGAGTGCTGGACATGGACGAAACCAAGGGATTGCAACAGCCTTTTGACGCCTCGCGAATGCCGGGCGCGGCCAACAATTCGAGTGCTACCATCGCGCCCGGGGCGGGCGCGGCGCTCATACACAACTGGAGGGTATCGTGACGCTTGCAATCAATGACATCGCACCGGATTTCGAGGTCGGAACGACCGATGGCACGATCCGGTTTCACGACTGGATCGGCGACTCCTGGGCCGTCCTGTTCTCGCATCCGAAGGACTTTACGCCGGTCTGCACGACCGAGCTTGGCTACATGGCCCGCATCAAGCCGGAATTCGACCGGCGCGGCGTCAAGATCATCGGCCTTTCGGTCGATCCGCTCGACCGTCACGCCGGCTGGGCGGCCGATATCGAGGAAACGCAAGGCCATGCGCCGAACTTCCCGATGATCGCCGACGTCGACTACACCGTCTCGAAGCTCTACGGCATGCTGCCCGCGCCGGTCTCCGGCGACCCGACGCAGCGCACGCCCGCTGACAACCAGACGGTGCGCAACGTCTTCGTCGTCGGCCCGGACAAGAAGATCAAGCTGATCCTCATCTATCCGATGACGACCGGCCGCAACTTCGACGAAGTGCTGCGTGTCATCGACTCGCTGCAGCTGACGGCCAAGCACAAGGTGGCGACGCCGGTGAACTGGAAGCAGGGCGACGACGTGATCATCGCCGGCTCGGTCAGCGACGACGACGCCCGCAAGGTCTATCCGGACGGCTGGAAAGCGCCGAAGCCCTATATCCGCATCGTGCCGCAGCCGAAGGGCTGAGGCGGTCACTCGGCAAAGGGTGAGGGCGCAGAGCCCCTCATCCGCGCGGTGAGGGAGCCCCTCATCCGCCTGTCGGCACCTTCTCCCCGCAGGCGGGGAGAAGGGGATTTGCGGCGCCCGCCCGGCTCTTCCTCCTCCAGCGGTTGGAGGGTCCAGTCGGGGCGGCCGCCGTATAAAATTGGCTCTCTCCGCAGAGGGAGAGGAGACGCTCGGGCGTGCGGCAACGTCCCTTCGCCCCGGCTGCGGGGAGAAGGTGCCGGCAGGCGGATGAGGGGCAGCTAGCCTCCCTCGAAATGCCGGACGGCGCCCCAAGAAGGAAGCCGCGATATCGTCAGGCAAGGAGCCGCCGATGATCTTCCGTCAATTGTTCGACAGCGTATCCGGCACCTACACCTATCTCATCGCCAGCCGCCAGGGCGGCGAGGCGCTGATCATCGATCCGGTGCTCGAAAAGGTCGAGCGCTACCTGCAGCTCGTGCGCGAGCTCGATCTCAAGCTGGTCAAGGCGGTCGACACGCATCTTCATGCCGATCATATCACCGGTCTCGGGGCGCTGCGCGACCAGACGCATTGCATCACCGTCATGGGCGAGCAGACGGCGGCCGATGTCGTCTCGATGCGGGTGGCGGAGGGCGACCGGGTGTCGATCGAGGGCCTCAGCCTCGACGTGCTCTATACGCCCGGCCATACGGACGATTCCTATTCCTTCCTGATGGGCGGCGACCTGGGCAGGCGGGTGTTTACCGGCGACACGCTGCTCATCCGCGGCACCGGGCGCACGGACTTCCAGAACGGCGACCCGCGCCAGCAATATGACTCGATCTTCAACAAGCTGTTGAAACTGCCCGAGGAAACGTTGGTCTACCCGGCGCATGACTACAAGGGCGACACGGTCTCGACCATCGGCGAGGAGAAGCGTTTCAATCCGCGCCTGAGGGTCAAGTCGGTCGACGAATATGTCGACCTGATGAACAACCTCAACCTGCCAAACCCGAAAATGATGGACGTGGCGGTGCCGGCCAACGTCCACATCGGCCTGCACCAGGACGAGATTGCGCGCCGCGGCTGGGCGCTTTCGGCCAAGGAAGCGCTGGCGCTGTGCGGTCACGCCAAAATCGCGCTGGTCGATCTGCGCGAAAGGGCGGAGCGCGAAAAGCACGGTATCATTCCCGGATCGCTGCATGCGCCCTATCCGGACCTTGCGCAAAACGTCGTTGCCGGCGGCATGCTGCATGAACTGGCCGAGGCGACGGGCAAGCGCATCGTCTTTTACTGTGCCTTCGGCGAGCGCTCGGCGATGGCGGTGGAGGCGGCGCAGCAGGCGGGCATCTTGAGCGCCTGCCATATCGAAGGCGGGATTGCCGCCTGGAAGAGGGTGGACGGCCCGGTAACGCATTGATGCCGACGCATCGACGCCGACGCATCGACGCTTGTCCGTTGATGCTTGCTCATTGTTTCTGGCGCATTGACGCCGGTGGAATGCGCGCCATCTCCTATGGAAGCGTCGAGGCAATGAAGGCAGGGGTCAGGTCATGCAACGGTTTTCCTTAAGCGTCGTCAGGGAGTTCGAGGCCGATAGCGCCGAAGAAGCGGCCTTGCTGATGTACCAGTTTCTGACCCGTGAGCCGGCGCCGCTGTCCTTTGCTGTCACGGACGAGACCGGCAACGTGACCCAGCTGACGCTCGACCGGGAAAAGGCGGACGAATTCGCCAGCGTCGACCACACGGCGGACCCCGGCAACTGGTGATGCGGTGACGGCTGCCGCTAATCACGAAATGGACATTTTCGGTTGAAATGTCTCGGCTGTTCTCGTTAATCGTGCCCGCGCCCGGTTCGGGCTGCCGGAGGAAACCAGCCTTGTTCATCGCCCATCTGCCGGCCGGCTATCTGCTGAGCCGCCCATTTGCCCGTCGCCGTCCGCAGCAGGCACGTGCAATCGTTGCGGTCGGGCTTCTCTTCTCCGTGCTGCCGGATTTCGACCTCGCCTATTTCTACCTCATCGACCAGAGACGCACGCCGCATCACGACTACTGGGTGCACATGCCGGCCTTCTGGCTCGCGCTGGCGGCGATCGCGGCCCTTGTCCTTTGGGCGAGCGGGCAGCGCCGGCAACTGATCCTCGTCGGCGTTGGCCTCGCCAGCGTGCTCATGCATCTCGTGCTGGATTCGGTTGCCGCCGACATCAGCTGGCTGCAGCCGTTCTCGGACCTGCGTGTGAACCTGGTGCATGTGCCGGCGCTCTACAAACCCTGGTACCTCAACTTCCTGCTGCACTGGACCTTTGCACTGGAACTGCTGATCGCGACTGTGGCGGCCGGTTTTGCCGTGCGCGATTTCAGGGCCTGGCGTGCGGTCGAATCCACGGCCGCCTGAGACGAGCGAAACAAGGCTTCAGAATGCGCGATCGCGAAAACGATCGCTTAAGGAATTTATCATACCAATAGCTACAATTCGCATGGATCCATTTCCGATTTGTTAGTTATGAGGTTCTGATTCCCCATGTCTGGCCTGCCATCCCTTTTCCCTTCCGATGCCAAATCCATTCTCGACGCGATCAACCGGTCGCAGGCGATCATCGAATTCGATCTCGACGGCAACATCCTCACCGCCAACGAGAACTTCTGCCGGGCCATGGGCTATGAGCTGAAGGAAATCGTCGGTCGTCATCATCGTATGTTCGTCCTGGCGGAAGAGGCGGCGTCGAGCGCCTACCGCGACTTCTGGGCACGTCTTGCCCGCGGCGAATTCGACAGCCAGCAATACAAACGCGTCGGCAAGGGCGGTCGCGAAATCTGGATCGAAGCCTCCTACAACCCGGTGTTCCGCGGCAGGAAGCCCTACAAGGTGGTCAAGTTCGCAACCGACATCACCGCGACGAAGGCCAAGAGCGCCGACGACCAGGGCAAGATCGACGCTCTGTCGCGCGCCCAGGCGGTCATCGAGTTTACGCCATCGGGCGAGATCATTACCGCCAACGAAAACTTCCTTTCGACGATGGGCTATGAGCTGAGCGAGATCGTCGGCCGGCATCACTCGATGTTCTGCGAGGCGGGCTATGCGCACTCGCCCGACTATGCCGCGTTCTGGCGGGATCTGGCATCCGGGCGCTTCGTCACCGACCAGTTCATGCGCATCGGCAAGGGCGGGCGCACGGTCTTCATCCAGGCCTCCTACAACCCGATCCTCGACGATGCAGGGCGGGTGTCGAAGGTCGTGAAGTTTGCCGTCGACGTCTCCGATCGCGTCTTTGCGGTCAAGGAGATCGGCGCCGGGCTCGGGCGTCTTGCCGAATGCAACATCCGCATGACCCTGGACGAGCCGTTTGCCGGTGACCTCGAAGGCCTTCGCCGCGACTTCAACACCTCGATCGGCATGTTCCAGGAAACGCTTTCGGCCGTGCTCGGCCAGACCCGGGAACTCAACGCCAACAGCCATGAGATGAAGGATGCCGCCGAGCATCTTTCCGAGCGCACCCGCCAGCAGGCGGCAGCGCTCGAGCAGACGTCGGCGGCACTCGACCAGGCGACGGCGACCGTGCGCACCTCGACGGAGAACACCCACGAGACCCGCACGCTGGTGCAAAACGCGCGCCAGTCCGCTCACGCCTCGTCCGACGTCGTGCGTGATGCGGTCACGGCGATGCAGCGCATCAAGTCGGCGTCGGAAGAAATCAGCCAGATCATCGGCGTGATCGACGAAATCGCCTTCCAGACCAATCTTTTGGCGCTGAACGCCGGCGTCGAGGCCGCACGCGCAGGGGAGGCCGGCAAGGGTTTTGCCGTCGTCGCCTCGGAAGTTCGCGAGCTTGCGCAGCGCTCTGCCAAGGCCGCCAAGGAGATCAAGGCGCTGATCCACAACTCGGTATCCGAAGTCGCCGAAGGTGTGCGCCTCGTCGGCGATACCGGTGCCGCGCTGAAGGAAATCGAGGACTATGTCGCAGCGATCGACACCCGTATCGAGGCGATCGCGACGGCTGCCACCGAGCAGGCGGCAGGTCTTGGCGACATCAACGCTGCGGTCAACGACATCGACGCCATGACCCAGAAAAACACCAGCATGGTCAAGCGCACCGCCGACGTCAGCGTGCAGCTGGCGGAGGGGGCGCAGCGACTGACCGAACTGGTCAATCGCTTCCAGCTCAACCGCCGCACTGAGCGGCGCGAGGCCGGCACGTCGGCAGCAAACCGCGGGATCGGCGACCGGCGTCGGGCAACCGACGCACAGGCCGCCTGATGGAGGCGGGGTCGGACATGCAGGGTGTCCGGCCCCGCTCCCTCCAAGCCTCTTCGGGTCCAAGCAATTTTTGGGCTCAGATCTCTCCCGGTCTGGGCCTCTTCGGGTCGGTGAAACGGCTAGCGCTCCGTGACCGCGCCGCGCGCGGGGAGCACGAGCAGGGTCGGTAGACGTCCTCTTGAAGCGCAACGTGTGATCGTCTGTCGTTGACGAAAGCCGCCGATCTATGCATCCTGCCGGCCAGTACCAAGAGCCTGCCAACAACGATTACAAACCCGGGCTCGAGGCCGGCCGTTGCAGAGCCGTTGGCGCCTGCCGCCCGGCGCACGAAACACTGACACGACACACCGACAAGACGCATTCCTGATACGCATTCACGACGTCATTCGCATCGATTGTTCGAGGCCGGAGGGGACTGTGAAGGGAAAGCCGAGGTTTCTGCCAGCCATGCTGGCCGCAATGCTTGCCGCGTCCGTGGCCCTGCCTGCCGCGGCGGCCGATCTGGTGATCGCCATGCCGAACTGGCCGTCGGGCCAGGCAACGGCCAATATCTTGAAAGTCGGTATCGCCAAGAAGTTCGGGCTGGACGCCGAGGTCAAGGAGCTCGGCACGCTCAACGCCTTCGTCGGCTTCGAGACCGGCACGGTCGATATCCAGCCGGAAGTCTGGCGGCCGAATTTCGAGGATGTCGTTCGCAAATACGTGACTGAAAAGGGCGTCGGCAAGCTGACCGAGCGCAGCGTGCCCGCCTGGCAGGGGCTCTGCGCGACGCCGGAGGCCGCCAAGACCATCAAGACGGTCGCCGACCTCAGCGACCCCGAAAAGACCAAGATCCTCGACACCGACGGCGACGGCAAGGGCGAGATGTGGATCGGCGCCCAGACCTGGCTTTCGACCGGCATCGAGCGGGCTCGGGCGGCCGGCTACGGTTATGGCGAGAGCCTGACGCTGTTTGAGGCGGAGGAGGAAGTGGCGATGGCGGCGGTGGACGCCGCGGTCGCGACCGAGCGGCCGATGGTGTTTTACTGCTACGCGCCGCACCATGTGTTCGAGCTGCACCAGATTGCCCGGCTCGAAGAGCCGCCGCACGATGCCGCCAAGTGGAAGATCCTGCCGCCGAGCGATCCGCTCTGGGTTTCGAAGTCGAGCGCCTCGACCGCCTGGGAGGCGGCGCATTTCCAGATCGCCTATGCGTCCGCCTTCGGCAAGAAGCATCCTGACGTCGCGAAGTTCCTCGAGAAGGTGGATTTCTCGCCGGAGGAAGTGACGAAGATGAGCTATGCGCTGGAGGTCGAGCGGCAGGCGCCTGCCGACTACGCCAGGAAATGGGCCGAAGACAATGCGGCCCGCATCGACGGGTGGGCGAAACCATGACCAACGGACCTGACACCAGCAGCGCCGATCGTTCCAAGTCTCGCGCCCGCCGTCTCGGCATCGGCTTCCTTGCCGCCGTCCTCTGCCTCGGGCCGCTGGCGGCCCTTGCCCAGACCCAGATCTACGATGCCCGCACCAAGAAGTGGGTCGACTACGACAAGAAGAAAGCGCGGCAGTATTTCGCCCGCACCAACCAGGTGCCGGAGGCATTCCGCCGCCAGGTGGTGCCGTTCCGCACGGCCGAAAAGCCGGGCACGATCATCATCGACGGCAACCAGCATTTTCTCTACCTCGTCCAGCCCGGCGGGCAGGCGGTCCGCTATGGCATCGGCGTCGGGCGCGAAGGCTTCGGCTGGGCCGGCATCGTGCGCGTCGGGCGCACGGCGGAATGGCCGACCTGGACGCCGCCGGCCGAAATGGTGGCGCGCGACCCGAATGCGGCCAAGTGGGCGGCCGGCATGCCCGGCGGCCCGGACAACCCGCTCGGCGCCCGCGCGCTCTATCTCTATGAGGGCGACCAGGACACGATCTACCGTATCCACGGCACGGTGGAGCCCTGGACGATCGGCCTCGACGTCTCGTCGGGCTGCATCCGCATGAACAATGACGACATCGTCGACCTGCATTCGCGGGTGGAGATCGGCGCCAAGGTCATCGTGCTGATGCAGGGGGCCGCACTCTACAAGGGCGTTTGAACGCGGACGTTTGACCAAACGCCGCCCGAAAAGGCGGCGAGATGCTTGTCGGCTGGCTGCAGGGGACAATGGCGGCCATTCGATCCCACAGGAAACCAAGGCCAGATAATCAAAGGGGAGATCACGCGGTGAGCCAGGGGATGTTGCGTTCGAAGGGTTTTGTTGCGGCCACCTTGGCGCTTGCCATGATCAGCGGCTGCCAGTCGCCGCCGAAGCCGGAGGACATGGCGCGCACCAGCCTGCAGACGGCGCCCGCCGACCTGCAGCTTTTGTGCGCCCACGCGGTTGCCGGTGCTGCACAGGTCGACAGCACCAAGGTCCTGCCGACGAGCTCGCGCGCGCTCGACGCGGCCTCCTACAGCGTCGACCTCGACGCCGGCGGCCGCAAGTTCAACTGCATCGTCGACACTGCGGGCAGCGTGAAATCGGTGACGCCGGCCGGCTGAGGGCTGCGACGTCACGCGACATCAGCGTACACCTTTATCCTTTGAAATCATCTGGCGCCGACAGCCGGTCGCGGCGGCCTTGTTCGGTGATCCGGGTGGAAGGTCGCAGAGCGCCTGAGGCTTCTCATGTGCGCGTTTGAACGGGCTGCGGCGCACCCTTGGCCGACACTTTGGCCCTGGGGTCGATTGTCGAGCGGCAAAAGCTTCCTGGAATTGCTCTAGTCGCCGAGGTTGAACAGCGTCGATGGATCGGCCGCGATCGGAGGCGCATAGAAGGTCAGCCGTGTCGCGTCCATGAAAAGCAGCGGCTGAACCATCTCTCCGGCAAGGTCGGTGATGCGGTCCTGCAGATCACGCACCCGGTCTTCGTTCTCGGCAGCGAGATCCTTTGTCTCTGACGGATCGGTCGCAAGGTCGAACAGTTCGATCCTTTGCGGCAGCGCCGCCTTCCAGACGAGCTTCCAGTTGTCCTTGCGCACGGCGCCTGCCAGCGGATCGATATTGTAGACGATCTCCGTGCGTGGTGACGGCGTGCCTTCTGTCAGCGATGTCCAAAGGTTGATGCCGTCGAGAGGCTTGTTCTCGTCGAGCGGCGCGCCGGCTGCTGCCGCCAGCGTCGGGTACATGTCGACCACATGGACCATGCCGCGGACTTTTCCCGGCCTGATCATCTTTGGCCAGTTGGCGAGGGCCACAACCCTTGTGCCGCCCTCGTAGAGCGTGCCCTTGCCGTCGCGGTAGGGGCCGTTGTCTGCCGGCAACGCACCGCTGATCTTGCTGTCGCCAGCAAAGAGCGAGCTCGTCACGCCGCCGTTGTCGCTGTGAAAGACGATCAGCGTGTTGTCGCGTATGCCGCGTTTTTCAAGCGCTGACAGAAGCTTGCCGACGCCGTCGTCGATGACGGAGATCATCGCCGCATAGGCGCGGCGGTTCTCGTCGGCAATGTGCTTGTAGCGGTCGAGATACTCTTGCGGCGCCTGGAACGGCGTATGCGGGGCGGTGAAGGCAAGATAGAGAAACAGCGGCGCTGCAGGGTCGTGGCCTTCGACGACGCGCACCGCCTCGTCGCTGAAGAGGCTGTTGTCGAAGCCGGTCTCTTCAAGCGGCTTGTTGCCGCGGTACCAGTCCTTCACGCCGTGCGACGAATGTTTGAAGTGATCGATTTCGCCGACCAAAGCGCCGTAAAACGTGTCGAAGCCGCGCTGTTTCGGCCAGTACTCCGCCTTGGCGTGGCCGAGATGCCATTTGCCGACGAGCGCGGTCCTGTAGCCGGCGTCCTTCATGGCCTGGGACAGCAGATATTCGTCAAGGGCCAACCCGTAGGATCCGGCGGCGGGGATCACGCCGGTCTGCAGGCCATAGCGCAAGGGGTAGCGGCCGGTGAGGAAAGCCGCCCGCGTCGGTGTGCACATCGGCTGGGCGTAGAACGCGTCGAAGACCGCGCCCGTCTCAGCCAGCTTGTCGAGGTTCGGCGTCCTGATGTCGGAGCCGCGAAAGCCGACATCGGCCCAGCCGAGGTCATCGGCGATAATGTAGACGATGTTTGGCGGTCTCGTGCCGTTGGCGCGGGCAGGGGCGGGAGAGAGGCCGCCGATACCTGAGGGTATGCCGGCCGCAAGGGCGATCGCCGCCGCGCCGCCGAGCAACGCCTGCCGACGGGTCAGGCCCTTCCTGTTCCTGGTCGCTCCAACCGTTTCGAGGTCGCGTGCGTTCGCATCTGCGTGGCTCGCGTGCAGTTCAGACATGCGCACCCCCTGGAAAATCGATCCGCCGGACGGCGGATTTTGTCTATTCGATCATTCTAATATCTACACCTCCCGGTAGCGCCGTCAATCGGTTTGGAGCGCAGCTGCGGGTCGGGTTTTGCCTGACGCCAGTTCCGCCGCCGGACGGTTGGACGGACGTGAAAAGGCGCCGGCTGGCGTCAACGGACGCCTTGGCCGACAGGCCGGAGATGGAAGGGAAATCAAGCCGTTCGGTTGCCGCAATGAACGGCTGTTGTTCACGACGCCATGCGACGGAACAACGAGAACGTCATTGTGCGTTGCGGAAATAACATTGCTGCAAGGCAATAATAGCGTCGAGTAATATTCGCGCGTTTCGAGTATATCCTCGAATTTTTCTTCCAAATCCGAAAGATATGTGCTCTCATAGGTTTAGTTGGAAGGAGGATATGCCATGCTCTCGTTCTTCGAGCATTTTGCACTTTTCGACGCCATTATCGTAGCCGCGATCTGCACGCTTCTGATCCTGAGTTACTTCAGCCGAGAGGCGTAGGGCTGAAGGACCGACGAGGCCGAATGCGGCAGGCAGGATCGGAACGCGGCAAGCAGGATCAATAGCTCTTGCCGATGCGGGGAGCAGCAGGGCAATGCCCGGCTTCCGGCTTCCGGCTTCCGGCTTCCGGCTTCTGGCTTCCGGCTTCCGGCTTCTGGCTTCCGGCTTCTGGCTTCCGGCTTCTGGCGGCAGCTTTCGGCGGGCGGCTTCAGGCCGGGCGCATTGCCTCGACATATAGCCAGCGCGTCGGTTCGCTGTCGTAGCCGCCACCGTCTGCCTCGCCGATCTTGACATCCGACCAGCCGGCCTCTTCGAGAAGGCTGCGCAACCCTTCGGCCGAGGGATAATTGTAGTAGCGCCCGAAGCGGTCGTGCCCTTCCGCTTCCCCGGCCTTGAAGCTTGCGTGCAGAAAACCGCCTGGCTTCAGTGACCGGCGAACGCGCATGAGCACATCGGCAAGCTCGGTGCGCGGCACGTGCAAGAGCGACGCCTCGGCCCAGATGCCGTCGAAACGATCTAGCCAAACAATCTCCTGAAACCGGATGACCTCGACCTTGCGGCCGATGCGGATTTCAGCCTCGCGCGCCAGCTCCTGCGAGCCGTCGCAGGCGGTGATATCGAGCCCGGCTTCAAGCATTGCGAGGCTGTCATGCCCACCGCCGCAGCCGAGATCGAGCACGGTGGCGCCGGGCGGGAGCCGATGCACGAAGGCGGCGAGCCGCGCGGTCGGCGGCTTGCGGTCGCGTGCGGCATAGGTCGCGGCATGATCGCGGTAGAAGGCGAGGGTGTCGTCGGGATCAGGGCTTGCCATCGCGGCTCTTTCTATCGGGTGCATCAAAGATGTAGCGGAAAGCGACGCGCCTCGCAGCTCTAGCGTGGTGCGTCTTCTTCGTTCCTTCCTGTCGAACCGTCGGAGCCACTCCCACGATCCGGGGAGACCGATCGCGGCGAATCTGCTTGCTTCGCCGGCACGGTTCCCGGTCTTGCGACCCGGACGATCAGCGACCAGATCTGCGCTGTGGGGAGAGATGACGCCATGAACGATTTCGCGCCGCGGGCAAGGATGCGCCTTTTCGCGTCGGTCTTCATTCTTTCGGCTTTGTTCAGCAATGCGGCGGTGGCCGATGGCGAGCGCGATCCCCGATCCGACCTGCCCTTGGGGTACGAGACTTTCAATGCGCTGCTGGACGCACTGGGGCAGAAGGTAAACGGCGAACCTGCCGCGATGGCGGGCGAACTGCGCGCGCTGGGCTTCAGTTGCGATGTCAATTCCGGAACTTTCCTGTGCGTGCGCTTCAGCTGCCGACGCGGCGTCGCTCTGAGGCAGGGAGCAAGGTTGCAATGGACGGTCAGCCAGGATCGACGTCGGGCTGGCGGCTATGCCGGCCTTCCTCTTGATTTCACCGCAACGCGTGGCTGCGTTCCGGAGACGGAGCGGGAAGCGGCACAGAAGCAGTTTCTCTCCGGCCACAGTGTCCCATGGCGCGCGTATCCATGAGGGAAGGAGGACGGCCAATCCAAGGTCAGCGCTTGTCGATCTACGGCAGCGGCTGCCGCATGTTGCGGATGACGACGGTTGGGCAGATGTTCTATCGCGCCCCACGCCTCATCGTCCGGCAGGAGCGCGTCACCGGCGCCATCGTGCTCGGGCTCGGTTTCCGCTTGCTCTTTTCCGGCGGTGCGGGCGCATCGGCGGTGCGGAGCTGAAGCCGCCCCCGCGCGGTTTTGCCGGGCGGGGGCGGGAAGGGGTTGGCATCAAAGCCTACTGCTTGGTGTTCGACAGCTGGTTCATAATTTCGTCGAGGTTGAAGCTTGCCGGCTTTTGTCGGATCGGGAATTCCTTGAAGCTCGACAGCCATTGCGCAACCACCGCCTGCGAGGGGACGGCGACGAAGGCGCGGTCGAAGAACCACTTTTCGTATTCCATCGATTCATCGCCGCGCTCGAACGGATCCGCCCTCAGGTTGAAGAGTTTCGGCGCGCGCAGATTGGTGAACTCTTCGCGCCAGACGCCGATGCCGGTGCTGCGCTGTTCCTTGAAGACCACCTTCCAGTCCTGGACGCGGACGGCAACCAGTTCGCCGTCGTCGTTCCAGTAAAGGAAATCGCGCCGCGGTCCGTCGTTCACCTCGCCGCGGAAGAAGGGCATGAGGTTGTAGCCGTCGAGATGGACCTTGAAGGTCTTGCTGCCGGCCTGATAGCCGGTCTTGCACTTGGCGACGACATCCGGCTCGCCGGCGGCAGCGCAGAAGGTGGGGATCAGATCATAGTGCGAGAACACTTCGTTGTAGACGGTGTTCGGCTTGATCACGCCCGGCCAGCGAATGCAGGTGGGCACCCGGTAGCCGCCTTCCCAGTTGGTGGCCTTTTCGCCGCGGAACGGCGTGTTGCCGCCGTCCGGCCAGCTCATCACCTCGGCGCCATTGTCGGTGGTGTAGACGACGATGGTGTTTTCGACGAGACCGAGATCGTCGAGCTTCTTTAAGAGCTCGCCGACCATGCCGTCATGCTCGACCATGCCGTCCGGGTAGACGCCTTTGCCGGTCTTGCCCGCGGATTCGGCTTTCAGGTGGGTGTTGACGTGCATGCGGGTGGAGTTGAAGTAGCAGAACCAGGGTTTCTGGGCGTTGTGCTGGCGGTCGATGAAATCGAGCGCTGCCGCCAGGAATTCGCCGTCGACCGTTTCCATGCGCTTCTTGGTCAGCGCGCCCGTATCCTCGATGCGGCCGTCGGCGAAGGAGTGGATGACGCCACGGGGGCCAAAGCGCTTCTTGAATTCCGGGTTCTTCGGGTAGTCGGGGTTCTCCGGCTCTTCCTCGGCGTTGAGGTGGTAGAGGTTGCCGAAGAACTCGTCGAAGCCGTGATTGGTCGGCAGGAACTCGTCCTTGTCGCCCAGATGGTTCTTGCCGAACTGGCCGGTGGCATAGCCCTGCGCCTTCAGCAACTCGGCGACGGTCGGGTCTTCCGGCTGCAGGCCGAGATCGGCGCCTGGCAGGCCGACCTTGGTGAGGCCCGTGCGGATCGGCGACTGGCCGGTGATGAAGGCGGCGCGGCCGGCGGTGCAGCTCTGCTCGCCATACCAGTCGGTAAACATCGCGCCTTCATTGCCGATGCGGTCGATGTTGGGGGTTCGATAGCCCATCATGCCACGGTGATAGATGCTTGGGTTAAACCAGCCGATATCGTCGCCCATGATCATCAGGATGTTCGGCTTGCCACCGGCGGCCGGCGTGGTGGATTGCTGCGCCTGGGTGGCGGTTGCCGAAACCGTGAGGGCGGCTGCGGCCAGCGCACTGCCGCCGAGCAGGAGGTCGCGGCGGCTGACGCTCAGGTGGTCGCCTTGCGGTTCGTTCTGTCTGCTATCGCTTACCGGATGCTTGCTCATGACACATTGCTCCATATCGGCGGGGATAACCGCGGCTTGGACTGACGAAAGGCAATCGGTGGTCGGCGGCGATCCTGCGCCGCCCGCGTGCGGGGAGCAAGGATGTAACAGTTACGTTGCGCCTTGCCTCGCCGCCGGCGGCAGGGCGCGCGGCTCTAACTAACGTTGCGTGAGGCATTTGACGTCGCGTGCAAAGCCGAAAATCGGACGAATTTAGGTCAATAATGTTGACATAAATTAGCCGCCGTGATCCTGTCGCTGGACCGTCCGGAGCGTTCCGTTCTCAAGTGGGTCGCTTGAGGCGAAAAGATGCTCTAGAACGACAAGAATGGAGCTTCCTTCGTGCGTTCATGGTAACGCATGGCGCTCTAAACGACGTGGTGGAGGCGGAGAACCGCTTTCCGCACCAATAATCTCTTGAGGAAACACCCCATGCTGGATTGGGAACATATCTTCGCGACGCGCTCGAGCCGGATGCGCGCCTCGGAAATCCGCGAACTGTTGAAACTGCTCGATCGCCCCGACATCATCTCGTTTGCCGGCGGCATTCCCGATCCTGCGCTGTTTCCGGACGCCGAATTCAAGGACGCCTATGCGGAGATCTTTTCCGGCCCGGCCGTGAGCGCTGCCCTGCAGTATTCGGTGAGCGAAGGCTACAAGCCGCTGCGCGAATGGCTCGCCAAGGAGATGGAAAAAATCGGCATTCCGGCCGGTGCCGACAACATCTTCATCACATCGGGCTCGCAGCAGGGCCTCGACTATATCGGCAAGCTGTTCCTGTCGCCCAACGATACGGCGCTCGTCACCTGGCCGACCTATCTCGGCGCGCTGCAGGCGTTCAACGCCTACGAGCCGACCTATGACCAGCTGAACCCCAACGGCAACCGCACGCCGGAAGCCTACCGCCAGGCGGCAACGGACGCCGGCGGCCGCGTCAAGTTTGCCTATCTCTCTGCCGATTTCGCCAACCCGACCGGCGAAACCGTCGACCGGGCAGGGCGCGAGCGCGTGCTGGCACTGGCCGAAGAACTCGACATCGCCGTCATCGAAGACGCGGCCTACCAGTCGCTGCGCTACGACGGCGAGCCGGTGCCGCCGATCCTTGCGCTCGAAATCGAGCGCAAGGGCGACATCAACAACACCCGCACGATCTATTGCGGCTCGTTCTCAAAGACGCTCGCCCCCGGCCTTCGCGTCGGCTGGGTCTGCGCCTCGGAAAAGGTCATCCGCAAGCTGGTGCTCTTGAAGCAGGCGGCCGACCTGCATTCCTCGACCATCAACCAGATGGCGATCTGCACCGTTGCCGAGCGCGGCTTCGACCAGCAGGTGGCCAAGATCCACAAGGTCTACAAGCACCGCCGCACCGCCATGCTGGCAGCGCTCGAGAAGTACATGCCCGAGGGCGTTTCCTGGACGAAGCCGGAAGGCGGCATGTTCGTCTGGGTGACGCTGCCCAAGGGCATGGACGGTGCCGAGCTGCTGGCAAAGTCGATCGAGACCGCCAAGGTCGCCTTCGTGCCGGGCCGTGCCTTCTTTGCCGACGGATCGGGCGAAAACACGCTGCGCGTCTCCTTCTCCTGCGCCAACGACAAGATGATCGACGAGGGCATCCGCCGCCTCGGCGATCTCATCCGCGGCGAAGCGGCGGCACTCGCTGCTTAAGGCCTCTGGTCGTTCGTTTCTTGAAGACGCGCTCGCTCCTGCGGGCGCGTTTTCTTTTGTCTGGTAAAACCTTCGTGTTTTAGTCAAGATGACGCATTGCTCGATGCGGACCTTTCCGGTAGACAGATTTCCGTGACATGACCGGGCGTATCCCGGCCACGTAAGCGTTAACGTCACTCAACGCGTATGATCGATCGGCTTGAAGCGGCTTCGATCTGCGCGACTGTGTCCTGCGGATCGAGGTTGAAAGCCTCAAAGGACACAAATGGACATCTCTCACAGCTACTCCCAATTCTCCCCGCCGCGCATCGAGCGTGTTCGCCATGAGCTGAAGCGTCGGTCGCTCGTCGTCTCCGGTATCGAGCAGGTGACGCCGGGCATGCTCCGGATCACGCTTTCCGGCGACGACCTCGCGGATTTCGTCAGCCTCGGGGCGGACGATCACATCAAGATCTTCGTGCCCGGCGCTGACGGCACCATGGAGATGCGGGACTATACACCGCGCCGCTACGACAACGATGCGCGCCTGCTGGCGCTCGATTTCGCGCTGCACGAGGCGGGACCCGTGACGGCCTGGGCGATGAAGGCAAAGGTCGGCGATCCCCTGGAGATCGGCGGGCCGCGTGGCTCGGCGGTGATCTCGGGCGATGTCGAACGCCTGCTTCTGATCGGCGACGAAACGGCACTGCCGGCGATCGGCCGACGGATCGAGGAGGCGAAGGCCGGCCAGCGGATCGTCAGCATCGCAGCTGTGACCGGGCCGGACGAACGCCAGAGCTTCCGCACCGAGGCCAGCCTCACATCCCACTGGGCCTATCGCCCGCTGGAGGCAGCAAGCGATCCCGCAGCACTGCTTGCGGCGGTGCGATCGGTGGCGCTCGAACCCGGCACCTTCGTCTGGATCGCAGCCGAAGCCTCGGTGACGCGGGCGATCCGCTTTCACTTCGTCGCCGAACGCGGGCTGCCGCTTCCCTGGTTGAAAGCCTCCGGCTACTGGGTCAAGGGCAAAGCGGACAGCACCGAGAAGTTCGAGTAGGCGCGTCCTTAGCGAACGGATGGCCAAGCGGTTCGAAGAACCGTGCGGCCCTTCCCTGGAGCGTCGCGCGTCGATGCCCAAGGATTTTTGCGTCCTCTGGCGTGGGGCTGGCACCCCACCCGACGGGAAAACTGTCGGGCGGCGGCGTCGGGCAATTGCCTTGCGCTCAAGAGTCAGAACATGTCGCATCCGGTGGCGCGATGATGATCCCGCCGGTTCGGGACGGTCGTGCCCGGTTGTTCGCTTCAAAGGGCAGGGCAGGTTTGGACCTTATCGACGATCAAGCGCAATCCGATCAGCCGACGCCGCGCATGCTTGCCTGGGCGCGCAATTCTGCCGCCTACCGTCTTTCGCGGCAGATGATGACGGAAAAGCAGCTCTTTGACGCCATTTCGCGCAAGGCGCGGGAGAAGTTCGAGGAGATCAGCGTGGCCCAGGTGGAGTTGCTGGCGGCTGCCGCCGTCACCTTCGCCTATGACAACGGCGCGCTCAACGATCAGGCCTATGCCGAGTTCAAGACCCGTTCGGCGGTGCGCGGAGGCAAGTCGAAGCGGGTGATCGCGCAGAAACTCTCCGAAAAGGGCGTCGCCAAGGACGCTGTGGCTGCAGCCGTGGCCGAGGTGGACGACCTCTATGCCGCCGTCGCCCTTGCCCGCAAGCGCGCCTTCGGGCCGTTTCGCAAGGTGGATGTCGACGAGAAGCGCACGGCCAAGGAGCTTTCAGCCTTCGCCAGGGGTGGCTTCAGCTTCGAGATCGGCAAGAAGGTTTACGCGATGTCGCGCGAAGAGGCCGAAGACATCCTGGTTGGCGGGCGTGCGCTTTGACGCCAGGCCGCGCGCGCTCGCAGGCTATTTGAAAGTACGCAATTCCGGACGCAAAACCGTTTCACACTTTTGCTGGAATTGCTCTAAGCGCGCTTCAGCGCCGGGTCGTCGAGTGCGGGATTGTAAAACAGCGACAGCGTCAGGCTGCGGGCGATGCGCTCGGCCGTTGCCATGAACCAGGCCTTGGCCTCGAGGGTTGGCGCGATATCGTCGAGCGTCGCGGAGAAGAGTTCCAGCCATTTCGGGAAGAGGTCCGGCGTCATGTTGGCCACGCCCGTATGCGCCTGCACCGGCTTGCCGCCATAGGCGCCGGTGCGGAAGGCGACGGCCGACCAGAAGCCCTTCATCTTTTCCATGTGCTCCGGCCAGCGCCCGGCAAGCCTGGCGTCAAAGACCGGCCCAAGGTCTGGATGGGCAAGCACACGCGCATAGAACGTATCGACCAGATGGCTGACGAAGGCCTCGTCGATGCCGATTGCCTGCATTTCTCTTTCCGCACGCTCGCGGAGTGCTGCGACATGCGCGGGGCGGCCCTGCAATTCGTTGTTCATCTCGTAACCTTCAGCTTTGGCTCCGACCATATAGGCATTCGGATGGCCGTGCCAAAGGCTGAACGGGCGGTTGCGGCAATCTGTCTGCGGTGACGATCAGCGTTGACGCCTGGCGCCGTAACGGGTGCGGCCCCACACGTCGTAACTGTTACGTACTTGGACAGCCACTCCCTCAAGCGCATCATCCGCACGGTCCTAGACAGCAGTGCGTTTCCGATCGCCTTAACAAGGAGAGTACGATGAGCATGCGTGACGATAACAAGGCCAATCCTGCGATGGCCGAGAACGGGGTAACGGACGTCAGCCGCCGTGACCTGCTTTTGAGCGGAACACTCTTTGCAGCCGCCTCGCTGGTGGCATCCGGCGCGTCGGTTAGCCCGGCCAAGGCCCAGTCGTCCACCTCCTCAAGCGGCAAGCCGCCGAATATCCTTGTCATCTTCGGCGACGATATCGGCATCCCGCAGATCAGCGCCTATACGATGGGCCTGATGGGTTATCGCACGCCCAACATCGACCGTATTGCCGCCGAAGGCGCGATCTTCACTGACAGTTACGGCCAGCAGAGCTGCACGGCAGGGCGCGCCTCGTTCATCCTCGGGCAGGAACCGTTCCGCACCGGCCTGCTCACCATCGGCATGCCGGGTGACCCGCACGGTATCCAGGACTGGATGCCGACGATCGCCGACGTTCTGAAGACCAAGGGCTATTCGACCGGCCAGTTCGGCAAGAACCACCTGGGCGACCACGACGAACACCTGCCGACCGCGCATGGCTTCGACGAGTTCTTCGGCAACCTCTATCACCTCAATGCCGAGGAAGAGCCGGAAGGCTACTTCTATCCGAAGGATCCGGAGTTCAAGAAGAAGTACGGCCCGCGCGGCGTCATCAAGTCGTCAGCCGACGGCAAGATCGAGGACACCGGTGCGCTCAACACCAAGCGCATGGAGACGATCGACGAGGAGTTCCTGGCGGCTGCCAAGGATTACATCGACCGCCAGGTGAAGGCCGACAAGCCGTTCTTCTGCTGGTTCAACTCGACCCGCATGCACGTCTTCACCCACCTGAAGCCGGATTCGATGGGCAAGACCGGCAAGGGCATCCATGCCGACGGCATGGTCGAGCATGACGGCCACGTCGGCCAGCTCCTGCAGCAGCTCGACGATCTCGGCATCACTGAGAACACCATCGTGCTCTACACCACCGACAACGGTGCCGAGATTGCCCTGTGGCCAGATGGCGCCATGACCATGTTCCACGGCGAAAAGGGCACCACCTGGGAAGGCGGCTTCCGCATTCCGATGATGGTGCGCTGGCCGGGTGTCGTGAAGCCGGGCACGCAGATCAACGAGCCGGTGACGCTGATGGACTGGATGCCGACGCTTGCCGCCGCCGCCGGCATCGCCGACGTCAAGGAAGAGATGAAGAAGGGCTTCAAGGGCACGTCGAAGACTTTCAAGGTGCATCTGGACGGCTATGATCTGACCCAGCTCCTGAAAGGCGAGGCGAAAGAGCCGCCGCGTGACTCGGTCTATTATTTCGACCAGGGCGGCAACTTGAACGCCATCCGCTGGAACGACTGGAAGCTGAGCTTCGCGATTGCCAGCCATGGCAACATCGCGACGGCCACGCGTGAGGTACCGAGCTGGGCGCTGATCTCCAACCTGCGCATGGATCCCTATGAGCGGGGGATGGAAGAGGGCGGCGGCGCGATGGACTTCCTCGCGCGCAACATCTGGCTGCTGGTGCCGATCCAGGGCAAGATCAAGGAGTTCTTCGCCGATTTCAACGACTATCCGTTCCAGACGGGAAGCACGCTCAACGCCAGCGGCATCAACTATGGCCTGCTCGCACAGCAGCAGGCGATGAAGCGGCTCGGCGAACTGGAGAGCCTTGCCCCGCGGTAAACGAAATAGGACCCCGCTGCCGGCACGTGCCGGCGGCGGGGACGCTCATCGATCGTACAAGCGGCTGGCGGGGCACCATTGCCTCGAACTTGATGGCCACGCCGCTGTGGGCATCTCACCTGATCCGGGACCTCCATGGATTTTCTCATCTCGCTTGCTGAAGTCAGCATTCCTGCCTTTGCCGCCGTCCCGCTGGTCGGCCAGCTTGCCGCCCATGAAATCGGTTACCGCTTCGGCGTACGCAGCAAGGAGCGGGCGGGCGGCCAGATCGAAAATGTCGGCGTCGTCGTCGCTGGCATGCTGGGGCTGCTTGCTTTCGTGCTGGCGCTGACGCTGTCCTTTTCGACCACGCGCTTTACCGAGCGCCGGCAGGGCACGCTCGCCGAAGCCAACGCGATCGGCACTGCCTGGCTGCGCGCCAGGGCGATCGGCACGCCGGAAGCGCTCGACATCGCCAAGCTGCTTGAAGACTACACCAAGACGCGCGAGGACTTCGTGCGCGCCGGGCGCAACAGCGATGCGCTCGCCAAGGCCAACAGCGACACGTCAAAGCTGCAGCAGCAGATCTGGCAGCGGGTGACGACGATCGTGCAGCAGGACCCGGACCCGGTCACGGCGTCGCTGATGGCGGCCGTCAACGAGACCTTCGATGCGAGCACGGCGGAACGCTACGCGCTGGGGATCCGCCTGCCATGGCAGATCTTCTGGCTGCTGATCGGCGTGATGGTCTTAAGCATGGGCGCGCTTGGCTACCAGTTCGGCCTGAAGGGCCGGCCGGTGCGTTTCCTGATCGTGCTTCTGACGCTGGTCTGGACCTCGATCATCGTCAACATTCTCGATCTTGCATCGGCAAGGGTCGGCAATTTCCGCACCGATACCTCGGTCTACCAGTGGACGCGGCAGGGCTTTTCAGGCACGGCGCCGCCACAGTGAGGTGCAGCTGGGTGCGGCCGTGAGGGCATCGAGCGGTTCGGGCGTTGGTGCCCTGATCGACGGTGATTTCGCGATTGCGCCGTGCGACGCCAGATCATTTCATTGGTTCGTCGAAACAGTGAAATGATCTAACTCTCTGATGTCTGGCAATTCCGGACGGAAAACCGTTCTACACTTTTCCTGGAATTGCTCTAGTTTCCCGCCAAACGTGCGGGACAGGACCATGCGAATTCGACCTGCGGTCAAAAACGACCATGCCGCGCTTTGCGCGATCGACACCGTTGCAGCGACTGAGCCGACGCGAAGCGCCGACATCGCCGGCTGGGTCGAGGCTGGCTGCTGCCATCTGGTCGAGGTCGATGGCGCGGTTGCCGCCTATGGTGTCCTGACGCGTCACTTCTTCGGCAACGCCTTCATCGAAATGGTGATGGTCGGCAATTCCTATCGCCGCCAAGGGGCGGGTGCGGCACTGGTCCAATACTTCCAGGCGATGTGCGCAGGGTCGAAGCTGTTCAGCTCGACCAACATGTCGAACCGCCCCATGCAGGACCTGCTGGTCAAGGCCGGTTTCCGGCCAAGCGGCACTATCGAAAATCTCGACGAGAACGATCCGGAGATCGTTTTCTACAGCCAGCCGCTCGACGGCTGAGGAGACCGGCCTTCGAGGGGGCGGGCAGTCGCAAAAGCCTATGCGGCTTCGCCGAGTTGCGCGAGGTGGCCGACAAGATCGGTGCCCTTGCCGCCGGCATTGATGGTGTCGAAGTATTCGTGCCAGCCGGATTGCGCGATGCCGGAAACAAGGGCTTCCAGTGCCGTCGCGTCCGGGCAGCGCCACACCGCGAAGAAAGTCTGCGATGCCGCATGCAGCTTGGATTGATCGACCTTGCCGAACGTGATCAGTTCCACGCCGAGCGCGGACAGGGCCGGCATGGCGGCATCGATCGCATTGAAGAACTGCTGGCGTCCCTGTCTCGAAAGAGCCAGCCACGCCGGTTTGGCGCTGTAAAGTTCGGTCAGGTAGTGCTGCATCGTCTGCTATCCGTGTATGCGTGTCAGTCTGAAATCGGGAAATTCTGTCGAGAAATCGTTTCATGCTCCTGCAATCGCCGTGTCAACACGCCGGTTGCCGTTGGCTGTGGATGGAGAGTGGACCCGCTGGCCGGAGCGGCGCGTCTGCAACGGTGGCAACGATGATGCAGCGTCTCTTGGCTGGCGCCCCGGACCCACCGTCATGCTCGTGCTTGACCGGAGCATCCAGAGCCGTGGTCTCAAGTGCTGGGCTATGGATCCTCGGGTCAAGCCCCAGGGATGACGGTGGAGAAGGGGGCTCTCGAACAGCTGCCCCCCGTACCGTTGCCCCGGTCTACCGCCCGATCATGCGCTCCTGCATCTCCTCGCCGATGAAGCAATTGTAGCCTGCGCCGTACTGCACGGGCTGGGGCCGCTCGACCGGCTGGAACCGGCTCATGTGCAGGCCGGAGATCTCGGTGACGAGCTTTTTCAGGATGGCCTCGGCGAACTGGCCGGCCTCGGTCACCTTGACCAGAAAGGCGCCTTCGCCGCCGATCACGCATTCGCGGTAGTAGCCGTCGAGGTCGGGGATGGAGGCGGTGTCGGCGTGCATGCGCGGCATGATCGGCAGGCCGTCGATGACGATGCCGAGGGCGACGGTGGAGTTGCGGGCGACCGGGGCGGGGACGCCGGAATTGTTCGGCCCGTCGCCGGAGATATCGATGACGCGGCGGCTTGCCTGGAAAGGAACGAGATCGAACAGCCGCCGCGAAAAGGCGAGCGTGTTGGAAATCGAGGTGAAGGCAATGCGGCGGATCGGCTGCCGGCGCAGGAGGTCGGAATATCGTGCTGCCGTGTCGCGGCCGTCGATCAGCGTCCAGGGGGTGACCTGGACCGCCGAGCCGCCCCATTCGACATAGGTCACGGCGATGCGACCGAGCGGGCCGTTCTCGACGGCGCGGATAAGCGCAGGCTCAAGAAAGGCGGCGACATAGCCCTGCCGTTGCAGGCGTTGCTCGTCGATCTCCATCGAATAGGAAACGTCGATGGCGAGCACCAGTGCGAGGTCCACGCGCAAGGACTGCGCGGAAGTGCTGCCGCTGAGGACACAAGCGCAGGCAAGACATGCGGATCGCAGCTTCATGGCGGCCAGGGCTATTCAGAATCTTCTAAAAAGCCATGCTACGCCGAAACCGCCTGTCTGCAATGGCGGAGCCGCCCCGTCAGCGTTGAAGGCCTGCCAGTAGCGGTCCCAGTGCCTCGATGAGCGGTTCGGGTGAAGCGGGTTCGCCATCCGCCGACCAGGCATTCTGGAACTCCGCGATTTCCAGGCCAACGATCCGGCTTTTGGCAAGGACTTCTGAGGCCGCGCCGAGGTCATCGAGGGTGAGGCCGTCGTCATGGCGATAGTCGGTCGGAACGATACCTGGATTGAGCACGTCGCAGTCGAGGTGGATGTAGACGGGCCTTCCGGCGACCGCGTCCGCCAGCCGTTCTGCAAGATCGGCCCCCGGGCGGATATGCGGGATCTGATGCTTGTCGATGAGCTCGATTTCGAAGGGATCGAGGTCGCGCTGGCCGACGAGGATGACATTGCCGAACGAGAGCCCGTCACCCAGACCGGACTGCCAGAGGCCCAGAGGCCCCGATAGGGCAAGGCCGCCGAGATAGCCGGTGCTGCTGGCATCGGGCGTGTTGAGGTCGCCATGTGAGTCGAACCAGACGACGACGGCATCGTCATGGTGCCTGGCAACGGCAGGCAGGGTTGCCAGCGACACCGCGCATCGGCTCGTCGCCGCTAGCGAGAACGATCCTGCGGCGTAAACCGCGTCGAAGCGATCCTGCATGCTCCGGAGCGCCGGCATCGCGGCTTCGAGCTCGACCGTCCAATGGCCGTTCAGCGCCGGTTCCGGCTCTCCGATCACGACGGTTTCAAGACCGAGCTTTTGCGCCAGATGGGACGCGATGGATTTCGCGCCGGGAATGGCAAGGTCGTTGTGGTCGCCGGCGCGGCCCTGGAAGCAGGTGAGGGCTATTGGCATCGATGGGTGCTCCAGCTCGGTTCGGATGCAAAGGTGCAAGGATGCAAAGCACAGCCGTGGTTGATTTGACAAGGCTGACGGCCGAGCGGCGCGCTCGGCCGTTTCCTTGCGTCACCCGCGGGGTTGAACGGGACGGCAGCGGCCGCTCCGTTCAAAACACCAGCGAGCGGTGCAGTTGCGCGCCGGCCCAGGCGCCGTCACCCACGGCGAGCGAGACCGAGTGGGGCACGCGGCCGACGTCGCCACAGGCAAACGTGCCGGGAACGGTGGTTTCCTTGGCGGCGGTCACCTTGATCTGAAGGCCCATCGGCGTCTCCTCGATCTCGCAGCCGAAGCGTTCGGCGATGTCGCTTGCGGGTGTCGTGCGGGTGGCGACGAAAAGGCCCGCAAATGCCAGGCGGCGGCCGTCGGCAAGGACAACATCGGCGTGGCCCTCGAGGCGCGCGATCGGGGTCTCCTCGATAGTAACGCCGCGCCTTGCTAGATCGGCGCGGGCGTCTGCGTCAGGCGTGACGAAGCCATTGGTGAGGACGGTGACCTTGCCCCATTCGGTGATGAGTTGCGCCTGGTGGATCGACATCGGGCTTGACGCAATGACGGCGATCTCGCCTTCGTTCAGCTCGTAGCCGTGGCAATAGGGGCAATGGAAGGCGCTTCTGCCCCAGCGCTCGGCAAGGCCGTCGATTGCGGGCAGGCCGTCCTTGACGCCGGTCGCGAAAAGAAGGCGTCGACCTTCGTGGGTGGAGCCGTCGCTGGTGGTGACGGTGAAGGCATCCTTTTCGCCCGAGACCGTCTCGGCGCGGCCGTCGACCCAGGTCAGCGTCGGGTAGGCGAGCAGCTGCTTGCGCGCGGTGGCGGCGATCTCCGCGGGGTCGACGCCGTCCTGGCCGATGAAGCCGTGCGAATGGCTGGCAAAGCGGTTGCGGCGAATGCCCTCGTCGATGATCAGCACCCGCCGGCGGGCGCGCAGAAGCTGGAGTGCTGCGGCCATGCCGGCGTAGCTGCCGCCGATGATGATGACGTCCTGTTGCATGGTTCTTCCTTTCGGTTGCGCAGGGGCGAACCCACCGGCACCTTGAACCAGTGTCTCGACCCGAGCTTTGGGCAATGGAATTCCAGCCGGAAAACCGCGTTTCGCGGCTCCGGGAATGTCTGTCGTATCGGGATCGATCACGCCGTGGCGTGGATCAATCGGCTGCTGTCATTGTGATCGAAGCCGGTGCCGCCGCGCGAAATCCTCGGCGAGATCGGCAAGGGTGACATGGGCGAAGCGCTCGAGCAGCAGCGCCTCCGCCTCGGCAAAGGCGGTGTCGAGGGCAGCGTTGACCGCCTGCTCGACGAGGCAATCCGGCATTTCCTGCCGGTTGCCGATGGCAAAGATCGCGGGCTCGCCGAGTGTCTCGTGCAATTGCCTGAGCGTTACGGTCGCAAGATCGGCGGTGATCGCCCAGCCGCCGGCATGGCCGCGGGCAGAGGAGACGATGCCGGCCTCCCTGAGGAAGCCCATGGTGCGGCGCATGACGACAGGGTTGGTGCGCAAGCACAGGGCTAGCTCGTCTGAGGTCATGGGGGCGCCGCGCTCGGCCATGTGCAGCAGCGCGTGAAGGACGGAGGAAAGGCGGCTGTCTTTTTTCATGTAACTTCAATTATTACGAATCGTTCCGCGATGCAAGAGGTTGGCGCTTGCGGCTTTGCCGCCAGCCGTAACTGTTACGTACTTCCATCTCGGGCGGGCGAGAGGGTAGATTGCGACGGTTCAGTGGGCTGAAAGCAGGCGCCGCAGGTCCCGTCGCATCCCGCGACTGCGCTGGCTTCGCCGAATGGGAGGATCAAGATGCTTCGGGTTGCCTTTGCAGCGCTTGCGCTGCTTGCCGGGACAGCAGGTGCCGTTGCACAGGACTATTCGCCCGAAAAGCTTCAGCATCGCGCCATCGAGCGCCGGGCGACCGAAGCGGTGATCTGGGGCATGCCGGCGGTCAACGCCGATCTGATGCTGCAGGAGGCGCTGTCGAAGACCAAGGCCAAGGTCAACGAGATCGTCTACTGGTCGAAGCCGGCCAACTGGAAAAACCAGACGCTGACGCCGAACCCGGACTCGATCTATCTCATGTCCTTCTGGAACGTGCAGGACGGGCCGATCGTCATCGAAATCCCGCCGGCCGAAGGCGGCGCGATTGCCGGCAACATCGTCAACGCCTGGCAGATGCCGCTCGAAGACGCGGGGCCGGAAGGCGCGGACGAAGGCAAGGGCGGCAAGTACCTGATCCTGCCGCCGGACTACATGGGCGAGGTGCCCGAGGGCTTCATCCCGCTCCGGTCCGACACCTTCACCGGCTTTGCGCTCCTGCGCTCCAACCTCAAGAGCCACAGCGACGCCGATATCGAAAAATCGGTCGCCTATGGCAAGACGATCAAGATCTATCCGATGTCTGCGGCCGGAAAGCCGCCGGCAACGACCTTCGTCGATGCCTATGACGTGCTGTTCGACAGCACCATCCGCTACGATGCGAGCTTCTTCGACAACCTCAATCGCGTCGTGCAGACCGAGCCCTGGCTCAATCGCGACCGGGTGATGATCGACCAGCTGAAAACGCTCGGCATCGAGAAGGGCAAGCCGTACCAGCCGACCCCGGAAACCCGGAAAATCCTCGACGCGTCCGCCCGCGAGGCACAGGCGCTCCTGTCGGAGCGCTACGATCAGGGCTTCCCCGTGATCAACGACGGTATCCGCTGGTTCCCGGCGGCGGTGGCCGAGATGGTGAAGGCCGCCCAGGGCGGCTACGACGATCCCGACAGCTATCCGGTCGACGCCCGCGGCGTGACCTATACGCTCGGCTTTACCGGCATCAAGCGCCTTGGCACGGCGCAATTCTACCTGATGGCCAACAAGGACAAGGACGGCAATGCATTCGATGGTGCCGCCAACTACCGCCTCGTGGTGCCGAAGGATGCGCCGGTCAAGCAATACTGGTCGGTGACGGCTTACGACCGCGAGACGCACGCGCTGATCCGCAACATGGACAAGGCGAGCGTCGCCTCGATCGGCGAAGGCGTGAAGAAGAATGCCGACGGGTCGGTCGACGTCTATTTCGGCGCGAAGGCGCCGGCGGGCAAGGAGGCCAACTTCGTGCCGGTCGATCCCGCCCGCAAGTTCGAGCTGCTGTTCCGGCTCTATGGCCCGGAGAAGCCGTTGTTCGACAAGAGCTGGAAGCTGCCTGATGTCGAGAAGGTGCCCTGACGCGTAAGGACGGGACGCCGCCTAAGGGCTCCTTTTGCCGCGAACGAAGCACTTGGCTTGGATCGTTTCGACGGGATTATCGCGTTGTCTTGCGGGCTGTTCCTTGGCTGGTTTTGCCTGCAACTTCCGCCTACTTTTTTCCATGATCTGCAATCATGACTGTTCCTGCTGGCGCCGTGTTGCGGCCCATACAGGGGGAACTTTCAATGATCTCAGTTCGTGTCGCCAGCCTCATGGCCGCTCCGCTTTTCTTGATGCTGATCGCGCCGGAAGCGTCCGCCTGCACGTGTGAGGGCCGAGAGCTTGGCAAGCCGGAAAAAACCTCTGCCGAGAAGTTCGCAGAGGCCGACTTGGTCGTTAAAGGGCGCGTGAAGACCGTGACCTATGGCGTCGAGTTCGCGAACCCGGATGAGCCGGACATGCCGTTCCGAATGGCGCGCGGCGAGATCGATATCAAGGCGGTGCTGAAAGGCAGCTTCAAGGAGAAGACGATTTCTGTCTTCACCGGGGTCGGCAATGGCGACTGCGGTCGTCTCGGCGAGTTCATCGGGCAGGCCGTCTACTACCACCACGACAAATTCGGTGAATTCGAACTTGGGCTGAGCAAGGGCGAAATCGACGGTAAGACAATCTACATGACGTCGATCTGCGACTACATCAAAGGACCTGGGGACGACGAGCAGGCGCCGTAAGGTACGCCCGGCTGATCCGGAGACCGCGAGAAAAATTGCATGTTTTTGGCATCAGATCGGGTAGGTTTGCGAGAGACTGCAGGGACGTGAGGAGCGAGCATGTGCGGACGCGTCTATCTGAAGACCAATCTTGAAGGGTTGCTGCGCGCCTTCGGCTTTGCCGGACGCGGCAGCGTCGAAGCGATTGCCAATCAGTTCCCGCGCTATAACGGCGCGCCGACTTTGATCTATCCGATCATCATCCGCGACGTGATCCGTGATCCCGATCTCTTCGGCCCGGTGTTCGTCTCGGCGCGCTGGGGGCTGATCCCGAGCTGGACCAAGGATCCGAAGGCGGGCAGGCCGCTCGTCAACGTGCGCTCAGACACGATCGCGTCGAAATTCCGCTCGTCCTACCAGCGCCGTCGCTGCCTGGTGCCGATCGACGGCTTCTTCGAATGGAAGGACATCCACGGCACCGGCAAGGACAAGCAGCCCTATGCCATCGCCATGAAGACGGGCGAACCCTTCTGCCTTGCCGGCATTTGGGAAAGCTGGCGCAACCCCGATACCGACGAGGACATCCGCACCTTTGCGATCGTCACCACCGACGCCAACGAGATGATGGCCGACATCCACGACCGCATGCCGGTGATCCTGCACCCTGAGGACTACGAGCGCTGGCTTTCGCCTGAGCCGGAGGCGCCTGATCTCATGAAGCCGTTTCCGCCTGAGCTGATGACCATGTGGAAGATCGGAGCCAAAGTGGGTTCGCCGAAGAACGATACGCCGGATATTCTCGATCCGGTGGATTGAGGGGAGCCGCATGTAAAGTCCCTCGACAACTTATCGGCGATCTGGTTACGTACGGTTGCACAATGGAAGAAGGCTCTGGGGCTTACGGTGACGAAGATTAGCAAGGTGGCGGACGAAGGTAAAACACCCGTCCATAGGATGAAATGCTTTGTCATGATGCCAATTTCGGACGTTGATGGTTATCCATCCGGACACTTCGGCGAGGTTTACCACCAACTTATCCGGCCGGCGGTCGAAGCTTCTGGTTACGAATGTCATCGCGCCGACACAACAAGCGCTGCGCACATGATACAGCTAGAAATTGTTACATTGGCGGCAACTGCAGACTTGTGTATATGCGACCTATCAACCGCTAATCCCAACGTCCTATTTGAGTACGGCATCAGACAAGCGTTCGATAAGCCTACGGTCTTGATCCGCGACGACCGCACGCGAAGATTGTTCGACGTTACAGGTTTCCGTGACATCGAATACGACTCCACTCTGAGAATTGCGAACACGCTTGCATCGCGAGAAAAGATTCAGAATGCGATAGGGGAGACCGCAGCGGCCTCCGAAGATGGAAAGCAAATCTTCTCCCTAGTGAAGCTCATGCAATTAACTCGGGCCGCCACCTTGCCAGATGTAAATCTTGACCCTGTTCAGGCCCAAATCCAGCTTCTAGCCAAGAAAGTCGAAACACTATCTTTGTCTGTGGCTGATAGCGTTCGTCCGGTCCGCAGAGCGAACACAAGAGCAAGCGTTGGACTCAGTGTAACGGGAGGCGCGGTCGAAGTTCGGAGCGGGGGAACGGGTATCGTTAAGACGGACGAAGGAAGGATGTTTGCTTTCGGATCCATGAAGGAACTGTTTGACCTACCATTCATCGAAGCTCTTCCTTCGAAGGAGCAAGAACATCTCCTCAACGTGTTGGTCGAGCACGAATACCTAAATTACGCCAAGTAACCATCGTGAGCCTCAAGAACTCTTCAACGGCTTGATTAACTGGGCCATTGGTTATGAGGTTCCGTGAACGAGCCGCGTCACTGGAAGGCAACGACTTTGATCTACCTCCTTCGCCACGGCGAAACGGTCTGGAACACGCTCGGTCGCTTCCAGGGGCAGATGGATTCGGCCCTGACCCGGCGGGGTGTCGAACAGGCGAACCTGGTGGCAAGGCTGCTTCATCAAGAAATCGCTGCCACCGCGCAATCCTTCGAGCTTCATATCAGTCCGCTTGGCCGGGTGAGGGAAACGGCGGAGCGGGTCCGGCGACTGCTGCCGCTCGAGGCTCGCGAAGATGTCAGGCTGATGGAGGTTACCGTCGGATCCTGGGATGGCATGACGCTGTTCGAGATCGACCAGGAGTTTCCCGGCATGCTCGATCGTTCCGACGCTTTCGACTGGTACTTCCGCTCGCCGGACGGAGAGAGTTTTGACGCCGCCTGCATCAGGGCGAAAAGTTGGATCGCGGATATCCGCAGGCCAACCGTCGCGATCTCGCACGGGCTGTTCGGCCGGTTGCTGCGCGGTGTCTATTGCGGCCTGTCACGGCGGGAAATGCTGGAACTGCCAGTGCCCCAGGACGGGTTCTATCGCCTTTCGGATGGACAATGCCATCGCATCGATATGGCCGCCTCGGGCGTTCCTGCCCAATAGCCATCGACGGCCATCGATGCATCGTTTCTGAAGCATTGTCTAAAATAGGTAGGAGATCGCCGCGCCCTGCGATAGTATTTGTCCTGTAATCTCCCTGGTCCGGACGTCCGGATAAGACCGCCTTTCCCAAGAGTTGGCAGATCCATGGAGCAGAGACTTGCGGCAGTGCTGGCGGCCGATATGGCCGGCTATTCGCGGCTGATGGAGGCCGATGAGGCGGGTACGCTTGCGCGGCTGAAGACCCACCGCATCGAGCTGATCGACCCGGCGATCGCCAAGAACAAGGGCCGGCTGATCAAGACCACCGGCGACGGGCTGCTGGTCGAGTTCCAGAGCGTGACCGATGCGGTCAAATGTGCCGTCGAGATCCAGCAACGCATGAAGCGGCGCAACAGCGACGTGCCGGAGGACCGGCGCATCGAATTTCGCATCGGCATCAATCTCGGTGACATCATCTTTGAGGACGACGACATTTTTGGCGATGGCGTCAACATCGCCGCGCGGGCCGAGCAACTCGCCGAAGTCGGCGGCATCTGCGTGACGGCGGCCGTCGCCACGCAAGTGGCCGACCGGCTGGAGCTTCCCGTCGACGATCTCGGCGAAAAGGTGCTGAAGAACATCAGCCGTCCCGTGCGCCTCTACCGCATCGGGCTCGAGGAGGCGGCCCCCGCGGCGTCGCCGGCGGAGGCAGAGGCGCGCAAGGCCGTCTGCAAGCCGACGATCGTGGTGCTGCCGTTCACCAACATGAGCGGCGACCCGGACCAGGAGTTCTTCGCCGATGGCCTGACCGAGGACATCATCACCGAACTGTCGCGCCGGCACGAGCTTTTCGTCATCTCGCGCAATTCAAGCTTCGTCTACAAGAACCAGCCGGTGAACGTGCGCGAGGCGGCGGCAAGCCTCGGCGCGCAGTATCTGGTGGAAGGCAGCGTGCGCAAGATCGGCGAGCGGGTGCGCGTCACCGTCCAGCTGATCGACGCGGTCAACGACGCCCACATCTGGGCCGACAAGTACGACCGGCAGCTGGACGACATTTTCGCCATCCAGGACGAGGTGACGGCGGCGATCTCGGCCACGCTTCCGGGCCGGCTCGAAGCCGCCCAGCGTGACCAGCTATCGCGTACCAAGCCCGCCAACATGGCGGCCTACGAATGCGCGCTGGCCGCCAAGGTGCTGCACCACAGAAGCACCGTTGCCGACAACGGCCAGGCCCAAGCCCTGATCGACCGGGCGGTCGCGCTCGATCCCGGTTATGCCCATGCGCACGCCTGGCGCGCCTGCATCCTCGGGCAGTCCTGGGTCTATGGCTGGTGCGACGACAAGGAGGCGACCTGGGCGGAGGTCAATGCCGAGCTCGAACGGGCCCTGGCCCTCGACGACAACGACGCTGACGTGCACCGCATCCTTGCCGCCGTCAACGTCAACACCAATTCACTGACAACGGCGCGCTACCACCAGGAGCGGGCGCTCTTCCTCAACCCCAACTACGACCTGGTGGTGGTGCAGCAGGGCGAGTTGCTCACCTGGCTCGGCCGGCCGGAGGAGGGGGTGGAATGGATCCGCAAGGCGATGCGGCTCAACCCCCACCATCCGGAACGTTTCTGGAGCCACCTCGGCAAGGCTCATTTCGCCGCCCGCCAATATGGCGAGGCGATCGAGGCCTTCATGCATCTGTCGGCCATGGACGAAACCCAGCACGCCTTCGTCGCCGCCTGCCACGGCTGGCGCGGCGACGCCATTGCGGCCGGCGCCCATATGGACAAGGTCCGTGCGCTTTGCCCGACCTTCGAGATCGAGGCCTTTCTTGCGACGATGCATTACGCGCAGGAGAGCGATACCGAGCACCTGCGCGAGGGGTTGGTGAAGGCGGGGGGATAGAGGGGCGCTTCAACCCGTCCGGACGCGTCGCCTACGTGCAGCAGGCGCTGGAAGCCGCCTTCGGCCCACAACATGTCCCGGCGGCGGCGGCTTCGGCCAGCCAGCGGTCCCGCGGTTTGCAGCTTGCGGCGCGCGGCTCCAGATGGACGTGAACGCCATCCTCCTTCGCTAAGGGTGTCCCGGCGCAGTAGAGTTGCATCGGGCGCAGGCCGTCGCTGACTTCGAAGGTCAGGCGCGCCGTCGCGTCGAGGCGGACATGGTCTGAAACCTTGCGGACGATGGCCGAGAATTTTCCGGCAGACAGGTGCGTCCGGCCGGCCTCTTCAACGTCCCAGAGCTGCACGAAGATCTCCGACCATGCCTCGGGATTGGCGCCGCAATCGAGGGCAGAGAACTGGCCGGCCTTGACCTCGGTCACGTGGTAGCCGGATTTCACCGGGCGTCCATCGTAGTGGAACACGAGCGGCACGTCGCCCGTGCTCGCAAGCGCGTCCAGCAGTTCGGCGAGGTTGAGATCGTGGTCGCTGATTTTTGGCTTGTCGAGAATAGTCATCTGGGTTATTCCTCATTTCAACGATTCAAGGATTATTGAAATATGGATGAGCGTCAAGCCCTCGTTGCCTTCGGTGCCCTGGCTCAGGAAACCCGCCTTCAGATCGTCCGCCTGCTCGTCGTCGCCGGCGCAGATGGCATGGCGGCAGGGGTCCTTGCGGAAAGGATCGAGGTTTCGCCCTCGAACATTTCCTTTCATCTCAAGGAGATGGAGCGCGCCGGCCTGATCACGCAGCAGCGCGAATCCCGGTCGATCATCTACCGGGCCGACTATGACGCACTTGGTGGTCTTGTCCGCTTCCTGATGGAGGACTGCTGCGGCGGGCACCCCGAGATATGCGCTCCGGTCGTCGCGGCGGCGTCGTGCTGCGCGCCGGCGGGAGGCAAGGCATGACGGATTTCGGCCTTGAACCGGTTGCCGCAAGCGACCCCGGATTTCGCGCGGCCCTTGCCGCCGCGAAGCTGCCGTTCGACGATATCGAAACGGAAGAAGAGCCAGGGATCGTCGCCTTCACCTCGGGGAACAGGATCGTCGGCTACGGCCGCATGCAGCACCTTGGCGAAAGCGTCCTGCTTCGGCCGATCGTCATTCTGCCGGAGGAGAGCCGCCAGATGGCCCTGCCGCCTCTGCGCTATGGCCGCTCCTACCGGCTGGCGATGAGAGCGGTGTTCCTGTCCGCCGAAACGGCCGTGCCCTTCTTCGAAAGTCTTGGTTTCAGCCGGGTCGAGCCCTCCGATGTTCCCAAGGCAATCCTCGACAGCGGCCAGCTGAGTTTTCCCGAACCATCATCCTCGACCGTGATGAAGCTCAACCTCTCGGAGCCCTCGGCCTAGATCCGCTTTGAAACGACGCAATTCCAGACGGAGAACCGTTTCCCCGTCTCCTGAATTCCTCCAACGGGACAACAGCCATGTCTGACCGCATCTACAACGTGCTCTTCCTGTGCACGGGCAATACCGCTCGCTCCATTCTCGGCGAGGCCATCCTCAACAAGGAAGGCAAGGGCCGCTTTCGCGCCTATTCGGCGGGCAGCCAACCGAAGGGCGAAGTCAATCCGCACGCAATCCGGGAGCTTGAGGCGCTCGGCTATCCGACGGACGGAATGTCGTCGAAGAGCTGGGACGTCTTTTCCGGGCCGGACGCGCCTCAGATGGATTTCATCTTCACGGTCTGCGACAGCGCTGCCGGAGAGGCCTGTCCGGTATGGATCGGTCACCCGATGACGGCCCATTGGGGCATCGAGGATCCGGCCGCGGTCAAGGGCAGCGAGGCCGAGATCCAGCGGGCCTTCGCTCAAGCTGCGAAGTTCCTGAAGAACCGCATCACGGCGTTCGTCAACCTGCCTTTGGCGTCGATCGATCGCATGGCCTTGGAGCGGCAGCTCCGCGACATCGGCAGCCTGGAAGGCGCCACGCAACGGAGCGGTTCGTGATGTCGACCTTCGAGCGCTATCTGACCGTCTGGGTTACGGTCTGCATCGTGGTGGGCATAACGCTTGGCCACCTCCTGCCTGGCGTTTTTCAGGCCGTGGGCGCGGCCGAACTGGCCAAGGTGAACATCCCGGTCGCCATCCTCATCTGGCTGATGATCATTCCCATGCTGGTGAAGATCGACTTCCGGTCGCTGTCCGCCGTGGGCGGCCACTGGCGCGGCATCGGCGTGACGCTGTTCATCAACTGGGCGATCAAGCCGTTTTCGATGGCGCTGCTCGGCTGGCTGTTCATCGGCTGGCTCTTTCGCCCGCTGCTGCCGGCAGACCAGGTCGATTCCTATATTGCCGGCCTGATCATCCTGGCTGCGGCGCCCTGCACGGCGATGGTCTTCGTCTGGTCGAACCTCACGAAGGGGGAGCCGCTGTTCACCCTGTCCCAGGTCGCGCTCAACGACGCGATCATGATCGTCGCCTTCGCGCCGATCGTCGGGTTGCTGCTCGGGCTTTCGGCGATATCGGTGCCGTGGGCCACACTCGTGCTGTCGGTGGGGCTCTACATCGTGATCCCGGTCATCATCGCGCAGGTCCTTCGCGAGCGGCTGACGGCCGACGGATCGACGTCGGCGCTTGACCGCTTCCTGGCGAAGGCGCAGCCGGCTTCGTTGCTTGCCCTCCTGGCGACGCTGGTTCTTCTGTTCGGCTTCCAGGGCGAGCAGATCATCGCCCAGCCTGGGATCATCGCGCTGCTTGCGGTGCCGATCCTCATCCAGGTCTATTTCAATTCCGGGTTGGCCTACCTGCTCAACCGGCTTTCGGGCGAGCAGCATTGCGTGGCCGGTCCCTCGGCGCTCATCGGGGCGTCGAACTTCTTCGAACTGGCCGTTGCCGCCGCCATCAGCCTTTTCGGCTTCCAGTCGGGTGCAGCACTTGCCACCGTCGTTGGCGTGCTGATCGAGGTGCCGGTCATGCTGTCGGTGGTCTGGATCGTCAACCGCTCGAAGGGCTGGTACGAGGCGGCACCGGCGGTCGCCCGCAACTGCGTTTCTGAACGCGGGTAGGGAGGTCAGCACCTCCCGCCATTCCATCCAAAACCAGACGCCCGGCCCATTTGGGCCGGGCGACTTCGCATTCACCAATCATTCAATCACTCGCCGCCGGCGCCCCGCAGCTGGGCTTCGATCTTGCTCAGGTTGAAGGAGCCGGGCGACTGGCTCGGCGGGTAGTCCTTCATCGTCTGCAGGAACTTGGCGGCGAGACCCTGGATCGGCACGATGACGTAGACGCGGTCCAGGAACCAGTCGTTGTAGGTGTTTGAGTTGTGCTGCGCCTTTTCGAAGGGGTCGCGGCGCAGGTGGAAGAGCAAGGGCGTGCGCAGTTCGACGAAGGGTTCGCGCCAGACGCCGAAGGCTTCGCCTCGGTTTTCCAGGAACACGACCTTCCAGTCGTCGTAGCGTGCCGCCACCACCTGGCTGTCGTCATTGACGTACCAGAACTCATGGCGCGGCGACTCCTTCGCCTTGCCTTCGAGATAGTCGAGCTGGTTGTAGCCGTCGATGTAGTTCTTGTAGCTGCGGCCGTTGAGCTCGACACCTGCCAGCAGTTTTTCCTTGATGTCGGGCGCACCGGCGATGGCCGCGAACGTCGGCAGCCAGTCCTCATGCGCGACGATGCCGTTGAGTGTCTTGCCCGCCGGGAAATGACCGGGCCAGCGCACGAAGGCCGGCACGCGATAGGCGCCTTCCCAGTTGGAGTTCTTCTCGCTGCGGAACGGCGTGGTGCCGGCATCGGGCCAGGTGTTGTAGTGCGGGCCGTTGTCGGTCGAATACATGACGACGGTGTTGTCTGCGATACCGAGCTCGTCGAGCAGCTTCAGCAGGTCGCCCACCATCATGTCGTGCTCGACCATGCCATCATGGTACTCGTCACCGCTCGGGCCGGAGATGCCGGTGTTGCTGTCCTTCACATGGGTGCGGAAATGCATCCGGGTGGCATTCCACCAGACGAAGAACGGCTTCTTGGCCTGGTGCTGGCGGTTGATGAAGTCCTTGGCGGCATCCAGCGTTTCCTGGTCGACGGTCTCCATGCGCTTGCGCGTGAGCGGGCCGGTGTCCTCGATCTTGCCGTCGGCGCTCGCCTTGATGACGCCGCGGGGCCCGAACTTCTTGCGGAACTCCGGGTCCTTCGGATAGTCGCGGTTTTCAGGCTCTTCCTCGGCGTTGAGGTGATAGAGGTTGCCGAGGAACTCGTCGAAGCCGTGCTGGGTCGGCAGGTGCTCGTCGCGGTCGCCCTGGTGGTTCTTGCCGAACTGGCCGGTGGCATAGCCTTGGGCTTTCAGCACCGTCGCCATTGTCACGTCGGTCTTCTGCCAGCCTTCCTTGGCGCCGGGCAGGCCGACCTTGGTCATGCCGGTGCGAACCGGCACGTTGCCGCCGATGAAGGCGGCGCGGCCGGCCGTGCAGCTCTGCTGGGCGTAATAGTCGGTGAAGGCCAGGCCTTCCTGGGCGATCCGGTCGATGTTCGGCGTCATGTAGCCCATCATGCCGCGGTTGTTGTGGCTGATGTTCCAGGTGCCGATGTCGTCACCCCAGATGACGAGAATGTTGGGCTGGCCGCCGGCGGGGGCTGCCGCCTGCTGGGCTTTCGCCGGCTGGGGTCCGCCGGAAGCGATCATGGCCGATGTGGCGGCAAGGGCGGTGCCGCCCAAAAGCACACTGCGTCGGCTGACCCCGGCTGCAGGCAGGGTGGATATCTCTGTATCGATCGTCTTGGTTTCGTCTGTCACTGAACTTCTCCTCAGGGATGGTCGGTGAAACTTCTTCCATGCCGGGGCCGCATTGCTTTCCCCCTCATTGCGTTCCCTCGGTGTCCGGGACGAACCCGCATGCTGCGTGGGGTTGCGGCTTCTCGTTGCGCTAAGACAGCGCCGCATTGTCACCCATTTCGATGCTCTGACCAGTTGGACCTAGGGCCAACATGGGGCCGTCACGCGGCCGGCAACCGCCGGGTGGGTGACCGGCCGACGGGTGCGTGCACCCTGCGACCCGGGAGAGGCGGCCGCTCGATATTTTCGTGGTTTTACCGAGGGATGACTGTAACGTAACGGTGCTTCAGATCGTAAAGGACCTTGAGGCGGGAGGCGGCAAGGAGGGTGATCGGGCCGGATGGTAGGGGGCGATTGGTTTCGAAGCGCTGCGCTTGTCGTGCTGGCCCTGGTCATGGCCGCCGTCGCTTGCGGCAGCGCGTTCGCCGAGCGCCTGCTGATCATCTACGAGAACGAGAGCACGCAGCCCGCGACCATGGAAATCGCCAAGGGCATCTCCGCGCGTCTGTCAGAGGCAGAGCGCCATGTCGAGATCTATGCCGAACATCTGGACCTCGTGCGCTTCGGTTCGGAAGGCGATCGGCAAAGGCTGATTGCATATGTTCGGGCCAAATATGCCGACAAGCCCATGGATGCCGTTCTGGTCGTGGGGCCTGGGGTGCTTCGGCTGGTGCTTGGCGCGCGCGGCGCGTTTGCGCCGGGCGTGCCTATCGTTTTCGGCGGGATCCGCCAGCCGCCGCAGGATCTGCCCGATGACGTCACCGGCGTGATCAGCCGGTTCGACGTTGCCGGAACGCTGGACCTTGCCCGGCGGCTGCAACCGGACGCGAAGGCGCTGACGATCATGACCGGCTCGGCAACCTTCGACCGTGATTGGGAAAAGACGGCGCGCGAGATCGCCGGCGAGCATTATTCCGGGTTCGATATCGACTATGTCAGCGGATTGTCGCTCGACGGGTTCAAGGCGAAGGCAGCGGCGCTTTCGGCCGACAGCGCACTGCTGATCCTCACCATTTTTGCCGATGCGGACGGGGTGTCCTACGTCCCGCGCGAGGCGGCGAGCAAGGTCGCGGCGTCGTCCGGCGCGCCGGTCTATAGCGTCTACAGCAGTTATTTCGACGGCACTATTCTTGCAGGGCACGTCAGCACCTTCGAGGCGGTCGGTCGGTCGGGAGATGGCGTCTCTGGCCCTGACGCTCTTTGACGGCGGCGGCCTTGCTCCGCCCGTCACGCTGAAAGAGGTGGCGCTGATCGACTGGAAACAGGTGCTGCACCGCGGCATCGACCGCAACAACCTTCCCAAGGACGCGCAGATCCTCAACTACCAGCCGTCCGTATGGGAACAGTTCCGGCTGCTGATCCTTGCCGGGCTCTCGGTCATTGTCGCCCAGGCGATGTCGATTGCGGCGATCGTCTTCCAGAACCGGCGCAACCGCCGGCTCGAAGACACCGTCTCGACGCAGCGGCTGGAGCTTGCGCATATGTCGCGGCGCTCGCAGGTCAGCCAGCTCTCCGGCACGCTGGCGCACGAACTGACCCAGCCGCTGACCTCGATCCTCGCCAATGCCGAAGCGGGGCGCAAGATCGCCGGCTCGAGCGATCCGGACCTCAAGGAACTGGGCGAAATCTTCGACGACATCGTCGCCGACAACCGCCGGGCGGCCAACGTGATCGCCGAGCTGCGCAGCATGATGCGCAAGGGCACCGTCTCCGTCGATGAGATCGATCTCAACGAGGCGGTGCGCTCGACGGTTGCTCTTGTCAACGCCGAGATGGTGGCCCGCCGCACCCAGATCGCCATGACCCTCAGCGCCGAGCCGCTGCCGGTCAAGGCCAATATGGTGCAGTTGCAGCAGGTGCTTCTCAACCTGATCCTCAACGCCAGCGACGCCATGGCGGAGCTGTCGCCGAAGCAGCGCAAGGTTGAAATTGCGACGCGTCTCGACGACAATGGCGCCCGCCAGCTGACTGTCAGCGATGCCGGGCCGGGTATTGCGCCCGAGCAGATGACTGAGGTGTTCAAGCCCTTCGTCAGCACCAAGGAAAACGGCCTTGGGCTGGGTCTCGCCATATGCCGCTCGCTTGTCGAGGCGCGCGGCGGCAAGCTTGTCTTCGATGGCGGGGTGACGCGCGGTGCGCGCGCCATCGTCACGCTACCGCCGGGCTGACGTTTGTTTGTGTCGAGAGCGCCGCGCGCCTGAGGTGTCGAGTTTTACGCATGCCGGGCAGGGGGCTGCCCGCGTCGTGTGGCCATGTTTCATGGGGAGGCTGTCATGGAGAGTAGTGCCGGCACCGTGTTCGTCCTTGACGACGACGAGCGGATCGTGCGCGCCCTGCAGCGGCTGCTGAAGCTCTCCGGCTATGCGGTGAGGCCCTTTGCCGATGCGCAGGCGCTGCTTGGCTGCGCCGATCTGGCGGAGGCCGAATGCATCGTTCTCGACCTTGGCCTGCCGGACACCGACGGGCTCAGCGTCCAGGAAGCACTGACGGCCAAGGCCGGTCATCCCTCCATCGTCTTCCTCACGGGTTGCGCGGACGTTCCCTCAAGCGTCAAGGCGATGAAGGCGGGGGCGGTGGATTTTCTGATGAAGCCGGTCGAGGAAGCCGCATTGCTGGCGGCGATCGATGCGGGCGTGCGGCGCACGCGCGGCGAGCGCGAGGCCGAAGGGCAACTGGCCGAAGTCCATGCCAGGCTGGACACGCTGACGGCGCGCGAGGCCGAGGTGATGCAGCATGTGGTCGCCGGCCGGCTCAACAAGCAGATCGCCGGCGATCTCGGAACCGTGGAAAAGACCATCAAAGTTCACCGCGCCCGGATGATGGCGAAGATGGGGGTCAGGACCGTCGCCGATCTCGTGCGGCTGGTGGAGCACGCGCGGTAGTACCGTTCGAGGAAAACTGTGCAACGGTTCTCCGTCCGGAGTTCTACGATTTCGAAGAGGCAGATGCCGGCGGAACCTTTCGGAAAGCGTGACGTTGACCGTCTTCAAAAACTGGAAACAGGGGGCGTTTGAAATGAGCGATCAGAAATCTTCCGACAAGACACCAACGCCTGATCCGGCGGAGGACAACGCATTCTTTCCCTCACCCTATTCGCTGAGCCAGTTCACGTCGCCGAAGTCCAATCTCAGCGGTGCCGACTACCCACATCCCTACAAGGGCGGCAGGAAGGTGCTGATGATCGGCGCGGACGAGCGTTATCTTCTGACCGACAACGGCACGTTCTTCTCGACCGGCAACCATCCGCTGGAGACGCTGCTGCCGATGTATCATATCGACAAGGCCGGCTTCGCCTTCGACGTGGCGACACTGTCGGGCAATCCGGTGAAGTTCGAATATTGGGCCATGCCCGCCGAGGACGAGGCGGTAAAGAGCTTCTTTGCGGGCTATCGGGCGCAGTTCAAGCAGCCGCTGAAACTGTCCGAGGTGATCGAGGAGGGGCTTGACGACTATGTCGCCATTTTCGTTCCCGGCGGTCACGGCGCCTTGATCGGCCTGCCCGAAAGCGAAGACGTGAAGGCAGTGCTCGAATGGGCGGCGGCGAAGAACAGGTTCGTCATATCGCTCTGCCACGGGCCGGCGGCATTTTTGGCGGTGGGCGATAGCGACATCTATCGTGGCTACAAGATCTGCGCCTTTCCCGATGCGATGGACGCGCAGACACCGGAGATCGGCTACATGCCGGGCCATCTGACCTGGAAATTCGGCGAGAAGCTCACGAACCAGCTGGGCATGGAGATCCTCAACGACGGCATTTCCGGTGCCGTGTATCAGGACCGCAAGCTGTTGACCGGGGACAGCCCGCTGGCGGGCAATGCGCTGGGCAAGCTTTCTGCCGAAGCCCTGCTCAAGGAAATGTCCGGCGCTTGACCTTTCGGGTCGCGGCGGGACCGCGGCGGATCTGGCGGCGACCACGCGGTCGCTGCCGATGCTCCTCCGCGATGCCGCGCGGAGCGGTTAAGACCTCAAGCCGCGTGGCAGACCGCTTCGATGTTGTGTCCGTCCGGATCAAGAACGAAAGCCGCATAGTAGTTCGGGTGGTAGTGCGGGCGCAGGCCGGGAGGACCATTGTCCCTGCCGCCGGCGCCAAGCGCCGCCTCGTAGAAGGCATCGACCTCGGCGCGCGTCTTTGTAACGAAGGCCAGGTGCAGGTGCGCCGGTTTCTCGGCCGTCTGGTACAGGCACAACGAGGATTTGCCGTCCGTGCTCATCTCGACGCCGTGCGCGCCATGATCGACGACTGTGACGCCGAGCGGTGTCAGGGCCTTCAGATAGAAGGCTTCGCTCGCCGCATAGTCGCTGACGCCGAACTTGACGTGGTCGAACATTCCATTCTCCTCTTTGGCTTGCCCGATGGAGGCGATCGTTGCTTCGCCTTCGCGGCCCATTTCGCTCATAGCTTGAATGGCGCCCGTGAGGCAACGATCAGTCAACCGGTGGCGAAGGTCTCGAGATAGACGGTGCAGAGCGGCCGTTTCCGTTTATCAATGACGCGGCGCGGCGCATTGGCCCTAGGTCCAACTGGACCATCGGCCGCCTTCCTCTAACGTTTATGGCATGAGCGAGCGAATGACTGCCATCGCGATCGTGGACGACGACGAACTGGTTCGCCGCGCACTTTCGCGTCTCGTCTCGTCGCTTTCCTTTCAGGCGATCGCCTATTCGTCCGCCGAGGCCTTTCTGCTGGAGGTCAAGGACCGGCTGCCTTTCGCCGCGCTGATCGACCTGCATTTGCCCGGGATGACCGGCCTGGAGCTGCTGGAGGAACTGCGCCGCCGCAACATCCAGCTGAGGGTTATCGTCATCACCGGGTCGGAGCAGGAAGGAACACGCGCGCGCTGTCTTCAGGCGGGCGCCGCCGTCTTCCTCAACAAGCCGGTGTCGCGCGACGCACTGGGCGATGCGATAGGACCGCTTGGTGAGCTGACACCCTGAAGGCGCAGGAGACGCCCTTCTAGCCGAGACACACATCGCGGACGCAGCCGCGTAGCCACCGGTGCGCCGGGTCGGCGTCGAAGCGGGGGTGCCAGAGGAGCGAGATGGTGATCTCGGGCGAGGATGCGGGCAGGGCGAATGTGATGAGGTTTTCGCGCAAGGTGCCGGTGTAGCGCTCGGGCACGCTGGCGATCAGGTCTGACGCGCGGGCGAGCGCCAGCGCCTCGGAGAAGCTGCCGACGGTGACGGCGATCTCGCGCTTCAGGCCGATCGTTGCGAGCGCCGTGTCGATCGGGCCTGCCTCATGGCCGCGGCGGGAGACGTGGATGTGGCGGCCCGCTGCAAAGCGGGCGGGGGTGATTTCGCCCTTGGCAAGCGGGTGGCCGGGCCGGACCACGCCGACGAAACGATCGTGAAACAGCGCCTGGGACTTCAGTTCCGGGCCGGTGGTCTCGCTGACGACGCCGGTTTCGAGGTCGATGTCGCCCTGGCGCAAAGGGTCGCTGTCCCGGTCGAGCTTCTGTGCGAAGCGCAGCCTGACGCCAGGTGCCTCGGCCACCACGCGGGCGACCAGCGCCGCGCCGAAATTCTCGACGAAACCCTCCCGGTTGCGGAGCGTGAAGGTGCGGGCAAGCCGCTTCAGGTCCAGGCTTTCGTGAGGGCGCAGCACGGCTTCGGCCTCTTCCACGAGCGGGCCGATCTGGTCACGCAGCTGAGCCGCGCGCGGGGTGGGGACGAGGCCGCGGCCGGCGCGCACGAGCAGCGGATCGCCGGTCGCCTCGCGCAGCCTCGCCAGCGCCCGGCTCATTGCCGAGGGGCTGAGGTTCAGCCGTCTGGCGGCGCGGGCAACGCTGCCTTCCGAAAGCAGAACGTCGAGGGTGACGAGCAGGTTGAGGTCGGGTCTGGTCATTGTCCCTTGTACCACGCAATCCCGTTTGATGTGGCGTCAAACGCACGAATGAAGTGCAAATGCTGCGCCTTCCGCCATATGTGGCCAAGGATTATTTCTCGGGAAACGATCCTGGAGGGTTTCCCGATGATTTTCACTCGACTTGCGCCGTCCGCCTTTGGCCTCTTTTCCCCATCGCTAACGATCCGGCGGAAGCTGAAAAGGCCTTCGCACAGACGAACCCGCGGCACGCAACCCCCTTGCTTCGATACGGTTCTGCTCGCCGGGCCGCGCCGCGCCATCGTTGAGCCCACGCGCCTGTCACGCGCGGGAGGTGAGCGATGAACTCGGCAGACACGACCCTTGCGCCCGCATCGTCTGCGCCTCCCATCCGCTTCGTGCTCATCAGCCTGTCGCTTTCGATGCTCCTGTCCTCGCTCGGCACCAGCAGCGCCAATGTGGCCCTGCCGGCGCTGGCGGATGCCTTCGGCGTCTCGTTCCAGGCGGTGCAATGGGTGGTGCTTGCCTATCTGCTCGCCGTCACCACGCTGATCGTCAGCGTCGGCCGGCTCGGCGATATCTTCGGCCGGAGGCGGCTGCTTCTCGGCGGCATCGTGCTGTTCACCGCCGCCTCTGTCGTTGCGGGGCTGACGCCGGGTTTTGCGTGGCTGATTGCCGCTCGCGCCGTGCAGGGCCTCGGCGCGGCGATGATGATGGCGCTCACCATGGCCTTTGTCGGCGAGACGGTTCCGAAGGAAAGAACCGGCAGCGCCATGGGATTGCTGGGTACGATGTCGGCAATCGGCACGGCGCTCGGGCCTTCGCTCGGCGGCGCGCTGGTGGCCGGGCCTGGCTGGCGCGCGATCTTCCTCGTCAACGTGCCGCTCGGGCTGGTCGCGTTCTTTCTGGCGCGCCGCCACCTGCCGGCCGACGGCAAGGCCGGGGGCAGGGGGCGCGCTCGCTTCGACGTGCCCGGTACCTTGCTGCTGGCGTTGTCGCTCGGGGCCTATGCGCTGGCGATGACGGCAGGGCACGGCCGCTTCGGCATTGCCAATGTCGGGCTTCTGGCCGCTGCTGCCTTCGGCGTCGGGCTGTTCTTGCTTGTCGAGACCAGGGTTGCCTCGCCCCTGATCCGGCTTTCGATGTTTCGTGACCTGGTCTTAAGCGCCGGCCTTTCGACCAACGCGCTGGTCTCGACAGTCATGATGGCGACGCTGGTGGTGGGGCCGTTCTATCTTTCGCGCGGGGCTGGCCTCGACGCGGCAATGGTCGGTCTCGTCATGTCGATCGGCCCTGTCATCTCGGCTTTCGGCGGGGTGGTCGCCGGCTGGATCGTCGATCGCCTCGGTGCGCCGTCGGTCGTGGCAGTGGGGCTCGTGGCGATGGTTGCCGGTTGCTTCGCGCTGGCGCTGCTGCCCGGCATCGCCGGCGTGGTGGGCTATATCGTGGCAATTGCGATGCTGACGCCCGGCTATCAGTTGTTCCAGGCCGCCAACAACACCGCCGTCATGGCGGATGTGGCGGCGGACCGGCGCGGCGTCGTTTCCGGCCTGTTGAACCTTTCGCGCAATCTCGGCCTCGTCACCGGCGCGTCGGTGATGGGCGCGGTCTTTGCCTTTGCGGTGGCCGCACCGGATATCGCCGGCGCCACGCCGCAGGCGGTGACATCAGGCATGCAGGCGACATTCGTGGTCGCCGGCCTGCTGACCTTGCTTGCGCTCGGGGTTGCGGCCGGCAGCCGTGTGCTGGGCAGAGCGCGCGTGCGCTTGCGAAACGCGCCCTGACCGGGCGTCAGAACCACGGGGAAGCGGCACCGTTTCGCCGGTGCCGCACCGGGGAAGCCTCACGCCGCGGCCGTGCGCTCCAGGCGGAAGCGCAGCGTATCGAAGTCCGGGACGAACCAGATGGCGTTGCCCTTGTTCGTCTCGCGCACGAAGTCGGTCAGCGCCTTGCTGCCATCAAGCTTTTCCTGGATGTCGCCGACGATCGCGCAACGCATGTGATAGTTGACGAATTTCTGGAACACTTCGCCGGCAACACGGGTCGAAAGATCGAGGAAATCGGGGCCGAGCCGTTCGACCGGGATCGCCAGCATGTCGGCCTCGTGCGCCCAGGCATCACCGAGAAAATCATTGGCGTCGCCGGGTGCTGCCAGAAGCCGGCCAGCCTTCGCGGACGTGAGGACGAGTGTGTTTCCGATTTTGATCAGCTGTGTCATGCGCCAAGACGTAGGCGGCAAAGCCCTGGGTTGCAAGAGCTGCGCGTGACAGGCGCTGTCACGCGGCGAGTGCGGCCTTTGCGATGTCGGCGCGATCTGTCGGAGGTCCCGTTTAGGCAGGGCCGGCCCGCTTTCGATATATTTCTATAAATATAACGTCGTAAAAGTTGAACGCGAAGCGAAAGTTATTCCATGTGATGTTCGGCGATTACTCGCGATTATCCCGTTAGAATATTGTGGTTTGATCTAGATCAATGCCCGCGCCTTCTCTGCACTTACTCTGCGACGGGGTGAGTTCTTGTCATGATGCCGTCTCGGGATTGATTTTTACTTTGGGTGGCGCATCTTACCTCAGATTGTGTTGGGGGACGCTGAAATGTCCGGGCTCGTTCAGCAGCAGCCGATCGAAAAGCCGCCGCGTTCAAGGCGTGCGGAGCTTCTCACGTTTCTGGTGCTGGCCTTCGGCATCTGGCCGATCGTCGCCGTTGGCGTGGTCGGCGGCTATGGCTTCCTCGTCTGGATGCTGCAGATCATCTTCGGCCCGCCAGGCCCTCCGGGACATTGAGGCGCGCCATGGATGCCGCACCGCTTTCCCGTCGTGAACTCTTTACCGGCCGCGCTGCCGCAAAGCCCGTGCCTGTTCGGCCGCCCGGCGTTTGCGAGGCGAGCCTTGAGGCCTGCACCGGCTGCGGCGCGTGCGTCGAGCGATGTCCCACCGGCATCATCCGTCTTGAGGGCGGCTTTCCCATCGTCGATTTTGCGCGCGGCGAATGCACCTTTTGCGGCGCCTGTGCGGAGGCCTGTCCCGAGCCGGTGTTCGAGGCGAAGGATGTCAGGCGTTTTCCCCATGTCGCCGCCGTCACCGATACGTGTCTCGCGCGCCGCCACGTCGCCTGCCAGTCCTGCGGCGAAAGCTGTCCCGAGCAGGCGATCCGTTTTCGCCCCGTAATCGGCGGGCCGTTCCTGCCTGAAATCGACGACGCCAGATGCAGCGGCTGCGGCGCCTGCCTCTCGGTCTGTCCCGTCAGCGCGATCGCGGTGAGGGCGTTCGACAGGGAGGTCGCCCATGTCTGAGGCCGCAAGGGCGAAGGCGCGCCAGCGCTATCATATCTCGAGCGCCGTGGTCGCCACGATGCCGAAGAGCACCGAGGCCGTGCTCGCGACGCTTGCCGCAATGGACAACGTCGAAGTCCACGGCCACGGCGGCGGCAAGATCGTCGTCGTCATCGAGGGCAGAAGTACGGGTGCGCTCGGCGACTGCCTGACCCAGATCTCGCTCATCGACGGGGTGATCTCGGCCAACATGGTTTTCGAGCATGTCGAAATGGAAGAGGAAGGGCAGGAGCCATGAGCGGACAACTGACGCGGCGTGACATTCTGAAGGCCCACGCGGCCGGCATCGCCGCCGCGACGGCCGGCATAGCGCTACCTGCGGCCGCACAGCCGGTGCCGGGCGGTGTCAACGCGCTGGAGATCAAATGGTCCAAGGCGCCGTGCCGCTTCTGCGGCACGGGCTGCGGCGTGATGGTGGGCGTGAAGGAAGGCCAGGTGGTCGCCACCCACGGCGACATGCAGGCCGAGGTCAACCGCGGCCTCAACTGCATCAAGGGCTATTTCCTCTCCAAGATCATGTATGGCGCGGACCGGCTGAAGACACCGCTCCTGCGCAAGCGCGGCGGCGCCTATGCCAAGGACGGCGAGTTTGAGCCCGTCAGTTGGGACGAGGCCTTCAACGTGATGGCCGAGCAGGCAAAGAAGGTGCTGAAGGAGAAGGGGCCGACGGCCGTCGGCATGTTCGGCTCCGGCCAATGGACGATCTTCGAGGGCTATGCCGCGACCAAGCTGATGCGGGCGGGCTTCCGCTCCAACAATCTCGACCCCAATGCCCGCCACTGCATGGCGTCGGCTGCCGTCGCCTTCATGCGCACCTTCGGCATGGACGAGCCGATGGGCTGCTACGACGATTTCGAGAACGCCGACGCCTTCGTGCTCTGGGGCTCGAACATGGCGGAGATGCACCCGATCCTGTGGACCCGCGTTGCCGACCGGCGTCTCGGCCAGCCGCATGTGCGCGTCGCGGTGCTTTCGACCTTCACCCATCGCAGCATGGATCTCGCCGACATCCCCGTCGTCTTCAAGCCGGGCACCGACCTCGTCATCCTCAATTACATCGCCAACCACATCATTGAGACCAACCGCGTCAACGAGGACTTCGTCAACAAACACACGAAGTTTGCCCGAGGGGTCACCGACATCGGCTATGGTCTCCGTCCCGACAATCCTGTCGAGGTCAACGCCGCCAATTCGAAGGATCCGGGCAAGACCGAGCCGATGGATTTCGCGGCGTTCAAGGAATTCGTTTCCGAGTACACGCTGGAGAAGACCGTCGAGATGACCGGCGTGGAGCCGGAATTCCTGGAGCAACTGGCCGAGCTCTATGCCGACCCGAAGCGCAAGGTCATGTCGCTCTGGACCATGGGCTTCAACCAGCATGTGCGCGGGGTGTGGGCCAACCAGATGGTCTATAACCTGCACCTTCTGACCGGCAAGATCTCCGAGCCCGGCAACAGCCCGTTCTCCTTGACCGGCCAGCCTTCCGCCTGCGGCACCGCGCGCGAGGTCGGGACCTTTGCGCACCGGCTGCCGGCCGACATGGTGGTGACCAATCCCGAGCACCGCAAGCATGCCGAGGAGATCTGGCGCATTCCGCATGGCATCATCCCGGAAAAGCCCGGATATCACGCCGTGCAGCAGGACCGGATGCTGAAGGACGGCAAGCTCAATTTCTACTGGGTGCAGGTCAACAACAATGTCCAGGCGGGACCGAACACCGCCAACGAGACCTGGCAAGGCTACCGCAACCCGGACAATTTCATCGTCGTCTCCGATGCCTATCCGACGATCACGGCGATGAGCGCCGACCTGATCCTGCCGGCCGCCATGTGGGTGGAGAAGGAAGGTGCCTACGGCAATGCCGAGCGACGCACCCACGTCTGGCACCAGCTGGTGCAGGCGCCCGGAGAGGCGCGCTCCGACCTCTGGCAGATGGTGGAGTTTTCCAAGCGCTTCCTCACCGACGAGGTGTGGCCGAAGGAAATCCTCGACGCGAGCCCCGAATATCGCGGCAAGACCTTGTTCGACGTTCTCTTCAAGAATGGCGAGGTCGATCGCTATCCGCTGACCGACGTCAGCGCCGAATACGACAACAATGAAGCCAAGGAGTTCGGCTTCTATATTCAGAAGGGAATGTTCGAGGAATATGCCGAATTCGGCCGCGGCCACGGCCATGATCTCGCACCCTATGACACCTACCACGAAGTGCGGGGGCTGCGCTGGCCCGTCGTCAACGGCCAGGAGACACGCTGGCGCTACCGCGAGGGCTTCGACCCCTATGTGAAGGCGGGCGAGGGCGTGAAGTTCTACGGCAACAAGGACGGCAAGGCGGTGATCCTCGCCGTGCCCTACGAGCCGCCGGCCGAGTCTCCCGACGAGGAATACGACACCTGGCTGGTCACCGGCCGGGTGCTCGAACATTGGCATTCGGGCTCGATGACCATGCGGGTGCCGGAACTCTACAAGGCGTTTCCGGGCGCCCGCGTCTTCATGAATGCCGAAGACGCCCGCAAGCGCGGCATCAACCAGGGCATGGAAGTGCGCATCGTCTCGCGCCGCGGCGAAATCCGCTCGCGCGTCGACATCCGCGGCCGCAACCGCATGCCGCCGGGCGTCATCTTCGTTCCCTGGTTCGACGCCAGCCAGCTCATCAACAAGGTTACGCTCGACGCCACCGATCCCATCTCCAAACAGACGGATTTCAAAAAATGCGCGGTCAAGATCGTTCCCGTTACGCTCTAGAGCGTTTGCGCAGCTTTAAAGGAAGCTTCCTGAAGCGCCCCGCATGGATGGCTGTTGCCGCCGGCCTCCTGGTGTTCGTCACCACGGCTGCGGTTGCTCAAGTTGCCGAAAAGCTGGTGCCGCAGCTCGAAGGCCCGACGCCGCAGATGGCGACGGGGGCGGCCGCACCGCTGCCGAAGTGGGTGGTCGACGACAAGCGCAAGATGCGCGCCTATCCCGACCAGCCGCCGGTGATCCCGCATTCGATCGAGGGCTACGAGCTTTCGGTCAACGCCAACCGTTGCCTGTCCTGCCACAAGCGCGAATTCACCCAGGATTCCGGCGCGCCGATGATCAGCGTCACCCATTACATGACGCGCGACGGGCAGATGATCGCCGACGTTTCGCCGCGGCGCTATTTCTGCACGGCCTGCCATGTGCCGCAGGCGGACACCAGCCCGCTGGTGCCGAGCAATTTCAAGGATATGAGCGAATTGGGCTTCAAGCCGGCCGGAAGCGAGTGACGACATGATCGCCTGGATCAGGAAAATCATCCTTTGGGCCTGGGGCATCATGACGACGCCGGCCGGCACGCTCGGCCTTGGCTTCCTCACGCTCGGCGGTTTCATCGGCGGCGTGATGTTCTGGGGCGCCTTCAACACGGCGCTCGAGATCACCAATACCGAGAAGTTCTGCACCTCCTGTCACGAGATGCACGACAACGTCTTCCAGGAGCTGACGCGCACCATCCACTTCTCCAACCGCTCGGGCGTGCGCGCCAGTTGCCCGGACTGCCACGTGCCGCACCAGTGGACCGACAAGATCGCCCGCAAGATGCAGGCGTCGAAGGAGGTCTGGGGCAAGATCTTCGGCACGATCAACACCCGGCCGAAATTCCTCGCAAAGCGCCTGGAGCTGGCCCAGCACGAGTGGGCGCGCATGAAGGCCAATGACAGCCTGGAATGCCGCAACTGCCATTCCTCCGTCGCCATGGACCTGCAGAAGCAGACGCAGCGCGCGGCCGAGATCCACACGCGATATCTCCTTTCCGGCAAGGCGACCTGCATCGACTGCCACAAGGGCATCGCCCACGAGCTGCCCAACATGGAAGGCATCGACCCCGGCTGGAAGATGCCGCCGGAGCTGGAGGGCAAGAAGATGGCGGGCCAGACGCCGATCGACGATCTCCGGCAGGCGATGGCGGATCTGCATATGCAGGCGCAGTAGACGCGTCGGCCCCGCCTGAGCCGCATTGAATTCTCCAGGGCTATGCCGGCGCGGTCCTAGGGCAGTGTGAGGCCAACAGAGCCTCCATTTCGCCAAAGGGCCAAGCAAGCGACGGGCTGTGCAGGCGCCAACAATGCGTCCCTTATTCCTGTGCTTGTCACAGGAATCCAGCCGCGTCGCGTCCGCGGCGCGAGGGGCCTGGTTTCCAGGAGGCGACGTGCCAAGACCGGACTTCCCGCCGTGCCGACGCACGGCTGCTGGATCTCTGTGACGAGCACAGAGACGAGGGTGGGGCTGGCCTCGTGCCAAGCCGCCAGATGAGGGATGTGGGTTGGAGGCTTTGAGCCATCGGCGCATATTCGGATCTGCGGCGATGGCCTCGTCGAGCAGCGCTCTTCTCTCTTCATTTCCCCGCGCCAAAATTTTTTCAGAAAATATTCGACAGTGCTGTCGGCACCGCCTTTTCCCGTTCGTCATTTAGACAGGCAAGCCAATCTGGCTTCCGTCACCAGAGCGGGATAGGAAAAAAATCCGCGTGGGTCTTTTGCCCGCAACCTGCTCTACCTATTTGGGTTTCACCACGCCGGCACCCCCAGAGGTCACGAGGACCGGGACCGGTGTGACAGAGGAGAATGGACAATGCGCGTAGTGGTTTTTGTAAAGGCGACCGAGGACAGCGAAGCGGGCAAGATGCCTTCGACCGAGCTTCTGGAAGCCATGGGCAAGTACAACGAGGAACTGGTCAATGCCGGCATCATGCAGGCGGGCGAGGGGCTGCATCCTTCGTCGCGCGGCGCCCGCGTCGCCTTTGACGGGGCAAATCGCATGGTCATCGACGGCCCGTTTGCCGAGACCAAGGAACTGGTCGCCGGCTTCTGGATCTGGACCGTCAAGGACATGGACGAGGCAATCGCCTGGGTGAAGCGTTGCCCGAACCCGATGCCGGGCCCGAGCGAAATCGAAATCCGTCCGGTCTTCGAGGCCGCCGATTTCGGCGACGCCTTGACGCCGGAAATCGCCGCCCGGGACGAGCAGCTGCGCGAGAAGATCGCCAACCAGTAAGGACATCAATCCCTAGACGTTTAAGGGTGGGCTTGCCCATCACCCGATCCCTCTCCCTGCCACGCGGGGAGAGGGAAAAATGCGACGATGCTGTCGTCGGCGATCCGCCTCAAGTATTTCCCGTAGTGATTGTATTAACCATGTTTGGTTACCTCTTTTCAGGGGCTTTAACCGGAGTGGGGCAATGGTCAGGGCGAGCGGTTTCGTCATTTTTCTTCTTTCAAGTGTGCAACTGGCGGCGGCGGCCGATATCGACGGTCCGCTGGTTGGGCCGCAGGACGCCTATGAGGTGCCGGTGGAGCAGGCATCGGGCGGCATCACCGGCTATATCGAGGGTTCCTACGCCGCCGGCGTCGATACACCCGGCGATATCGATACGGACGCATGGGACCTGCGCGGGGCTGTAAACTTCAATGCCGGCGCGGGCATGAACCTGCAGGTCGATCTCGGCTATACGCGCGCTTCTTACGAGGATGCCGATACGAACAGCTATGACGGCGCGCTGCACGGTTACTATCGCAACGATCTCTATGCCGCGGGTCTCTTTGTGCAGGCGGCACGCCTCGATCCGGGCATTGGCGTCGACCTCAACGATTACATGGGCGGTGCCGAAGCGGCCTATTTCCTCGATACCTGGACGCTGCATGGTGCGGTCGGCTATGGCCAGGCGACCGTGCAGGACTTCGACGACATCGACGCCAACCACTACATGGGTTCGCTCGGCGCCCGCATCTACGCGACCGACAATCTGCGCTTCGACGTCGATGGCTCTCTCCATCGCATCAGCGAGGACGACATCGACTACGATCTGCGCAGCCTGAAGCTGACGGCGAACTACCGGCTGGAGACCGTGCCCGTCACGCTCTTTGCCGGCTACAAATACACCAACGAGGAGCTGTCGGGCTTGAGCGCCTCGGTCTCCGGCGACACGAGCACCATTTTCGGCGGCCTGCGCTTCTCCTACGGTTCCGCGACGCTGAAGGAAGAAGAGCGCCTCGGCCCGGTCTGGTCCAGCAACCGCCTGTCGTTCTGACCTGAAAGCCCGGCAGTCGTAAGCCATCCCGTGCTGCCCCGCATATCGGGGCGGCCGCAAGGGTTGGCACGGCGGGGCGGCGACTTTCTTTTCAACGTGAAGTTCAGCCGCCACAATGTCTGGTGGCGTTTATTAGCGTGTGCTAACCTCCCGGCGCCAAGAGAGCAAGAGGGAGGCGAACATGGATCTTACACGTCGTGCCGTCGCTTTGGGAGGCGCTGGCCTGCTGGCGTCAGCTTCGTTTTTACCCGCGAATGCGCTGGAATCGCCACTTTTCGACCCGGTCGAGGCTGCCGACGATTTCTGGCTCGCGGTGGAGGCCTATATCTACGGCTATCCGCTGGTGACCACGGAAATGACCCGGCGGGTCGTCACCAATGTCGCGCAGCCCGAAGGCAGCAAGGGGCCGATGGGCCACATCATCAAGCTCAGGCAATACCCGAACGCGTCCTTCAAGGACGTCACGGCGCCCAATGCCGATACGCTCTATACGACCGCCTTCGTCGATGTGGGCAAGGAACCGTGGGTGCTGTCGATCCCCGACATGAAGGATCGCTTCTTCCTGTTTCCGATGCTCGACGGCTGGACGACGGTGTTCCAGGTCCCGGGCAAGCGGACGACCGGCGGAGGGGCGCAGGCCTACGCGATCACGGGTCCGGGCTGGGAGGGCAGCCTCCCGGACGGTGTCACCGAATACAAATCGTCAACCAGCATCGTCTGGATCCTCGGGCGCATCTATTGCGATGGCACGCCGGAGGATTATGCGGCGGTGCATGCGCTGCAGGATGAGTGCAAGCTTTGTCCGCTCAGCGCCTATGGCAAGGACTGGACGGCGCCGGCCGGCAAGGTCGATCCGTCGATGGACATGAAGACGGCGGTGCGCGAGCAGGTCAACCGCATGGACGCGGTCGAATATTTCACGCTGCTTTGCGAGCTGATGAAGACCAATCCGCCGACGGCGGCGGATGGCGAGGCGGTGGCCAAATTTGCCGAGATCGGCATCGTGCCCGGCAAGGATTTCGACAAGAACAAGCTCGATGCGGCCTTCGTCTCACGCATTCCCCCCATGGCGTTCCATCGTATCATGCTGCACTTCAAGTTCAGCGATGGCGACGTGCAGAACGTCAACGGCTGGGGCTTTACCACCAAGACCGGCATCTACGGCACCAACTATCTGCAGCGTGCGCTGGTCACGGCGATCGGGCTTGGCGCCAACCGTCCGCAGGATGCGATCTATCCGACGTCGCTGAGGACCAAGGACGGCCTGGTCTCGCGCGCCTACAACGGCGCCAACACATACGTCGTCACCTTCCCCAAGGGGCAATTGCCACCGGTGCGCGGCTTCTGGTCGATCACCATGTACGACGAGAACTATTTCTTCGTCGACAATCCGCTCAACCGCTATTCGATCAGCGCCCGGGTAGGCCTTAAGGAAAACCCGGACGGTGCGACCGAGATCTACATCCAGAATGAATCGCCCGGCAAGGACAAGGAAAGCAACTGGCTGCCGGCACCCAAGGGCAAGTTCATCCTGATGATGCGGCTCTATTGGCCCGACGACAGCCCGCCGTCGGTTCTCGACGGCTCGTGGAGCATCCCGCCGGCCAAGAGGACGGGGTAGGCAAGCGATCCACGCTAACCGGGAGGTGGCGGGTACCGGCCAACATGAGCGGCTGCTGAAGAAGTTTACCAAGGGGTAAAAGTGGGTCGTGGCACATCCACTTTCGGGGTGGCTCCTGTATTTGGTCCTCCGGCCGGTATCCCGTACTAGAACTGGCGAGAACACGCTCTGCTTGGCTAGCCTAAAGAGGTGTAAGAATTAGGCTCGTAGGATAGCGGGCATCCGAGACTTGCATCATTCGGATAGCCTCTGGAGTGCGAGTAAAATCGCTGATGGATCGGGGATCAACTGGTCAATGAGTAATCTCATCGTATCGTTCCTGCAGGAAGGCGTTTATCTGCGAACGGCGAGCCGCCTCGACGAACTCCAGCATCCGCTCTAAATCGGCATCCTCGAGGACGAGCATGTAGCCTCGACCATCGTTTGCTGCATCACGGCAGGCAGCAATTATTCGCGCTCTGTTTTCGAGCCTGCGACATACCATGATGCCAAAGAATCCCCGTTGATGTCCGAACCTTGAGGTCAACTGATCGAACTCGGGATTTGCAACGTCTTTCGTATAGTTCTTGCATTCGATCATCACGCTGATGGCGCGCGTTTGCGGCGCCTGTAGCATCCGAAGGAAGAATCCACTCTCGCCGGATGTCGTAAATTTGATGTCGATCCGCTTTCTACCCTCATGAATTTCGCGCTCTTTCACTGGGCAAATTAGCTGCGGGTAGAAAAGAAACGTGCATATACCCATCGCTATACGATGATATTCGCCCGCGCTGGCGTTGCCACTGGCAACTTGCGAAAGGCGGTCAATTAGCGCGCGGGCGAAGGCTGTTTCGTCGAAGTCCTCTTCAAAATCTCTTGATCTAAGCGGCCCTTTCGCGCCCTTTAGGCGCTTATATGCTTCCAATACTTCGGGATGCTGTTGCACGAATGTGGCCAGTTCATCCTTGACGAAGGGATGACGCTCTTTGACAGATTTCTTCGTGACATAGGGTGTTCCATCTTTGAATGTCTGCACCAATGCGCTTCGGCTGTCCAAATATTCTTGCCGAAGAAACGCGATCATGTGGTGGTTCCAAAATTCTTGGCTGTTTAGTGAAAGCGCTCGCCGGACCGAGAATTTCGGTACAAGCAGGACTGGCATTCCGTTCGCAATCGGCAGGTCGTAATATTCTGCTTGCCAATCCAATCGGTCGATTGACCAGTGTGGCCCAAGACTTCCGACCCGCTGCGTGGGAACACCGAGAAGGTCGCACTGATTTTTCGTATAGGTTGCGAGCTTTCCGCGTAGAATGTTCGTGGTCAGGTCCGAGATTGTATCCGGTCCAACGCCATTGATGAACAATTCTGCCTCTGAGATGTCTGAGAGTAACCCAGTGCTGAAAGCTCGGCTTTGCCGAAGAGCTCGCGCCAGGTCATTGGCTTTTCCCCGTCCAACTCCTCTTCCGCTCGGAAGGCCAGAGGATTGCCCTAGAAAGGTCTCGTTTGGCTCATGCAAATTTCCTAGAAGATGCTCCGCCCTGCCAGTATTTTCGGCGCGCAAGGCATCGAGTACTTCATTGAAAAAAGAGCGAATATGATCGCCGCAACTCGCAGACCATTCATCGTCTCGAATCTGAATGGCGTAGGGGTCTAAATAGAGTTTATTGTCCGTGGTTACATCAACGTCCACGAAATCTAACTCTGCTTGTGAAAGATTGCCCCCAAATACAGAAAAGAATCTCATTAAGTCCTCACGATGTTGATGCAATGTAGGGTGGCATAGCGCCAAAATCAATCAGAAGTACACGCGCTTGCGCTCTGAAAGTGAAGTTAACAAGGGGGCTGGATTTGGGGATCCCCGCACGTCTCCGAGGAAGGCGGGCACCTGCACATGTTTGTTGCTCTGCTAGCGGGCGCTACTGCCAACAACGACTCTGGTCTGGCTCCCTGACCATTCTAGTCGTTGCTAAAACGCGATAATTGTCGGAAGCTCTGCTTCACCAACCGGGCCATGCCAGACTATGACAGCAGCCTCGATCACCGGACTTGCTCATCGCGGCGATGCCCGCATCTGCCGCGGGTGCTGGGACCAGATGCATGTGCCGATCCCGATCCGCGGGCCCCTGGCGCTGCCGTTTCGGGCCTTCGGCATTACCCGCAGCAAGATGAACCCCAACATCTGCACGATCTGCGAGCGCTCCTTCCGTTACGTGAAGAAGCAGAGTCACGTTGCGGCAAGCGCGACCATCCTCTTCGCCGACATCCGCGGCTTCACCCATCTGTCCGAGCGGATCGAGCGGGTGAGGCTCAGCCAAATCGTCAGCCTGTTTCAGGACCGCTGTGCGGAAGGCATCTGGGCGCATGACGGCATCGTCAACAAGACGATGGGCGACGGGCTGATGGCCATCTTCAATTTTCCGATCGTCAGGAAGGATCACGCGGAAGCGGCGATCCGGGCGGCGCTCGACATCCAGCGGCTCTGCGCGGACGCACTTGGCAGCCTGGATCTTGACTGGCTGGGTGGGCAACCGCTGGGCGTCGGTGTCGGCATCCACTCCGGCGATGTCGAGATCGGCGAGTTCTCGAGCTTCCGCAGCGACTTCACCGCGATCGGCGGCACCGTCAACCTCGCGTCGCGGCTTGAATCCCAGGCCGAAGCCGGCGAGATCCTGCTTTCGCCGGAGACGGCCATGCAGGCAGGCGCATTGGCGGCGGATGCGACAACACGGCTGCTGACGCTCAAGGGCATCGAGCAGCCGGTGGAGGCGAGGGTGCTCGATCATTTCATTGTTTCGTCGAAACAGTGAAATGATCTAATTCTCTGCTATTACGCGATTCCGGACGGAAAACCGTTCTACATTTTTCCTGGAATTGCTCCAGTGAAACGCGGTTGAGCTTCGCCGCGCCGTTTGCCGGCTACAGCGCACCCTCATCGGCAACCGAGGTCACCTCGGCAACCTTGCCGCCGGAGACGAGGCAGCGCCATTTGGCGCGCTCGGGGCCGACCCCGATGATCACCGCGCTATTGGCCTGAGACATGTCCGAGCTCAGGGTCACGACGTCGGGGTTGTTGGTCTGCTTGGCGACGGCCTGTTCGCAGGCGCGTTCATCGGGCGGGTTTCCGCCGCGCAGTGCCGCCGCCGTCGCCTCTGACGTCGAGGGCCGTGGCGGCGTCGACGATGCCGACGTTCCCGAGCAGGCCGATAGGCTGAGCAGGGCTGCGAGTGGTGCGATTGTGCGGATCAGATTTTGCATGGCCGTTCCCGTTCTTGGAGCGAACGATCGCTCCCGGCTGATTTTTTCTCAGCTTTCCATGAAATCGTGCGTTGATCCAGTGTCGGGTTCGTCTGTTGCGGCAGCGTCACGCTACGCCGTTTCCCGACTGATCAAAGCCGGGCCGCGATCTTCCGGCTTCGCGCCTTGCGCTTTAAGCCGTTGATTTCTCGCCTGTCGTTATCACAGAACCGCTGCGCGAAACGCTTCAGAACCAGAGGTCGCGCGCGCATTTGCCATCGGAGGGCAGGTCTTCAAACGTGTCGAAGCCATCGAAGCGATTGACGGGCAGGTCGGCGACCAGCTCGGGTGCCGTGTGTCTCAAGTTGACGGCCATGCGCCGGCGGCCCTTGTCGTCGATCTCAAGGCTGCGCCAGGCGAGAACACCGGCACAGGTCGGGCAAAAGCGGATCTCGAGCGTGGGCTCCGCCTCGTCGGCGCGGATATAGGACGCAGTCTTGCCGGTGAGCGTGATGCGTTCGCCTTCGTAATCGTAGGCCCAGAGCGCCCCGTGCCGCCGGCACATCGTGCAGTTGCACACGACGATCCTGCCGGGGTCGCCCTCAAGCGTCCAGTTTGCGCCGCCGCAGTGGCATGAGCCCTTGAGCATGGGTGGAAATCCTCCGGTTGATGCGGGAGCGCGATAGTGCACCAACGCTTGCTGAACGCAACCGGTTCCTGAGGGTTTGCTGTCTCGTTTCCCGGACGCAGACGCCGGAAGCGGCCCACGGGTTTGACAGGCGCGAGCCGATCTGAGGCTCAGTCGTCTTGCGGCTCGAGCAGCGAGGTCTTCAATTGGCGCGTCTGATCAGGAAGCCCGTGCCGCGCCCGATTGGCGGGCCGTGTCGTCGAGCGAAAATGAACGGGATCCCAGAGGTCCCATCCGATCCGATGCAGTTCCCGGAAGTCCATTTCGGACAGATTGCTCATTGCCGATTTCCTTTTCTTGCGCGCGCGGCCGCGGGCTGTCTCGGATCGATCGATCCGCACCACCTTTTCCTTGCCCAGCCTCGCATTCGACCTCACAGGTCCCTTCTCCCCGCGGGGGCGGGAAGAAGGGACCTTGCGGCGCTCTCGGCGTCCACATCCTTGCGTTCGGGCATGGCTCCTGTCGCTGGGCGGGCGGAAGGAGCCGGATGGTAGCGGAGCCGGGCGCTCGCCGCGTTCCCTCTCTCCGGGGCAAGGAGAGAGGGCAGAGAGGGTAACGGCAAGCGTTGTGGCCGCATTCGGCCGGGCAAAGGCGTCAATATAAGACTGGTTCTGAAGTCGTTTCCGGTTCGTCGGACCCAAGCCGACGGATGCGTCTCTCGGGAAGGTGCGTCCTTCTCCGACGGGCGGATTGCGACAACATTGCGCGCGCTTTGATGGAGCAAAAATTTAAGGGCAGACGGCCCATATCAATCCTCGTCGAGGATGCGCGGCTCGGGATCGCCTTCCCATTGGAAGGTGATGGTGCGGCCCTGGCGGATGTTCTGGATAACGGCCGGGCGGAAGACGGCGAGGCATTCGCCGAGGGGATCGCGCGCGGAGGGATAGATCAGGCCGTTGCCACCCTCGGCAAGGATCATGGCGGCAAGCGCCTGGCCGGCGGGATAGGCGGTGGCCGTGTCCGGGTCGAGATAGGCGGCACCCGTTTCGCCGCGCGCATCGTGGAAGCGGCAGGTAAAACCGGCGATCAGTTCTCGGTAGCGGCCGATGTCGTGGAAGCTGCCGGCTTCTCGCAGCGCCCGGGTGCGGTGATAGACGATCTCCGCCTCGCAGGTCTGAAGCGCGCGCGGCCCGAAGGCGCAGTACCAGGCGCCGCGCTCCTCGCCGTTGAAGCGGTTGCCGGGCGGGCGCGCGTGGCAGAAGGCGGCGTTGATCATCGACCAGCCATAGCCGTAGGATGCGTTCAACAGCTCGGCCGGATCGACGCCTGAGGGAAGGGCGAGAGGGCTCAGCCGCGCCGAGGTCATCGCCTCCAGCCGGTTGAGGATCTCGATCTCGTCATCGTCGTCCGCAAGCGGCTTGACCGCGGGCTCGTTGATGTAGGCGGTGGAGATCAGCCTGACGGTCGCCGGCTCGTTGAAGTCGATTTCGGGAAGCATGGGCCGGGCGATCACAGGCCGCCGCGCAGGCCGTCGAGGTAACGCCGCACCTTCAACATCACCGGAATGCCGCCCTCGATCATCAGCTCGACCGGCGCGCGACCGTAAAACAGCGGGCCCGAATTGACCGCCTTTGGCCATTGATAGGTGAGCGGCCCGTTGAAGAACAGCCGCAACCCCTTGAAGATGCCAACGATCAGGCTCGCGCGCATGCGCTTGTCCTGGTCGAGCCGGCCCTTGAAGTCGCCGGCCTTCATCCGATTCCAGGTGGCGATCGGCACGTCGAAGAGCTGGGCTGCTTCCCTGTTCGTCAGGTTCCAGAGGTCGCAGGCCTTCACCACAGCCTTGACGATCACCGCTTCCTCATGCCGGGCGGCGGCGCGATCGGGAGCAAAAGCCGGTTGGGCGTTGGTCATTGCCGTCTCCTATGAACTGCCGTTGTGTATCATATGATATGAAATGGCGATGTTGGGCGGGAAGTCAAGGGGGGTGCGGTGCACGGAGTGAGGAGAAGCGGCCCCTCATCCCCCTGCCGGGACCTTCTCCCCGTCAAGACGGGGAGAAGGAGAGTTGCCGCGCCCGCCCGCAACTTTCGCCATACGCTGGCGGTAGCCGGGATGAGCCGCGCGTGCCACACGTCTCCTTCTCCCCGTGACTACGGGGAGAAGGTCCCGGCAGGGGGATGAGGGGCTTCTCGTCGACGGTGCGCGCCCCGAGGGACAAGCCTCAAAAGCTGTTGCGGCTTTCGCTCCTTGGATCGCCGTCCACCTGATGCGGCGCGTAGAGATCGCCGCGCGCCTTGCGGCGCCAGGGACGTGCAAGGTTGCCCGGTTCGATCCGGATATCGGCGATGGCAATGGCGGGGGAGCCGTCCGTCGGGCAGAGCGCGGCCCACTGACCGCCCGGGGCGGCGATGCCCGACGGCGCGATCACGCTCTGCGGCGCGTGTGCCGCGTAGCTGACCCAAAAGCTGTTGCTTGCAGCGTGTCCCAAAATCTCTGCGGCGAAGGGTGGTGCCGCGGACGGCGTTTCGCCGGTGGTTGAGAACAGCACGCAGTCGGCGTCGAGGCGCTCGTATTCGGTGAAGAGTTCCGGATAGTGGGTCTCCATGCCAAGCGCGCAGCCGAAGCGGATGCCGTCGACGTCGAAGGTGACAGGGCTCTTGCCCGGTGTGTACATGAACGAGATCTTGGTGTTGGAGAGCATGCGCTCGTCGTAGCGCGTCACCAGTTCCCCGCGATCCGAGACGACGTAGAGGCTGTTGTGCGGGCGGTTTGGCGAGGTCAGCCGATGAACCGAGCCGAAGACAGTCCAGAGACGCAGCTCGCCCGCAAGCCTTATGCTCGCGTCCAGCTCCTCGCGCAGAACCGCCCATTCGAACCGGGTCCAGTCGGACGGGCCGACTTCTGCGGGGCCGATCTCCGACATGATGCGCTTGTTGGGCGCGCATGTGGCGCCCTCGGGGAAATGCAGGAGCCGCGCGCCGGCGTCCCGAGCCTGCCGCATCAGCACCCGCATCTCCGCACCCGCGGCGCGAAGGGTGGATACGTCGCGCGGATCGGTGAACAGCGCGGTCTGGGCGACGGCAATGCGCAGCGTTCGGGCGTCAAGCGGCGCCGGCGGCGGCTGACGGAAATGTCGGAGGGCTGCGCTATAGGATTCGCCGGTTTTAGCGGCGCGCGCGCGGACACGGCGCTTGAAGTTTCGGTTTTGCGTCATTGTCAGGCCTTTCACGTCCCGGACGCACGTTCCCCAGCAACCACGCCCGAGATGATCGGACCAGGACAAGCGACCCGAGACGAAAAGTCCCTTTGCCTCCATTCTAAGACCCTGCTGGGGAAGGCCGTGGGAGGTTGGGCGCGGGGTCACGCCGGAATGGGAGCCTGTCCAATCGGTTGCGATTCGTCAATCGCGGCGCTCGGGTGGGGCGAGGTGCTGCGACCGGCAAGAGCCTTGCCCATCACGCCAATTCGATTTTACTCGGGCGACAACCGTCGATAGGCTTTCGGGCTTGTTGATGGGAGTAAGAGCCATGAAGCGCGCACTTGCAGCGATCGCATTCGCCCTGGCCTGTTCCGGCACGGCGACTGCGCAGGACACCAGCATGAGTTTCTTCGTCACCAGCGTTAACCCCGGCAAGGGCGGCGATCTCGGCGGCCTTGCCGGCGCGGACGCCTATTGCGACACGCTCGCCAAGGCGGCGGGATCGTCGGGCAAGAGCTGGAAAGCCTATCTTTCGACGGATGCGGAAAACGCCAAGGACCGGATCGGCGCCGGGCCATGGTACAACGCCAAGGGCGAGAAGATCGCCGATGACGTGGCATCGCTCCACAGCGACAAGAACAACCTGACCAAGCAGACGGCGCTCAACGAAAAGGGCGAAGTGATCAACGGGCGCGGCGACACGCCCAACCGCCACGACATCCTGACGGGCTCCAAGGCCGATGGCACTGCGGCGGCGGAGACCTGCGGCAACTGGACGATGGGTGGCGCAGACGGCGCGGCGATCGTCGGCCATAGCGACCGCACGGGACTGAACGATTCCGCCGAAGCCAAATCCTGGAACGCCTCGCATGCGACCCGCGGCGGCTGCACGGTCGAGGCCTTCAAGGGCACGGGCGGCGAGGGGCTGTTCTACTGCTTCGCCGTAAAGTAGGGCGCCGCGCGTTCAGGTGAGCGCGAGGGGCGTTTCGACGCTCCGTCCGGTGGCGCTTGGCGGATGTCGCTTCACACATGCGGCGCGAGCAGCGACAGATCCGCCTCGCCGAGCCGGTCCTTGGCGCTCCAGAGCTGATGCCAGTAGGGGTAGATGACCGGCGGCAGGCTGACGGCGTCGAGCAGTTCCTTTTCCTCGTCGGAGAGCTTCAGGCTGGCGGCGGCAAGGTTGTCTGTAAATTGCGCTTGCGTGCGGCCGCCGATGATGACGGAGGTCACGCCCTTGCGGCCGATCAGCCAGGCCAGCGCCACTTGCGCCGGCGAAACGCCGCGTTCACTTGCTATCGCCACCAGCATGTCGACGATCTTCCACAGCCGCTCCTCGTCGCGGATCGGCGGCTCTTTCCAGCCTGCGAGCTGGCGGGTGCCGTCAGGCGTCTCGTTGCGCCGGTGCTTGCCCGAAAGCAGGCCGCCGGCAAGCGGGCTCCAGACGAGAACGCCGAGCCCCTGGTCGATCGCGATCGGCAGAAGCTCGTATTCGGCTTCGCGGGCTTCGAGCGTGTAGTGGATCTGCTCGCTGACGAAGCGCTGCCGGCCGTCAAGCGCGCTGATGCCGAGCGCCTTCATGATGTGCCAGCCGGAATAGTTGGAGCAGCCGATATAGCGGATCTTACCGGCGCGCACGAGGCTGTCGAGCGCCTCCATCGTTTCTTCGAGCGGTGTCAGCCCGTCCCATTCGTGCACCTGGTAGAGATCGATGACGTCGGTCTTCAGCCGCTTCAAGCTTGCCTCGCAGGCGGCGATCAGATGGTAGCGCGACAGGCCGCCGTCGTTCGGTCCAGGGCCCATGTTGAAGCGCGCTTTGGTCGCGACCAGCACGCCGTTCTTGCGCGTGCCTCCGAGCACCTCGCCGATGATCTCCTCGCAGGCGCCGGTCGAGTAGATGTCGGCCGTGTCGATCAGGTTGACGCCGGCATCGAGGCAGAGATCGACATAGCGGCGGGCGTCGGCAAGACCGACATTGCCGACCTCGGCGAACTTGCCGCCGCCGCCGATCGTCATCGTGCCCATGGTGATCGTGGAGATTTTCAGGCCGGAGCGGCCGAGCAGCCGATATTCCATGGTCAGGCTCCTTTGCTGGTCGATGTCGCCAGACGGGGCGAAGTGCCCCTGAAGCGCCCTTGCCCTCGCGGGGCGAGGCGTTGGGCGTAAGGTAGCGGCGCTGAGGGCGGCTGCAAGGCCGCGGACGCAAGTTGCGCGCCGACGGCTTTCGGCGGAACCCAAAAGTGACCTCCCGTTTTCTTAGGGCTGGCTCACACACGGCGAAATGGTATCGTCACGGCCGAGAGATGAGGGGAATCACTGTCATGAACCACGCCAAAAGCCTGGCTTTAGCGTCGGCTGTTGCCGCCGGCCTGACATTGGCAATCGCGCCGTCGGTGGCCGAGGCCGCCGAGAACGGCGCGGGCTTCTATCTGCTCGGTGCCCGCGGCCCGCTCGCCGGCCTGCTTGCCCCGCCCGGAACTTACTTTCAGAACGACAACTATTTCTACGTCGGCGAGCTCAAGGGCAACAAGCAGCTTCCGCTTGGTGGCGAGATAGTCGGCGACGTCAAGGCGAACCTGGTCGGCGTCTTCGGCACCGGCCTCTGGGTCCTGCCGGAGGAGATACTGGGCGGCAATCTCGGTTTGAGCGCGATCGTGCCCTTTGGCGGGCCCAATGTCGACGCGACGCTTTCCGCCCCGCGTGCCGGCCGTTCGGCGTCTGCCAGCGACTCGATCTTCACCATCGGCGACCCGGTGCTCGGCGCCTCGCTCGGCTGGCATCAGGGCGATTTTCACTGGACGGCGAATGCCAGCGTCAACGTGCCGATCGGCGACTACCAGAAGGGCGAGCTTGCCAACCTCTCGTTCAACCGCTGGGCAGGCGACCTGACCTTTGCCGGCACCTGGTTCAACCCGGAAACCGGCTTCGACCTTTCGGGTGCTGCGGGCTTTACCTTCAACGGCGAGAACCCGGCGACGAACTATCGCACGGGTACGGAATTCCACGCGGAATGGGCCGTGACCCAGCATTTCAGCCCGCAATTTTCCGCAGGCCTCGCCGGCTACTTCTACCAGCAGGTGACGGGCGACAGCGGCTCGGGCGCAAGGCTCGGCGACTTCAAGGGCCGCATCGCCGCCGTCGGCGGCACGCTCGGCTACAATTTCAAGGTGGCCGAAACGCCTGTGTCGCTGACCTTGAAGGTCTTCCAGGAATTTGCCGCCAAGAACCGCCCGGAAGGCACCGCCGGCTTCGTCACCATCGCCTTCCCGATCGGCACTCCGCCGGCGCCGGTGAAGTAGGCGGGGGCCAGCGTCCAGGCAATTCCAGGAAAAGTACGGAACGGTTTCCGCCTGACGTGGGTGATCTGACAGGGCTTTGATCGCGTGTTGCGATCCGGGCTGACTAAACCGAATCTCATGTGTCTGTAGCGCGCGTCTTCCGGGACACTCCGGCGGACGCCTTATGCCTCAGACCCGCGAGAGATTTCTACTTACAATTGGTGCGTCGCTCGCCGCTTGCCGCTCCTGTATACTTCCGCCCGTGTGCAGCGTGGGGAGGGTGGCATGAGCAATCACTATTGCCTCGGCCGGATCGACTTCGGCGTCGGCAGCTGCGCTTGCTGGTGCGTGGACCCGCCGCGAAACTTGGTTGTGTTTCTTCACGGCTTCACGGGGGCGGCCGTGGCAACCTGGCACGATATTTCTGCCAACATCCGGCGGGAGGGGCTGTTTGGCGACGCGGACATCGTGTTTCTGGGCTATGACAGTCTCTCAAGCCGTGCCGGTCCGATGAGCGGCCTGATCTACCAGTTCCTCGAGGAATTTCTTGCGGATCCCGCCAGTTTCTCCAACCGCTATCTTTATTACGCCCGCGCGAAGCGCGCGCCATTTGCCTACGAGCGCGTTCTGGTGGTTGCCCACTCGCTGGGCGGCGCGCTGATCAGGCAGGCGGCCGCGCGGCTGGCGGCCGACAACAACCCCTATACCGATCGCCTGCAGCTATTGCTCTTTGCGCCGGCACACAAAGGGTCGAACACGCTTAGCAATGTCAATGCGGCGATCGCCTCGGGCAGCATCATGGCCGCACTCAAGGTTGGCCTGTTTCGACGGGTTCCCATCCTGGAAGATCTTCCGGTGGATTGCAGATTCATCACGGATATCGAGATCGAAACGCTCAATCAGCTTTCGCTTCGGCGCCGACAATGTCTCGTCGCGACCAAGGTCCATTTCGGGCAGTATGAGAACACGGTCGAAACCAGGAATTTTGCGCAGGATCCGCATTATCGAACCGTTCCACATCGCAACCATACCGACATCTGCAAGACGGCTGCAGGCAATCGCCTTGTGATTTCGGAAATCGAGGAGTGCCTGCGGTGAGCGAGATTGCCGCCAGTGCCGATCACGATCCCTTTGACGGCTTCGATTTGAACTGCTTCGACCGGGATGACCTGCGGCTCTATTCCATGCCGGTGATCGGGAGCTGCTTTTTTCCTACACCGCTGGATATGGAACCGGCCAACACGCATCTCCTGGCTCACCTATCTTCAGACCTACAAGCTCAGGCGCTTCTACCATATCCGCAGACGCGGCATGGACTCAGGGCCTGAGGACAGCGACATCTTAAGCCTCGCACGCCAGGATCGGGCGCGCGGCAGCCTGATGTCGCCTTCCGTCGTCAGCCTGGCGCTTTTCCTGACACGCTATCGACTGCGCGTCTTCAGCGCCGACCATTACATCGATCAAATCGGCCCGTTGGACGAAGAGGGCTGGTTCAACCTCATCGATATGGCGAACCGGATCGATATCTTTCTCTGCTTCCGTCCGCGTCTGGCGGAAATACTGAAGTTGTTGCCACGGTATCCCCGCGTCGATCTTGGCGACGACGGCTATGTCTTCCTCATCGATTTCCTGTCGATACTCGGCCTGCGGTCCGAGTTCGAGGCGGGGCCTCGGCAATACTTGCAACGGAAGATCAATATCGCGCTGCAGGCCATGGACGTTGATATTGCAGCGTTGCGCGGCGATCTTTTCGAGGTTGCCAAGGAGATTGGCGCCCGCGCCATGCCTTTTGAACGGGAGAGCCAGGAAGCGTTCGACGTCAGCATCGGCCTCGTCGGCACCGAGTTGCAAACCGCCTGGGAACTCGCCCGGGTGCTCGACGTGATCGAGCCGGTGCGGGCGACCCACGGCGACACCGAGAGCGAGAGTGCGAGCACGCAGGCGAGAGGCGAAGAAGCCGCGGGCAGCGTCTGAGCCGTCACAAATCGACGACGAAGCGCTCGGGCATCAGGTTCCGATAGGGGAACATGTGGAAATAGGGACGCGCTTCGGCAAGCACGCGGCGCACGGACGGGCGCTCCAGCAAGCTTTCGAAATAGGCCGCCAGATGCGGGTGTTTTTCAGCGAAGGGTTCGACGATGCCGGCGTAGAAGAGCGCCGGCGTGGCGGCGCAATCGGCAAGGCTGAAGCTGTCGCCGGCGGCAAAGCGGTGGGTTTTGAAATGTTCGTCGGCCATGGCGTAGGCGACAGCCAGATTGGCGCGGGCGTCCGCGACGCCGCGATGGTCGTTTTCGCCCGATGGCCTCAGCGTATCGGTGACGATCTTCTGCATCGGAACGTGGATATAGAGATCGAAGAAGCGGTCCCAGAGCCTGACCTTCAGCGCTTGATCCACGTCGTCGGGAATGAGCTTCACTTTGCCGGGATAGTGGCGGTCGAGATACTCGATGATCACAGACGTCTCGGGCATCACCACGTCGCGGGCGCTGTCGGTGAGCACCGGCATCTTGCCGACTGGCCAGAGTGCTGCAAAGCGGGCTGCCTCGGCTGGATCGAGAAGATCGACGAGGCTGCTCTTGAACGGCGTTTCGTTCTCGTAGAGCGCGACCAGCACCTTGTGGCAGAAGGACGCGAGCGGATGCTGGTAAAGTGTCAGCGACATCAGGGCGATCTCCGATGCTTTCGCGCTGCGGATCATCGAGCCGCATGAGGCGCTTCGGTTCCTGGAATTCTCGCATTGCTTATTGCAAAACTGATGCTGTTTTGCAATCAGTTTCTACGCGGATGGGTGGCTGCGGTGCGGTGCGATCGCGATGAATTTGCCCATTGCCATTTGAAACCGCAAAAGCTGCCCTAGAATAAAGGGAGTGAGGGCGTCGCAACGCTCGGCGCCCGTCGTCATCGCGACAGGGGAGGATTGCCGATGCGCTGCTTCACGGTACTTGGGCCCTCGCAGACCGGAAAAACCACGCTTGTGGACAAGCTGGCCGGTCTGGAGGGGGCCGGAAGGAAAGCTGCTTCGCCCTATGGACTGAACCTCACGGAATTCGAGTTTGGCGGCGAGCCCTGGTGTGCGCTCGATGCACCCGGGGGCACCGAGGCGCTGGGCCACGCGCAGCATGCGATCCTTGCCAGCGACGCCTGCGTGCTGTGCGTCTCTCCGGCGCCGGAAGAGGCGGTGCTCGCCGCCCCCTATCTGAAGGCGATCGAGGCGTCCGGAACGCCCTGCATCCTCTTCATCAACCGCATGGACGAGCCGCGCGGGCGGCTTCGCGACGTGATCGCCGCCCTTCAGGACTATTCGAGCCATATGCTGCTCTTGCGCCAGGTGCCGATCCGCGAGGGCGACAAGATCGTCGGCACCTGCGACCTGATCTCCGAGCGTGCCTGGCGCTACCGCGAAGGGCAGACCTCGGCGCTGATCGAGATTCCCGAAACGGAGATGGAGCGGGAGAAGGAGGCACGCGCCGAACTGCTCGAACATTTCTCCGAGTTCGACGACTGGCTGCTGGAGGAGCTGATCGAGGACCGGCTACCGGCGAGCGACACGATCTACGCGATCTCCACGCGGCTCTTGAAGGAAAACCGGATCATCCCGGTGCTGGTCGGTTCGGCAAGCCACGCCAACGGCATTCTGCGGCTGATGAAGGCGCTGCGCCATGAGGCGCCTGCCGTCGATGCGCTGCGAAAAAGACTGGCGGCGGCCGGCCCGATTGCGGAGGCCGCGCTATCGGCCGTCAGCTTCCACGCCTATCACAAGGCCAATGTCGGCAAGACGGTGCTGGTCAGGGCGCTGACCTCGGGCCTCAAGCAGGGAGCCGCGCTTGGTGGCGGCGGCTTGGGCTCGCTGCAGGACCCGGCTACCGGCAAGCCGCTCGCCAACGCCACGCCCGAGGCGGGCGCGATCATCGCGGCGGTCAAGTCCGACCATCTGCCGGTGCCGGCGCTGCTTGCCGCCAACACGACGGCCGCGGCACCCGACTGGACCGAACCGCCGACGCCAATGCTGGAGCGCATCCTGGTGCCCGACAGCGAGCGCGACGAAACCAAGCTTTCGGGCACGCTCGCCAAGCTCGCCGAGACCGACCGCGGGCTTTCCGTCATGCAGGAGGAGGGGACGGGCGCCCAGCTCGTCTGCGTGCAGGGACCAATGCATCTGCGCGATCTCTGCAAGACGCTCGCCGACGTCTTCCATGTCGGCGTCAGCGACAGGCAACCGAGCCCGACCTATCGCGAGACGGTGCTGAAACCGTCCGACGTGCACTATCGCCACCGCAAACAGACCGGCGGCGCCGGGCAGTTTGCCGACGTGAAACTCAGCGTGCACCCGAACGAGCGGGGCACCGGCTTCTCCTTTGCCGAGACGGTGAAGGGTGGGGCGGTGCCGCGCAACTTCATTCCCGCGATCGAGGCCGGCGCGCGCGAGGCGATGGAAAAGGGTCCGCTCGGCTTTCAGGTGATCGACGTCGGCGTGACCTTGACCGACGGCCAGCACCATACAGTCGACAGCAACGACTTCGCCTTCCGCGCGGCCGCCAAGATGGGCGTGCGCCAGGCACTGTCGCAGGCGTCCGCCGTCCTGATGCAGCCTGTCATCCGCATCGAGATCCACATCCCGTCGATCTATTCCGGCAGCCTGGTGCCGATCGTCTCCACCTACAAGGGGCAAGTGCTCGGCTTCGACCGCGACGAGACCGCCAAGGGCTGGGACATCTTTCGCGCCCTGGTGCCGGGATCAGCGCTCGACGATCTCGCCCGGGCGCTGAGGGCGGCGACGCAAGGGATCGGCTATTTCTCGAAAAGCTTCGACCATTTCGAGGAGCTTTACGGCAAGGAGGCTGATGCCGTGATCCACGCGCATGGGGTGCCGCAGACGGGGTAGTCAAGACCGGCACGCCAAACTGACGGTGACGATGTCAGCAGCGCCAGTGACGGCGCACGCGCTTGCCAGCGGATGCGCCGGCGCCTGGTGTCGCTTGGGAAGAGGAGAGTGTGAGCGGCGCTATTTGGTCGTGACGGCCATTGCGGCCAGGAGGATGAAAAGAGCCACCATCGAGGCGACGAGAAAAAGCGTCAGCCTCCGCATCAGTTCACGGAGGCCATCAGGCTCGTAGGGTCGCTCGTCGGCAGCAGTATTGCCCGCAGGCTTTTCCGTCAGGTCGTACCAGCCGAGCCGTTCGAAGTGGTGAGACACCGACTGAAGCTCGGATGGATATGCTCGGTAATTCAGCCATCTCGCGCCCTTGATGTCGTAGTGGGTCTCGCCGAGGCCGCGAATTTTTGCCAACAATTTTGCTGCCTCCTTGCGCGACGAGTACGAAGTGCCTTCCTCAGCGTCGCGGCTCCTCCCCCAAAGTCCTAGCAGCAGCGATCCGTAAAGCGCGTTGCAGCCTTCCATCGTCAGAGCGAGGCGCTTGATTTCCGCGCTTTGACAGAGATCGTGGTTCAGTTGGGCGTTGCGTTCAGCCAGCTCGAATGATGGCAGCGATTGATCGTCCTCGAAAACCAGATCGTCCGGTGTGACAACCAAGGTACCCCAACGCCAGCGGATCGGAATTGCTGTCGCCGCGCTGGACCAGGCGCGTTCGTGGTCGTTGAGCGGACGCCGCCAGTCTTGGCGGTCGAGATGCGCGGCATGAGCCCGGCCGCGCGATCCGTCCGGAAGGCGGACATTGTCGGCGGCATAAGGCCTTCCAAAGCGATGGTGGAGAACGGCTGCTCCGTGTCGCTGGCCGTAATCGCTCCAGCGATATTTTGGCTGGCCCGGGGCCTCCGACAACACGTAGCCTTCGGGATACTCGTCGTTCTCAAATGGCCACATGATCAGATTCAAAAATCAGAATGAAGGCTGTCTTCATGATACCTCCCTCGGTTGCATTCAGCTTTACCGATGAAGGCTCAATCAATTGCGCACTTGGCCAGGAGAATTTTACCCAATTCCGATTTGTTGATCGTCGGTTGGCCTACCCGCTGGACCGGCAAATCGAGGATGTACGGCTCCCGATTCCGAGAGGGGATCAGCCACCAAGCCCGGCGCTACGCCGCTCGCGCTCCTCGATCTCCGCGATCAGCCAGTTCAGAAAGCTTTTCGTTACCGGCTTGGTACGCAACAGGTCTTCCTGGCAGACGAACTGGTAGGTTTCGGCCGGTTCGTAGAAGTGGTCGTGGACGAGTTGGATCTGGCCGGATTTCAGATCGTGTTCCGCCATGGTGCGGTCGATCAGGGCCACGCCCTGGCCCTCCTTCACCGCTTCGAGGATGATGTGCTGGTCGTCGAAGATCAGGTCCTGGCGGCTGCGCGGCAGTGCCAGGCCGGAGGAAGCGATCCAGCTTTGCCATTCCGACAAGCCGCGGTAGTGCAGCCGGTTGCCCGACAGCAGCGCCAGCCTGTTGTCGGCTTTCTCGAAAAGGTCACGGCCGCAGACGGGCACCAGGCATTCGCGCAGGAGCCTGCGCGAGAAGCGCCCGGCCGGCGGCTGCAGGCAGTAGTCGATGATCACGTCGGCGGGGCTGGTGCCGGCGGTCATGGTTTCGAGGTGAGAGAGGTGGAGTTGCACGCCGGGGTTGGCGGCGAGAAACTCCGAGATGCGCGGGGCGATCACCTTCATCGAGAAGAACGGCCCGACCCGCACGCGCAAAATCTTGCCGCTCGTGCGCGGCCGGATGTGCTGGACGACACCTTCCAGATCGTCGAAGGCGCGCTGGCAGGAGGCGTAGAGAAGCCCGCCTTCCGGCGTCAGCTCGACGCCGTGCTGCTTGCGCACGAAAACTCTGAGACCCAGATGCTCTTCAAGATTACGGATCTGGTGGCTGATCGCACCCTGGCCAATGCAGAGTTCGTCGGCCGCCGAAGTCAGGCTGCCGTTGCGGGCGGCCGCTTCGAAGGCGCGCAGGGATTTGAGGCTCGGCAGGTCACGCATCGGCTGCTCCTCTATCGGGATCGCGCGCAGCGTACATGAATTTTTTCGATGGCTGGAATGATTTCTTTCACATTGCGGAGGGCGGTTTCGTCCCGCATTGTCGATCCATAATAAAGCGAAAACGAAAAAGAGATCGGCTGCAACTCCAGACATTTTGGGCGAAAGACGCATCGAGCCGGGCTCGATGGCGGCCTTTGCGACCATAGTTTGGGGAGCGCCGCAACGAGGGACAGAGGGAACGAGATGAAAAAGAAGTTCATGACTGTGCCGGCCTTGGTGCTGGCATCGCTCCTGGCCGGTGGCGCCTGCGCCGAGACGCTGGCGATCGGCACGGAGGGCGACTATGCGCCGTTCAACTATGTGACCGCGGCCGGCGAGATCAAGGGTTTCGACTACGATATCGGCCAGGCCGTCTGCGCCGAGATCAAGGCGGACTGCGTCTGGAGCACCAACGAGTGGTCCGGCATCATTCCGGCGCTGCAGGCGAAGAAATTCGACGTGATGATCGCCTCGATGGCGATCAACCCGGACCGCAAGAAGGAAGTGGACTTCACCACCCCCTATTATTTTAACGCCATGCGCTTCATCGCCCGCAAGGACCTGGGCCTGAAGGAGATTACGCCCGAGGCGCTGAAGGGCAAGGTGATCGGCACGCAGTCGGGATCGGTCGCGGTGGAAGCGCTGCAGGAGTTCTTCCCCGACAGCGAGGTGAAGCTCTACCCGACGCTCAGCGAAGTGTTGCTCGACATGGAGAACGGCCGGCTGGACCTGATCCTCGAAGGGCAGATGGCCTTTACCGAATGGCTCGCCAAGGACGAGAGCGGCTGCTGCGCCTTCGTCGGCGACAGCTTCGTGCTCGACAAGGCCGAGGGCAACGCCATGGCGGTGCGCAAGGGCAACGAGGCGCTGCTGGCCAGGCTGAATACCGGTCTGAAGACGATCATGGAAAACGGCACCTACGACAGGATCCGCAAGCAGTATTTCGACTTCGACATCATGGCCAAGCCGAAGACCACGAGCGAATATTTCCGCTAAGGGGAGGGCGCGCGGCGCTGATCGGGCCTGCCATATCTTGTGCAGCGGAGCCCCTCATCCGGCCTGCCGGCCACCTTCTCCCCGCAGGCGGGGAGAAGGGACGGTGCGGTACCCGTTTGCCTGTCATCACCACCTTCATTGCCTGTGGCGACGCGCGAAGCGGGTGACAACTCAGCGGTTCGTCCGCGTTCCCTCTCCCGGCCTGCGGGGAGAGGGCTAGTCCTCGGGTTTAACCCGAGGAGAGGGGCGCCCCCAAGCGAACCGGTAAGGGGCAAGCCTCCAACCGGTGAGAGGCAAAACTTCAACCCGGTGAGGAGCAGGCCTCCATCAAATCCGATGAGGGCCAAGCCCCCTCATCGGTTAGAGGAACCTCCAACCCGTGAGGACAGCCCTTCCTCCAAAAATTCGCGTGCCGCTCTCCGTGCCGTTTCATCGACGCGAGCGTGGCAAGCGGACAGGCGCGGCGCCGGAGTTTTCGCGTTTCTCCGGCGCCCGTCTCCTTAATCCATCCCAATATGAAAGTGCATGTGATGAGCCCCAGGGTCGCCGTTCTCGAATTCAACCAGGAAACCAACACGTTTTCGAAGCTTACGACCGGTTTCAGGGATTTCGAGGCCTGCCACTATTTCCTTGGGGCCGAGATCGAGACCCATTGCCGGGGCACCAATTCGGAGATCGGCGGTTTCATCGATTGCTGCGACAGATACGGCTGGCAGCCGGTCTATACGGTCGCGGCACGGGCCGAGCCCGGCGGGCGGATCGAAGAGGCGATGCGGCTGCGCTTTGTCGCCGACCTGACAAGCGCGCTTGCGGGGCAAACGCTCGACGGCGTCTTCATCGTCTTTCATGGCGCCATGTGCACGGAAACGGCTGACGATGCGCAGGTCCAGCTTCTGGAAGCGGTGCGCGGCATCGTCGGGACGAAGGTTCCCATTGCCGCGACCTTCGACCTCCACGCCAATTCGGCGCCCGAGATGGCCGGGCTGCTTGATATCGCCGTCTCCTTCCGCACCTATCCGCACGTGGACATGGCCGAATGCGCCCATAAGGCCGGGGCGCTTCTGGAGCGCGCCATGCGCGGCGAGATCCGTCCGGCGATCGCCATCCGCCAGCCGCCGATGGTGAACGGCTGCAATGACGGGCGCACAACGCATGCCTGCGCCATGACGGAACTGCTCGAGATTGCCGACGCGATCGCTTCGCGCGACGGGATGCTCGCCACGTCCATCAATGCCGGCTTCTACGATGCCGATATCTTCAACACCGGACCATCGGCCGTTATCTGCTACGACCGCAACCGGGTGGCGGCGGATGACGCTGAGGCCGAGGCCGAGCGGCTCTGCCGCGAGATCTGGGACCGGCGCGCGCATCAGGACGTGCAACTGCCGCTCGACGCGCTGCCCGGAATCGTAAAGGCGCATCTGGACGCGGAGCGGAATGGTCCGCTGGTGATTGCCGATTTCTCCGACAATCCCGGCTGCGGCGCCTATAGCGATTCCACATGCGTGCTTCGCGGTCTTCTCGACATCGGCGTCTCAAACGTCGCCTTCGGCGCGCTCTGCGACCCCGCAGTCGCAGCCGAATTGATCGCCGCCGGCGTCGGTGCGAACCGCGAGGTGACGCTCGGCTGCAAGATCGACCCCGCCGTCGGCGGCGGGCCGATTTCGGTCAGGGGTACGGTCGAGGCGATCTCGGACGGCCGGATCGTCTTCGAAGGGCCGATGTTCCAGGGGCTTTCAGCCACCATGGGCCCGAGCGTGCGGTTCCATGTGGATGGCATCGACATCCTGATCTGCAGCGAGCGCCAGCAGATGCTCGACCGCAACCTCTTGCGCGCAGTCGGCATCGAGCCCTCCGACTACGCAATCGTCGTCGTCAAATCGCAACAACACTTCCGCGCCGCCTTCGGCCCGATCGCGTCCGCCATCGTCGAGATCGACGGCACGGGCTTGAGCAGCGCCAATATCGGCGCCCGGAATTTTCAGCGCGTGCGGCGGCCGGTCTATCCGCTGGACCTGGGCTGATCTGACCGTTACGCGCCGGTGGGATCCTGGCGTCGGCCCAGGATTGGCGCGCCACGGTTGTTAATCTTGCGATCGAGACGTAGCATCGGCGTTTCCAGCCTCGGGTCTGAGCCGCCATGACACTTTCTTCGCCCCTACAACACGTCCCCACGATCCTGCTCACCAGCGCCGGACGGGCGTGGAGCGGCCTGTCTGCCGATTTCATCCATATTCCGCGTGGGCGGGTGCATGTGCCGGGAGGCGAGATGCATCGGCTGGGCATGCATTTCGGGCCGCCGGTGAAGGCGGATTGCCAGTGTGGTGGGCGGCGGTCGCGGCGGGTGCAGAAGGCTGGCGATATCGACATCGTGCCGGCGGGCGTCGACGGGGCCTGGGAGGATGATGCCGATTGCCGGATCCTGAGGGTGAGCCTTGCGCCGTCCCTCATCGCGCGTGTCGCCGGAGAGATGGGGCGGGACCTCGCTCAAGGGGGATTGCGGCCGCAGATGCAGGTGCGGGATACCAGGCTGGAAGCGATCGGCTGGGCGATCAAGGCGGACCTGGAGGCGGAGATCCCGTCCGATCCGCTCTATATCGACCTGCTCGCTAACGCGCTTGCGGTGCGGCTGATCGAGACGGCAGCGGGCGGCGCGCAGGTGGAAGGCCGGACAGCGCCAAAGCTTTCGGCCCGGCAACTGCGGACGCTGACGGAGTATATCGAGACCCGTCTCGACCAGAAACTGCATCTGGCCGAGCTGGCGGCGGTCGCGGGCTTGAGCGCCACGCGGCTGAAGATGCTCTTCAAGAACAGCACTGGGCTGCCGGTGCATCAATATGTCTTGCGCCGCCGGGTCGAGCATGTGCGGGCGCTGATGACCACCACGAGGATGGCGGCGAGCGAGATCGCGGTCGCGGCGGGCTTTGCCCATCAAAGCCACATGGCGGCGACCATGCGCCGGCTCCTTGGCCTGACGCCCGGCGACATCGCGCGGTCGGCGGAGCGAAATTAGACCGAACCTGCAAAAACCTGGCTGAATCTGCGCGACGGTCGCGTGCCGCGGCCCTAGTCCTTGCTCCCGTTTTCAGCAGGGAAAGAGACGATGTTTGCAATTGTCGGGGCGGCCGGAAAGGTCGGGTTTTCAACAGCACGGGCACTTGCCGAGGCGGGCCTGCCGGTCCGGGCGGTGCTGCGCGATCCTGAAAAGGCGGGACGGTTGCGTGCGATCGGCTGCGAGGTCGCGATCGCCGATCTCAGGGACCCGGCAGCCCTTGGCGCTGCGATTGCGGGGGCCGAGGCGGTGCAGGTAATCCTGCCGCCGCCGCTTCTGGCCGAGGATGCGCCTCACGCCATGCGGATGGCCGCCGACAGTATGGTCGAAGCGCTTGGAAAGGTGAGCCCGAACCGGGTTCTGGCGATTTCGGACTATGGGGCGCACGTCGCCGACGATATCGGCATGCCGACCATGTACCGCATGTTCGAGGAGCGGCTTCGCACCCTCGGCATGCAGAAGATAGTGCTGCGCTCGGCCGAGCATATGGAGGGCTGGGCGCGCTATATCCCCGTGGCGAGCGCGACTGGCGTGCTGCCGAGCCTGCACGGTGACGTCGAGAAACCGTTTGCCACGGTTTCGACTGCCGATGTCGGCCTGATGGCGGCCGATCTTTTGCGCGGTAGAGGTGCTGATGGCTCCGAGCTGATCGTTCATGCCGAGGGACCGCGCCGCGTCAGCGCCGCCGATGTGGCCGATGCACTGAGCCTGCTTGTCGGCCGGCCGATCACCGCGCGGGCGGTGCCGCGCGCGGAGTGGCAGCAAAAGCTGGAGCGGTCGCTGAGCCCGAGCGTCGCGAGGTTGCTGGTCGACACATATGATGCGCACGGCCGGGGCGGGTTGATCGACGTCGAGCCTGGCAAAGGTGAGGTACGCTACGGCGGTACGGAGCTCACAGAGGCCCTTCGGCCATATGTGTCGGCGAGCTAGGGGATGGAGGGCCGAGGGGCGGGTTTCTCCTTGCCGCGTATCTGCCTTCGCGCCTCAGCGAGAGTGCCGCCGCGGACAGCATAGTCTCGACCTCTTCTTCCAGTTCGAGACAGATCTGCTGGTACTTTTCGGCGATATCGGGCCGGTCGCCGGCGCGGGCGCGCCGCGCATGTTGGCCGCGAGTTCGTAGCCAGGGCACCCCGGCATGCTGTCGACCGCTTTGATTGGATCACCTGCGAGGCGGCTTGTGAGACCTGTCGGCTGAGAAGAAGGCGGCGCCGGCGGCTCTGGATCAGGCCGCCGGCGCCGTGTCGGTTCCTTCAGTGCTTCTTCGTCACCAGGGTGAGGCCGAAGAGGATGAGGCCGAGGAGGGTCAGAGCGAAGCCCGCCCAGACGGCCGAGGTGAGTCCATGGCCGGCGGCGATCGCAGCACCTCCGGCCTCGGCGCCGACGGCGTTGGCGACGTTGAGGGCGGCAAGGTTCATGGCGCCCATCAGGCTCGGGGCTTCGGGAGCGAAACGGGTGAGGCGGACCTGGATCGTCGGGATGGCGGCCATGGTTGCAGCACCCACACCGAAGAGTGCGGGGAAGAGGACCCACGGGTTTGCCGCGCCGAGTGCGAGCACGGCGAGCGTGACGAGTGCTGCAGCAAAGCCGAGCGCGATGCCGCGGGCGGGGTAGAGGTCAGCGAGCTTGCCGCCGACGAGGTTGCCGGCCGTCATGCCCATGCCGAACAGCGCCAGCGCCACCGGGATCATGCCGGGCGAAAGGATTGCCACATCCGTAACGATCGGTGCGACGAAGGTGTAGACCGCAAAGATGCTGGCGATGCCTGTCGCTGCGACCAGCATGACACCCCAGACGGCAGGCTTGCGGAGCGACGAGAGCTCCTGAACGACCGGGACGCCATCAAGCGCCCTGGTGCGCGGCACCCAGGCCCAGATTGCGAGGAAGGCAAGGACGGCGAAGGCTGCGATCGCCAGGTAGGTTTCGCGCCATCCAAGCGTCTGGCCGAGGAAGGTGGCAAGCGGCGAGCCGATGATGGTGGCGACCGTCAGCCCGGTCATGACGATGGCAAATGCCTTGCCGGCCTGGCCGGGGCCGACGACATAGGATGCGACCACGGCGCCGGCGCCGAAATAGGCGCCCTGCGGCATGCCGCTGATGAAGCGCGCGACCATCAGCATGCCCATGTTGGCGGCGATTGCCGAGAGCACGTTGCCAAGCACGAAGAGCGCCATCAGCGCCAGAAGCAGCGTGCGCCGGTTCATTCGCGCTGCCGCCAGTGTCACCAGCGGCGCGCCGATGACGACGCCGAAGGCGTAGGCCGTAATCGCGCTGGTCGCTTCCGGCACGCCGATGTTCATGGCTTCAGAGAAGAGCTGGATGATGCCCATGCTGGCAAATTCCGACGTGCCGATGGCAAAGCTGCCGAGCGCCAGAGCCAAGAGCGTCAGGCGATTGTTCTGCCGGGTTGCGGCCTTAACGACCGGCGGCGCTGCGCGCTTGCGGGTCGCGATCGGCGCGCCGCCGATGCGCTGGCGCAGGCTGGCGAATTCGAACGTGGCGGTCGGCGGGGCGAGGGTGGCTTCGGTCGTGTGAGACATCTCGGTGATCCCTTTCTCTTGGTGCGTGACCGTCGCTGGTTGGACGGTTTGCTTGAGACAAGAGATCTCACGACGCGCGGTGAAGCAGTAGACGGTGAGGGTTCCCAGGATCTGATAAGCAAATTCACAGATGGGACATCGGGGCGGTGGGGAAACGCGGCGATACTTGTTTTCCGCGCCGATCTGGCGGCGGATCTATGAATTCAAATCAGCTGGCGCGCCCCGGGAAAGGGCACGCGAGATGATGGCAGGCGGATCAGGCGTGCAGCCTCGCGCAGGCGGTGCGGCGGTCCCTGAAAACGCTACGTCAGGAGACAAGCTCGAAATCGGGCAGCTTGAACGACTTGTTGTTGAACTCGTCGGTCGGGCCATAGAAGCGCACGGCCGGCAGCGGCCTTTTGCCTGATGTCGGGATCCAGTTTGCCTCTAGGCCATCGGGCGCTTTCGGGCCGACATAGATGCTGACGCCGCCATCGGCGTTTTTCTTCATCTTCTCGAGGTCGTAGGACGACAGGGTCGTCCGGTTGAGATCGCTGTAGATGAAGGACATGGTGGCGCGGTCGTAGACCGTCAGCGCCCAGAACTGCTTGACCGGCATCTTGGCGGGAATGTCGAGCCTGTAGAGCTTGCCCGCTTCGAGCAGTTTCCCTTGGCTGTCGGCCATTGCCATCATGTATTGGGTGGCCGGCGTGTCGCTGAGCACCTTCGGCATGTAGGTGCACCAGAAATACTCGGCAGCGCGCGGAATGAGATCGATGTAATCGTCGTAGACGAAGGAGAAGGTCTTGTTGTCGTCGGCCTGAAGCAGCGAAACGTAATGGCGGTCCGGCCAATAGCGCATCGTGTCCGGCGTATTGTCGAACCATTCCTGCAGGTAGAACCAGACGTCGATTGCCGCCTGGTTCATGGCGCGCTTGGCGGTTTCATCCGGTGCGAAGGGCTTGCCCCTCTCGATGCCGAGCGACTTCAGCATGCCCATCATCACCTTGTCCTGTTCCTTGACAGGCTCGACGCTGACGATCGCGTGCAGGTCCTCAAAGGCCCGCTCATCGTAAAACGGCAGGGTTGGATAGCGCTGGTCGATCGGATCGACGAACTTTTGGCTCGGCGGATTGCCGGCTTCGCTCAGATAGTACATGCGCAGGCGCTTGGCGTAGGCATAGGCATCCGCCGTCGATTTTCCGGGCGCCGGCACCGAGCGGAAGGCGAGCGCGATGCGAAAGCTTGGGGACGCCACCTGGATGTAGCCGTCGGGGATGGGATCGGCGTAACCGGGGGGCGTGAACAGCAGCTTGGCGCCCTTGCCCTGATCAAGGCCGGACGGTCCGGCGTCGGCGATCGTCAGCTGCCAGGCGTCGACAACCTGTCCGTAAAGGCTGCCGTCAGCGCCTGCCACCGGCATTTCGAGCACGACCGGACCCTTCTGCAGGTCGGTGAAGGCGGAAATATAGGGGGTCGTGCTGTTGGCCGTGATCGCCTCCAGCTTTGGCGTCGCCACCGCCGAATAGGTGATGATGTCGTTGTCCTTCATGCCGAGATCGGAGATGGCGGCGCGGCGAAACGAGTAGATCGCGAGCGCCTGCATGCTCCACAGCATAGCCTCGAAGGCACGCTGGTACTTGATCTGGTAGTCGAAGTCCTTGATCGAAGGCGTGGATCCTTTTGCCGGTTGCCCGCCCAGGGGTTCCTGTCCGTCCTGAGCAAAAGCCGGCGCCGTTGCTGCCAAGGCCGGCAGCGTGGCGGCGAGCGTGGCGAGCGACACGGTCGCGACGCCTTGCTTCAGGACGTCGCGGCGATTGACGAGCCATCCCGTGAGGTCGTTGCTGCGCATGGGAGCATCTTCTTTCGACATCGGAACCTCGCTTGGATTGGGTCAACCGGTATCGTTGAGCGAACACGAGAATGCGCATCTTGGGAAGTACGTAACTGTTAAACTGCGATCGAAGGCGAAACGCCAAGAACCGGCATGCGCGGGGACAGTTTCCGCGATAGCCTGACGACGGATCTCATGAGTTGAGTTGAGGGGGCGTCATGGACAACCGGGCAGGCGAGATGATGGTTTTCGTCCAGGTGGTGGAGGCCGGCAGCTTTTCCGAGGCCGCGCGGCAGCTGATGATGACGCCGTCAACCGTGTCAAAACTGATCGCGCGGCTGGAGAGCCGGCTCGGCATCAGGCTCGTCGAGCGTTCGACGCGGCGGTTGCTTCTGACGAGGGAGGGCGAGTTCTACTATGAACGAAGCCGCAGGATGCTGGCCGATCTCGACGAGACCGAGCAGCAGATCGCGCACGGAGGGGCCGAGCCCGAAGGGCTGATACGGGTGAACTCGTCCGTCAGCTTCGGGGCGACGGCGCTGGAGCCGATCCTGCCTGCCTTCTGGGAGGCCTATCCGAAGATCGTCATCGACCTCTCGCTGTCGGATGAAGTCGTCGATCTCTACCTCGAGCGGACGGATGTGGCGATCCGGGTGGGGCGGCTGCCGGACTCCAACCTGGTGGCGCGCAAGATCGGCGAGACCAAGAGGCGGATCGTGGCGTCGCCCGCCTATCTCGCAAAGTGGGGCATGCCGCAAACGCCGGAGGATCTGCTTCATCACAATTGCATCGGCTTCAATTTCCGCCGGGCCAATCCGGTCTGGCCGATGCGCGAGGGCGGGCGGATCGTCGAGCGGATGCTGAGCGGCTCGCTGCTCACCAACAACGGCGAAACCATCCGCCGCATGGCGGTCGCCGGCGTCGGCATAGGGCGGATCGCCGACTATCACGTACGCGGCCCGATCGCCCGCGGCGAGCTGGTCGAGGTGCTGGCCGAAAGCGCCATCGCCGAGGCCGACGAGATCCACGCGCTCTATCGTGGTGCGCAGCTTCTGCCCGCCCGCGTGCGCGCCTTCCTCGATTTTACCGTACCGCGCCTGCAGCGCTTCCTGGCGGCGGAGCCGGCAGGCGTTTCCCCGCCCGTGGGATGACGGGCGGGGATCGTTGCAGCTGCTACTCCGGACGGAAGACCGTTTCACGCTTTTCCGGGATTTGCTCTTTGTGCACGCAATTCCGGACGGAAAACCGTTTCACACCTTTCCTGGAACTGCTTTAGCCAGCAACCGGCAGCGGAGCGGCCGGGTTGACGAGACCGGCTTCCCGAAGCTCGCGCCAGAAGGCGGCGGGAATGACCTCGTTGAGGGCTGCGCGGTCTTCCGCGATGCGGCTCGGCTGGCTGGCGCCGGGGATGACGGCGGCGACGGCCGGATTGGCGAGCGCGAACTGCAGGCCGGCCGCCTTCATCGAGATGCCGTGGCGGTCGGCGATCGCCTTGATATTTGCCACCTTCTTAAGGATCGCGGGCGTCGCCGGGGCATATTCGAAGTTCGGCCCGCCAACCAGCGCGCCCGAGCTGTAAGGGCCGCCGACGATGATGCCGAGGCCGCGTTCGGCAACCGTGGGCATGACGCGTTGCAGGGCGCGGTCGTGATCGAGCAGCGTGTAGCGGCCGGCGAGCAGGAAACCGTCAGGACGCGGGCCTTCGAGCGCGAGCAAGAGTTCGATCGGCTCGACACGGTTCACGCCAAGGCCCCAGGCCTTGATCACGCCCTCGTCGCGCAATCGGTCGAGCGCCTTGAACGCCCCCTTGCGGGCGGTCTCGAAGACATCGAGCCACTCGTCGCCGTAAAAATCCTGGGCCACGTCGTGGACGAAGGCGATCTCGATACGGTCGGTCTTCAGGCGCTTCAGGCTGTCTTCGATCGAGCGCAGCGTGGCGTCGGCCGTGTAGTCGTTGACGATCTTGTTGGGGCGGCCGTAGCGGAAGACATCGCCCTTTTCGCCGAGGTCGCGGGCGCTGACGTCCTCGATCTCGTCGAGGATCACCCGGCCGACCTTGGTGCTGATGACGTATTCGTCACGCGGGCGGCCGGCGAGCGCTTCGCCCATGCGGATTTCGGCAAGGCCGGCACCGTAGAAGGGGGCGTTGTCGAAGTAGCGGATGCCGTCGTTCCAGGCCGCTTCCACGGTGCCGAGCGCCTCCTTTTCCGGGATGTCGCGGAACATGTTGCCGAGGGGCGCAGCGCCGAAGCCAAGCTTGCCGGGGAGAATGTCTTTCAGTGCCATTGTACTGTCCTTTGCTGATCGATGGGGCAGGGGCTGCCTGCGTTGGTGAAGGTCAAAAGCGATGGTCGAAGGGGCGCATCGCCGTTGAACAAAGAAATAGGACAGGGGTGGCGCGACCGGTAGCCGGGTTGGCTTCGCAGGATATGGGAAGTCAATTCACAAGTCCCGAAGAGCTGCCGAAGAGAGGGCATCAGGCATCGCCGTCGCCCCGTGCGCCCGTCCGTCGGGCAGGGCTTTCCGCGACGTGCGCTGCGCGGCGCGCGATCTCCCGCACGGCTGCCTGCCGCCAACGGTCCGGAAGATCACGCCCGGCGCTATCGCCTATCTGACGCTTGCGAGCACGCGCCCGAAGGCGGCGTCGAAATCGGCGAGGCTGAAATTCTGCGGGTCGTCGTGGCCGTCGCTCAGGCCCTCGTCCATGGCCGCGTGGAACGCGGGAACGAGGCCGGTGCCGGAACGGGTGCTTGCGACCAGGTAGAGCAGGGCCAGGCGGTCGTATTGCGCGGTCGAGAAACCGGGCGTCGGCGCATTGCCGTCAGGCTGGCTGGGGTGCTTGCGGCGCGGCTGGATGTTCTCGATGTGGATGAACATGCCGCGCGACAGGGTGCCGATGTTGCCCTCCAGTTTCGTCGCGCGCCAGGGCACGTCGAGCTTATGGCCGACATATGTCTCGCCCCGACGGTTGAGGAATATGTGGGCCTTGGCGTTGGTTGCGCTTCGGTAGCCGTCGAAGCGGTTGACCTGGTTGCTGGTGTCGATGTCAGCCGGAAACTGCGCATTGCCGAAGTTCGGCGTGCTGGTGTCGTGAATGACGAAATAGCGGGCCTGCGGCGCGGTCGGATTGTTGGTGTTGCCGCGCGAGAGCGGGTCGTTGAGACTGCCGCCGACGCCGGCCTCGGTGAGACCGGCGGCCGTGATCGCCTGCTGCACCTTGGCCTTGGAGACCGCGACCGGCTTGCCGATGAAGCCGGCGAGATTGGCCGGAATCTCCGCCGGCGCGGCGTCGACGTTTCCGAGGATTTTCACCTTGCGCAACAGACAGGAGGCCTGTTCGGTGGGCGTTCCGGCAAAGGCAAAGGTCGCTGTGTTGAACTTGCATTTGCCGATCGTCGCGGCCGAGGCCTCGCCGCTTGCGGCTGCAAGCACGAAAATGCTCAAGGGCAGAAGGTAGCGCATGGCGACTTCCTTTCCTGTTGGCTTTGGAGGGTCACGGGCACATTTCGCCGCCGGTCAGGCCAAGCTTTTGCTTGGCGAAGGTGCACAAGGTCGAGATCGCGTTGGCGGGCGTAAGACCGGTGTTGCGGCTGCCGGGATAGGCGATGAAGATGACATCGCCGGACAGGCCGAAATTTCTGTAGGGGTAGACGTTTCCGGGCCCGACGCAGGCCGTGCCGTCCGTGTTCCACTTCTTGCAACGGCTTTCGCCGATCGCTTCGAAGACGCGGCTCGAACCTTCGCCGAGGCGCATGAACGGACCGCCATCGCCAATCAGGATCGGCGTCCAGCGGTCCTTGTAGACGACGACGCCCATGTCGCCGAGGCGCAGCCCCGTCTTGTTGGCAAACACGCGCCCGATCTCGCCGCTCCGGTTGCCGGTAATCTTGGCAATGCCGGCCGTCGGCATGACGATATAGGGAATGCGATCCGGATCGATCTGGGCGGAGCGCGCCGAAGGGTTGGGCGAGCCGGGCCATTTATAGGCCGTCTCCTTGAGGTCGGTCGCGCCCGGCAGGCCGTTCCACGCGGCCCAGGACCCATCGACATCCAGCGCCATCTTGGCTCGCCAGTAGATGGCGCCGTCTTTCAGCCGCAGCAGTGCCTTCACCCGGCTGGGGTCGCGGCTGCAGAGATAGTATTGCCTGTCGCTCGGCGTGTTCGGCAGCTTCATGCTGAAGCCCAGGAAATGGTCCTTTCTGCCCACACCGGCCGTTTCACCGTCGCAGGCGACGAATTCCAGTCGGTAGGGCTCATCGAGCGGGGCTGCCGCCGGAAAGTCGATGGCATTGAGAAGCGCTGCCGAGCTTGCCGGCGGTTCGGCCGCATGCGCCTGGCCGATGAGCAGGGCGACGGAAAGCGCCACCAGGAAACGGGCGATTAGGAAACGGGCGAAATCAGACACGACGATTGGCATGGCCAGGGCCTCCCTTGAAGCTTGGCATCGTTGCAGCGCGTGTAATGCAGGCAGATTTCGGCCTTGATCATACCGTGCGCAATCCAGCGGGCAATAGCGACTTTTGGCCCCTTGTGGTTGAGGGCGCTCGCCGCGGGGCGAAATCGCCTTGTCGATGGCGTTGCCGGTGAGGCGTTGTACTTTCTCTTCAAGCACCTGTCGGCAGCCGGGACCGTCCTTCGTCTTCAAGGGGTGCACCATGGAGAGACACCACATGAAGCTCTATTTCAGTCGCAATCCCAATCCTCGCCTTGCCGTTGCCGTCGCGCGGTTCCTGGAGGCGGACGTCGCGTTCGAATATGCCTCGCCGCAGTCGTCGAGCGAGGCGGAGCGCTTCCGGCCGCTCAACCCCAACCTGCTTCTGCCGATCCTGGAGCGGCCCGGACGAGCTCTCTGGGAAGCCGACGCGATTGCCTGCTACCTGTCGCGGCAGGTGGGCTCGACATTCTGGCGCAGCGACGACGACGAGCCCGACATGATCCGCTGGATCAGCTGGGGGAAGGAGAACTTCGTCCGGGCCTGCGACATGGTGCATTGGGAGCGGGGGACCAAGCTGCGCTACGGTATCGGGCCGTGCGACGAGCATATGGTCGAGGAGGGCATCCGCGACTTTCATCGCGCCGCCAGGCTGGTGGAGGCCGAACTTGCGGAGCGCGCCTGGCTCCTGGGCGACACGGTGTCCTATGCCGATTTTCGCATGGCGACGATCCTGCCGTTCAACGATGTGGCGCGGCTGCCGATCGACGACTATCCGGCGCTGAAACGCTGGTACGCGCAGCTTGATGTGATCGACGCCTGGCGCGATCCCTTCTGCGGGCTGGTGGCGCCCGCGCTGCCGCCGGTCCCGGATTGAAAGGGTGCCAGTCGCTGCCGGGGGCTTACGGCAGTCTCGCTGTATTCGTAGCGTGCGACATCGCTCGTCATTTGTCGCCGCCTCAGCATTGACCAATTGAGCTACTCCAAGCTCAAGCCACAACCGTGGCATTTGAGGCAACACGAGATTACGCAGACGACTCGTTTTTGTGCAAAAATCCGTTAATATTGCGTACACCTTGTAGTCGCAACGAAAACAATGTGGGCCACATCATGGACGAACATTACGACCTGCTTGCTTTGGCGCAAGAGTCGAGCCGACGGCAACGTTTCAATCACATAAAAACGTTGGCATTGCTCGTCGCGGGGTCTTTTTTCGTTGCGTATGTTACTCTGGAAACATCAAAAATCTACATCGCTCCGCCGAACAGTGCGCCCCTTGGGGTTGTGCCGAGCGTGATGATTTGCGCGTCCTGGTGGGGATACTTGTCGACGCGATTCGTTCTTTATTTTCGGTCATTTAGATATTCCGTTAGAACTGAATATAATTACAAGGATGAGAGGGTTCTTGAGTCTAAATACCGTGAGGAAAGACAAGAGAAGTACTTCATGTTCGTAGATTTTATTACGGTGGGTTCTTTTGTTTTTAGTCTTATATCTTTGTATTCTTTTGTGAATTTCGCAAGTGCAATCCTTAGGTAGGTTGAGCCATGCTCCGTTCTACCATCTTTTTACTACTGATTATCGTCAGCGCGACGGCGTGGGCTGCTGCACCTAAGATTCATATGTCAGTTTCCAGCCAAGGTTTGTCGAAGATTGAGGTGAGTGCGTCTCTACCTAGCGAAAATTTGGCTGATGCCCGCGTTCTGAACTTTCTTCTGCCGTTTCAAATAAGTTCTCAGTATGAAATTTCTCATCCGGATAATTTGGAGGTATCCGTTACTATCAATCGAGATAATTATGCTTTATTAACCGTCATTGCTGCGCCTAATGTATCTGATATCAACTTCACGATAGACAGAGCTTTTTCTCTTAATCCAGATAGAGAGAAAAATAGAGTCAAGGTAATATTTGATATAACCTATTCGAATTTCAAGCAGTATGTTTCTCTCGTAGGCAAGACCAACATCGTTTCGCAATACGATCTCGAAGTCGAGCTGCCGCAGTCTTTTGACCGAGACGTGCTGGCATTCAATCCCGGAGCGGATGAATGGACGGCGTCGTCCAAAACTACCTATCTGCTTCCCTACGACAAAGCGGGCGCCCTCGCGAGAAGTGCGGCTCCAGACAAGTCCGTATTCATTGCATTTCCCAATCCCTTTGAAGATCAAAGTAATACCGCTGCATTCGTTATGGGTCTGGTGCCTGGCCTGATTTCGATCGTCTCAGGTTCCGCTTTCATCGCCCAGAGACGGCTATCCAAGTGGGCACTCGTTGCCATAATGGTGCTCACCACGTTTGGGTTGGCAGCTGTCGCCTACTTTTATTTCACGCTGCCGAACCCGTTGAGTTTTCTAACAGCCTCACTTGGAATAGCATTGACGTGGCTCCCAGTGCCGTTCGTCTGCTGCTATTACTTGATACGGAGTCGCTTTGATGCTGAGATTTTGGGGATAGTGCAGCGAGGTGGCCAACCCGCCCGGTTTGTAGCCGTGTCCGTCATTGAAAATGGGCATCCTATCGGATCAGACGTAATCGACAACAGCGAGGGCGAGTATCGTTTCCTGATATGGTGTTGGAACCCAAGGCAGATTCATGTAAGTGCGGATGTGCTTGGTAGTAACCCAGTACAATCTGACACGTATTCGATTGAGCGCGGCAAGCGCGTACAAGTTGACCTGCTTTCACTGGCTGCCCCAGCGGCTGCTACCCCTGCGGCTGCAAACCCAGCGACAACTGCCCCAGCGACAACTGCCCCAGCGGCTGCTCCGCCATCGGCTCAAGCGTAGTGTCCTGGGCTTCCTACAATAAGGTTCCGCACACTTGTCAGGAGTGGTGGTTTAATACTGGGGGAATTGCTTGTTGCCGGTTCGGGCATAAAGTCAACGAAATGCGACCAGAGTCGTCTCGTCCAGCAAACCCTTTCCTCGCCTCCAGCCATTCCTCCCCAAAAGCCGAAAGGTGTTTCGCGTTTTTTAGGAAAGCGCGATTTGCCACCCTTCAGTACCCTTTCGACTGTCCCGCTGGAGACGGGACACATCGCACAAGGTATGGAGGAGATACCCTTGGCAAGCATTTCAGAGGACACTACGCGTACCCAGAATTTGGCCCAGAATTTGGCCCAGAAATTGGCCCAGGACCCGGCCCAGAGCCCGACCCAAAATCCCGAAGACGAACGGCTGAGCATTGGGGCGAACCTCGCCTATGGCCTGCAGCACGTGCTGACCATGTATGGCGGCATCGTCGCCGTTCCCCTGATCCTCGGCCAGGCGGCCGGGCTTAATTCCAGCGATGTCGGCCTGCTCGTCACCGCCTCGTTGTTTGCCGGCGGCCTTGCCACCATTCTGCAGACGATCGGCGTGCCGTTCTTCGGCAGCCGCCTGCCACTGGTGCAGGGCGTGTCGTTCTCGGGCGTCGCAACCATGATTGCCATTTCCGGCAATGGCGGCATTCCGGCCATTCTTGGCGCGGTCATCGCCGCATCGCTGATCGGCCTTCTGATCACGCCGATCTTCTCGCGCGTCACGCGCTTCTTCCCGCCGCTCGTCACCGGCATCGTCATCACCACCATCGGGCTGACGCTGATGCCGGTTGCGGCATTCTGGGCGATGGGCGGCAACAAGGCGTCCCCGGACTTCGGCAGCACTGGCAATATCCAGCTTGCCGCCGTCACGCTCATCATCGTGCTGCTCTTGAGCAAGCTTGGCAGCGCTTCGATCTCGCGTCTTTCGATCCTGCTTTCGATCGTGATCGGCACCGGCATCGCTTATGTCGCCGGCATGACCGATTTCTCGCAGGTCGCCAACGGCCCGGTCTTCGCGCTGCCGAAGATTTTCCACTTCGGCTATCCGACCTTCGAGCTTGCCGCGGTCATCTCGATGCTGATCGTCATCATGGTGACCTTGGTGGAAACGTCTGCCGACATTCTTGCCGTCGGTGAGATTGTCGAGACCAAGGTGGATTCGCGCCGTCTTGGCGATGGCCTGCGTGCTGACATGCTCTCGAGCATCCTCGCGCCGATCGTCGGCTCGTTCACCCAGAGCGCCTTTGCCCAGAATGTCGGGCTCGTGGCGGTCACGGGGGTCAAGAGCCGCTATGTGGTGGCAACCGGTGGCATGTTCCTGGTGGCGCTCGGCCTTCTGCCGATCATGGGGCGCATCGTCGCTTCGGTTCCGACCTCGGTTCTCGGCGGCGCCGGCATCGTGCTCTTCGGCACGGTTGCTGCAAGCGGCATCCGCACGCTGTCCAAGGTCGACTACGCCAACAACATGAACCTGGTGATCGTCGCGACCTCGATCGGCTTCGGCATGATCCCGATCGCAGCGCCCGGCTTCTACGAGCACTTCCCGGCCTGGGTCGCAACCATCTTCCATTCCGGCATCTCGTCGGCAGCCCTGATGGCGATCGCGCTCAACCTGCTCTTCAACCACCTCAAGACAGGCAATTCCGACCAGCAGTCCGTGTTCGTCGCTGCGACCGAGCGCACGATCCGCTACCAGGACATTGCGCGGCTGCACGATGGCGACTACTTCCTCAACGGCAAGCTCTACGACGCAAAGGGCGCCGAGGTGCCGTTGATTGCGGCGGAGGCGCACTAGGGCCGCCGCAGGCTTTGACTGACGCAATCCCGGACGGAAAGCCGCTTGGCACTTTTCCTGGGATTGCTTTGACTGACGCAATCCCGAACGGAAAACCGCTTCGCACTTTTCCTGGAATTGCTCTGAACCCCGCAATCCCGGAGGGACGTCGCATCAGACGGCTTCTGGGGTTGACATGAAACCCGCCATTCCGGGCAGGACGTTGTTTCCTGCTTTTCCTGGCGTTGCTCCGAAACCCAACAAAAGGACACTGGGAATGACACAACAGACGGATAATTACGAACTGCTGGATGCCCTGCTTTCCACCATGGAGCGCGGCATCATTCCGGCGACGGAAGCGGGCGTGGCCGCCGGCAACAAGATCTTCGGCGCCGCGCTGATGCGCAAATCCGATCTTTCGACCGTTCTCGTCGAAACCAACAACGAAACGGAAAACCCGCTCTGGCACGGCGAAGTGCATACGCTGAAGCGCTTCTACGAGATCGAGGGCACGGAGCGGCCGGATAGCCGCGACCTGATCTTCCTCTCGACGCACGAGCCTTGCTCGATGTGCCTGTCGGCAATCACCTGGGCGGGGTTCGACAATTTCTACTATTTCTTCAGCCACGAGGATTCCCGCGACAGCTTCTCCATTCCGCACGACCTGAAGATCCTCAAAGAGGTCTTCACGCTGGAGCCCGGCGGCTACAACCGCACCAACGCCTTCTGGAAGGGGCAATCGATCCACAGGCTGATCGATGGCCTGCCGGAAGGGCAGCGGGATGAGCTCAAGGCCCGCGCCGATGCCATCCGGGTGAAATACGACGACCTCTCCTCGACCTACCAGGACAGCAAGGACGGCAACGCCATTCCGCTGAACTGAGGCTCCTGCCGCTTCGTTCCGCTGGATTCGGCGAAGCATTGCAACTGACTAAAACATCAAGGTTTCCTCAAATGCCGCGCCGGTAGTCAACAGGGCGCGGCATCTCGTTTTGGATCGATGCGATGTTTCTCTGAGGCACTTCCGGCGCACGCGACCACGGTTGACTGCTACTTGAGGCAGGCATCGGCCGCAGTATTTGCGGTTGAAGCGAGAAGATAAAGTCCATCCTCTCCTGCGAAGAGTAGCCCTCTTTGATCGGGCATCTCGCCCAGCTCTCTTGTCACGCGATTGACGATCCCCTTGCTGCCAGGCACGACCATCCAGGCACCTTGTTCGTCCTGCACGAAAATTCCGGCGAATGAAAACACGATCAGATCTTGCCGACCTGGATAGTCTTCAACACTTGTGATCGGAAAGTTCGCGGCATCGAACGGCAGCGCAATCGGAACTCTTGCTCCGTTCTCATCCCGCCAGAGCCCCGAGGAACGAAAGAAAAAGCTGCGTCCCCCTATCCTTGGCCCGGAGATCATCTCTGGAATGGCCGCCGGTGCGGGACGTTGTCGAACGAGATCGGCATCCGTCACGCGCGAAAACTTGCCGGAGGCATCCTTAATCGGCGGCGTGACGGTAAACTCGTTTCGGTACGTCTTGATGAGTATTTGTCCTTCCCGGGTGAGGCGCGTCTGCACGACGAAGTCCCAGTCTTCCAAGGTGGCGAGCAGTGCCAAATCGCCACGATCGTCGCGCAGATAGACTTTATTCGATGGATTTAGGATCAGCGCATTGAGTTCAGGCAAATCGAAGACGATTTCCGGGTCCCCCTTGGCCGGGAGGGGCAAGGTCTCCAGGCTGAACCGCTGATCAAGCAGATAGAGCCCGGTTCGGTCGGACAGGGCAAACCCCTTGAAGCGCGGCACGTAGGTGATGTCATGCGGGGACCGGAGAGGGCTATCATTTGCTGCGTACAGTAGCGTGAATGCGGTCTCTCCGCGGCGGGCTACAAACACACCCTCGCTTGGGCTAATTCCGATAACAATTCCACGTTCCGGATCAGAAGCGAACCGATCCTGGATCAGGTTCTGCGGAAATTTTCCGCCGAAGGGTACAAACCGGTTGCTACCATCGATCGTCCAAACACCTGCGCGATTGTAAGGGTAGATGATCGGCCTCGGGATGCCATCGAAGGCGATAAACTTGCCCACCATCCGCCAAGCGTCGCCAAAGTCTTCCTGAGTGGGCTGTCCGTCCTTGATGGGAACAAGGCACAAGTCTTCGAACTGTCGCTCAGTCGCTAGAGCGGCGGGCAGCAGGGGATAGGAAAAGAACCACGATGAAAGAACAGATGTTGCCAGGAGTATTCGGAGCATTTCTCACCTCTTCAGCAATCAATACGTCTGGAAGCTTAACGATTGGAATGCACGTGCATGTTTGCGGTCGCGCAACCCAGGCTAAGCGATGCGGGCGCCCTTGGGAAAGCGATGACGTGACCGGTTAGGTCTTTTGGGCGCATTCCAAGGCAAGCTCGACTTAGGCGCCTGCGGTTGCGGCAGAATTGGATGGATCTCTTCTTCCATAAATTGCGCATTCCTGCCGGCAAGACCCGGTGATAGGTTTGCCTAAACAACGGTCCGCGTTTCGGGGGAAGTGCGTGAACTGGTCCAGGCCTCTCAGAGTGCATCTCAGCGTGCTTGTCGTGGCGCTGCTCCTTGGCACGGCGACGCCGATCATCTGGATGGCGTTCAGCCAGGGCCGGGAGGCGGCGGTGCTTGCCGGCGCCAAGCACATGCGCGAGATGAGTTTCCGGCTGATCGAGGGCTACAGAAACGCGCTGGAGGGCGGACAGGAGGCCGTGGGGCTCGCGTCGACGGTGCCGCAGCTCATTCCGGCGCCGCCTCGGGAACTGGAAGAAAAGCAGCAGTTCTTTCTGGAAGTGCTGCGCAGCGTCTCCAACGCAACCAGCATCTATGCCGGCTACCCTGACGGCTCCTATCTGCAGGTGATCAACACGGCCAAGGACTATGTGCGCCAGAGCCTTTCGGCTCCGCAGGCGGCCGCCTTCGCCATCAAGACCATCGTGCCGGGAGAGGGCCGCGCGGCGGTGTCGACGATCCGGTTTCTCGACCGCTCGACGCGGCCGATCGGCGAGCCGCGGTTGGAGCCGACATCCTTCGATCCGCGGCAGCGCCCCTGGTACCAGTCCGCGGTCTTGAGCGGAGAGCCGGTCTCGGTCGGGCCCTTCGTCACCGGAACGGTGAGGGTGCCGACCCTTGCTCTGGCCGCATCGATGAATGACGACCACCGGGTGGTCGTCGGCGTCAACATCCACCTGCAGACCGTCAGCCGGCTGCTCGATCCGCGCGAGATCTCGGCCCGCGCCCGGTCCTTCATCATCGGCGACGGCGACATGCTGGTCGCCCATTCCGATCCGTCGATCATGGGCCGGATCCTCGGCACCTGGTCGGGTGGCAACGCCACCGATACGCAGAGCCTCGACCCGAGCGTCAAGGCGGTTGCGCAACTGCGGAAAGAGGCGCGCTACGCCAACGGCGGCCTTGCCGAGATCGACCTCGACGGCGAGCGCTATCTGGCGCAGGTCGCTCCCGTCAGCCTCGACGGGCTGTTCAAGGGCAGCTCGGTCGCGATCGTCGTGCCGCTCGATGATCTCGTGGCGCAGGCCAACCGGCTGCTGTTGCGCAACCTTGCGATCGCTGCCGGCCTGCTGGTGGCCGGCGTCCTGGGCTCGCTGATGCTGTCGCGGGTGATCAGCCAGAAGCTCTATCGGCTGGCCGACGAGGCGCGGCGGATCGGCGACCTGAACTTTACCGGCAAGGGCGTGCCGCATTCCTGGATCACCGAGATCAACACGCTCGGTGGAGCGCTTTCCGCCAGCCAACGCGCCATCGTTCAGTTTGCGCTTTACGTCCCGCGCGAGGTTGTGCGGCGGATCATCGACCCGGAGGGCGGGGCAGTGGTCAAGGGCAGGCGGCAGGAGGTGACGGCGCTTTTCACCGACATCCGCGACTTCACCACCATTTCCGAGCAGCATTCGCCCGAGGACGTGGTCGATATTCTCTCGGCCTATTTCGAGCTTTTGAACGCGATCGCCGAGGAGCACGGCGGAACGGTGGTGCAGTATCTCGGCGATTCCATCTTCGTCATCTGGAACGCGCCGGCGGAAGACCCGCGCCATGTCGAAAACGGCTGTCGCTGCGCGCTGGCGATGAAGGCGGGTGTGGAGCGCCTCAATGAAGCCAACCGCCAGGCAGGCCGCCCGGAACTGTTCACCCGTTTCGGCGTGCATACGGGTCCCGCCGTCGTCGGCAGTTTCGGCGCGCTCTCGCGCCAGCAGTATACGGCGATGGGCGACACCATCAACGTCGCCTCCAGGCTCGAAGGGTTGAACAAGGACTACAACACCGCGATCCTCGTCAGCGGCAACGTGCATCAGGCGGTTGCCGGCGGCTTCGCGTTCCGCGCGATGGGGCTGGTGCAGGTCAAGGGGCGCGCGGCGAAGATCGACCTTTGGGAGCTGGTGGGGGAAGGGGGCGAGAGCGCCCTCCGCCACGGACCGGGTGGCCCCTAATAACGGCTCATCGGTTCAGGGAGAATAGGTCCCTCTGGGCCTGGTTGAGCGAACCATCATCCCAATCCACTTCGCGCTTCGATTGCGGGATGTGCCTTCGCCTGTGTTCATTGTCGTAGAACAGCGTCCCATGGAGGCCGAGCGCATCGCGTTTCAGGACGGGACGGTTCCAAAGCGGCGCGAGCACACGATCCGCCGCGTCATCGCCAAGCCGTTCGACCAGATCTTCGACCAGTTCGATGTCCCGGCCATCCGGGAAGATCGCGGCGTATTCCTCCTCGGTTGCCTGGAACACGCTGAACGTGGCGTTTGCCGCGCCGTCGATAACCTGAATATTTTTCATGACTCGCATTCTGGCATTCAACAGCACTGTCGGCAACGCGCCCAGGCGGGCAGCCGAAGCACCCGATTGCCCGCGAACAACGCGCTGCCTCTCCCGTCAGGGCCTCTGAAGGTGAAGACCTTCTATCGATCGGCCAGCAGGCCGGACGCCAGGGTCTGGAACGCGTCGATCGCCTTCGGTAGCACGTCTTTCGGGTTATCGCTGGCGGCGACCCAGAGGGCGGCGTTGAGGGCAGCGCCGCTGAGCAACCTTGCGGCTGCCTCCGGATCGACCGGCTTCAAGGCGCCTTTTTCGAGGAGCTGCTCCACCGAGCGCTTGGTCGCCACCAGGCAGCTGTTTTGGCTCGGCCATTTCGAGGGATCGCCAAGCACGGCCGGGCCGTCGAGCAGCACGATGCGTTGCACCTCCGGGTCAAGCGCCATCTCGATATAGGCGGCGCCTTCGGCGAGCATGCCTTGCCAGTGATCCCCGGCGCAGGCGCCGATCTCCTTGGCGCGGGCGGCCATTTCGCCGTCGATCTCAGTGACGACGGCGGCGAGCAGGCCGCGCTTGTCGCCAAAATTGTGATAGAGCGCGCCGCGCGTCAGCCCGACATCGGCGGTCAGCTCGTCCATCGAGGCGGCCGCGTAGCCCTTTTCCGCAAACGCCTTGCGGCCCGCCGAAATCAGCTTCACGCGGTTCTCTTCCATCGTCTCCTGGCGACGCCTGGCCATATCGTCCTCAATTTCATATACGCAGCGTATATGGATTTGACATACGCATCGTATTTGGTTAGTTCATATACGTAGCGTATATCAAATGAAGCGGGTCTTGTGAAGTTCTGTCGGAGCCGGCAGCGCTCGCCTGTTTCTGCGCTCTCGAGTTTTGGAAAAGGACCAGACAGATGACCAAACGCAACGCAGTCTTTCCGGCGAACCGCCACGCGCTCTACGAGGCACACGGCTATTCCGCAGCCATCCAGTCGCAGGACCTGCTGTTCGTCTCGGGGCAGGTGGGCAGCCGTGAGGACGGGTCGCCCGAGCCGGAATACCAGCGCCAGGTCGAGCGCGCCTTCGACAATCTCGAAGCAACGCTGAAGGCGGCGGGCGCCACATTCGACGACATCGTCGACATCACCACCTTCCATACCGATCCGGAAAACCAGTTCGAGACCTTCATGGCCGTCAAGAACCGGGTCTTCCCGGAAAAGCCCTATCCGAACTGGACAGCCATCGGCGTCAACTGGCTCGCCGGTTTCGACTTCGAGATCAAGGTGATCGCGCGCATTCCGGCGGCCCAAACGGCGGCCTGAGTTTCGAGAAGCTTGTAATCCGCGCACTGCTTCCGGGCCTGGAAGCAGTGCGCGGATTCCTTTGAAAACCCGTACGAAAGCGTTGAATTCGGAGTGAGGCGCGAAGAGTGGCGCAGGACTTGCGAACGTCGAGGATCGGGCGCGTCACCGGGCTTTGGGATTCTTGCATTCTATCCGCCGTGAGAGGCACGCGTCGCCTATGGCCGACGCGGTGTATTGCAACAGGGTGATGTAGGTTTGATACTTCGGCTCCCTATAGTGTGACTTTACAATCATTCTTTGTGTCCTGGGGTCCAGAAACGGCCACCAGGGCTCCAGCTGCCCCTTCAGGAACGCTTCTTGAGCAAGGCATCTTGTGTGCTCGGTTGCCCGTTCGTTTTCGTCCAGCATCTTTTCTACCAAGGTCTTGCAATAGACCTCCGTCTGAAGCTCAGGGAACGGAAATTCTTCATCGGCTGATGCGGACGATGCAGCGCAGGCTAATAACAACGAGAGTGCTAAGACTGCAAAGCGCACGATGTTCCTCCAACAACTCTAGTTGCACCTCGGTTAGATTGGACAATCAGCGGATACAGGGCAAGCTCTTCTTGGGAATAGGCCAGGGCTCGGATCATAGCTTCGGTTTTGCGCCGCCTTCGCGCGCGATCTTTTCGTCAAGGGCACGTTTCTTGGACGCGATAAACTGTCTGTATCCCTTGGGATCGACCCATACGGCCGCACCTTCCTTGGCCATGCGGGCATATTTGCCGCGGAAATCGAACTGGTCGGTGTGGAAGGCGAACCACATGTCGGGACGCAGCGTCGCGAGAAAACGGTGGGTGTCGCGGAAGTCGTCCGCGATGCCAGGGTACTCGGCCTTGTCTCCCGTCAGGTGGTAGCCCGGATTGACGCCGGCGCCGTCGGGAAAGACCACATGATAGGTCTTTCCGCCTTCGACGATATCCGTCACCCAGGTGGTGGCGCCGAGCGTGTGGCCGGGCGTGTTGAACGCAGTCAGCGTCACATTGCCCAGCGTCACGGGATCGCCGTTCTTCCGCTTCTTCAGCACCCGGTCGACATCGACCGCACGCTGGCCCGCTAACGGCCAGTATTTGCCGTAGTGGAAATCGCTTCTGCCGCCGTCCTTGATGATGGCGACATCGCCCTCCATGATCGCGAGCTCAGCGCCGGACAGCTTCTTGATATAGGCGAAGCCGCCGGCATGGTCGAAATGGCCGTGGCCGTTGATGATGATCCTGATATCCTTGGGGTCGAAGCCGAGCGTCTTGATCGACTGGGCGATCATCGGTCCGGATGTCCGACCGCCGGTATTGAGCAGGATCAAGCCATCGCTCGTGCTAAAGAGGTAGGACGCAAGGCCCTTGGTGCCGACGTAATAGAGCGGTCCCGCAATGTGGAAAGGCTTTTGCGGTACCGGCCAAAGAAGGACGTTGGCGGCGGCTGCCAGCGGGCCACAGTCGTCGGCCGGCCGTTCCTGTTCGGCAAGCGTGGTCTGCTGTGCCTGCGCTGCCGAAGCAGCCAGCAGCGCGGACAAAAGCATCGCAGGCAATGACACTGCCTTCCTCATGGACGTTCCCCCGGTCCCGTTCGGATTTTCCCCTCGGAGCGCGTGCAATTACGCCGTGCGGGACTATACACGATCGCGCGGTAGTTTACGCCTGCCGGTCCGGCCGCGATGTGCGCGCCTGCAAATGCACCGAATGAAGCCGGGCAGGCGGCTACTTCTTGCCGGGAAGATCCAGCGAATTGCGACGAAGGGAGAGCCTGCGTAGAATCTTCGGCTTCAACTCGACCGTAGGGGGTAGGCAATGAGCAGACTCTTGATCCTGTCGGCTGGTGCCATCGTTGCACTGACGTCCGCCGTGTCCGCAGCACCGGCCCCGGCCACGCAACCGCTCAAAATCTCCAAGGAGTGCAGCCAGTTTACCGGAGAGGTCCCGAGCTTCTGTACGATTACGGAATCGAACCTGTCGGCGATCCCGGCGGGCACGAAGATCCTCTATTATGGACCTGTCGTCGCCAATCCGCTGTTCTCCAGCAGCACGGCGGTCATTGCCGTCGGCAACGGTGACACGGCGGTCGGCTATTGCGTCGTCTATGACTCGGCGAGCCCGCCCTTCGGGACCTGCGCATTCCACGCTGGCAGCGGGACGCTCTCAGGCTTCCAGGCAATCGTCAAGGTCACCGTCGACGACAAGCAGATCTGGCACTGGGACGGCGGCTACGTGCTTGGCGTGGCGGCAGCGGCGAAGTGAAACGCGCTGAGAACGAGCAGAAGCCATCGTCGACCGATTGACGCTCTTGTGACCACAACCTCCAGTATGCCAAAGAAGGCGGAGCCTCTTTGGAAGGAACGGGTGTGGCTTGATGGGTGGAGTGAATGACGAGGAGCCGCAGCGGAAACTACCCGGCCCGTCGCGCTGTCTGGCCTTGATCTTGGCGCTGCTTGGCTGGCTGCCGCTTTGGGCGAAAATGCTTGGCTTTCCGTTTCTGCCGTCGGTTGAATGGATGGCCACATCAGACATTGCCGGGGTCGCTGTCGGCCTGGTGCTAGCTGCAGGAATCCTGTGGCTGATCTACGCCAGCAAATATCGAATTCGAGGCAGTGAAACGAAACGGCTCTTTGTCATTTTTGCCGCTCCACTCTACGTTCTCTACGGCTACCATACCGGAAAAAATATCGTCGTGTTTGCTGGCCCCATGATCATTGCCTTGATCGCGGGGCAGGAGGTCGAGATCCCATTCACTGTCGCGGATGCGGAACGGCACGACACCAGTCGGTGCCGCTCTCCGGTCGAGTTGCAGGACGTGCCGTTCCTCTTCAACAGCATCTGCAGCGTATCAGACGAGTTCAGGCAGAGCCTTCATCCGGGCGGGCGCGTTCTGATCAGCGGCCGCCGTACCAGTCTGGGTGTCTATATTGAGGGCCTGCGCCGCGCCGACTAAGGCGCGGAACGACAGGTCGCGATCGCTCGCACCTAGTGCAGATGCGCAAGCTTGTCCGGGTTGCGCACCACGTAGATGGCCTTGACCTTGCCGTCCTCGATCTCGAGTGCGGTCGTCTGCAGCTCGCCATCGGCCTCCCTGGTCACGAAACCTGGCAGGCCGTTGACGAAGCCGGCGCGCACGAGTGTCGAGCCGTGCTTGGCAAAGAGCGCGGCCAGTTGCTCGTGCACCTTCATCACGGCGTCGAAGCCGAGGATCGGGTGCATCGCCGCCGGGCGCTTGCCGCCGCCGTCCGAATGCACGCTGACGTCGGCTGCGAGCATCGCTCCGAGCGTCTTCATGTCGCCGTTTCTGGACGCGGCGAAGAAGGCGTTGGCGAGTTCCAGTCCGCGCTGCTGCTCGATCTCAAAGCGGGGGCGCTCCTGGCGCACATGGGTGCGGGCGCGGGCGGCCAGCTGGCGGCAGGCGGCCGCGTCGCGATCGATCGTCGCTGCGACCTCTTCGAAACTCTGGCCGAAGACGTCGTGCAGCAGGAAGGCGGCGCGCTCCAGCGGCGACAGCCGTTCCAGCGCCAGCATCAGCGGCAGGGTGACATCGTCCTCCGGCTCCTCCTCGACGACCGGCTCGGGCAGCCAGGGGCCGACATAGGTTTCGCGCTTCAGCCGCGCGGATTTCAGCTGGTCGAGGCAGAGCCGCGTGACGGTGCGGCGCAGGAACGCTTCCGGCTCGCGCACGGACGCGCGGTCGGCCCCCATCCAGCGGATGAAGGCCTCCTGCACCATGTCCTCCGCGTCGGCGACCGAGCCGAGCATGCGGTAGGCGACGCGGACGAGCTTGGGACGCAGCGGGTCGAAAGCCGCCGCTGCGTCGATTGTCGCCTTATCCGCCATCAGGCGGCCGCCTGCGCGGCTTTCGCCGCAGCCGGATCGATCCAGAGGCCGAAACCGACGGCGAGACGGTTCCAACCGTTGATGACGTTGATCATCAGCGTGAGCTTCACCTGTTCCTCCTCGGTGAAATGATCCTTCAGCGCGTCGTATGCCTGATCATGGGTGTGGCCCTCGGACAGGCGAGTCAGCGCTTCGGTCCAGCCTAGCGCGGCGCGCTCGCGATCGGAATAGACCGGCGCGTCGCGCCAGGCCGAAAGCAGGTAGATGCGCTGCTCGGTCTCGCCCTTGGCGCGCGCTTCCTGCGTGTGCATGTTGATGCAGTTGGCGCAGCCGTTGATCTGCGAGGCGCGGATCTTGACGAGCTCGATGATGGTCGGGTCCAGGCTGGCGGCGATGGTCATCGAGACGCTGGTCCAGCTCTTCATCAGTTGCGGGGCAGCGGCGAAAAGGTCGATCTTGGCAGTCATGGTTCCGTTTCCTTTCGTTGGTTCCGATACCATGACGAGACAGCTACGCCCGGTGTGACATCGCCCGCAATTTTTTTTAAAGCCGCCCCCGGATCGTCTCCAGCCAGATCGTCTCCAGACGGGACGCGTGGAGCGCACAATGTGTCGTTTTCACTGCTCTCTAAAGTAGAAATGAACCGATTTGGCACGCCCCTAATCCAATTAGATGACTATTTCACAGAATTGCATTGTGTGATTATGCGAGACTTGCGGGATATCCACTCAAACAGCAACAGAGTTCTTCATGGAGGGTTCATGCCAGAAGAGATCAATGCTGCGTTAGACATGCCGTATGTTTTCGACATAACGATAAAGGACGTTGCTGTTCTTTGGAGAAAACTTGAAGAACGTCATTTTGTTCTAACGGCACAGTCTCCAAGCTGGTTTGGCAAGCTGCGGGGGGAGGTCGACGTCTCGTTCGGCAGGCTTGACGGCTATCTGGGCCCGGTCGTGCCCAGGCACGGGATGGAGAAGACCGCCGTCGAGGCGATCCTTGCAACGATGCTCATGCAGCGCGTCGGCATCGCCATCAAGGAACTTGCACTGGAAGCGCTTCAGGTGACGGTTGCCGCCGATGGCGGCGGCGAGGACAAGGGCCGTCTGCGCTATGGCGAAAACAGCCGGATAACGGGCGTCAACGACGACTATCTGAAGCGGGTGCTTGATCCGTCGGAGGACTATGCGGGCGACGGCTGCCTGTTCGAGGTGCTGGAATACTCGCTGAACAGCCCGTTCCGCATGAAATCCCGGATCGCGTCGATGATGCTGTCGCTCAATCTCGCGCTCCTGCCCGTCGGCGGCAGGCCCATCGACTACAACCTCATCCTCAACGCGCTGAACACATTCATTGCCGCGGCGAACCTCGGATATGAACTGAGCATCGTGAACAGGAAGAGCGACCATGGCCTGTCGCTTTACGTGGAGCAGGAATTCGACAAGCTGATGCTTGAGGCCACAAGCGGCGATGTCGACCTCCTGCAGAAATATCTTGGCTATCTGGGGTTCTACCACGGCGATGTCGACAACGACTTCGGAGCGAGGTCGGAAAGGGCGGCGCGGAATTTTGCGCGGGTCTTCAGATTATACGACTACAACAGCCACCGGGACCGCGAATTTCTCCATACGGTGGCCAAGGCCTACGTCCACTACCGCAACGTTACCTCATCCCCGTCCCAGTGAGTCCTTACCTGCTTTGGAAGGCTTGGCCGCTGCGCGAGCGTTTGACGGACGCAATTGTCATACCGCTGTAAAGCGGCGGCTCTATCCCTCGGCGCCAGTTTCAACACGAGGGCATATCCATGAAATCCTTTGTCTCTGCCGCAGCCGGCGTGCTTGTCGCGGGCCTTTTGTCGACCGCAGCCTACGCCGAAAACCTGGTGCTCTACACCAGCCAGCCGAACGAGGACGCGCAGGCGACGGTTGACGCGTTCCAGGCGGCCAATCCGGGCATCGAGGTGGAATGGGTGCGCGAGGGCACGACCAAGATCATGGCCAAGCTGATGGCCGAGATCGAGGCCGGCAATCCGGTGGCCGACGTGCTGCTGATTGCCGACACGGTGACGATGCAGCGGCTGAAGGAAGCCGGGCACTTGGCCGACTACAAGTCGCCCGAGGCCGCCAACTTCGACGCCTCGCTCTATGATGCGGAGGGTGCCTACTACTCCACCAAGATGATCACGACCGGCATCGTCTACAACACCTCTGCAGGCATGAAGCCCTCGGGCTGGCAGGATCTCAGCAAACCGGAAGCCAAGGGCCTCGTCACCATGCCGAGCCCGCTGACCTCGGGTGCAGCACTCATCCACGCACAGACGCTGACCGGCATCGACGGCCTTGGCTGGGACTACTACAAGGCGCTGGCTGCCAATGGTGCTACGGCTGCCGGCGGCAATGGCGGCGTCCTGAAGGCCGTCGCAACCGGCGAGAAGGCCTATGGCATGCTCGTCGATTTCATGGCGATCCGCGAAAAGGCCAAGGGTGCACCGGTAGAGTTCGTCTTCCCGGCCGAGGGCGTTTCGGCGGTAACCGAGCCGGTCGGCATCCTGAAGACTGCCAAGAACGTCGATGCTGCCAAGAAATTCGTCGACTTCCTCCTGTCCGAGGACGGCCAAGAGGTGGCGGTGAAGATGGGCTATATCCCGGCCCGCAACGGCGTGGCGCTGCCTGAGGGCTATCCGGCTCGCGAGACGATCAAGGTGCTGCCGGTCAACGCGGCTGAAGCAGTCAAGAGCGCCGACGCTGACCTGAAAACCTTCTCCGGCATCTTCGGCACGAACTGATATTTCTGGAATGCTCGACCGTAACGATGCGCGCAGCCGGCCCCGCTGGCTGCGCTTTCTCTTTCAAGGCGTGACAGGCAGCAGACGGCGGGCAAGGGCAGGTGCTACGCCTGCCGCAGAGCCACGCTGGCTTGCGCCCTTCGTCGTTGCCTGCCTCTTCGTGCTGTGCCTTTTGCCGCTTGTGAGCCTCGCCAAAGCGGGCCTTGCCGGGCTCGTTTCCGGCCAGTCGGTTGGCGTGCTGAGCGAGCCTGCGACCTTTGCGGCAATCCGCAACACGCTGTTGACCGCGACCGGCGGCATGATCGTTTCCGTGCTGATCGGCGCGCTCTTTGCCTTTGCTGTGGCGCTGACGGACGTGCGCGGCAAGCTGGCTTTAAGCTTCGCCTTCATGCTGCCGATGATGATCCCGCCGCAGGTGACCGCACTGGCCTGGGTCGAAATGACGGGGCCTGCGAGCCCGCTTCTAAAGACGCTCGGGATCGCGCCGCCGCTTGGCAGCCCGCAGCCGCTCTATTCGCTTGCCGGCATTTCGCTGCTGCTTGGCGTGCAGCATGCGCCGCTCGTCTTCCTGGCGCTGAAAGCCGGGCTTTCCGCCTCGCCGCGCGACGGGGTGGAGGCGGCGCGGCTTGCGGGCGCCACGCCGTTTCGCGTCTTCCGCGACATCGTCGCGCCGCTGTCGGCTCCGGGGCTGATCGCGGGTGCCGCGATCGCCTTTGTCTCCGGCGTCGGCAATTTCGGCATTCCGGCGATCCTCGGCATTCCCGCGGGCATCGAGGTGCTGCCGACCTTGATCTATACTCGGCTTGCAAGCTTCGGCGCCGGCACCTTCGGTGAGATCGCGCTGCTCTCCAGCCTCATCGCCGTGATCGCTGCGGGCGGGCTGTTGTTGCAGCAGCGGGCGCTTTCCGGGCGCGACTATCGCATCATCGGTCTTTCCGGCGCTAATGCCGCCTTTTCGCTCGGCCGCTTCCGGCTGGTCATGGAGCTCGTGCTGGCCGCCATCCTGTTCCTCGTGCTGGCAGCGCCGCTTGTGGCCCTTGTCGCCAGTTCGCTGGTGCCGGCCTATGGCGTGCCGCTCAACCTTCAGACGGTGTCGCTCAGAGCCTACGAAGAGATCCTCTTTCGCCAGTCGATGACGCTGAAGGCATTCGGCAACTCGATGTTCCTCGCCGTTTCGGCCGCGTTCGGCCTGCTCGCCGTTTCGGTGCCGGCGGCCTACCTGATGACAAGACGCAAGGGGGCGCTCGCCAATGGGCTCGGCATCCTCATCGAAATTCCCTATGCGCTGCCCGGCATCGTGCTTGCGGTTGCCTTCATCCTCACCTTCGCCGCACCCTTGCCGATCTTCAAAGTCTCACTCTACGGCACGATCTGGATCATCCTGATTGCCTATTTCTCCTCGTTTCTGGCGGTCAGTCTCAAGCCCGTGATGAGCGCCTTCCTGCAGATGGATCCGTCGCTGGAAGAGGCGGCGCGGCTTTCGGGCGCGGGCTTCTTCAGGCGCATGCGCGACGTGATCCTGCCCTTGGTGGCGCCGGCGGCGGGGGCGGCGATCATCCTCGTCTTTCTCATCGCCGCCAACGAGCTGACGGTTTCCGCGCTGCTCTGGTCGGCCGGCACCCAGACGCTCGGTGTCGCCATCTTCAACCTCGACGACAGCGGCTCGTCCGATCTTGCCTCGGCTCTTTCCGTGCTGGTGGTGGTGATGGTCGTCGCCCTGATGGCGGCGCTCGAGGCGCTCGCGAAATATCTTCCGGAAGGCGTGCTGCCGTGGCGCAACTGATCCTGAACCATCTCTCCAAGCATTTTGGCGGCGGCCGGCCGGCGGTGTCGGATGTCTCGCTCAAGGTGCGCGAAGGCGGCTTCCTGGCGCTGCTCGGGCCATCGGGCTGCGGCAAGACGACGGTGCTCCGCATGATCGCCGGTTTCGAGCGCCCAAGCGACGGCTCGATCGACTTTGGCGAGAGGCGGCTTTCGGACGCTGCACAGGCGCTGCCGCCCGAAAGGCGCAACATGGCGATGGTGTTCCAGTCCTACGCGCTCTGGCCGCATATGACGGTCGCCGAAAATGTCGGCTATCCCTTGAAAGTGCGCGGCATTTCCGGGGAGGCCTGGAAAAGGAGCGTCGGCGACGCGCTTTCGCTGGTGAAACTGACAGACTATGCCGAGCGCCGGCCGGCGGCCCTTTCCGGTGGACAGCGCCAGCGGGTGGCGCTCGCCCGCTGCCTGGTGACTTCGCCCGATGTGGTGCTGCTCGACGAGCCGCTCGCCAATCTCGACCAGCACTTGCGAAAATCGATGGAAGAGACCTTCCGTATCTTTCACGAGCGCTCTGGCGCGACGATGATCTATGTGACCCACGACCAGGCCGAGGCGATGGCGCTTGCAACGGATGTCGCCGTCATGTCGGAGGGGCGGTTGGTGCAGATGGCGCCGCCGGCGGAGATCTATGCGCGGCCCGAAGGCGCCGTTGTCGGCGGCCTGATCGGCCGCGGCGCTGTGCTTCGGCTGGCGCTGCCCGAGGGTGCGCCGCGGACGCTCGAGTGGACGGTCCTGCGCTCTGCGCTTGACGGTCTCGGCAAAGCCGCTTCAGGTGCCGCCCGCCTTTGCGACGTGCTGGTGCGGCCGGAGCATGTCGCGCGCGACGGCGAGGGAATTTCGCTTCGGGTCAACACCTGCACCTTCGAAGGCGAACGGTTTGCGCTGACGCTTTTGCTACCGGACGGTCAGCTGTTGAAGGCCTATGGCGACCAGGCCATGACACCGGGCGAGACGGCGCGTTTCGCCATCAGCCGGGGCTGGCGGCTCTAGATCGTTCATCGAAACTTGAGTTGATTCCACTCTTTGTCCGTACGCAATCCGGATGGTGCGCGCGCCGGCCTCAATCGCAATTCGGCTTGTCGAGCACCACCTCGAACTGGCGCGGGCCGACCAGGCCAGGTTTTGCCGGCAGGTCGACGATCTTGGCGATAACAGCGCATTTGCCGGCAACCACCGCATAGCGGTCGCGCCCCTGGCTGACGATCTTGTCGATCGGTGTTTGGGAACGGCCGCGGCGACGGCGTTGATGACGGCATTCAGCTCGCGGGCGCGCTGATAGTTGGGCGCGAGCGCCGCAGCTGCCTGGCCGGCGGCAAGGAGAAGGGCGAGGCAGCAAAGGGTTGAGCGGGCAAGCATGGCATGGCTCCTGTTTGCGCCAGCCAAGCACGGCTTCAGGCCGCATTCAACCGGGTGCTTGCGAAAGCCGGAGTGAAGGGGAGCCGGGAAAATTTCGGCACGTTGAAATAAACCATTGAGTTAAATGAAACCGGTTGCTATAAACAACCGGTGTTCCGCTGACATGCGGTTGAGGAGGAACGAGGCGAAGCGCCTCATCGACAGGAGGACAAGATGAAACTCTATCAGGGCATGGGGCCGAATTCCTATCGCGTGCGCATCTTCATGGCGGAGAAGGGGATTTCGCTGCCGATGGTCGATGTCGATTTCGCCAAGGGCGAGCACAAGGCGCCGGAATTCCTGGCGGTCAATTCGCTCGGCCAGATCCCGGTGCTGGAGCTCGACGACGGTACCATCATCACCGAGAGCGTCGCGATCTGCCGTTATCTGGAGGAGATGCACCGCGAGCCGCAACTCTTCGGCCACGATGCCGTCAGCCGCGCCAAGGTGGAGATGTGGAACCGCCGCGCCGAGCTGGTGATCCTCGGCACCGTCGGCAACGTCGCGCTGCACTCGGACGCCTTCTTCGCCGAGCGCCTGACGCAGTTTCCGGCCTTTGCCGAGACCGAGCGGGTGGCGGTGCCGAAGAAGTGGGGCTGGCTCGACGACGAGCTTTCGGACGGCCGGCCGTTCCTCGCCGGCGATGCGTTCTCGATCGCCGACATCACCGCCGGCGTCACCGCCTGGCTCTGCGACGTCTTCGGCATGGAGATCCCGGCCTCGGCGAAGAATGTCCAGCGCTGGCTGGAGCGGGTGCGCGCGCGGCCGAGTTTCGAGGCTTGAGGGATCGATAGAGGGCAGGGGTGGGCCGCCTCGCCACGCAGTGCGGATCTGCCCCTCATCCGGCCTGCCGGCCACCTTCTCCCCGTTTTGACGGGGAGAAGGAGACGTGTGGCAGCCGCTCGTTCCATCGGCCAATCTGGCAGCCGCAGTCTCTGTCGGCAGGTCTCGGGTTGGTAGCCAGCCGTCTTCCTCGTTCCCTCTCCGCGCATGCGGGGAGAGGGCCAGGGTGAGGGGCAGACGCCCCCTAAAGCCTTGATCTTCGGGGATATTTCTTTATTTTTCCGCAGCAGCCTGATGGCCGGTTTCCCGCCTTTGCGGACCCGCTAAAATTCATATGTGGATAGCCGTTCTGTCCTTTTTCCTTGCCTTCTCCATGGCTTTTTTCAATTCCTAAAATACAAGCTGCCCGATTCGCCGCTGCCGGTGCCGCGCGAGGCGCCGGCTCTAGGAGACAAAGCCATGACCGATTTCAAGAAGCCCACGATCACCGAAATGCGTCCGAAGATCACCGTGATCGGGGTCGGCGGCGGTGGCGGCAACGCCATCAACAACATGATCAACGAGGGGCTTCAGGGCGTCGATTTCGTGGTCGCCAACACGGACGCACAGGCGCTTGCCATGTCGAAGTCGTCGCGCATCATCCAGCTGGGTGCGGCCGTGACCGAAGGTCTCGGCGCCGGCTCGCTGCCGGATGTCGGCCGGGCGGCGGCGGAAGAATCGATCGACGAGATCATGGACCACCTCGGCGGCACGCATATGTGCTTCGTCACAGCCGGCATGGGCGGCGGTACGGGCACCGGTGCGGCCCCGGTGATTGCGGCGGCCGCGCGCAAGGCGGGCATCCTCACGGTCGGCGTCGTCACCAAGCCCTTCAGCTTCGAAGGCAAGCGTCGCATGGAGACGGCGGAGCAGGGCATCGAGCGGCTGCGCGAGGCGGCTGACACCGTCATCGTCATCCCGAACCAGAACCTTTTCCGCATCGCCGACGCCAAGACCACCTTTGCCGACGCCTTCGTGATTGCCGACCGGGTGCTTTACTCCGGCGTCGGCTGCATCACCGACCTGATCGTCAAGGAAGGCCTGATCAACCTCGACTTCGCCGACGTGAAGTCGGTCATGAAGGGCATGGGCCGGGCGATGATGGGCACCGGCGAGGCGACCGGCGAGGGCCGTGCACTCAAGGCTGCGGAAGCCGCGATCGCCAACCCGCTGCTCGACGAAGTGTCGATGCGCGGCGCACGGGGCGTGCTGATCTCGATCTCCGGCGGCATGGACATGACGCTGTTCGAGGTTGACGAAGCCGCGACCCGCATCCGCGAAGAGGTCTATGACGAAGCCGACATCGTCGTCGGCTCGATCTTCGACCGCTCGCTCGATGGCACGTTCCGCGTCTCGGTGGTCGCAACCGGCCTCGACAGCGCCCGCGCTGCCGCCAGCCAGGCACCCGGCGTTGCCGCCGGTCAGCCGGCACCTGCGCCGACCCGCACGCTGCAGTAACCGCCACCGCTTTAGAGCGGCGAGGCTGACCTATCAGACGCCATGCGTTGCTCTGCGGCGCATGGCGTTTTTGCATGTCGCCGCGGTGAGCCGTACGCCCGGATTGAGGCTGTGTCTCTTGCAGCGTCTTCACGCATTGTTCCTCACCCAATCGGGGGAGGCAGGGGTACGGAAACTCGTTTCGTGCTTGGAGCGTTCTCGCATCGTTCAACTTGCATTAGATATCGCTTGCAAAGTGGGCGCTACCAATTTCAGGGGCCGTGGAGGGCCTCGACCTGCGTCACGAGGGGTAGCTGGATCGACCGAAATAGCCGTTAATCAAGCACTATTTCCGTTCGCCGTGCGCCGCAGTGTCGGGGCTGCCAGGCGGCTGTGGAAGCGGGCGCACCATAGAGACACGGCGGGCGCGCCGCCGAGCGGATTCGAAAGTGCAATTTACAGATGTGGGGAGAGTCTGGTCCGACGGGACGCGCGAAACGGGCGTTCCTGCGGTCGGCCACAGGCTGAAGTTCAGAGCGCTGCCAGCTGTTCGGCGGTCGCGACGATCTGGGCGTTGCCGAGCGAATGATCGGCGTATTTGAACACCAGAATGCTCATGACCGACGCAAAGAGTGCTACCAGGATGATACGCATGGGCGTTGCTCCGACTTCCTTTCGCCTGGCTTTGACCCTTGTTGCGCCAGGCTGTGATTGATCCGGAAACCGATGCTTCCCGGTAAAAGGCGTCTGCCTTTCGTTAAGATGTTTTTAGCAAATGGACGGGCGCGGCTATTGTTCCCGCGGGGACAGGGGGAATGCTGGTGCGCGGGTTTTGCCGTGGCGCACGCGCCTCAGTATCGGACGTTGGAAATCCGCGTGGAAGAAACGGGCTTTGTGCCGCTTTCGCTCTTCTGCCTGCTGAGTGCAGCCGGAGGCGAAGGCGGGCCTCGTGCGCGGGTCTCGGGGCGCAGATGCGGCCCTTACGAAAGTGAGGGTGGCCTTCGCCACCCTGACCGAACCTTACTTGCCGGAAAACAGCGATCGTCCGTCGGTGATCGAGCCTTTGTTCCGATCTCGACTTTTGCTGTCGTTCTGCCGCGCGCTGATGGCGCCGGTCCGGCTTTCTCCGTTTGCCAGCTCGATCAGCTCCGCAGTCTTTTGTACCGCCTTCTTTTCGACGGGTGCCGATGGCGCGGCGGCCAAGGCAGGCATTGCGATTGCGAACACAGCCGCTGCGGCAATGATGGTTTTCATGGGGCGTCTCCTCGGTTTGAACCGCGCCGAGCGCGCGGCAACCATTCGCCTAGCTGCGCCGGCGCGCCGGCGACATACGGCACCTGCCGTATTTCGACAGGGCCGCGATCCACGAAATCCCGCGATGGTTACGAAAGGCTTGTCAGGCGGGCTCCATCGGCCGGCCTGGACGCGCTTGCGGGCAGAGGCCTATAGGCCGAGGATCCAGAACAGGCTGCCGAACAGCACGATGAAGGCGCCGACCGCGAGCAGGAAGCGCAGCATGCCGGAGTTGGTGTCTCTTGTGCCGGTGAGACAGTACCAAAGGTTGTCGTTGTCCATTGCCCAGGGCTCCGTTGCGTTGCCTCGCTTTTAACAAATAGCCGGCGGGATAAAACACCTCATCTTCCATGCCGCTTCACTCAGGTGCGGAAGTCCCCCATCCCTGCGGGCGAGGGGTGAAGTTGAGGATCTTGCTGTTTGAGCACACGGAATTAATCCCCGACCGTCTTCCTAATCCCGATGGACAGCTTGTCCTGCGGTGCGCCGCGCCTTACACTTTACCCATAAGCGCAATTGTCTGGTGTGACAGAACAGGATGCCGGCAAGCGCGCGCTGCTTTCGACTTTGACCATGGATGTACTGGCAAGTCTTGAGAGCAAAAAAGAAGAAGGCCGGGGCCAGCAGCCCCGGCCTTTCCTGTTTTCCGGGGCGGGTGAAAGCCTGTTCGGCGGAAGGCGCGACGGCCTTGCCGGTTCTGTCCTTACCCCTCTGCGTCCGCCGCCTCGGCGGCCACCGGCTTTTTTGCGAGTGCCAGGTTGACGGCTGCCGCTTCCGCCTCGGCAGCCCCTCCGGGCCCCGAGCGCACGGTGACGGCATTGGAGGCAAGGTCGAGGCCCGCTTCGCGCAGCGCCGGCAACAGCCGCTTCATCGCCTCGCGCTGGAGAATGCTGGGGTTGCCGGGGCGGGCAGTGAACTTCAGCCGCACCACAAGCGAGTTTTCCGTCACGTCCTGGATGCCCTGCATCTTCAGCGGCACCAGGAACTCGCCGCCGATTTCCGGGTCTTCCAGCATGGCAAGGCCGACCTTCTTGATGGTCTTGCGGATCTTTTCCGGGTCGGCGTCGCGCTCGAATTTCAGCTCGAACTTCACCGTGCTCCAGTCGCGGCTGAAGTTGGTGACCGCCTGCAGCTGGCCGTAAGGGACCGTGTGGATCTGGCCGTTCTGGTGGCGCAGCCGGAGCGAGCGCAGCGAGATGCGCTCGACCGTGCCCTTGAGCTTGCCGGTGTCGACATATTCGCCGACGCGGAAGGCGTCGTCGGCGATGAAGAAGATGCCGGAGACGACATCCTTCACCAGCGTCTGCGAGCCGAAGGAAAGGGCAAGGCCGAGTACGCCGAAGCCGGCCAGGAGCGGCGCGATGTTGATGCCGAGCGCCGACAGGATCACGAGGCTGGTGACCGCGAAGATGCCGCCGAAGATGAGGTTGCGGACGAGCGGCAGGATGGTCGAGAGCCGGCTCTGCTGGCGGATCATCGTCTCGTCCTCGCTTTCGCCGGGAAGGGCGACGCGGGCTGTCGGCGCGAAGGCCTCGAAACTGCGCCACAGAAAGCTGCAGATCACCCAGGCGGCGACAACCGCAAGGCTGATGCGCTCGAGGATGACGATCCAGCCGATGGCGCCGGCGGTGTCCTTCTGGACGAGCACCGGGCGCCAGAGCTCGATGATCACGTGCAGGCCGATCAGCCAGATGGCGCCGGCAAGGGCTGTCTGGATGCTGCCCGAGATTGCGGCATGGAGAGCGACCGAGGCGGGGGTGCGTCGCCGCTCGGCCGCCGCACCTGCGAGCGAATGAATGCCGAAGGCGAGGATCGGCAGGGCAAGCAGGATGATCTGTGTCGTGCCGCCGGCAAAGCTCCAGGCCGCACTGTTGGGACTGCCGGCGACGATGACGCTCATCAGCCAGAGCACGATGGCGCTTGCCACGTAGAACTCCGGCACCCCGAAGGCGATGGCGCGCCTGACCGGGCCGGGGTTTTCGCCGGCGAACACCGCGCGGATATCGGCTGCCCCTGCGATGAACCAGTAGAGCTTGAGAAGCGTCAGGACCGTCACGCCGATCAGCAGCCAGCCGTCGGTGGCGGCGGTCTCCAGCCCGCGCTGATGGGCAAAGCGAAGGCTGGCGCCGAGGATGGCGCCGATTGCGCCATAGGCGGTCAGCATGTTGGCGTGAAAGCGGGGATGGGCGATGCCGAGAAGGCGGATTTCGGGGCGCGTCGGCGCAAAGAGGAAGCGCGCGCCGACGGCGTAGGTGCCTGAGGCCAGGGCAATGGTGATGAGGGCGTGGGCGAGTTCGGCCGACGCCGTGCCCGGCGTCACGAACAGCCGAGCAAGCGCATGGGCGACTGCGGCAAAGATCGCGAGATAAGCGATGTCGAAGCCGAGGCGCACGACCGAGGCACGGACGCGGTGGAGCAGGTCGACCACTTCGAATTGGGCGCCGAACAGCCGATGGATCAGGAACCGGCTGGCAAAGGCGGCGGCAAGGCCGGCGGCAACGGCGAGCGCCGCAATGGCGGCGACTGATATCACCGACCAGCCCTCGGCGCGGATACCTGCCGCAACGTCAGCCATCACGCCGGCAATGCCGGACGTGCCGGCAACACCCATCTGCAAGCCGTTGAAAAATCGGGCGGAGAGGGTGTCGAGGGTATCGGGGGTATCTGCGGCAGGCACAGGTTCTGACGTCGTGGTTGCGGGGGCGGGCGCCTGTGTCGTCCCGCCCTCAGCAGCCGGTGTCGCAGCGGTCGCACCGGCCGGGGTTGTCGTCGCGGCCGGACCTTGGGCCTGCTCTGCAGCGTCGCGCCACTCGACGGTGACTGGCCCGCCAGCCTTGGCGGCGGCGCGCAAGGTCTCCTCGATCTCGGCAGCACTCTGGCCGGGCGTGAGAATGACGGTGATCGGCGGCGGCGTCTGGGCGGCTGCGGGCAGGGCGATCGCCAGAAGCAGCGCGAGGCTTGCAAGCAGGCAACGGCTGAGGAAGGGGATACGCACCATGAAATTCATCCATCAAGATCGGTTGTGCGCCCTGCGGCCTCACGCCCCACGTTACCTGCACATCACATTACATAACGTTCTAAAATTCCAAACGTATTTTGCGTTCTTGATGCGGGCCGCATCAAAGGCTGCCCCTCATTGCCTGCAGCGTCTCAGGCTGCCCCTCACTGTCCTGCCGGACATCTCTCCCCGCCAGGCGGAGAGAGAGACGCTGGGCGCACCCGCCGCAGCCAGACCTCGCCGTTTTCCAAACCGTCGTTTCATTGCCCAACCGTCAGCCTGGCAAATCCGATGCTGCTTGCTTCCTTCTCCCCCGCTCGGCGGGGAGAAGGTGCCGGCAGGCGGATGAGGGGCTTGGGCCGCCGGCCGTGCCAGACTGCCCCTCACTGTCCTGCCGGACATCTCTCCCCGCAGGCGGGGAGAGAGACGCAGGGGGCACCCGCCGCAGCCAGACCTCCGTTTTCCAAAGACGTCGCTTCATTGCCCAACCGTCAGTCTCGCGAATCCGATGCCATCTGCCCCCTTGCCCCCCTTTCCGGGCGCCGGCAGGCGGATGAGGGACCTGGCATTTCGCCTCTCCGCATGGGCACGTTGTCGCGAACCGCGTCGGAATCCTGTAAGCTTGTCAGAGCGCGTCGCGGCACATGCGATCTGAGAAACGGGAGGGCAAGATGTCCACTCAAGTTCTGCTAATCGTGCACGCCGAAATTCCCGACGAAGCGGACCGAGCCTCCTTCGACGAGTGGTACGACCGCCATATGCCAGACGCGTTGCGCGCGTTTGGCGCACTGCGGGGGTGGCGCACATGGAGCCGAACCGTTCCCTCGAAGCACACTGCCTTTTACGAGTTCTCCAGTTTGGCGGCGGCCAATGCGGCCATGCAATCGCCGGGTACGGAATTCGATGCCACATGGCACGGGCGGGCAACGCGCACGCGAGACGTGGTTGAGGTTGTCCAGCGGCTTCAAAACTCGGACTGATGCCGTCGAAAATGGGGTCGCCGGCCTTGCCCGTTTGCCCCCCACTGTCCTGCCGGACATCTCTCCCCACCACGCGGGGAGAGAGACGCTGGGTGCACGCTCGGATTCCGAACTTTCGCTGCTTCATTGGTCAAGCTTCATGTCTGGCGAACCCGGTGCCATTTGCTCCCTTCTCCCCGTCGTGACGGGGAGAAGGTGCCGGCAGGCGGATGAGGGGCAGGCCCTCACCGGAGCGGCGACCCTACTTGGTCGTATAGCCGCCGTTGACGAGGATCGTCTGGCCGGTCATCCACCAGCCGTCGGAGACGAGGAAGTGGATGTAGGGGACGATATCCTCGATGTCGGTGAGGCCGGTCTTTGAGAAGCCGGAAAGGGCCGATGCCGTCTTGTGATAGGCAACGGCGTCTGCCCCTTCGGCCGGGTAGAAGAAGGGCGTGTCCATGGGCCCAGGGCCAATCGCGGTGACCGAGATGCCGCGCTCGCCGAACTCCTTGGCGGCTGCGCGGGTGAAATGCTCGACCGGCGCCTTGGTGCCGGCGTAGGCCGCGTAGAAGGGGGTGAAGGCGCCGAGCAGCGAGGTGACGAGCGTGCAGACCTTGCCGTTGTCGCTGACGTGCCGGCCAGCCTCGCGCAGGAAGAAGAAGGCGGACTTGGAATTGACCGCACTCATCTCGTCATATTCGGCCTCGGTGATCTCGACGAAGGGCTTTTTCAGGACCTTGCCGACGGTGTTGACGGCGATGTCGATGCCGCCAAGCGCCGACTTGGCGTCGGCAAACAGCTTCTCGACATTGGCAGCGCGCGTGAGGTCGCCGTCAAAAGCGTAAGCCGCAGCACCGGTCGCCTTGATCGCCGCCACGGTCTCGTCGGCCGCGGCCTTCGTGGCCGCGCTGTTGTAGTGGATCGCAACGGCGCGCGCGCCGTGTTCGGCAAGATCGCGGGCAAGCAGGCCGCCAAGGTTCTTCGCGCCGCCGGCGATGAGAACGGATTTACCAGTGATGCTGTGGTCTGCCATGGGCTTCTCCTGTTTGCGGCCGCGCCTGGCGCTCGCCGGTCGTTGGTCTGGCGCTGGGGATGGCTGCGGGACGAACCCATGCCTCCTGCTTGGCGCTCCCGGTGGCGGCGCCTTAGCCGACCGCACGCGCCTGCACGCCATATTTCACATAGCGCATGCCTTGCCGCCGCCAACGCGTAAGGGGCGGGGTGGCTACGAGAGGCATCGCAAGGGAGAGAATATCGTCCATGCCGCTGGCATAAAGCGCCAGCGCGTGACATGACTTGTCAGAATTGGCGAACAATAGGGCGAGCCATGGACCGGATCGAGCTTTTCCGCATCTTCACCCGCGTCGTCGAAAGCGCGAGCTTTACCCGGGCGGCCGATACGCTCGGGTTGCCGCGCTCGTCGGTCTCGGCGGCGGTGCAGACGCTGGAAACCAGGCTCGGCACACGGCTGCTGCACCGCACGACCCGCAAGGTCGCGCCGACGCAGGACGGCGCTGCTTTTTACGAGCGCTGCCTGCGGTTGATCCTAGATATGGACGAGGCGGAAAACCTGTTTCGCCGGGGTGCGACCGGGCCGACCGGGCGGTTGCGCGTCGACCTGCCAAGTCGCATCGGCCGGCTGATCGTTGCGCCGGCGCTCCCCGAATTCCTGGCGCGCTATCCCGGGATCGATATCGATCTCGGCATGACCGACCGGGCCGTGCACCTGATCGAGGAAAGCGTCGATTGTGCGCTGCGCGTCGGGCCGCTTGCCGATTCCGGCCTGATCGCCCGGCCGTTCGGCTCGCTCCGGCTGATCAACGTGGCCAGCCCCGACTATCTTGAGCGCCACGGCACGCCGGCGACGCCCGGCGACCTCCAGGGACATTTCGCGGTCAACTATGCCTCGCCCTCAAGCGGGAGGGTCGAGGAGTGGGAATGGATCGAGGCGGGGGAGGTGCGCAGCGTGCAGGTGCCGGGCCGCGTCAGCGTCAACAGCGCCGAGGGCAGTATCGCCTGCTGCCTCGCCGGCCTAGGCCTCATCCAGATCCCCGCCTTCGACGTGATCGACCACCTGAGGGACGGAAATCTGGTCGAGGTGATGCCGAACCACAATGCAGCGCCGATGCCGATGGCGCTGCTCTACCCGCACCGTCAGCACCTGTCGGGCCGGTTCAAGGCGTTTGCCGAGTGGCTGGAGGGGCTGTTGCGGGGCGTGATAGCGGCATGAGGGGGGAGCTATCGAAATTCTTGATGGATAAGTTCGATAACGGATCTGACTGAAGTCTCAGACAGGTTCCATCCTTTTCCAGGCGCTGTAGTGAACGCACGACGTGGACTTTAGCTGATCGTCTGGTTGCAGCGCCGCCCGTTCCACGGCAGGAACTCCGAGCCGCCGGCGTTCCACTTGCCTTCGAATTCGGAGAAGTCCGGCGTGAAGGTCACGATCAGCTGACCGTAGCCATATTTGTCGCGCCACATGAAGGTCCGCGTCAGATCGCTGCCGTCGCCATCGTCACCGGTCTCGGCAAGCTCTCCTTGAACGGGCTGGCCCTGATCGGAGAACATGTAATCTCCGACGAGGTTGCCGGCATTGGTCTCGAACCGGGTCTGCGCATCCGACATGACGCCGGCGGACGAAAGCTGGCCGCAATAGGTTCCCGAGGGAGCGTGGATCGTCTCGCCGGCGAATGCGGGAGATTCGAGCGTGGTTGCGAGAAGGATTGCGACCGTTCGTGAAATGCTTGATGTCAAATGCGGCACCTTTGGTTCTCCCCGGCAAGTCGCGGCTTCTTAGTGGCAACGAGACGTGGCGGTTCGTCGAAGCGCGTGCACCCGGGTGCCTCGCGGGCTCAACCAAGCAAGTTTGCGCCTGTTGTCGCCACCGGCTCCTTGGTGCCAGATAAACACGACAGGGCTATTCCATCCTCACCGCAGCTTTTGAGCCAACTCAAGCTTTGGGCGCTGTCGCTTCGGCCTGGCGCTGGACAAACGATCCGAGAAACGCGCCCAAAGTGAGTTTTGCGAGATCAAAGAACTGATCATTGAACAGTCCCAGGACGGCTAAAATCAGCGTCAGGACGATGGTTGCGAGCGGTAGCCCGGTGAGGCCGACTTTTGTGAAGGTTCCGGTTGCGCCCGAAAGGCTGCTGAGTCGTATGAACTGGCCGATTGCATCCGAATTTCCGGCGGCAATCGCAGGTCCCAACAAGGCATAGTCTTGAGGTGCAATCACGTGAGCGGCAACGGCTCCGGAACTTCGAAGCAGTCGAATTCCCAGCATGGAACATATCGCGGCCGAAATAACGCAAATGGCCGGAGCAAGCAAAAAACCGATTAGCCCTGCGACCAACTTGACTAGGTGTTCCTCTGGGGGCGCTCCAGGTACTTTGGCATTCTCAAAGGCAGCAATCGTGAACTGTGGGGCGTTTTGCATCGCAATAAATGACGTATATGCGGCCATAGCGAACAATGCCATGGATGCCGTCAGGAAGATCAATCCGCCGACAAGGAAGTGTTGATTGTACTTCTCACCGGTGACCGGTATGTAAGTGGGGGCCGGAAGTGCAGGTGGTAAGTTATGGACGATCTCTTTTCCCGGCCGAGTCAATTCTTCCTCTCCTCGCGTGACTTCGTCTGTATGAGTGGTGATTGTCGACATCGTTCCAGCCCTCCCCATCCTTCGCCTTAGATGGTCGCAGGTCGCAACCTAGAGTCAATATCCGGGTAACGGAGTGGTTGGACGTAAGGCTCGGTGTCCCAACGGCTCGCCGAGGTCAGGGTACCGCCCGAAGGTCAAAACCGCTTCGGGAGACGACGGGATGCGCTGCCGCCAAATGAGCAGCACCTGCCCAATCTTCTAGGCTACCGGTGGCGTTTCGCGCCACCGGCCCGGATATCCGGCACCGCCAAAACAAACGCATCCTCAGCGCACCCCGCGAAACGCTGCGCGGACCTCGGTGCTGAAAAGCTCCGGCTCTTCCCAGGCGGCGAAGTGGCCGCCCTTGTCCACGTGGCTGTAGTAGACGAGGTGCTGGTAGGTTCGCTCCACCCAGTTTTTCGGCGGGCGGTAGACCTCGCCGGGGAAGATGGTGACGGCTGCGGGGACGGTGATGGGGCCGCGGGTGCCGGGGGTGTTGCCGTTTTCCCAGTAGATGCGGCCGCTCGATGTGGCGCTGTTCGTCAGCCAGTAGAGCGTGATGTTGTCGAGGATCGCGTCGCGGCCGAGCGCTTGTTCCGGGTCGCCGCGGGTAAAGACCCAGTCGGCGATCTTGTCGTAGAGCCAGGCGGCAAGCCCGACAGGCGAATCCTCGAGCCCGAACCCGATGGTCTGGGGTCGCGTGCCAAGGATCGCGGCATAGCCGAAGCCCTTGCTGAGGAAATCTCTGGCTTCGTCGAAGACTGCCTTTTCCTCGGCCGTCAGGCCGGCCGGTGCCGGGTCGCCGCTCTTCAGCGCCTTGGCGATTTCGGGCGGCAGCGTGGTCGCGCGCTCGATGCGATTGACGTGGATGGCCTTGAGGCCGGCTGGCGCCTGGCGGCCCAAGGCGTCGGCGATGATGGCGCCCCAATCGCCGCCTTGCGCCACGTAGCTGTCGTAGCCGAGGCGCTGCATCAGCTGATCCCAGGCGCGGGCGACCCGGTCCGGGTTCCAGCCAGACGCCTTCGGCTTTTCGGAGAAGCCGAAACCGGGGATCGTCGGCAACACCAGGTGAAAAGCGTCCGCGGCCTTTCCGCCGTGGGCTGTCGGGTCGGTGAGCGGGCCGATCGTGCCCAGGAGTTCCAGGACCGAGCCCGGCCAGCCATGGGTCATGACCAGCGGCAGGGCATCGGCGTGCGGCGAGCGGACATGGATGAAGTGGATGTCGAGCCCGTCGATGCGCGTGACGAACTGGGGAAGCGCGTTGAGCCTGGCCTCGACCATGCGCCAGCCGTAACCTTCCCGCCAGTAGTCGACAAGCGGCCGCAGCTTTTCAAGCTGGACCCCTTGAGAACGGTCGCTCACCGTTTGCGCATCCGGCCAACGGGTCGCCGCAAGCCGCGTGCGCAGGTCGTCTAGGTCAGCTTGAGGAATGTCGATGCGGAAAGGTCGGATGGCATCCGCCGCAGGGGTGGCGGCGGATGCCTCGGCGTTGGCCGCAGCCGGGAAAAGGATACCGGCTGCGGCCGCCGCCGCGCCAGCCAGAAGCAGGGCACGGCGGGAAAGCATGGGGATTGCGCTTGCCTCGCGGGTAGAGCCGCCCTTCGGCTGGGAACTGCTAGCCATGATCGCGCGCCTCACTTGACCGGCGCGAGCAGCGTCTCGCCCTTGCGCACCACGTAGGTCGCAAGCTCGGACGCCTTGACGCTGCCGACATTGGCGGCGACGTGGGCGACGCCTGAGGGAATGAACAGGCTCTGGCCGGCCGTGAGCGTCACGGGCTCTCGGCCCTCGAGCCGGTACTCGAGCACGCCTTCGAGCACATAGGCGACCTCTTCGCCCGGATGGTTGTGCTTGATGGAGACGGCGCCCGGCGCAAAGTCGACCCGCACCTGCACCACCTGGCGGCCGGGGGCCTCGATATCCTGCTGGATGAGATCGGTGCGCTGGAGGCCCGGCTGTTGTGCCTGGGCGGGGGCGATGACGCTGCCAAGAAGCAGGAGTGCCAAGGCCGTCGTGCGGGTGGTGTTCATCAGATCGTTCCCTTCGGTTCCGGCTGTTCGGTTCGGGGACCATTTCGCCTGAGAACTGCACCGGGGATGTGTCCGGCGGAAGGGAGATTTGTATCAGCATGTGTCTGAGATCCGGGCGGTGGCCACCCGGATCTCGCTTTCATGGCGCGCGCCGTCCGTGCATCTGAACGGACGAAGGGCGCTCAGACCGAGCGCGTCAGGCCGCCGTCGACCTTGAGGTTCTGGCCGGTGATGTAGCCGGCGCCCTCCGAGGCGAGGAAGGCGACGGTGGCGGCGATTTCGGCGCTGGTGCCGTAACGCTTCATCGGCACGGCGTCGCGGCGCTCTTCGGTGCCCGGCAGGCTGTCGATCCAGCCGGGAAGCACGTTGTTCATGCGCACGTTGTCGGCCGCATAGGTGTCGGCGAAGATCTTGGTGTAGGAGGCAAGGCCGGCGCGGAAGACGGCAGAGGTCGGGAACATCGCCGACGGCTCGAAGGCCCAGGCGGTGGAGATGTTGATGATCGAGCCCGACTTCTGCTTCTGCATGATCGGGGCGACGAGCCGGACCGGGCGGATGACGTTCATCAGGTAGACGTCGAGCCCGGTGTGCCACTGCTCGTCCGTGATCTCGAGGATCTGGGCGCGCGGACCGTGGCCGGCGCTGTTGACCAGCGCGTCGATGCGGCCCCATTTTTCCATGGTCGCGTCAACCAGGCGCTTCAGGTCGTCGTTTACCTGGTTGGAGCCGGTGATGCCGATGCCGCCGAGCTCGGCCGCCAGCGCTTCGCCCTTGCCGGAGGAGGAAAGGATCGCCACCTTGTAGCCGTCGGCTGCCAGACGCCGTGCGCTTTCCGCTCCCATGCCTGAGCCGCCGGCGGTGATGATTGCGACTTTTTCTACTGCCATCTTTCGATCCTCTCTCGGTTGACGCGGGCGCCGATTGTGCTGCCTTTGCAATTGAAATACCATCTTCCGGGTGGGACGGCGAAGCAGTTTCGCTTTCAAATGGCAGTAGAAAAACTATTCGATGAATGACGCTCCTGGAAAGCTCCCATCGTTGAATGGGCTGAAGGTGTTCGAGGTGGCGGCGCGCCACCTGAACTTTCGGCTGGCGGCCGAAGAGCTCGGCGTCACGCAGGGCGCCGTCGCCCAGCAGATCCGCGGGCTCGAAGCCGAGCTTGGCGTGACGCTGTTCGAGCGGTTGCCGCGCATGCTGGCGCTGACGGGCGCCGGGCGCGTCTACATTGCCGATGTCAGGCGGGCGCTCGAAATCATCGCGCGGGCGACGGACGGGCTGAAGCCGCAGCCGGTCAGGCTGACGATCAGCACCACGCCGTCCTTCGCCTCGAAATGGCTGATCCCGCGACTGCCCGACTTCACCCAGCGCCACCCCGATCTCGACCTGCACATTCTCGCGACCGACCGCATGTCGAATTTCCAGGTCGATGGCGTCGACCTGGCGGTGCGCTACGGGCGACCGCCTTTCGGGCCGGGGCTTGCGGTGGAACTGCTGTTCGAGCAGGAAATCGTCGCCGTCTGCAGCCCGATGCTGATGGCCGGCGGCAAGGTGCCGGACACGGCCGACGAGCTTGCCGGCTACACGCTGCTGCACGACGCCCACAATTTCTGGCCCGAATTCATCGAGCGGCATCTGGGGGGAAGCCGGCAGGCAACGTTCAAGGGCATCAGCTTCAACCAGACCTCGCACGCAATCGAGGCGGCGACGGCTGGCCAGGGCATCGTGCTCGCCAATCGCGATTTCGTGGCGCAGGACATTGCCGAAGGGCGGCTCGTGCGCATTTTCGAGGGGTCACTCACCGGGCCGTCGGACTTCTACCTCGTCTGGCCGCGCTACCGCAAATCCCAGGGGCTTCAGACGGTGATTGCCTGGATCAGCGCGGAGGCGAACAAGGCGCGCGAGCATGCGCTGCCGTGATTTCTGACCGTGCGCGCCTTGGCAGGAGCGCCGATCAGCTGCGCAGCGCCGTATCGAGCCGGTAGAGCAGGGCATGAAAGGTGCCCTTGCTCGGCTTTCTCCCCGGCATTTTCCGGACGATCCGCCGAAGCTCGGGCGAGGCGGCAGAGATCGCGCGAGCGACCTCTGCTTCGATGTGCTCGGCCATGACTTCGGACATGAGGTCGGCTTCCTCGCCCGCGCCAAGCGAGAGCGCCTGGATGGCATGGGCGGCGGGTGCAAGCACGTGGTTGATCTGGTGCGGCGTTTCGATCGGGTGGGTGTAGGCGGCACCGGCGGCGGTCGAGGCCGCGCGGGCGGCGGCCTTGGCGGCGGGATCGTCAATCTCGCGGACAGCGGCCTGAGCACTCCAGGCGGCCTTGCGCAGCTGCGCGGTGCGCGGCGCGCCCTCGGCAAAGGCGCGGGCCGCGGCAATCGCATGGCGCGGCCGCCGATCGGCCGGTGCCGCGGCCTCGAAGACCGGCAGGGCGCGTTCGGCTGAAAGCACCGCCCAGCGGGTGATGTGGCGCAGGTCGTCTTCGTTCAGGAGCGGCCGGGTGGCTTCGTCGGGCATGGTCGTTTTTTGCATGGAAGGCGGCATGCCGCAATCGGCGCGAAGCAGCGGCGAGAGGGCTGGGCCTTTGTTGCTGCAGCCATGGCGGCGCTTGCGGCGATCCCGAACAGACCTATTGTGCGCTTGCGATGCCCGAAGACGAGATGAAGCGGATGGTGATGGCTACCGATATCGACGTTCCCAAATATGCCGAGGTCGAGCACGAGAGGCGCTTTCTCGTCTACCGCTGCCCTGACCTGAGCGAGCGCGACTATCGGACGATCGAGGATATCTATGTGGCCGACAGCCGGCTTCGGGTTCGCGCGATCACCTTCAGCGACGGCCGTCCGCCTGCGTTCAAGTTCTGCAAGAAATACCCGTCGGACAGCGTCACGTCCGCGCCGATCGTAAACATCTACCTGACTGCCGGAGAGTACGAACTGCTGTCGCGTCTTTCGGGAAACACGGTTCGCAAGCGCCGCTATCGTCTCGATTTCGAGGGGATGCTCTACAGCATCGACGTCTTTGAGGGCGCACTCGCCGGGCTGATCCTGTCGGAGGTCGAAGCCAGCTCGAGCGATGCGCTGCGTGCCTTGGCACCTCCGCCGTGGAGCAGGTTGGAGGTTACAGGAGACGATTTTTTCCGTGGGGCAAACCTCGCCACTGTCAGCGCGGCGGAGCTTCAGGGCAAGCTCTCGTTGCTGCGGCGCTGATCCGTCGGATGTTTGTTCGCTTCGGGGACTTCGGGCCAAAAGGAGCTATCGCTCCGTATTGGCCAGCGGGTCAGGCCGGTATCGAACGGTCAGGAGTAGTAGGACGGCCAGCGTAATCTCGCGGCAGCAACGTGACGTCAATCGGTCGCCCGACCCCGTTCTCAAGATAACGGCAGTCGCGTCCTGGACGCCTTTTGGCAGACCTGGGACATATAGTCCAATCCCAACTTATCATAAAATGGTAGCGGCCGCTTTGCGCCAAAAGGAGACTCTCGCGCAAAGTCGGATAAATCACCGCGAACGCCGTTCGAGCGGACGGACGGTCTCGCAGCCCGATATCAGGGCCTCGATCATGGCCTGGTTTTCCGCGCTTTGCGTCTGTGCAAAATGCCAGGCGGCGGTGCTCAGATCGAGCACGAGAGGGCCACGACCGAAATCGTCGAAATCGAAGAACACGGCCTTGCCGCTCCGAAAGCGGGCATTTCCCGTCTAGGGATCGCCGTGGCAGAGGCCATGGGGCAGGGCCCGCAGATCAAAGCGACGGAGTGATGGAAGGTAGGCATGGGCGATGATGTCCGTGACCGCCTTGCTGTCGGGCACGCTGGCGAGTGCCGACAGGGCGTCCTCGACAATGGCGATGGGGTCTAGACTGCGGACCTCGCCATCGACGCGGGCCGGCATGGCATTTTGCAGATGGGCGTCGACGCTCCGAAGCGCTGCATGTGGGCAGCGTTGAATTCGATCTCTTCGCCATCGGCACTCTCGAACAGGCAGGCGTAGCGCCTTTCCCCATCGAAGGACACGTCGACGATATGGCAGCCGTCAGCCGTTGCGACCGGTCGGCTGACATCAACATGCGCGGTTTCGCCAAACTGCGTCAGAAGGCTTGCTTCTGCCGCGATTTGCGCAAGCGGGCGGCCAGAGGGGCGATAGAGGCGCAGGTAAAACGTGTCTCCACCTTGCCGAAGCCGGTAGGTCCGGTTGACGCCGCCCGTCACCAGATCGATGTCGGTAAAACCACGGGCGTATCGCGAGGAGAGCCAATCTCTGTCCCAATCTCTGTCGATGCCGGTCACGACGGGTCGCTCACCTTTCGCCGGGGATGCTCACGCCTAGCGCTCCCAGCCGGGCGAAAACGGGAAACGCTCGGCCCAGATGGCGGCGAGCCGCGGGTCGCCGTCGACGCGACGCATGGTTTCGCCAAGCGCCGGGGCAACCTCATAGAAGCGGCGGCGACCGGGGGACCAGCGCGATGCCGTGGCGACATAGAGATCGAGAACGGACAGGTCCTCGCCGAGGAGGTATTTTCCCGGACGCAACTGTGCACCCATCTGCGCCCAGCAGGTCGCGATGCGGTCGAACACGCGGGTCTTCACGTCGGCCTGGACGGCCTCGTCTTCGGCGATGCGGGCGGGGTTGTCGGTGATCCAATAGAGCGCGTAGATGGCCGAGGATACGAAATTCATCCATCTGAGGAACGCCGGTCGCCTGGCGTCGGTCACGGCCGGTGCGAGCCGCGCGTCGGGGTAGGCGTCGGCGAGCCAGATCAGGATCGCGGCACTTTCCGTCATCAGTTCGCCGGTCGGTAGTGCCAGCGCCGGGACCTGGCGCAAGGGATTGATCCGGGCAAGTCGGTCTGCCTCCTCCTGTCCCTCCCATGGGGCGAAATCCTCGAGGCGATAGGGCACGTCGATGAGGCTGAGGGCCGCCTCGATCGGCACGGACCCGGAGCCGGATGCTCCAAAGACGACAAATGGTTCGGCCAATACGTTCTCCTCCTGGCGACGCAATCCTCAGCGACCTGTCTCTTCAGGACCAAAGGCAAATCACTTTTCCCGTCGCCGTCGCATAGATCCCCGCTTTCGCGTTACAATCAAGGTCTTGAGGTGTGATGGAGAGCTTCGTCACAAATACCGGTTGCGGCGCGCCGGCGCCAGAAGCAGGCAAACGCAAGGGCCAATCCGATGTCGCCAGCCGCATCTCCAACGCTCGACCGCGATCTTCTGCTGAAAGCTGCGCGGGAGCGTCTCTTGCGTGCAGAGTGGTCGAGGGAGCGCCTGTTGGCCTTTCAACAGGGCGCGTTGCAGGCAGCCTTGCGCCACGCCGTCAGTTCGTCAGCCTTCTATTGCGAGACCATCGGCGACCTCATGGCGCGGGACGCGCCGCTCGACGCATTCCCGGTTTTGACCAAGCGGGCTCTGATGGAGAATTTCGACCGGATCGTCACCGATCGAAGGCTTAACCGGCATCTGGTGGAGGGGCATCTGAGCGGCGAGGGTGCCGGCTCCCTTCTCCTTGGCGAATACAGAACCGTGGCGACCGGAGGTACGACCGGAGAGCGCGGGGTTGCCGTTTACGATCGTGCCGCGTGGCTTGCGGCAATTGCCAACATGGCGCGCTTCCAGGCGATCGTCGGGATCGACGAGACGACGCGCAGCATCGCCATCTTCGCATCGTCGCCGCTGCATATCTCCTACCATGTCGGCGCCGAGCTTCGTCAGATCCGGCAGCCGGCACCGCCCTTCAACGTGCTGATGCCGCTGGAAGAGATCGTGGAGGGCCTCAACCTCAGCCAGCCCGAGGTGATTTCGACCTATCCGTCCTTCGTGCGGGTGCTGGCGGGGGAGCAGAAGGAGGGCCGGCTGAGGATCAAGCCGCGGCTGTTTCGCACCAGCGCCGAAACGCTGACCGAGGCGGTGCGCGAGCTTGCGGCCGAGACCTGGCAGGCGGCGATCGCCGACAGCTATGTGTGCACCGAAGCAGGGCCCATGGGCCACGAGTGCATTTTCGGCGACGGCCTGCATCTGGCCGAAGACAGCTTTTTCTTCGAGGTGGTGGACGAAAACGATCGCCCTGTGCCTGATGGCGTCGAGGGCGCCAAGCTCCTGGTGACGACGCTCACCAATCGCGTGCTGCCGCTGGTGCGCTACGAGGTCTCCGACATCGTGGCGATGGCGACCGAACCATGCCCGTGCGGCCTGCCGTTCTGGCGGATTGGATCGATCGCCGGGCGCAGGGAAGAGACGCTGGTGTTGCCGCAGCAAGGGGGCGGCACCGTGCGGGTACACGCCCACCGGCTGCGCTCGCCGCTGACCGGCATGGCGGGGGTGCGGCAGTTCCAGTTCGTGCAGTTGCCCGACGGGCTGGAGGTTGTCATTGCCGTGTTTGAAGGCGTGGACGCTGGCGCGGTCACGGTGGATGTCGAAGAGGCCGTGCGCGCAGCACTCGATGGTGTCGGTGCCGAACCGGCCGAGCTGCGGGTGAGGGTGGTGGACGAGATCGAACGCTCTGGCGCAGGCGCCAAGCAGAAGCTGGTGGCGGCAGCGCCCGCTAGGCAGCCTTGACGGGCGTCGCGCGGTGCGGGCTTGAACGCTTCCGGCTTTGCAAGCGGGCGCGAAAACTCTGGATCCGCACCGACGGTGGAACATGCCGGGTGGTCAGCCGGGGCGGAAAAAAGCTATGGTATTGGCTCGAGCCTGCCTGCGACCGGCTGACCTTGTCACCCCCGCGCAGCGTTGCCCCAGTCAACGGCTGCCGCGTCGTCGCAGCCCACGCGCTTTGCCGCCGATACGGAGTTTTTGAGATTGAGCGTTGCCTTCACCAAGGAAGAAAGTGCCGAAACCGCGGCGGAAACCCTGCTGCCCGACCGGCCGGTTTCGCCGCATCCGAACCTGGTGACCGAAGCGGGCCTGAAGGCGCTGGAGGCGCAGATGGAGGAGGCGCGAGCGGCCTATGAGGCGGCAGCGGCGATCGAGGACGTCAACGAGAAGCGCCGGCAGCAGGCCGGCCCCTTGCGCGACGCGCGCTATCTTTCCGAGCGCATCCGGACGGCGCAACTGATGCCGCAGCCTGCGTCAACCGAAGTCGTTGCCTTCGGCAGCACGGTGACCTTCAGCCGCGACGACGGGCGGGTGCAGACATACCGGATCGTCGGCGAGGACGAGGCCGACCCCAAGGCGGGGTCGATCTCCTATGTCTCGCCGGTGGCGCGCACCCTCTCTGGCAAGGGCATCGGCGACGTGGTCACCGTCGGCGGCCAGGAGCTCGAGATTATCACCATCGCCTAAGTGCGACGCCAAACCGTCGACGCATTCGGCGCCCCGAAGTTCAGTAAGGCGATCGCCCGCCCGGTGTTCCGTGGACATGATGTCGAGGAGTTCGTCGGAGGGGGCAGACGCTAGGGGCAGATGCTGCTGGCGTACGCGCCATGGTCGATGCCGCCAACCAGAAACCTGAGATCGCAGATCGCGCGCATGCGGGACCTGCCAGCTCAGGGGCGCCTATTCTGCATCCAGATCAGATACTTCGCGGATTGCAGCCTGAGCCGCGACTTCGGCATTGCGTCTTGAACCCGAGACGGTTCCGGATTTTATGAGTTTCTTGCCGTCAAGCAGCAGCTTCCAATTCCACGTGTTCAGGCCACGTCCCTGGATTTGAAGTTTCAGTCTATCGGGATGGTACTTCGTCACGTGTTGCTCCTTCGACGGGACTTTGACAGACCAATGGCCAAAGCAAAACTCAACGATGAGGTCAAGACCTACATCGCACAGGCGCTGGTTTGCTTCGACAGCCCATCGGCCTTTTCAGCCTTCGTGCTCGATGTGAGCCGACGGCTGTTACAGAGCCGCGACCCGAACAGGAAGGCCGCTTCAGCGCTGGCCGGACGGCTATCCCTCAGCATAGCCAATCTTTGGTATAGCTATCTCCGGCATTTATTGTCGGATACGATTAAATAGCGCGATTGACATCGTGGATGTTTCGGTATTTATATCGCATCCGATTTAATGTGAGGTGCCCGGCCACCGGATGACCGCCACGCTTGAGAGCGTTTCGGCATCCGCTGGTGAGCCGCCCCGGCGGTCAGTCCGTCGACCGGAGAAAGCTGATGTACATTGAACCCCAGGGCGTGCAGGCCCACAGCGAATTTTCGCGCATGCTCGATCCCGGCATTTACGAGCCTTTGCCGGGCGACTGGCTGATCGGCATCACCGATATCGTCGATTCGACGCTGGCGATCCGGGCCGGGCGCTACGAGGACGTCAACTATACGGGCGCCTCGGCGATCGCGGCGATCGGCAACGCCTGGGGCAGCTTCGACTTTCCCTTCGTCTTTCGCGGTGATGGAGCTGCCTTCGCGCTGCCGCCGGAGGGCCGGGAGATGGCGGCTATGGCGCTCAGGCAGCTGGCGGTCTTTGTCAGGGATCGTTTCGATCTGGAGCTTCGGGTCGGCCTGCTGACGGTCGACGAAATCCGCGCGGGCGGGCAGGACGTGCGGATCGCGCGCTATGCCGCTTCCACGGAGGCGACCTATGCGATGTTTGCCGGTGGCGGGCTCAAATGGGCCGAGCAGCAGCTGAAGCAAGGGCGGTACCGGCTGGCGCCGGAAGCGGCCAAGGGCGAGCCTGATCTTGCGGGACTTGCCTGCGAATGGCGGCCGTTTCCGAGCCGACAGGGCCTGATCCTGTCGCTTCTGGTCGAGCCTGCTGATAATGCCGACCCCGAACGCTTCACTGCTTTGGCACGAGAGGTGATGGCAGTCTTTGACGAAGCGCCGCGCCAGTCGCATCCGCTGCCGAGCGAGATGGGAGTGCCGAAGGACCCGCGCGTGCATGTCGAGCCCGCTCGTTGGGCGGGCGTTGCCGCCAACTCGGATTTTCGCAAATACGACGACGGCCTGCGGCTGACGGTCGATTGCACCGTCGGGCAGATCGATCGGGTCGAATCAATCCTGGTTGCAGCGAAGGCGCGGGGCGAGGTCAATTTCGGTCTGCATCGGCAGTCGCACGCACTGATGACCTGCCTCGTGCCATCGGCCCGGCCGGATGCGCACCTGCATTTTCTAGACGGCATGGATGGCGGCTACGCGAGGGCAGCCGAAATGATGGAGCCGCGCAAGCGGCTGGCGCTCTGAGCGAGCTTCAATCGGGCAGCCAACGTTTTCGACGGGCTGCTGGCCTCGCCACTGACGTCAGAATTCGGCGGCAGATCGGCCCGCCGGATCAGGCGGGAACGTAGGTGAGCCGGATCACGCTCTCGTCGATCAATTCGTTGGCGACAAGGCGAAGCGGCGGCCGGGGGCCGGCGAAGAACGGCGTGCCGTGGCCAAGCACGACCGGGTGGAAGTAGAGCCGATACTCGTCGATCAGGCCAAGGTCGGTCAGCTCTTGGGCAAGCTTCGGTCCGGATACCGAGATGTCGCCGGCAAGCTCGCTCTTCAGCCTGCGGACCGCCGTCTCGAGGTCACCCGCAACCAGCGTGGCGTTGGGGCCGACCGATGTCAGTGAGCGTGACACCACCCACTTCGGCAGCTTCCGCCAGGCTTCGGCAAACTCCTGAAGCTCCGGCGTCCATTCGGGATGGTCTTCGTCGAAATAGCCCATGATTTCGTACATGCGGCGGCCGTAGAGGCTGCCGGCCAGGCCCTTGACGTGCTCTATCCAGTGGCGAAAGAGCACGGGGCCCGGTGCAAAGCGCTCGTGATCGACATAGCCGTCGAGCGACAGGTTCATGCCGAAGACGATCCTTGCCATGCTGAGAACCTCCACCTCTGGTTTACCGAGGATAGCAAAGGCGTCGATCGGGTGTAAGTGCGGCGGCGCCGGCTATTCCTTCGCCGATCCGGGACGCATGGAGGCAAGAAGGTTGTCGCGCAGGTCCGCCACCGACTGCTGCACCGCTCCGAAATCGTCGCCGAGCCCGGTCGCCTCGAGCAGTGCCGAGCCCGGTTCCGCGTCCACGAGCGCGCGGCCGGCCGGTGTCAGCGTGAGGCGCACCTGGCGTTCGTCCTGGGGATCGCGCCGGCGCTTGAGGTAACCGTCGGCCTCGAGCTTCTTCAGGATCGGCGTCAGGGTGTTGGATTCCAGGAAGAGCTTTTCGCCGAGCATGCCGACCGTCTGGTCGTCTTCCTCGGATAGCGCCACCAGCGTGACATACTGGGTATAGGTCAGGCCGAGCTTGTCGAGCAGGGGTTTATAGGCGCGGCCGAAAGCGAGGTTTGCCGAATAGATGGCGAAGCACAGGAAGTTTGAGAGCTTCTTTCCGTCCTTTGCCGGTGCTGCATCCTGGTCTTTCGTTGTCGTGGCGGGCATGAGGTCACCTTTTTTCCTTTTCCGTATCTGCACTTAATATAAATCGTATCCGATTAAATCGCAACAGTGTTGACGGCGCATTCGGATTTGCGTATATACATCGCATCCGAATAAATCGGATCCGATAAAAATTGAAACAGAGAGGAAATGACATGACCGCGAAGCTCGTATTCACTGGCAAGACCCACAACACCGGCGGCCGCAACGGCGGCACCAAGAGCAGCGACGGAACGCTTGAGCTCAAGCTGTCGCAGCCGCATCCGGCCGCAGAAAACCTTTTCGGCGCCGCCTGGTCGGCCTGTTACATCGGCGCGATCGAGCTTGCCGCGCAGCAGCGCAAGATCAAGCTGCCGGCGGGTCCGGAGGTCGAAACCGATATCAACCTCAACGTCGACGACGGCTCCTACTTCCTGAGCGCGCGCCTCAATGTCCGCCTTGACGGGCTCGATCGCGGCGTCGCCGAGGAGATCATCCACGCCGCCCACGAGATCTGCCCTTACTCCAAGGCCACGCGCGGCAACATCAACGTCGAGACCAATCTCGTCTGATTTCGCCTGAAAGCGCCTTAAGATCATCGGGATGCGCCGGCGCTGGGTCACCAGCCGCGGCGCATCGTGATACCCGTGGCGTGCGCCTAGCTCGGAGTACTAGCAGAAATTAGTTGAAGTTAAACCATGCCTCTCGGTCGGGCCGCAAAAGTGACACCAGCAACGCACCAACTCTTAACGAGGCGATTTTCAAAGCTGGATCGTCATCAATCTTACTTCTGATGTTCCTCCATTCGCCAACGAGGTCGGCGGTGCGCCATATAGAATGGCCAACCTGGTAGGAATAGTTAATGCCGTCCACAACGGGATCGCAGAAACTTCGATACGTAAAAGGAGTGAAAATATTCATGTGGACATGGTCGAATGTTCTTATCGCACGATCCACAAGATCTGGCATACCCATCTTGTGATAATGCAGGATGAGGGCGGGTAACAGACTTGTTGGTCGCGCCAACGTGTCGTCGATGTCCGCGTAGTTGCCGGAGATTTTAGCGTCTAGGAACGCCAAGGCTTGGTCGCCCGTTAAGCGACTCGCAGCTAGCTGCCCGCGACTGTCGCAGAGTGTTGAAAACAGATAACCCGAGGTTAGTTCGGCGGCCTCGGCGCAGTCCAGGGTGTCGCACCCAGCGACGAAAGCCACGTAAAACGGAGCTTGCTCATCGGAGACGGCGACCACAGATTGCGAATACTCGGCAAGGATCAATTCTACCAAATCGGCAGCGGCCGTTCTAGAAAGTAATGTCGGCTGTCCCAGCAGGGTTGCTGCTTGGGCGGCCGCGCCAATCCACCCGAACACGCTGAGGACGCGCAATGGTAGGAAGTAGAGATCGCTAAACCCTGAGCGCGGGGCTAATAGTGCATACTTATCTTGTCGAAGTTGACTTAGTAAGGCTTCGTTTGCCTCGTTGACACATCGAACGGTACGGCGGATCAGATCTTGAGAAACTTGATCAGCAACGTTCCCGCTCTCTATGAGCTTCATCAGAGAAGCAACACAGGCTGCATAAAGTTGCGCCTCGTCGTACAGATCTCCGTTTTGGCGAATACGCGGACCAAAGGTATTTGCCAGACCCTCCACAAAGGAGGACGCGATGGCGATCTCATTCGCGAAGTGATCGCATAATGGCTCCAAAACCTCAAAAAACCGGTCAGCATCGAAGCCACGCGCGAGCGAAATGTATAATCCCCAAATCTTATCAGCATTAGCCCTTATGTGATCGTTGGCTGCCTCGTTTGGCGTAAAGCTTGCCCACGCTTCGGCAATATGCGGCGCTCCTTGAGCAAATTTTGGGTTTTTCGCCAGCCGGGCCCTGCCGTAGAGGTTTATGCCCCAATACACAGGGGTTTGGTTCCCATGTCCAAGCGTCTCGGAAACGACTTTGCCTACCTCCACAAGGTCCAGAGTAGGTCGCGTCGTTTGAACGATGATATCGCCGCGAAGACAAGAGAGTAAGGCGGAGGTGCAGATGCCACCCCCATCGATTTCCCCGGCGTACTCGTCCGAACCTGAAGCTGCGAGAATAGACAGTGCTAGAGAACCGACCTTTCCGATTACGTTGGGATTCAGCAGCGTGCTGATGTCGTGCACGACGCCGCCAGATTGGCACGCGTCGATTATAATGTTTGTCTGAGCAACTTTTGCTTCGTTTAGCCACGCGAACAGCTGGGTCATAGAAAGCGATGTCATGGAAAGCTTGCTGACATCCGAATCCTTGGCGCATAAAAAGTATGCACCATCCTTCACGCCGCCATGCCCCGCAAAAAAGAATGTAAATTCGACCACGCGCCCGTCATTGAAGAGGATTGCAGAGACTTCATTTTGGATCTCAGCAAGCGATGGAGACCGAAGCAGGCGTGAACGAGCTTTGTCGTATTCTCCCCAGCCCTTGGTTACTAGGTGATCGAAAATAGCTGCTGCATCGCTCTCGGCGCCGTGCAACTGACTGAGGGGCTTGTAGTCATATTGATCGCACCCGACGGCGAGTAATATTCGCATCAACCTTCCTCATCATGGGGAAATTTGGAAAGACGCTCCGTTTCTCGTTCCAATGCTTTGGCGATCTTTTCTGCTTTAACCCTTTCAACTTCTTCGCGAAACTCTGGGCCTTGCGCTTCAAGTGAGGCTGTCATCGACTCGTAAGCTTCGGAGCCAAGATGGAACTCTGGCATACTGACGTTTCCGTCTTCGTCGACGCCGAATTCGATTTGGCGCAGCGCTGCAAGAAAAGCATGCGCCAACGATTCGTGCGCTTTGGCGTCAACAACGTTTCCCGACTTCGATGTCGACCGATTTACCGTCTCGTAAAGTGATCCCATTAGTTGTGAGAACATCGATTCGGCGATTCTTTGCCGAAAATCCGGTAGCACTGCCAAGTTATGTGAGACAATGTCTTCGAAGCGGGTAGAGAGCTCGAAAGAATGCACCTGCATTTCGCCGGCTTCGTCCCCACCGTTATCGGGTTTGGTTGACCATCTTCGTCCATGGCTAAAGCGCTGGGTATTGCGTTCCGGCATCATCCGGTTGCTGATTTTCTTAAACTCTATCTGCAGTTGTCGTGCCATGGCCTTGTCGAAATCCCGGGTGCGGGCGTCAAATAGAAATGGCGTCAATTGGTTATCTCCGCTTCATAGCTTCCATAAGTAGTCCCCAAAGCACCCTCCATGCAAGTTCATTGAGTTATTTTTGCAATTAGAAGATGCTTGGGCGCGTTGCACGCGTATGGGTGCTGCGGGCGCGCGGCTGCGTCCGCGCCGCCAGAAGTTTAGGCGTGCTTGGGTACAAGCCGAACCGTTCAAGCCCATTGTTGTTTGGAGCTGCCGTTCACGCCACCTTGACTCGTCACCCTAACTGTTCGACTTTCGCGCCATGACCTGCCGCCACCCCAAACTGACGACCTCGAAAAAAGCCCCGTTCCTGGGGCTTTCGGTCGTTGCGCGCAGAATCTAGCAAGCTCAAGGATCAGATCGACCCCGCCGGTTCGGACGGGGTTTTTGCTTGTGCTCCGTCTCCGGTTTCTTGAAGGAGATGGAATTTCATGGACAACACCGGATCGACGCGACCGCCAGCGCTTGGCGGCCTTTGGCTGCCGCTGATCACCCCGTTTCACGCCGGCGCGGTCGACGAGCGCTCGCTCAGACGCCTCGTGACCCACTATGCCCGCCAGCCGATCGACGGCTTCATTCTCGGGGCCACCACGGGCGAGGGCATGGCACTCGACGAAGAGGAATGCGAGCGGTTGGTTGCGATTACCAACGAGACGCTGGCTTTAACGGGCAGGCGCGTGCCCGTCTATTTCGGCCTGTCCGGCAGCGACACGGCAAAGACGGTGAAGGCGCTGCAGCGCACGGCGGCGTGGGATGTCGGCGGCTATCTGATTGCCTGCCCATACTACACGCGGCCGTCGCAGCGGGGCTTGCTTGCGCATTTCTCGGCACTTGCCGATGCCACCGACCGGCCGATCCTCATCTACAACATTCCCTACCGGACGGGCGTGAACCTTGGCAACGAGACCATGCTCAAGCTCGCCGAGCGCAGCAACATCGTCGGCGTCAAGGATTGTTCGGCCGATGCGACGCAATCCTTTGACCTTTTGCGCCAGAAGCCCGCGGACTTTGCCGTTTTGACCGGCGAAGACCCGCTGTTCTACACGGCGCTGACGCAAGGGGCCGAGGGTGGGATCACCGCATCCGCCCATGTGCGCACGGCCGCCTTTGCCGAAATCCGCAACCGTCTTCTCGCCGGCGACCAGCCGGGCGCGCTTGGCCGTTGGCAGCGTCTCGCCGACCTGCCGCGGCTGCTCTTTGCCGAGCCGAGCCCGGGGCCGGTCAAGCACTGGCTCTGGCGTCAGGGGCTGATCGACAGCCCGGAGATGCGGCTGCCGATGGTGCCGGTGAGCGACGAGCTGGCGGCACGGATCGACCGGGCGGTGGCCGAGGAGCAGGAGGTTTAGGGGCCCAATCACCCCGGCGCCATCACCCCGGCGCCAACGCGCCGGGGTGGGCTGCGACCGCCGCGGCGAGCGGCGGCGGCACCGGTCCGCCGCAGGCAAAAAGCGCGACCTCACGGAAATGTAATTTGGCCGACCGTCGCCCCCGTTGGTATTTTCGCGCCTTCGCATGTACAGGGGAGCGGCCCTGAGGGCCGATGGTCGCATGCCTTACAACCTCACGGTTAATGGAAAGAGCTATGCCGTCGATGTGGACGGCGATATCCCGCTGCTATGGGTCCTGCGCGACACCATAGGTCTCACGGGAACCAAGTTCGGCTGCGGCATCGCCATGTGCGGCGCCTGCACGGTGCATGTCGACGGGCTGCCGGTGCGCTCCTGCATCCTGCCGGTATCGGAGGCGGCGGAAAAACCGGTCACCACGATCGAGGCGATCGGCGAGACGCCCGAGGGCAAGAAGATTCAGGCAGCCTGGCTCGACATCGACGTCGTGCAATGCGGCTACTGTCAGTCCGGGCAGATCATGTCTGCCACAGCCCTTCTTGCCACAAACTCTTCACCAACGGACGCCGACATCGACGCGGTCATGGCCGGAAACATCTGTCGATGCGGAACCTATCCGCGCATCCGCGCAGCCATCAAACAGGCAGCAAGAGGGTGATCAGATGTCCATATTCGACAGGACTGCCGTCTCGCGCCGTGGCTTTCTGATCGGCGCATCGCTGACCGGAGCCGGCCTGGTGATCGGCTTCAGGCCGCAGCCGGCCGCAGCTCAAGCGGGGGCCCAGCCCTTCGCGCCCAACGCCTTCATCCGCATTCCGCCCGAGGGCAAGATTACCTTCGTGATGCCGGCCGTCGAAATGGGGCAGGGCATCTACACGGCGGTTGCCATGATGCTTGCCGAGGAACTGGAGGTCGGGCTCGACCAGGTGGTGCTCGAACATGCGCCCACCGATCCCAAGCAATATGCCAATCCGCTGCTCGGCGACCAGATCACCGGCGGCTCGCTGTCGGTGCGTGGCGTCTACGAGCAGATGCGCAAGGCGGGGGCTGCCGGGCGCATCATGCTCGTCGCTGCAGCGGCGCGCGACTGGGGTGTTTCACCCGACGCATGCAAGGCCGAGGCCGGACAGGTGGTCGAGACCGGCGGCAGCCGCAAGGCCGCCTATGGCAACCTCATTGCGGCGGCGGCATCCGAAGCCGTGCCGCAGGACGTGCCGCTGAAACCTGCCTCCAGCTACCGGGTGATCGGCAAGCCGGCGCGCCGGCTCGACAGCCCGGAAAAGGTCAACGGCACGGCAAAATTCGGCATCGACGCCCGTCCGGACGGCGTGTCCTATGCGGCGATCGCGATCTGTCCGCACTTCAACGGCAAGGTGCGCGCCGTCGACGAGGCGCCGGCGATGGCGGTCAAGGGCGTCAAGAAAGTCGTGCGCATCGAGGAGGCCGTCGCCGTGGTGGCGGACAATACCGGTGCTGCGCGAAAAGGGCTTGCGGCGCTTTCGATCGACTGGGATCCCGGTCCGAGCGGCTCGCTCGCGCAGGCCGAGCTTGAACGGCTGATGGACCAGGCGATCGACGGCAAGGCGCTGCCGCACGTCAACGAAGGCGATGTGACGAAAGCCGAGGCCGAACACGGGCCGGTGCACGAATTCGTCTACCGCATGCCGATCCTCACCCATTCGGCCATGGAGCCGATGAACTGCACGGTGCACGTGCGGGCAGACGGTTGCGATGTCTGGGTCGGAACGCAGATCATGAGCCGGGCGCGGCAGGCGGCCGCCGATGTCACCGGCCTGCCGCTCGAAAAGGTGGTGGTGCACAACCACCTGCTTGGCGGCGGCTTCGGCCGGCGGCTGGATGTCGACGGCATCACGCTGGCGACCAAGATCGCCAAACAGGTCGACGGCCCGGTGAAAGTGACCTGGAGCCGTGAGGAGGACATCCGCCACGACTGTTATCGCTACCTCAACTACAGCCGGGTGACGGCGACGCTCGGGGCAGACGGCTTGCCCGTCTCCTGGCGGCATCGGGTGATCGGCCCTTCGGTGATGGCGCGCTGGCTGCCGGCCTTTACCAAGGATGGCGTCGACCTCGACCAGATGGCGGGGGCTGAAACGCCCTACCAGATCCCCAACCGACAGACCGATTTTGCCCGCCACGAGGCGCCGGATGGCATGCTGACCGGCAACTGGCGCGGGGTGGGCGCGACGCGCAACATTCCGCCGGTCGAATGCGGCATCGACGAACTGGCAGGGATCGCCGGCGTCGATCCGCTCGAGTACCGACGGCGGCTGCTTGCCCACAAGCCGCGGCTGCTCGCCGCCCTCAATCTCGCCGCCGAAAAGGCCGGCTGGTCGACGGCGCTGCCGAAAGGCAAGGGCCGGGGCATAGCACTTGCGGAGGATTTCGGCAGCTTTGCCGCGATGATCGCCGAGGTCACGGTTGGTGAGGACGGCAAGTTCAAAACGGACCGGATCGTCTGCGCCGTCGACTGCGGCCAGGTGATCAACCCCGATACGGTGGAGGCGCAGATCCAGAGCGGCGTCGTCTACGGCCTGAGTGCGGCGCTTTACGGCCGCATCACCGTTGAAAACGGCGCGGTGGTGGAGGGCAATTTCGACGATGCGCCTGTTGTGCGCATCCATGAGACGCCGCCGATCGAGGTGCATATCGTGCCGAGCACCGAACCGCCCGGCGGCATTGGCGAAGTCGGCACGCCCGGCGTGGCGCCGTCGCTGGTCAATGCGATCGCTGCTGCGACCGGCAAGCGGCTGCGGACCTGGCCGATCGACCAGAGCGATCTAAGGAGGGTGTGACCGTGACCAAGCGAACACTTGCCCTCCCGCTTGCCGCACTTCTGGCCGCGGCAGGCATCATCGCCGGCCTGGAGCCGATCCGCGGCTTTGCCGAAACGTCCTCGGGCGGCGCCCTGAAGCCGCCCGCGGAATTTGCCTCCATAGCCGACTCGACGGCGCGCTCCAAGGCGATCTTTGCCGAGGCGAGCCGGGTGCTCACCCATCCGCGCTGCATCAACTGCCATCCGGCAACGCGCAGCCCGACGCAAGGGGAGGAGATGCACCCGCATGTGCCGCTGATGATCGCGGCCGAAAGCTCGATGGGGCCGGCCGGCCTTGCCTGCAGCACCTGCCACGGGCCTGAAAACCGGCCGATCGTCGGCAGCCGGCTGAAATCCATTCCCGGCAACGCCCATTGGCAGCTGGCGCCTGAAAGCATGGCCTGGCAGGGTTTGAGTGTTGCCGAAATCTGCGAACAGGTGAAGGACACGGAGCGCAACGGCAACCGCTCGCACGCGGACCTGATCAAGCACATGGGCGAGGATCATCTCGTCGGCTGGGCCTGGCATCCGGGCGAGGGCCGCAGCGCACCGCCCGGCTCGCAACCGGAATTGGCGGCGCTGATTTCCGCCTGGGTGGAGACGGGCGCTGCATGTCCGGACTGAGTGCGCTCATGTCTGGACTGAGTGTCGATATGCTGGCGTTGCCAGCGGCGCGCGCGCCGCCGGCAACCGCCGCGCGCGGATGTTTTGCGGCACTCCTTTGGCGATGGGTCGGCAGTACGCGCTCAACCCCTTTATTAGCAATCTTAACTGTTACGTACTTTACCTGACTGGGAGACACATGTTTCCATTCGGGGCGAACGCGCTTGAAAAGACATCAGCAAGGTTCCGCGACGGTCTGCCGTTGCGGCGAGAACCCAAGGGGTTCGACGAGGTGATCAACGGAAACACCGCGCGCCCGAAGGCGCGCCCAGCCGTGCTTTAGGGAGTGAGCATGACAAAGCAGTTCGGCAATCCCTTGGACGCAAGCGCGCCCGCACCAACGACCCGCCCACTCGAAGACGCAAAACCATCGGCAAGGACCGGCCCCCTGGAAATGTCACGGCGCGACATGATGAGGGGCAGCCTCGGCGCGGCATCGCTTGCCGCGATCGGCGCCGGCGCCGCCGTTCCCGCGGCGGTTACGGCCGCCTCGCTTGCGGCCTCGGCAACTTCCGCCGCCGCGCAGCAGGCGCTGGGGCCGGGCGCGCCGACGCTGCCTGTGACCGGCGTGCACATGCATCCGGGCTATGCGCGCACGATCGCGCAGATGGCCTATGTCTGGGGCTGGCCGATCGTCAACATGCTGAACCGCAAGGCCAAGATCACCCAGGCGCCGAGCCCGGGCCTGCTCGGCGGCATACTGCCGGCAGCACCCCGCGGCCAGGTGGGCATGCTGCATGATTTCATCGAGCCTTCGGAAACCTTCGTGACCTGCCCCAACCAGGATGTCGTCTACGGTCTCGGCTTCTTCGAGCTCGACGATGAGCCCGTGGTGGCGCAGGTGCCCGATTTCGGAGACCGCTTCTGGATTTATGCGTTCTATGATGCGCGCACCGACCAGTTCGGCGAGCTCGGCAAGCCCTATGGCAGCAAGCCGGGCTTCTACCTGCTCGTCGGCCCCGACTGGGACGGCCTGAAGCCCGCCGGGATCAACGAGATCATCCGCTCGCCGACGTCGCTTGCCAACGCCATCCCCCGCATATTCCAGGATGATACCGGCGACGACAACAAGGCTATCCAGCCATTGATCAACCAGGTCGTCTTCTATCCGCTCAAGGATTTCACCGGCGAGATGAAGACGATCGACTGGGCCATGCTGATCGATCTGCCGGCGCCGCCGGCCGATGACGGCGCGACCGAGGGCGAGACGAAGTGGGTGGTGCCGGAAAAATTCTTCGACCAGTTTGCCGACGCCATCGCGGCGGCCGATCCGCTGCCGGGGGAAGAGGCGCTCTATGCGCAGTTTCGCCTGCTGCTCGACGCGACGCAACGGGACGAGGAGCTCAGGCAGATGCTCGTCGATACCGCGATCGAGACCGAGGACAAGGTGATCGCACCCTTCTTCGACTGGCAGCGCAACGGGCTTCCGGCCGGCAACGGCTGGAACCGCTCGGTCAACAACGCGCAATGGGGGATCGACTATTTCAACCGCACGGGCACGGCCAAGTCGAACATGTTCGACAACCGCCCCACCGAGACGCAATATTTCTACACCGACTTCGACGGCGCGGGCGACCAGCTGACCGGCGTCAAGCTCTACGAGGTGACCTTTGCGCCGGGCGAGGACCCGCCGGTCAACGGCTTCTGGTCGCTGACCCTTTACAACGACAAGCACCTTTTCAACCCCAACGAATACAATCGCTACTCGATCGGCACCAAGACGAAGATACTGAAGCGCAATCCGGACGGGTCGCTGACGATCTATGTCGGCGCCGAGCGCCCGGGTGGCGAGAAAGACAGCAACTGGCTGCCGGCGCCGCACGGCATCTTCTCGCTCTACATCCGCGCCTACTGGGGCAAGGAGGGCATTCTCGACGGTACCTGGCAGCCGCCGAAGATCATGGTGGCGGCGGCGCAATAGGCGGGGCGTAACTGTTACGTACTTACCGGACAGTCATCCTTGTGATTGCTGTAGGCGAAACGCGGTCGGGCAGTCCCCTGCAATCGCCCGCCGGCGAGACGATGTTGCGCAATTCCGCAGCAGCCTGGGGATCCAAGACGCGGTGCCCTGAAGTGCCTCCAACTCAATTTGAGGGAATGACGATGGAAACAAGTTCAAGCCGTCATGTCGTTGAGACCCTTCGCGATCTGACCAAGAGCCCCAGCGGCGCCGCGTCGGTTGGCGTCGTTCACACGCGGGTGCTGCCCGCCGTCAGGGCGTTTGCGCTTCTCACGACGGCTCTTGCGGGCGTCGTCCTTGCACCCCCGACGTTCGCCCAGGAGGGTGCGGCCCCGCCGCTGGTCGAGCAGATCAACAACGGCAAATGGCTGGACAAGGCGGAAGCCGAGAGCCTCATCGACGAACTCTACTACCAGCGCGCCGTGCACGCCTACATGACCATGCTGCCGGCGCTCAACGTCATCGGCATGCGCGACGGCTCGGAAGCGGCCTTCGGCAAGGGCTACAACGTGCTGCCGATCTGGAAGGACCGCATGGATGCACGCGCCTGGGTGCCGACCCCCAACGCCGACGTGATCTATTCGATGAACTATCTGGACCTGAAGGAGACCGGGCCGCTCGTCATCGCCGCGCCGCCGAACGTGATCGGCATGTTCACCGACTTCTTCCAGCGCACCATTACCGACGTTGGCGCGATCGGGCCGGACGAGGCACGCGGCGGGCTCTATCTGCTATTGCCGCCGGGTTACGACGGAGAGGTGCCGAAGGGCTATTACACCTTCACATCCTCGACCTATAACGTCTTCCTGTTCTTCCGCACGGTCATGGGCAAGGGCGACAACGGGCCGGACCCGAAGCCTGCCGTCGCCAATGCAGAACGGACCCGGATCTATCCGCTCTCGGCGACCGAGAAGGACGCCAAGCCGATGGAGTTTCCGAACGGCTCGGGCAAGCGCATCAACATGATGTACCCGGTCGACAACAGCTACTGGACGAAACTGAAGGCATTCGTCGACTACGAGCCGGTGTCTGCCATTACGCCTGAGCTTCGCGGCGTGCTTGCGTCGATCGGCATCATCAAGGGTCAGCCGTTCGAGCCGAGCGCGAAACAGAAGGACCTTTTGAAGAAGGCGGTCGAGACGGCGCCGAGGATGATCATGGCGCTGCGCCAGACCGGCCGCTCCGACAAGCGCAATTTCTACTACACCGACCGGCAGTACGAAAACGTCTGGGCCGGCGCCACGGCCGAATGGTTCCAGGAGAGCTATCTCGATGTGAACCAGCGTGCCGGCTTCTTCCAGGTGGCCTATTCCTCGGCACCGGCCATGGCCATGCACACGCTCGATTCCGGCTCGAAATATCCGACCGCCGTTCGCGACGCCGACGGCGATTTCCTGGATGGCGGGAAAGCCTACAAGATGCACTTGCCTGCGAACCCGCCGGCCAAACTGTTCTGGGCGGTGACGGCCTACAACGTCACAGACGGGACGATGGTGGAAACGCCGCAACTGCTGCCGTCGATCAACGCCTTCAACAACGTCAAGGCAAACGGCGACGGCTCGGTGGATCTCTATTTCGGGGCGAGCAAGCCGGCCGAGGCCGCCGACAGCAACTGGATCCAGACGGCACCCAACCGCAATTTCATCGCGACATTGCGCCTCTATGGCACCGGAACCGAATTCTACGATCAGACATGGAAGCCGGATGATCTGGTCAAGGTGAAGTGACGCCGAGCGAAGCGAGCGGGCGCCGATCCGGGCGCCCCTTCGACATCAAGCGACAGATAGATGAGGATCGACGATGACGAAGACATTCGAAAGCCCGATTGAACTCTCCCGCCGCGACGTGATGAAGGGCGGTATCAGTGCCGCTTCGCTGGCTGCAGTCGGCGTGGGCGCGGCGGTTCCCGCAGCAACGCTGCTCGCCTCTGCCGGCCCTGTGCTGGCGCAGGATGCGCCGCCCGCCAAGCCGAAGGCCGCCGCCGAACTCGCGCTTCCGTCTGACGACGCCAAGATGCAGCCGGGATATGCCGTGAGCGTGGCGCGGCAGGCCTATCTCTGGGGCTGGCCGATGGTCAACATGATCAACCGGCGCACGGCGATCACCAAGGCGCCGCATGCCGGCAAGCTGAATGGCGTGCTGCCCGCAGCGCCGCTCAGCGAAGTCGGCATGCTCAGCGACTATATCGATCCGGCCCAGACGTTCATCGCCTGCCCGAACCAGGACGTGGTCTATGGCTTGGGCTTCTTCGATCTCGACAAGGAACCGGTCGTGGCGCAGGTGCCGGACTTCGGCGACCGCTTCTGGGTCTATGCGCTTTATGATGCGCGGACCGATCAGTTTGCCGATCTCGGCAAGCCCTATGGCAGCAAGCCCGGCTTCTACCTGCTTGTCGGACCGACCTGGAACAGGGACACGCCAGAGGGGATCACCGACATCTTCCGTTCGCCGACATCGCTTGCCAACGGCATTCCGCGCGTCTTCCAGGACGATACGGAAGAGGACAAGCGCGCGATCCAGGAGAAGATCGACCAGATCGTCTTTTACCCGCTCAGCAAATTCGACGGCAAGATGAAGACGGTGGACTGGAGCGCCGCACCGGATATTCCCGGGCCGAAGTCGGAGGGCAAGGCCGAGACGAAATGGGTGATCCCCGAAAAGTTCTTCGACCAGTTTCAGGAGGTTCTCGACACCGTATCGCCGCAGCCGGGCGAGGAGGCGATGTATGCCCAGTTCCGGCAGTTGATGGCGGCGGCGGCCAAGGACCCCGAGATCAAGAAGCGGATTACCGAAGAGGCTGTTGCGACCGAAAAGGACGTCATCCAGCTCTTCCATCGCTGGGAGCACAATGGCGTGCCGGCCGGCAACGGCTGGAACCGCTCGCTCAACAACGCCAAATGGGGCCTCGACTACTTCAACCGGACCGGCACGTCGAAATCCAACATGTTCGACAACAAGCCGAACGAGACCCAGTATTTCTATACGGACAACGACGCAGCGGGCGCTCAGCTCGAGGGGGCGAAGACCTACTCGATCACCTTTGCCGCCGGCGAGGAGCCTCCGGTCGAAGGCTTCTGGTCGCTGACGCTCTATACCGAAGAGCACTTCTTCCACCCGAACGACCTCAAGCGCTACTCGCTCGGCACCAAGAACAAGAGCCTGAAGCGCAATGCGGACGGCTCGCTGACGCTTTATGCCGGCGCCAAGAACCCTGGCGGCGACAAGGAAAGCAACTGGTTGCCGGCACCGGACGGCAAGTTCTCTCTCTACATTCGTGCCTATTGGGGCAAATCCGGCATCCTCGACGGCTCCTGGCAGCCGCCAAAGATTGCGCTGGCATAGGGTCTCAGGCAGGGCGGCCCTTCTTGCCGAAGGGCTGCCTCTCACAGCAACGTGAACCGGGATCACCCCGAAAGTAACCGTTACGTACTTCCTCGAAGCGCCGGCCACCCTACCGTTTGCCCTGTTTTCCTGAAAACCAGAAGTTGGAGACTGAGCATATGTCGGACAGCAGCGGTATCAGCAGGGCAGATTTTCTTCGTGGCGTGGCGTCGGCGGGTCTTGCCGTCACCTTCGTCGGCAAACCCGGGCAGGCGGGTGCACAGGATGCGCCGCCGGTGCCGCAGACCGGGGCCAAGGCAAAAGCGGCGACAGAGGCGACACTTCAGTACAATGCGATGTATCGCAACGGCCTGCCGTTCGACGATGTCCAGGACTTCGCGGATTCGCGCAAAGGCTTGCTTGCCGCATTGCCTGATCCCGTGATCATCAAGAACGCCGACGGCGTGCCGGTCTGGGACCTGAGCGTCTACCAGTTCCTCGGCTCGTCCGAAGCCGACGACGCGCCCGATACGGTCAACCCCAGCCTGTGGCGCATGGCCAAGCTCAACATGATCCACGGGCTCTTCGAGGTGGTGGCTGACGGCGTCTATCAGGCGCGCGGCTACGACCTGTCGGTCATGAGCATCCTTCGAACCGATACCGGCTATCTGGTGATCGATCCGCTCGTCAGCTCCGAGACCGCGGCAGCCGTCTGGAAGGAGCTGGTGATCCCCAAGCTCGGCGACAAGCCGATCGTCGCCGTGCTCTACACCCATAGCCACGTCGACCACTATGGCGGCGTGCGCGGCCTCGTGACCCAGGCCGATATCGACGCCGGCAAGGTGAAGATCATCGCGCCTGCCGACTTCACCGAGGCCGCAGTCGGCGAAAACATCATCGCCGGCAACGCCATGAGCCGGCGCGCCAGCTACATGTACGGCAACCTTCTGTCGCGTGGCCCGCAAGGCCAGGTCGACGGGGGCTTGGGCAAATCGACATCGTCTGGCGAGATCGGGCTTGCCCTTCCGACGGACTGGGCGACCGAGACCGGGCAGAAGATCGTGGTCGACGGCCTGGAGCTGCATGTGCTGATGGCGCCGAACTCGGAAGCGCCTTCGGAGTTCATGTTCTACATTCCGAAGTACAAGGCCTTCTGCGCCGCGGAAGACGCCTGCCACACGCTGCACAATCTCTACACGCTGCGCGGCGCCAAGGTGCGTGACGGTCTCTTGTGGTCGAAATACCTGCAGCAGGCGCTCGACATGTTCGGCGGCGAGATGGAGGTGCTGTTTGCCTCGCACCATTGGCCGACCTGGGGCAATGAGCGCGTCGTCAACCACATCAAGAAGCAGCGCGACCTGTTCCGCTATCTGCACGACCAAGTCATGCGCATGGCCAACAGCGGCATGACGCCGAAGGAAATCGGCGAGGTGATCCGTCTGCCGGACACATTGGCGACGACCTGGGCCTGCCGCAGCTATTACGGCACCGTCTACCACGACGCGGTGGCGCAATATAACCTGCGTCTCGGCTTCTTCGACGGCGTTCCGTCCAACCTGCACCAGCTTCCCCCGACGGAAGCAGGCCGACGTTACGTCGACTTCATGGGCGGCGCCGACAATGTGCTGAGGCAAGCCAAGGTCTCCTTCGACAAGGGCGACTATCGCTGGGTGGCCGAGGTGGTGAACCACGTGGTGTTTGCCGACGCCAACAACATCGCGGCCAAGCAGTTGCTTGCCGATACCTACGAGCAGCTCGGCTACCAGTCGGAATCCGGTCCCTGGCGCAACTTTTACCTGACGGGCGCGCGTGAACTGCGCGAGGGCGTCACCCAACTGCCGACGCCGAACACGGCAAGCCCCGACACGATCAAGGCCATGCCGCTCGAGATGTTCTTCGACTTCCTCGGCGTCAGGCTGAACGGAGACCGGGCCGCCGGCAAGACGATTGCCATCAACATGGAGCTGACGGACACCAAGGAGAAATACGCCGTCGGCGTCGAGAACTCGGCGATCCACTATTCCAAGGACAAGAGCGACCCGAACGCCGACGTCTCGATCGTCACCACGCGCGCCGATCTCAACGACGTCATGCTCGGGATCTCGACCATGGAGAAGCAGGTGGTGGAAGGAAAGGCGAAGCTGACGGGCGATCCGAAGAAGCTCTCGGAGTTTGTCGGCCTGCTCGACAACTTCGAGTTCTGGTTCAACATCGTGACCGCATGAACCTCCAGTCGTGGGCGGTGATATAAAGGGAAGAAA